>Ga0315289_10007884_pt1 | contig 15453 bp, 9 predicted proteins | sample YL17G11_40_MG_FD_203452 | JGI IMG/M metagenome (GOLD analysis project Ga0315289, IMG submission 203452) | Sediment microbial communities from Yellowstone Lake, YNP, Wyoming, USA - YL17G11_40 | ecosystem: Environmental > Aquatic > Freshwater > Lake > Sediment | place: USA: Wyoming | collected... | reverse complement strand
AGACCGGAGGCGGTCCGCCCGTCATCGCGGTCTGCTTGCTGCACCCAGGTGCGGATCGTCTCGTACGACGGCTCGAACTCCCGCGCCAGTTCGCGCGGTGTTCGTCCGGCACGTACAAGCTCCACCATCTGCCTCCGGAACTCCGGAGGATACGGCGGTCGTGTCCTCGGCATCGTGCACTCCTCCTTGTTCAAGTCTTAAGGTGTCCACGAAACCGGGTCAACTCCAATGACTTCGGCGACGTGTCGCTTTGTGCCAGCTGTCAGCGTCGTGGGGTTGTTGCGCAGGAGCTGGCACAGCAGTTGGATTGCCAGTACCGCTGCCACGAGGCTCTGTTGGGTGTAAGGGCTCTCTTTAGCTTCTTGATCCTCCTCTCTGGCAGCTTCTTCGAGCTTCTGCAGCAATGCCCTTCGCTCCTTTCTCGCAAGCTTGGGGCTTCTCTCTGCTGGCAGAGAGGGGACAGCGGGCTTGAACACTAGCTTGTTCAAAACCGCCACGTCCTTCCCGAGGTCCGCCACCTTCGCATCCGGGAAGATGGATTCGACGGCTTCGAGCAGAGGCGAGATCAGCAGTGGATCATCGCCAATGAGACTGGTGAGGAAATGCAGAGTGTTCACTGCCGACTCAGACCCGAGGTCGCTGCACAGGCGCGAAATCATCTGAGATACGGCCGCTGCCTCACTTGTATCCCTCGCGTGACGGAACAGGTAGTACGCCAGGAAGTGGTGGAAAACAAGAGGATAGGTGAACCGTATGGAGTCTCCAACCGACTCGAGAACTCGGACTTGTCGCAGGGACCTGACCCAGCCCTCGAGGCGGGCCTCAATGTCGTACTTGTCAGCGACCCTCTTTCCCACAAGTTCGAGGTCACCAGCTGCAGCTGTCACTTGGGACTGGCAAAACATGTGGTACGCCAGCTCCGAGAGGAACGTTCGCAACTCATCCGCGTCAGCGCCGCTTCTGACGAGATCTGCATCGATCAATAGCTTGTAGAGCGTACTGAGCGATCCCTCGCCAACCGTAACTGTGCCTGGATTATCGCGAAGATGGAGGGCCGCAAGAACGACAAAGGGACAGGGAGGGTAGAGCCTCTTGCGCAGCAGCTCATTCACTTCTCTTTCCAACTCGTCGACTCTCCTGAAGTAGTCGGCCTCAGAAGCATCGCTCCCGTCGAGGTCCACCCACTTCTCGATCAGTTGACCACACTGCTCGAGAGTGGGACGCGCAAGTTCGCATGTGGTGAAGGTTGCCTCGAAAAGGGCGCCCCCTGCACCTATTGTCGCTTCCCGAGCCAACACCGAGTCAGATCCTGCGGCGACGATAATCCCAAACAGGGAGGCAGCCCTGAGCAGGAGTTTTCTTCTGTGCGGGTCCGCAAGCGCTTGGTCTAGGTTGTCCACTAGGAGCGCTCGTTTTGCGGGGACAAGCTGGTTGTAGCGCGTGATGAACTGCACATCGCTCGAGTACTGACTGGCAAATGCCTTCTCGACAACCGCCTGGAGCTTCTTCAAGTCAACTTCCCTCAGCTCTGCTCCATTCACAAGGACGGGCGTCACGCCCTTGTCCAGAAGCGCTCTGTAGAGAGCCCGGAGGAGGGCTGTCTTGCCCGATCTGAATCCTCCGCACACCACTACGTGTTTCCGATGCTCAATGAACGCGGGAACCTGTTCGCCGTGGACCAGGTGCAGTGCCGCCTCATCTGCCTCGGACTGCGCCGCAATGATGCGAAGGTTAGGCATCACATAGACATCTGAGAGTAGCAGCGCCCCCTTCCTGGGGTGGCGGATGGTGGCGTCCAAGCTCTGGAGCGTGCCCAGCACGAAAGCCTCTTTGGGAGAGAATGCGTCCTCATCTGCCGCGTCCGACCGCAGTGGGAGGTCGGTTTGCTCCTCAGTGCGTTGGTAGTGGGTCTTCTCCGGAACAAGGTTGTGGGTCGACCAGGAGATGCTTCTCCTATCTAGGTCGATGTCGATGAGCCTGAAGCAACTCTCGAAACTGCCGGGTAGGTGGAAGATCCCGCCTTGCAGGAAATACGGCCCAGCTCCTTGCCCATTGACCAGTTTTCTCGTCTTCACTTCGTGCTCGTGTCCGTACAAAACGACGTGGCAGTGTGCCTCGACCGCACTTAGCAACTGAGAAGCGCTTCGACCTTCGAACCAGTGCGGCGGATGGTGCATAACTGCTATCGTCACGTCGCCAACAGGCAGACCGTCCAAAAACGCGTATTCGGGAACGATCGCAGGGCGACCCTCAGTCGGTCCTGGCCGATACATGTACGAGGTATTGAAGCACAGGAACAGTAGCTGCTTGGGACCCAGCTTCACGGGCCTCGGAATCCACAGAGTGCGAGAGAGCGCATTAGAAGATGCGTAGAAGAGGCCGGAGAATTCGAAGAAATCGCGTTGCGGCATCGTGCATTCCTGCCAGGCTGCGTCATTGAATTCCTTCTTCCCTTCTATGAGACTCTTGATAAGGTTCTTGCGGGACCTGGTCGCAAGGGCTTCGTTGCAGTCGTGGTTTCCCGGGACCGGGATGATCTCGACGGACGAGCAGGAGCACTGCTCTCTCAGCTGGGCCGAGAGAGCGTCTAGAAACTCAGTTGCCTGCGCGTAGCCGTCGCGCAACCCTTTGTAGACAATGTCCCCGGTAGCAACGACAACTGCAGGGCCGCCCAGGTAACCCCTTTCAATTACCGCGCCAACTACCTTCTCCGGCAGAACGCCCCGAGGAAGAGGCTTGCCCTCGAAGTGGAGGTCGCTCAGATGGACCAGCAACACGTTCGCTGGAGAACCACCCGTGACCTCGGCAGCCACAGCTGGAGAAGCTTGGGGATTCTCGATGCTTGCGCCAAGCTCAGGCAATCGTTCTACAGGAAGCTCCACGGCAACAACTCTAGCACATGCTGCATTCTCAGACAAGTGCTTTGTGATTCCTGACTAGTCCTCCAAACTACGCAGGACGCCGGCCAGTATTGACCTGATGTTATGAAAGCGCGCCTCCTTTGCCGGCAGTGGAGTACGCTGTTGGTGAAGAGAAGCGGCAACTGCCGCAAGGAGGCGCAGGATACCTGGGGCGCACTCAAGCAGCCGACCGAGCATGGCCTGCAACGTAGCCGGAAATGCCCTTGTGAGCTCGGGGCGAGGATGGGAGTGGTGGACAGCTTTAGAACTCTGCCGAGGAATCCGCCCGACAGCCCCATCCTGGCGGAGTAGTCGTGGGCGGCGGTTTGAGCACCTCACGCTAGAGCCTATGGGACCGATCTGGGAACGCGCGTGATCGCTTGCCCGTGGTGATCGGTGTCTATTGCTTCACTGCTTCCTCAGTGATCCCGGTCTCGACTGTGGGATGCCACGAGTTGTCTAACCTCGCGCGCCTGGTCCATACTCCTTCACAAGGCTCGGAGCTGTTCTCGCCGTCCAGTTCCAGCCGACAGTATTGGAGGTTGCGCACTCAGCAACGGAGGTCACCAAGATGAGTTCTGGGCGGGAGAGGAAGACCGGGCTTGCCCGAGCGACTTGGTACCCTCTTCCTGGGTTTGACTGCGAACTCGATTCTTTCGAGCTTCCTCATGACTCGGGCGGTGTTACGATCTCTGTGATCAAGCCGGAGGAGTTGCGGCACTTGTTCTCTGACTACCCTGTGAAAGGTCCAGCCGATGATCAGTGCTTGCCAAAGGGGCGCTACTTCAAGCTAGTCTACGAAGGTACCGGGTTGTCGCCGGAGGCCCTTCTCGCACTCGGTGATCTCGTTGTCGCTGCACTCCGCCTCTTCAAGAACGGTTATGTCGACGCCCCCGTGTGCTCCTTCAGCTACGAAGGGGGTTACGGAGGAGGGCATAGCACACCATCTAGGGCTGCGACCGCTTGGGATCAGGGCATTTCTTACTGCCTGGCCGCTGAAGAAGTCCCAGCGTTTGCATCACACTGGGATGCTATCCGAGCTCTGTACTTCTCGACACTTGACTGGAGAGGTGGATGCGTGCTGTCTGCCCCAATGCGCCGATTCATGTTGTCCTATGACGAGAGGCCTCCCGAGGACATCTATCTCGACCGCTGGATGGCTCTCGAAATGCTGCTGGATCCAGGAGCGAAGACTCCTCGTGACTTCTTCAGGCGCGTTCGGCTTTCGCTTCTGATTTCGGGAGAACCGTTAGAGCGAAAGAGGATCTACCTCGATCTTGCAGAGCTAGCAGACGTGCGGGGCGGTATCGTCCATAGAGGACAGCGAATGCACTTCATTGATGAGGCCCTCGAGCGGCTAACCGAGTATGTACGACGTGCACTCGTGGGATATGCAGCTTTCGCAGCTTCAACGGGGAGATCCGAGCTGCACGGGATCAACAACATGCTCGACGATCAGATCCTTCTCGGGATCCTAGACCTGCCTCTGAATGTGAAGTGACGGAAGACGCGTCATGGCTCTCGAAAGATGGTCTCGAAGTGAAGGGATTCCTCGCCGCGGCAGGACGAGACGTGTCGCATTCTTAAGCGCATAGAGCCTCAGTGGCCGATCCTGGAACCAGGAAGTGCTGTGACTGTCAAGGTTACTCAATCGGGATGATGTCAGGCCAGAAGAGAGAGCTAGAAGCAGCCATTGGAAGAGCGTTTCGTGATTCGTATGGAGCCTGTGGGATTCGAACTCCAGATCCGCCTCAACTGCCGGCGCGAGCGCTGTAAGATAGAATAGAACGCGCTTTCCGCTGCTGGTTGGGAGTGGTGGACGGCTTTAGAACTCTGGGCGGCTCAGAGCACCTGAGATGAACGGGGAGATAACGCCCGCACGTCTCGCTTGATTGAACCCAGTACTAGACGAAGGCCACGAGAGAGGTGTTCAGGCACACGACGTCTTCGTCCCAGAGCTGATGCCCTTCGAAGCGTTTCAGGACTTCGGTCCTGGCCTTCTCATAGGAGTGGGTGACCGTGTCGGGGCCCCACACGTGGCTATCGAACTGCGAGGGCCTTGCCCCAGAGGCCATTGCTGCATGGGCGGCAGCGTCATCTATTGATCCGTTCTCATCCACGAAGACCGGAACGAGCTCGAAGAAGGCATTCGCCCCCGCGCCAGCGCGCTGCGTCGCCCTCACGACGAAGTTGAACAGTATGCCTTTGCCCCCTGCAGAGGCTGGATTCTGCACATTCCGGCAGCTTGCCAAGCCCCCGAAGTCAACGGAGCCGCACCTCTCGATGACCGCGCGGGTAAATGGGTGGCCAAGCGCCATGAACTCGGCCTCAGCGTGGCGCATCGCGTACGACCGATCGAAGGTGACCTTTGAGTATCGTCGCTTCAGGCCTTCCCATGCTCCGAAGCAGGCGGGGACAAGGAACTCAAGCGTGCCATCCTCCGCCTCACTCACCTTCCGCCCCTCGTTCTGAACGAAACCGCAGACGAACTGCTTCACATCGTTCAGCGAAAGCGGGCTCTGGACCTCGTGTTTGAACCGCTCCGGGTTGAAGGGAGCGATGTCCTTGCTGAAGAGGCTGCTGTACGCGATCTGGTAAGCCTTCTCTGCTCGCTTGATCCCCTGGTCGATCTCCTTCTGTGACGGCTTGATATTCCCTTTCGCTAGGCCCTCACGATAGATCTTCTCGTAATCGAGATACTCCTCGAACAGCCCGAGAAGCCCCTCCTCGATCTCCTCCGTGGATTCGCCGGTTACCGCTGCGAGACGACTCGCGGCCGCGCGGGTCTTCTGCTCCAGGTACTCCCTGACTCGATCCTCGATCGTCCCCGCGTTCTGGAAGTTGAAGACCTGTACGCGCTTGTCCTGGCCATAGCGGTACAACCGGCCGTAGCGCTGTGCAAGCCGAAACGGGTTCCAGGGGAGGTCGTAGTTGATCATGACGTGCGCGAACTGCAGGTTTATCCCCTCGCCGCCTGCTTCCGTCGAAACGAGAAACCGCACCTTTGGTGAATCCCGGAAGGCCGCGATGCTACGCTTCTTATCCCAGAGAGTCATTCCCCCCCGGATGATCGCCGCGCAACCTTCGCCGCAGGTCTGCTCAAGCAGGCCGACGAGGTAGTCCTGCGTGGCCAAGTACTCCGTGAAGATGAGCACTCTCTGGCGCGGGTTCCCCTTGCTGACTGACGCAATCACGCGGAGTAGTTCGCCTTGCTTGCCGTCTTCTGGGACCTCTCGCGACAAGAGGTCTCTCAGCATCTCCACTTCTGTGTCGATGAACGCCTGACGTACTCCATCTGCCTTTCGCGCCTCGAATTCGCCTTCGTGCCGTGCGTCGTACTCAGCTTCACGCTTCTCGGCGACGCTCTCAGCCTCTGCCTGGAGATTCTTGAGCCGCCGACCCAACGCTTCCCTGATAGCGCGCGAGCTGCTAGCCGCAAGCTTCTGGAATGTCGTCATCACGAACCCAATGGCCTTGTGCTGGGTATCCCCAGGATCCTGGTTCGCAAAGCCATAGCCCTCACGAAGGTACGACTCCAGCGCCGCGTGGAACTGCCTCTCGCCGCTGTCGAGCAATTCGACGCGTACGGGATGGATGTCCATCCCTTTGAAGATCGGGTTCCCCTCGGCGTCGGTGACCTTGCTCTTCCTGTTGCGGAGGATCAGGTCCGTATAGGGGATAGGCCCGTCGCCGCTCGGCGCGGCCGCGTAGTCATCGAACGTGACGTTCGGGTGAAGCAACGACACGAGATTCTGGAACTTCGATTCATCTCCCTGGTGTGGCGTGGCCGTTAGCAGGATCAGTGCTCGGCACCGGGCCTGAAGGTCCTCGGCCAGCCGATAGTTCAGGGTTTTCTCGGTCTTCTGCGGCGACCACGTCTTGGCCGAGAGCTTGTGCGCCTCGTCAAAAATGATCACGTCCCAATCTCGCGAGCCAAGGAGGAGGGTCTTGTGCCCCTCGCGGCGTCCGGACTTCGACGGGCGATCGAGTTTAAGCGTGTCCACCGATGCAATCAGGTAGTCGATCTGGTCGAAAGCCAGCGGGCCGTCTACGTCCTCTCGATAGACGGCGAATCTCAGGTCGAACTTCTCCTCCATCTCTTCTTGCCACTGCAGTGTCAGGCCAGCCGGAGGTACAATCAGCACCCGCCGTGCTTCTCCACGTTGACGCAGAGCGTAGAGGATCATCCCTGCTTCGATCGTCTTGCCCAGCCCAACCTCGTCAGCAACCAGCCACCGCCGCCCAGGAGTCGAGACCACTCGGTGCGCCACGCTGATCTGGTGCGGCAGCAGGTCCGTCCGAGCATCGCCGAGTTGCCCATCGCGATTGCAGACCAGCAGCTCAGCTGCGCGAGTCCGTAGCTCAAACCGCCACGGCTCATCGAACTCCCGTTCCAGAACTCGCTCGACGGGCGTCTTCACGACCTGCAGCTCATCGGTGCCTATGATCCGCGACTCCGTCAGGTATGGGGGACGCGAGAAGACAGTCGGGCGGAACTCCACCTTAGCCTGGCTGCCTCGAACTTCCTGTACAACTCCAACGCTCTTGCTTCCGGGAAGAGGATCCGTACACGCCACGTGTGCTCCGGGCTGGATGACGCTCATCTCGATCCCCGTGCGCGGCGGCTATGCATCATCATCCTCTTCACCGCTTTCCCCTTCCGAGGCCGCCGTCGCTTCGAGCTCTTCGAGAGAATCCTGGATCGCAAGAAGGTCATTGTCCGAAAGACCCCAGAGACTCGCTGCTGCCCTGTCGAGCTTCGCCTCCAGCTTCCGTAGCGTACCACTGTCACAACTCCTTGCGGCCAAGTGGCACCGGAGGCCCAGATTCGCCAGCTCTCTATGTCCCTTCTGCGTCGTGTCGAACTGCGGTACAGCTATGTTCTCCATGATGTGAGGAGATGGGTGGAGGGCTATGTACGCCGCCGCCGCCGCGTGGGCAGGAGAGGAATTGAGCAGACCTGAGACGTAGTAGGCCTCATCCCCGGACGCACAGGAGACAGCCACGAGCGTGTGGTCTGGCAGCGATGCCACAGCGGACGCACCGTCCTCTGGGCTGCACACTGCTGCCCGAACTGAAGTGCCCACTTCGGGCCACACGACCTTCCACTCTGCCATCGTGTACGGTCCCACGTTGTACATCGAGTAGAAGGGGTCGCTGGGCCTGAAGTACTGCTTGTACCCCGACCTACCGCGCAGCGTACCCCGCTCAGGCTTCTTCGAATCGCCCTCGAACTGCTTCAGAAAGGCAAAAGTCTTCGGGTGGCGGTCCTTCATCTCAGCTTCGGGAATGCCCGCCAGTTTGTCAGTCCGATTCGCCATGATGATGTGATCCGAAGGTTCCGCGTGCCAGCGCCGGACATCGCGGCCTCGGAGCAGGGGATAGACAAGATCAGGCTCGATGACTGCCTGCACCTGCTTCACCTTGATCTTCCCAACGTCATGGAGGTTCTCGATCAATAGGTCTCCGTTTGGCCGCCGCTCGATGATCCGAATCCAGAAAACGCCATTAAGCCCACCGGTGTTCACTCCTTCATAAGCCCTGTACTCGCTCTTCCCGATGACCTTCCGAAGACCGCTCAGAGTCTTCTCCGGCGCCGTAAGCCAGGGAGACGTTCTGTCATCACTTCGGATGGGCTGAGCTCCAAGCTCGCTCCGCCTCGTGCACCCCATGACCTCCTGCAGCGTCATCTGCGGGTTGATCCTCCCCCCCGCTGTCCTCTCCCAGACGACATACGGCACGGGATATGAGAATGACTCCCTCTTCTTCCCCACGACCATCACAGCGGTTCGGTTGGTCGCTCCCTCGAAGGGCTGGAAATCGCTGAGATCATGAACGACCAAGGGCGGAAGATACCATGTAGTGCCGTCAAGCTCGTACTGAAGGGTGCGGAACCCCTCCCCTCCGCCAACGGTCTTGAACAATGACTGAGTGATGACGAAGCCCAATTGACCACCTTCGGCGAGGAAGGCATCGTGAGCCACGTAGGTCATGAGAACTGAGACGTCGTCCTTGCCGGCGCCGAGCTTCGATCGATAGCCCTTGTGCCGGAATAGAGCGTACTTCTTCCAGAGTGGTGCGGTTGACTGCCGGTAGTCACTAGGTAGGTTCTCCCAGTTGACCCAGGGGGGATTCCCTACGACATAGTCCACCTTGCCGATGAAGAGCGGGGCGAACGCGTTCTTGATGATACGCGCCCAGACGCCGTTCTTGTTGTCGTTGTCAAGCCTCCTCAGCTGCGCATAGAGCTCCTTGTGCAGGGCGACTTCAGTGATCGGGATACCCTCGGCCTCACACCGACCGAGGAACTCGTCGGGCGAGTAGCGGTTGCTGACGCAGAACTCCAGAGTATCGGCGTAGCGGGAGATCTGGTCACGATTCTCGGCGATTTCGTTCGGGATAGCGAAGACGGCAGCGCTGGTCTGCAGCTGGCGAGCCTTCCCCTTGCCCCCGGTGAAGAGGTCGCCGTATTCCGATGGCGTCATGATGGAGTCGCATAGGTAGATGGGAAGCTCAACCTCCTCAGCGTGGCGCAGAAGGTCGCGGACGGCAATGAGGTAGTTCGTGCGTGCAGCCATGACAGCCAGAGGGTTGAGGTCGAAGCCCACGACATTGCTCAGAATCTTGCGCAGTAGGTCGTCCTCGCCGAAACCGCACTCGTGGCGATGCTCATGGTACCAGAGCTTGATGCGGTTGATTGCCATGACCAGGAACGTGCCCGAACCACAGGCTGGGTCGAGCAGGCGCTTGTCCGGGTTGCCGTCGTACTCAAGCTCGTCGAGCACAAGCTCCGCAAGCCAGTCTGGCGTGTAGTACTCCCCGAGATCGTGACGCACAGACTTCGGGAAGAGCTGCTGATAGAGCTGCTTGAGAAGGTCACGCGACTCGGCGGGGTCAACGCTAAGCGTGCTGGGGTCGAATTGATCCAGGGCGAGTGTCATCGTGCGGATCGCGGTGGCGATGCGGCCATCCCATGCGTCGAGGTACCAGGAGAAGAGATCGCCTTCGAGGAAGTTGCGAATCCCAAGTTGTGTCCAGATGCCGCCCTCTTCGACGGTGCGCAGTTCGTCACGGAGCTTGGCTGGTGTGGGCGCAGACACAAGCTTCTTCAGGGGTGAGGTGCCAAGCGGTGAGAATGAGGAGACGATTTCGGCGGCCAGGAGCTTGATGAACAGAGCGTAGTAGGTGTGCACCGCGAACAGGAGCTCAGCTGGATCCGGATCAGCGGTGGCGTAGTTCTCGGCCAGCCTGCCCATCTTGGCGTTCCGAGCGTGGATGTCGTACCCACAGACTTCTCCAAACAGGATCTTCCATTGATCGAAGAAGGTCCGCGCCTTGGGGCTCTCCGTTTCGTGAACCAGAGCATGGATCAGGCGAACGCCTTCCTGCGCGCTTCTGCTTCCCGACCCGAAGTGGTCGGCAAGGTTCTCCGGCGTGAACGCAAGCCCACGCGCACCAAGCGAGACGATGGCACGGAGCATACGCTCAATGGTGTGAGCTGTGACGGCCTGCGGCTCCTCGACGTCAAGCGTCTTTCCGCGCTGGCGGACAAACACAAGCATGTTTCCATCGCAGCCCACACCGAAGATGCGGTCCGGAGTCACGTGCTCTTCTGCGTACAGGTCTCGGAAGCGCCGCTTCACCTGGTCCACGACGGCCTTCACCCCGGGCGCGTTCCGGTCTTCCGTGAGCCGTGCGCTGCCCTTGGGGGACTTGTACTCGATGACGACTCCCCCGTACTTCGAGTCGATTCGGCCGCCGGCCAGTCCGTACTCATGCCTCCCTTGCACTGCGAGGCCGGCTTTGTCGACGAATTCATCGATGAGCTTGTTGCACTGGTGGCTGACATCCTCTTCTGATCGCGCCCATTCCGCGACGCTGACCATTTGCTCGGCCATCATCCGAGCATGGTCCTGAATCAACGCTTCAAGGTCCTGGTTCATCTGCGCATCCTCTACCAGCGGTCCTCTGCGTCGGGCACTCCAGCTCGTTGCGCCACACTCTGACTCGCTACACGTCGGACGCATCATAGCAGAACGGAAGACGCGCGTTTGTCTCGTCTCACGCCGGGAGCCTCTCCTCAATGGGCCAGGGTCAGGGCAGTTCAGGTCGACGCAGTTGGCAGAGTACAGCACATGTGTTATACTACCTCTACGTATCGCTGGTGCTCACACCGCTCCGTCTCGGGCCCGCTTCCTCGCTCGGGTTGATTGGGGTCAGATCTTCCCTCTTGATATTCCGGGCCGAATCCTAGCATGGAGGTTGTCTTCTCGCCCCTGCGGACGGCGGTCTTAGGCGACCCGGCGCTCGGGTTGATCGAGCGTTCCTTGAGCCCTTTCGTAGAACCGCCCGAGGTGGACGCCGTCCACGAGCGCGTGGTGGACCTGCACGGAGAGAGGCATGAGGAGACGGCCGCCCTCTGGGAAGAAGCGGCCCCAGGCGATGCGGGGAATCGAGTCGCCGGGCGAAAGGTGCATCGGATGGCCAAGCGCCGTGAACGAGACCCACGGGACGCCGGTGAGGTAGAGGAGGTCGTCGCGGCCGGGCTCGTCCTCGAGGGTGGGGCTCGCCTTGGCCCGCGAGATAGCCCTCTCGGCGGCCGCGGCGAAGGTCGCGAGGTCCTTCGCGTAGGGGATGAGGCAGAACCCGAAGAGGTCGCCCTCCGCAAGCACGGTGAGCGAAGGGTGGACGACCGCGTGCTCGACCACGTCGTCCCCGCGGATCCGCTGGCGAAACTCGGGAATAGCGTTCGCCGCGGTCGAGAGCGCGTGGACGAGCAAGACGGTGAACGAGAGCCCGCGCTCCTTCGCGGCCCGGTGCAGGCGGGAGACGTCGACGTTCGCGCACAGGCTCGAGTAGGGGAAGTCCATCGCGCGGAAGAGCTCGAAGTGGCGGCGCCGGGGCCAGGTTGTCTTGTCGATCGTGTGCATGGTCTCGTGAGGGATGATACCGCCCGGGCTCCCGGTGTTCCCGCCCCTGCGCGGGAATCCTCTGCGGGCTCCTTCCTCTCCATCCCGCCGGCCGGGACGGGAGGCCGCGGAAAGAAAGAGCCGCGGAGCGGCTCTGGCCCGCGGCTCGTCGTTCTCCTTGAAACCCGGTCCTACTTCTTGTTGAGCTCCTCGTTCACTGTGGCGAGCAAGGTCCGCGCCTTCTCCTGGTCGACCGCGTTGTAGAGCGGGTACTTGTTGCCGATCGGGTCGGCGAGGATGCTTTCGAGCACGCGCTTCGCGTCGGTCCACAGCTTCTTCTCCATGAGGTAGAACTCGGCGAAGAAGAAACGGTTCTCGAAGTACTCGTTCACGGAGGGGTCGACCGGGCAGGTCGTGCACTGCGTGCAGGTCGTGCAGAGGGCCGGCTCGCTCACGACGCAGCAGAAGTAGGGGAGCGCCTTGTCGAGGTCTTGTTCATACGCGTAGGTCAAGACCGGTATGATCGGAAGGCCGCCCCAGAAGGCGCCCAGGGACCGGTAGCTCCCGTAGCAGATGTAGGTCGGGGCGAGCTCGAGGGTGCGCTTGGCCATGGCCTCGGACTTGGGCGGGACGTTGCCCATCACCGCGGCGATCTTGTCGTACTCGGAGGTGCGGAGCCAATTGGCGTTCGCCCAGTAGAGGGCCGGGACGTCGGTCTCCACCTGAACGGCTGAGATGAACTTGTCCTTCCCGGTCTTCTCCAGTTCCACGAACTGCGGGTTCATGCGCAGGCTCTTGAACCCCCACGCCTTCCCCTTGAGGTAGAGGGCCTTCTGGTCGTCGCCCTTGGGGACGAAGATGTCGGCCAGGGTGTAGTAGCACTGGGAGAGCTTGTTCAGGATGCTCTTCTTGGCCGGGTCAACGACGAACGTGCCGACGTCGTCCTCGCTTGTCTCTTTCAGGTCCGCCGGAACGCCTAGGGCCACGCGGAAGGCCTCGATCGCCGCCTCGAGCTCTACCTTCCCCTCGGCGCTATAGGGGACGCCCACGTCGTCCCCGCGGAAGATCGCCAAGGCCTCATCGAGCGTCATCGCCGCGGCCGACACCACCAGGCCGGCCAGGGTAGAAACAAGTAGCAAACAAATAAGAATCCACAGCTTCCTCATCTTCCTCTCCCTCCTCAAACGGTTTCCTGCCCAACTATACCCGAGCCCCTGGGCCGCGCCAACCGCGCTGGCTCCGGCCGGCCGAGGGTGATATAGTTCCGCCGGATCATCGCTTTGGCAAAGGAGGAGCATGATGGGACGCCCGAAGATCGACAAAGACCTCTGCGTCAGCTGCGGCCTGTGCGCCCAGGTCTGCCCCGAAGTCTTTGAGATGGGTCCGGAAGTCGCTCAGGTCAGGGCGCACGCCGACCTCGACGCGGACTGCATCGACGACGCCGTCGACCAGTGCCCGGTGGGCGCGATCACCGCGTAGACTCTTGACGCGGAGGGCGGCTTTCTTCGCCCTCCGCTATCCCTTTCCTCTCCCCACACCCAGGCGAAGCCCCGCCACGGCTTTGTTCCGTTTGCGATCGCCGGACCATTGTCCCGACCGAGACGCCGTGCTAGGATGAGGCCATGGATGGCGTGAGAGCGAAGAAGCTTGGACTAGCCCTCGGGAGCGGCGGGGCCCGCGGGTCGGCGCACGTCGGAGTCCTGCGAGTTCTGGAGGAGGACGGGATCCGGCCCGACGTGATCGCCGGGACGAGCATGGGGGCCGAGGTGGGCGGGGCGTACGCCGCCGGCGTGGGCGTGGACGAGCTCGAGCGCCTCTGGCGGACCCTGCACTTCGGCCGGGTGGCGAGGACCCTCCTCCCCACGCTGCCGTGGTCGGGGTGGAGCTCGGGGGGAGAGGTCGTGCGCTTCGTGCGCCGGCTCGTCGGGAACGTCCAGATCGAGGACCTCGCAATCCCCTACGCCGCGGTCTCGACCGACCTCTCGAGCGGACTCCCCTACGCGATCACTCGCGGGTCGCTCGCCCAGGCGATCCGAGCGAGCCTGTCCGTCCCGGGACTGTTCACGCCGGTCTGGATCGACGGCCGCCTCCTGGTCGATGGAGGGGTCAGCAATCCTGTCCCCGTCGACGTCGCCCGCGACCTCGGGGCGGACCTCGTGATCGGGGTCGACGTCCTCGTCCGACCGGAGGAGGTGCGCCTCTCGGGAATCCCCGTGCCGGACTGGCGCGACCGCACCCTGGGCCTCGTGGGAGGGCCGGAGAACCCGGCGCTCGCAATCGACAGACCCCGGCGGTTCTACCCGAACGTGTTCGCGGTCCTCTTCCAGATGTCGACCGTCTTCCAGAAGCGGGTGGGTGACCTCTCCCTCACCGTCCACCCGCCCGACGTCCTCATTCAGCCCGACTTCTCCCCCGACCCGCCCTGCTACAGCGACGTGCGCTCGGGGATCGAGGCGGGAGAGGAGGCGGCGCGGCGCGCCCTCCCGCGAATCCGCGAGCTTCTCCGCGCGCCGTGATCCGGGAGGGCCTCGCACCGAGGCTTCGATGAGCCGCCGGCCTGCCTTGTACGGACTCCTCTTCGCCGCGAGCGTGGCGATCTCCTTCGCGGCGATCCTCATCCGGCTCGCGCAGGAAGCCCCGGTCCTTACGATCGCGGCCTGGCGCCTTTCCCTGGCGACGCTCGCCCTCGCTCCCTTCACGCTGCGCCGCGGGTCGCTCAAGCGGCTGGGACGGACCGACCTTCTCCTCTCCCTGGCGAGCGGGGTCTTCCTGGCCTTGCACTTCGTCTTCTGGATCGCCTCGCTGCGCGAGACCTCGGTCTCAAGCTCGGTCGTCCTCTTCGCCACGAACCCGCTCTTCGTGGGCCTGGGATCGGTCGTCCTCCTGAAGGAGCGGCTCACGCCCCCGCTCCTTCTTGCGATCGGGTTCTCGGTCTTGGGAGGTTGTCTCATCGGTTGGGGAGACGTCCGCGCCGGAGGTCGGGCGCTCGTTGGCGACCTGCTCGCTCTGGGCGCGGCGGTCGCGTTCGCCGCCTACCTCCTCGTCGGGAGGCGAGTGCGGCAGCGGGCGCCTCTCGAGAACTACACGTTCGTGAGCTACGGGGCGGCCGCGGTCCTCCTCGTCGTCGCGTGCCTCGCGACCCAGGCGCCCCTCGGCGGGTTCAGCGGGAAGACGTACCTCTTTCTCGTCCTCCTCGCCCTCGGTCCGCAGCTCGTCGGGCACACGACGTTCAACTGGGCCCTGCGATACCTTCCGGCGTCGACGGTCGCCATCCTCGTCCTCGGCGAGCCGATCGGGTCGACCGTCCTCGCCTACCTCTTCCTCGGAGAGGGGATCTCTGTGTTGAAAGGGATCGGCGCGGCCATCATACTAGCCGGGATCACCATGAGCCTGCGCGCCGAGGGAGGAACGCATGAGCGAGGGACGTGACCGGGTCGAGCGGGGACGGGCGAAGATCGACTGGGCGAGAGGGCACATGCCTCTCCTCGATCGCATCCGCGGGCGGTTTCTCAAGGAACGGCCGTTCGCAGGACATCGCATCGGGATGAGCATTCACCTCGAGGCGAAGACGGCCTGTCTCGCGATCCTCTTGCGCGACGGCGGAGCCGCGGTCCTCGTCACCGGGTCGAACCCCCTGTCCACCC
>Ga0315289_10007882_pt1 | contig 15453 bp, 19 predicted proteins | sample YL17G11_40_MG_FD_203452 | JGI IMG/M metagenome (GOLD analysis project Ga0315289, IMG submission 203452) | Sediment microbial communities from Yellowstone Lake, YNP, Wyoming, USA - YL17G11_40 | ecosystem: Environmental > Aquatic > Freshwater > Lake > Sediment | place: USA: Wyoming | collected... | reverse complement strand
TAAGTTCTCTTTAAATTTGTTGAATTTTGCTCCCATTATCTTCTCTTTCTTTTTTTGCATCCCATTATACCTCAATGAAAGATCCTTTGCATAGGACTTTCCTACACTTTTCACAAACTTTCAGTTTTCTTTCAAACCCAATTGTATCTTTCACTAGAACTGAACTCTGATCCCATTTTCCACACCAATCACAAAATCTCCTCATATCAAACCTAATTTCTGTTTAACTGCAATCCTTATTGTTCCATCTGATCTCCATGAGGGATTTTCAAGAGGGATTTCATATTTTTTCCCCAACTTTTTGATACCTTTAATTAGAAGATCCCCTCTTTCTGTGTTCCATCTCTTTGGATTTCCCATGTTTGCCTCATTGTTTATCTGAGTGAGTTTTCTTTTGTAGATATTATTTTGAATAAGAATATTTTGGACATCAAAATGATTGACATCCTCCCATGCACTCATATCATGAGCAAATGTTTTTTTGAATTTTGTCTTACTATTGATTTCCTCTGCAAACTCCTTTGAAAATCTATACTGCCCTCCATAAAGATTTCTTTTATCTCTCATTTCAATACCCTCCTTTCTTTTTCAATTAATCTTTTCACAACTTCTGCATAACTTTCTCCCCTGACAAGTTTCATTCTCTCTAGTTCTTTCAGGAGTTCTTTGTTTGCCCTCATCATTGTTTTGTCTGTCATTTTCTTTTCTCCATTGATCTTTTCATAACTAATTTGAGCATGTTTTTGTTGCTTTCCTCAACATCCTTGAGAACTTTGTCAATATTTCCCTCATAATACCCTTTCTTTCCATATCCTTTGATGCCAAAAACTCCTCCCTTGTCTGCTCCTGATGTGGAAACTAAAAGTTTCCCTGAGTTTCCTTGATCGATATAAGCATATCTGAGTTTGTGCCTCACATTATGTTTTGCTGAGTTCCTGAAAATATCTCTCCTCTGCTTGTCAATCATGTATCCTGAAACCTCATAATCATAAAGGGTGTTTTCCTCATAGGCATTTGCAAGTTGGTTTATTTTTTTTATTAGTTCATGATCCACAACTGCAACTTGAGATTGTTTTTTCATTTCTTTCTGTTCCCTGCTTTTCTCTTTGCCTCTCATGGCATTCAAAACTTTATTGTAATATGGACTTGTTGGAGTTATCCTTGCAGTATCACTTTCAAAATAATCAGTTTGAATGTCAGAATTATTCTCAGGACTAAGTTCTCTAGGCAGATGTTTATAGTGTTTTGCATAAACAGTTATTGTGCCTTTTGGCAACTTGTCACCATAATCTCCTTGAGAATACCACACTGGAGTTCTTTGCTCTTTTCCATCAATCTTAAACTTGATTGCATCCTTTAATATCTTTATGTCACTTTTCATGTTGTTATACAAGTGTTTAACTATTTAAATCTTTGGATACAGAAAGAAATGGGATTATTTGAATCCCAAATCTTTCAATGCCTCATGAAAGATAAGTTGAGGAGATAGTTTCTGCTCTGATATGAACTTGCTTTCTGCCTCATTCACTCTGATGCTGATAACTATATCCTTTCTAGTTATATCTCTCAATGCTTTTAAACAATTTTCTTTCTTCATGTTTTTTCCTCCTGATCATTTAATAAATTAACTCTTTGTTTATTGCTCTATAAATCTTGTGCATTCCTGCAAACTCATTTTGATCTTCTATTTTAGTTCTCCTCATTTGGCAAAACTTTTCTAACCAAGTGAAATTTTATATCTTCCCATTCATGACTTTCTTCTAGGATTCTAGCACAATTTCTTGCACCTTGCTCAGTCTTGAATAACCAAATGCTTTCTCTTGCAACTGTCTTACTATTATACATTGGAACAAGAGTTGTATCTATTGCAGACACTCCAAAGTATTCCACATCTTCATATTTATCAGTTTGTGATGTCTTTCCATCAGTCTTGTTTGTTTGTTTCATTTTGTTTTTTTCCTGTATTCTTTATTGAATACATAAATAATACTAAAAGACTACTATTTAAATGTTTCTATTTTTGCAGAGTTTCCTTAAAGAACTAGAAAAATAAAAGAAAAAGTAAAAAAATTATGCCTAAACTTTAAGCAGTTCCAACCTGATTTGCTCCACTTCCACCCATTCCTCCAACCATGCCTGAACTCCTTATTGAAGTGATTATTATCACTGTCAAAAGTATCAAGACAACCATTGCAGTTATTACAATGAAAATGTTAAACCATGATGCCACACCTCCAACACTTGCCACTGTTTCATTCATAATATTTGTTGCAGTGTTATCATTGCTCCATGTGTATGAATAAGTTGCATTCCAATAAGTATTGTTGAAAGTTCCTGAAACAACTGTAACTGCACAATTTGAAACTGTGTAGTTTGTTGTTGGAATTGCAAGTCCAACTGTATAGTTTGCAAACACAACCCCTGAACATACAACATCTCTCAATGTTGATACAGGGAGAGAAAATCCTTTCTCTGTGACCTTTGCAGATGTAGTCTGATTTGTTGCTGATCCTGTTGATGCTGTATAGGAACTTGTCTGCAATTCTCCTCCCATTATGGAGAAGATTGAAACTAGAAGTCCAATCATGAACAACATAACAATCACAGAAAGCAAAATGGTTAATCCTGCCTGACCTTTGTCCTGCTTAAATGTTTTTTTCATCTTTAGTAACAAGAGAGAGGGAGTTTTATGCCCCTCCACCTGATACCATACCTGAACTTCTGATTGCAGTTATGATTATAACTGTCAATAATATCAACACGACCATTGATCCAATGACAATGAAGATATTAAACCATGAAGTAACACCAGATATGGAATTGCCTGTTTCATTGATGACCTGTATTGCCTCTGCATTATCTGTTGCACCTTGCAGTTCTGCACCCATCAGAGTGAAGATCATGACAATAAGTCCAATTATGAATAACATGACAACTAAAGAAAGCAAGATTGTCAAACCTGCCTGTCCTTTATCTGTTTTGTATTTCATCTCTATATTAAACCTCCTTTCAATTAATTGTTAATAGAACTCACACAATATTCTTTTTATAGTTGTGGATAGCATGGATATTAATTTTCCCTGTCTAACACTAGAACAAGAGTTCCAATCACTGCAATGGCAACTGCTCCTCCAAATGCCCATCCTGATATGAAACCTCCAACCCAAAAGAGAAGTCCAACCACAAAAGTCACATAACCTGCCACTGCCAATGCTCCTTTGAAGTCATCTTTTGCCTTATAAACACCAATCAAGGTGATAACCCAAATTGCAATCATGAGCAAGTTGGACATCCAACTATCTGTCACAGTGTTTGTGTATGTCAGGATTTCTCCTAGTCCTTTGGAGGCATTCACAGTGCTGGGACTAGGATATGTCAAATTCCCCTCCCCTTATTCCACGCAGTTTTTCCTTTATTTGCCATTGATATTTGTCATAGAACTTTCTCAGTGCTTTCTTGTTGCTTTCACTTATTTTTTGTTTATGTTCTTCATTCATCTTTGTTACTACTCCATAGTGTCAATCCCCAATTTTTATAAGGCGCCACACAGCGAATATGATGCTTAATATCAATAATCCAATAATCACTCCTGTGACATAAGTTGGAACTCCAAACACTCCAACCATCAATGCAGAGATTATCCTGAAAGGAGCAATTATCAATAAAGTCATGTCCTTTGCTATCCCAAACACACCATCAACAACAACTCCTGCAAGAACACTCCAAACACTGCCACTTTCAAACCTTGCACTGAAACTCTCTGCACTGCTTTGGACATTTTTTATGCTTTGATTGAAACCCTGCATGGCATCATTGCCTCCAACAACTAAACTTGTGTCTTTTCCATAATCTACTCCCATTTCATTAACTGCTGTCATGATGAGCATTCCAAATAAGGCAACTAGGATTGCTCCAAACAATAATGTCTTGAAACTGTCCTCAGGCATTTTTTCTCCTCCCAACAAGTTTCCATATAATTATTCCACCTGCACAGATTATTGAGATTATTGCCAACCAACTCATATCAACAAGTTGCATGATTGTGATGACTATAATCCCCAGTATTGTGAAGATTATTAATCCAACTCCCTCTGAAACTGCCATCAGGACAATTGTCAATAATATCAATCCTCCTAGAATTGCCCCACTTGTTCCAAAATAATCCTTTGCACTTTCTTTCAGGGCAATCCATCTTGAAGTTATCAGGGCATTGTTTTTCCATACTGCCACAAAGAAAGTTCCATTATCATAAGCAAGAGGAACATGCAGTGAGAGAGATCCCGTCATTGCAGTGATGCTTGTGGTATTGAGCAGTGTTTCCACTCCATTATAGAATTTATAAAGAGAAACATTCACAACAGAGGAATTTGTCAGGAGGAATGATGTTGTCACAATTCTTGTTGCAGGATTGACAGTGATAGAAAATCTTCCCTCATCTCCATCAATCAAACTCCAATTTGTTTCTGAGGGAGATGCAGATAGTGAGATTTCACATGGAGTTGAAAGGCATTTTGCATTATATGTGTTTGATGTGAAAATGATTGTGCCATATTGGGAAACCATGAAATAATAGATGACATCCTCCTCAACTAGATGCACATGAGTTTCTCCATTGTTGTCATCTCTTGATCTCTCTGCCTCTCTGAACACACCATCCCCAATATATTTCCTGTATGTGTGGACAATTGCATCATCAACTTTCAATCCATCCTCATCAGTGAAAGTGAATAGGAATGTTGTGCTGTCTGCTGTTTTCAAGTCAAGGAGATCAATTGTGTTGTCTGTGTATGGATTGAAATAGATTGTATTGTCAAGTGTTCCATTATCAAGATAATAGAACTCCTGCACATGATTTGTTGCTGAATATCCTGCTGTGAACTCTATTTTATATGAAGTTGAGTTCAATATCTCAGGAGGAACACAAACTGCAACATTGTTGTTGTCTGTCCATTTCTTTGCAAAACTGAACACTTGACTTGCATTCAATCTGCTTGTCAGTTGGAGATCAATCTCAATTGTTGTTGAATTTGGAGTTGTGGTATTAAGCAGGGCAAGAGTTTCCTCATCTTTCAAACTCATATTAAGGATAACCTTTCCACTTGATGAGCAATCATCAGTGATGTTCATGTTCCTGACAAGTTGTGTCTTTATTGATGAGTTATAGTATATGTTTCCTGTTGAATTTGACAAGAAGATCTGCCAATAGAAACTGTTTGTTGTGTCTGCATTAACTGAGGGAATATTGACAGTTGTTGAATAATTGCGTGTCTGTCCTGTCTGCCCTGTCACTCCTGCATAACTAGATCCTGCATAGATTAGACTTGCAGTTGCAGTTGGATAATTGCTTTGATTGAAAGTGAAATTTATTTCAAAGTCCTCAATTGCTCCCTCAATAGTTGTGGCACTGTATGTCTGTGAGCGTTCTATGAAATTGGACAATGTTCCTGCTGTCATATTCTCTCCTGCCCATGCACAAGTGTTGTCTATCAGGCAACCATAACAATTCCAAATGAAAGGCAAAGTATAGGATTTTGAAATGTTTGTGTTGTTTGTTGGGAAACTCCATGAATAAACATTGTCAATATTATACTGTGCATTCCATGATCCAGCAACATAGAATTGCAGGGTATCATCATTCACTCCTGTTCTATAATCTGCCTGAACTCCATTTTTAGTGCAATTGACATTTCCTGTTCCCTGCCTCTTTAGTGTATAGATGCCAACTCCTAGATTAGATCCACATAAGTTCCAATTGTCTGAATAAACTGTGAGTTGCGGGTAATCGGTGAATGAAACATTGAATTGGAAATATCCATTCAAACCTGTGAAAAACTTGTGGGTTGTATTGACCATTATGCTCTCTCCTGCACCTGCAAATATTTCCATTATCCCATCATGTTCTGAAACCAAACTTGCACCTGCATCTTGTTTCTTCCATCTGAGTGCATCAAGGTTTGCATCATTGAAATCATCATAAGTCATTCTTGCTGTCATATTCCTTGCCCATGTTCCTGTTGTGTTTGTGTATAAAGAAACATTGGAAACATTCTCATTTCCAAACATAGTGCAAGTGACATCCCCTGTTTCTGCTGTCCTCTGCAATGTGAAATTGATTGAGGAAACTTTATTGATAGTCCTGTTAGTTGTTGCCCAAACACAATTGCTATTCCAATCACATGCCCTGCAACTCCACTTTGCAGGAACAGGGATTGCCTGTTCAATGCTCATAACATTTGTCACATCAGGAGGAATTGTTGAGTTGGCATAATTATACCATGATCCTGTGTTGTTTATCCAAACCTGAATATTACTGATATTATAGTTGCTCCCAACAGTGCAGTTTATAGGGAATGTTGATGCAGTTGTGGAATAAGCATCAGCAGGAGCAGTGAGATTGACCTGTAATGTTGAGTTGAACTTATTGATAGTCCTGTTCTCTCCCCACTTTGTAACTGATGAGTTATCTGCTCCAACACAGGCATACACTGTTGGAGTGTTGATTGTGACAGTGTAGTTTGATGAATTTTCGAATGTTGTATATGCAAAGAAATATTCTTCTGTCCATGTTCCTGTTGAATTTGCCCAAACTGACATATTCATGATATTGTAATTTGATGTTGCATTGCACTTGATCTCATAGTTTGGTTTCAAAGTGAGAGTTTCATTTGCAGGAGATAATGTTGAAACATTCAGAGTTGATGGAGTTGCTCCTCCTCCTGTTGTCCAATTTATTCCCCAAACCTGAAATTCATTGTCATAATTTGTTGAATATGCTGTCCATGTTCCACCTGTCTGATAATATGCCTTTCCTGTTGTATAATTATTTGCTGACCTATATTGATCCCAAAGCATCAATGATCCTGTTGATGCACTAGGGCAAGTCAGGATAATGGAATAATTGAAATAACATCTGAGTTGTTCTTTTGCTGTCATATTTATCACAGTTGAATTTGCACTATAACCTCCAATATACTGTCCTCCTGTCCATGTTCCACTTGCAACATCAAGATTTTCTCCTAGTGGCAGTTCTGCCCATCCTGTTGAATTGACTATTCTTGCAGTGCATATTCCACTTGTTCCTGAGGAATTATAAACTCCTAAACTCAGGATTGTGACATTGACTTGTCCACATCCAACAAAACCATTTATACTCCCAAATTGGAAAGTTTCAGAGGCATTTCTTGCTTGTCCAAACTGATCTCCATTGTCATGCAGTATCATAAAGTCATACTTGTTTAGTCCTTGATACCATGCAAACTCCTGAGTTTCAATTCCAAACAATGTTGGTATCCACTCTGCAACCTCCCCTCCTGAAACATCTGTGAATATTCCTATTGTATAGACACCTTGTTTCAAGGATTGAGTTGGATCAAATTCATACCATTTCTGCACTTTTGTTTTCCTGAACTCCCCTGTTTCCCAACATTTTGTGGACATCTCTTTCTCCCATAGTTCCTTGTCACACTCTATCACAGGATCTTGAGCATCTTCCCAAACTGCATATTTGTATGTGAATTTCTTGTCCTTGATATTAATATAATCCTTGCTGTAAAATTTCATTGCTCCAAAGACACTTGTATATTCCCCAACTGTGATGTCAATTGTCATCTCTGCAACTTTCACATCCTTTCCACTCATGACATAGTTGTGCATTGGAGTGTTGAGTGTCACTTTTGCAATCTGATCTAGTTTAATCAATCTCAAGAAAGAGTTGTCATAGGTGACAGTTTTAGTTGCCTTATCAAAAGATTTCAGATTATCCCATTCCCATGCAGACACAGGAATGCCCATGAACAAAAGTATCACTAGGCAAAAGAAAGTTGCTGTAATGCCTTTATAAATAGTTTTTTTATCCAATTTGCCCTCCATAAATCTCATTATCTCTGTTTCCCATCCTGACAAACATTATCACTGCTCCTCCAATTCCAATCACTGCAATCCATATTGGCAGTTTAGACATGATGAAATTTGCTCCAACAAATCCTGCAAATGTTGATGCAAGAGTTGGATCTTTGCTCACCTGCTCATAAGCATTTGACATTGCCACTGCAACAATGATTGCAATTATTGTTATGAAAGCATAGGGAATGAAAAAGACAGGTTTTGTTGTCACAAGATAACTGCCAATGAATATGCTTATCACCATGCCAACAATCAGGAAAACAGAAATCCAATAAAGTGCCTGATAGGATTGATTAACTGCACCAAATGTTGTGTCAATGACTTGTGTTGTATTTGCATTTCCAAACTGCATTGGATCAAGTTTCTCATGGACTTGTGATGTCACTCTGCCTCCTAGATATATGAATATGACACAGACAAGGACAATTGCAAATGCAAAAATCATGAAAATGAACAAATCTGTCATGCCTCCTTTTCTATCCATTATAAGATCCTCCTGTCAAACCTGAGTTTGATGTCTAGTTTTAGATCTCCTGATTTGACTATATCCTGCTCAATGTCCTTGAATTGAGGAGAGTTTATAATGTTCTCAGTTATTTCCCTGAATGATTTTTTCTCACCCTTTGCCAACATGATCTTCTTTTGTATCTCATCAAGTTTCCTTTTGAACTGAGGAGAAACCTGCAATGGACTGCGATTTTCCTTTGCCATCAGCAAGTCTGCAACCTCCTTGCAGTTTCAAATTGTTTAATTGATGTAAAATGTTCAAGTCCACTTGCTCTCAGATACCTCAGATAAGTTGCATAACAGGATGCCTCTGCAATTGGAACTTCCCTGAATATTTGAGTTGCCTCTCTGCCACAACCACATACACAGTTTGCTTTTATCTCAAGATAATCTTTCATTTGAATTTCCCCCCCTGCCTATTGGATGCCTCCTCAAAACTCATTCCCTTTGTCATCAATCTCTCAATCTCTTTTATTTTGAATAGCATTATGATGTAATAGGCAAATGCTCCAATCAATAGGGGGAATGCTCCAATCACTAGAACTATAAACATTATCCTGAACATCTGCACTAGGAATGGAGCAGATAATAAGAAATCACTTGCCATGTTCCATGCAATGAATGTGATTGCAATTAATAAGAGATAACCTAGTCCAAACATTCCAACTTTAATCAAGAGGTTTTCATTTGTGAAAAATATTGCAAATGCTCCTACTAGAAAAATTATGAATATCAATAACAAACCAATGTCAATTATTGCCCTGCCAACTGTTATCTCTAACCCACCCTTTGTCACTTCAAAAATCCCATTTGCAAAACCTGTCTGTGTTGTTGTGTTGCATTGAATAATAAAGGCATGACTTCCTAGATCTGAGAAATTGCCACTAGAAATGTATTGATAATAATCACTTGTTCCTGCGGTCATCTTGTTATGTGCTGTTTCCACTCCTCTTGAATTATACAAATCAACATAACAATCAGAAACTGCTCCTGTGAGATACATTGAAGTATTATAGGTATGGATGTATAATGTGAAATTTGAATTTTGAGGAACATAAGAATATTGTGGATAAGCAATTTGCAATCCTTGTTCTGATGTTGTTGTCTGAACAGGAGGAACTGATGAAACTGTTTGCATGAGCAGGAACATGGATAGTAAAACTGCCCATGCAAACAGATGGTTTAGAAAAGCATTATGTTTAGACATATTTCCCCTTGACATACCTCATTGGATTTAATAATCCCCTCTCTTTTGAAACCTGTCCTTGATTGTTTATTGTCAAACCTGATCCTAGTTGAGAACTTGTAGTTGTTGCCTGAGTGACCTGTATCATCTCTCTCAAACTTCTTTTCTCTGCTCCATCCAATGCTCTTTTATAAGTGTCATGGACTATATCTTTCATCTCTGTGACTAACATCTCATAAGTTTTTCTTTTCTCTGCTGTGTTCATCCCAAATTCATAATCTCTCATGAAGATAAGATTGTTCACTGCCCTGCCAAAGTCATAAACCTTGAAATTGATTTCCTCATTTGAATAATCTGCTAGAACTTTATTTCTATTGACATACAATGCAAGGATTTTCATCATCTCTTGCACTCCAATGCTGTTCAGGGGATTATCATCAGGATTTTCAGAGGGTGTCCAAACAATATGTCCATCCTGAAACTTTGGAACATCTCCTCTCAGGATATGTTCTGCTCTCTCAAGAATATCATTGAGTTCAAGTTGCCACTTTGCAATGTTGTCCTCTGTCCTTGATGAAAAACTTGATAACTGAGAATTTTGTCTAGGATCTTGAGATCTCTGCTGTTGGATAGTTCCATAACTTCCCTGCAACTCCTCTTTTTCTATCTCTGCCATTGCAATATGAATATCTCTCTCCGAGTAACCTTGCTTTTTTAAATCCTCAATGTCTTTTGGAGATAATCTTATTGTCATCCTCTTTTCAATATGGATATGTGCTATCCAACCCTCCCATTAATGAGATTTCCTGAGTTTAAATATTCTTTTATTTGTTCCATAGTTTTGCTCCTGTCCTGATTTCAAATCCTGATTGTATTTTCAACATCTCTTTGAGTGCTTGTTTCTCTGATTTGACTTTCATTGGAGCAAGTCCAACTGCCCTTGCAGTGAAGTCAGGGAATAGTCCAAAGTTCTCAGGAGTTTTCTTGAACTTCTGCCTGAGTAGTCTTTTCAATTGACTATTGTTGCTTGAGATAATGCTTGAAACTCTTGAACTTTTGGGAGATCTTGATGTTGAGATTGCTCTTGAAACTGCACTAGAAACTGATGAGGATCTAGGGGAATAAGAGAAAGATGATGGAGCAGAAGTCCTTGAAATCTTGCTGATTATCCTTGATACTGCCAAACTGCCTGAATAGGATGCTCTTGATGTCTGAGAAGATGCCCTTGAAACATTTGAATATGACTTGCTCACTGCCCTTGATGATTGTGAATATGTTGAAGATGGAGAATATATTGGAGAAAGTGATGATGCTCTTGAGGGCAGTGAGGACATTGCTATTCCTTTAAACTCCTTGACTGATCCAACTTCTTTCATTATTGCTTTGAGTTCTTTTGATGTCATCTCTATCTTTGGTTTAAATACCTGCTCCTCAATTGGAACTTTCCATCCCTCCAACTTTATGGCATATTTCTTTCTTATTGGAACTCTTGTTTCAATCTCAACTGTTCCCTCAACCTCTCTCTTATGCCCTCCAATATTGAGTGTTCCTGATGATCCTGTGTCTTTGGAATAGATGTATGCTTTCAATTCTCTGCCTGACATATCCATTCCCTTGATCTCCCTGATTGCCCTGTTCAATTGATACCTATCAAAATAATCTGCATAGATAATTGGAGATGTTGCAGATTTTCCAACTGCACTTTCTTCTGCTCCTTTTGAGAATATCCTCAAGAAACCTGCTGAAACTCCTTTTCCTGAAACATACTGTATTGCTCCTTTGACTTTCAGTGTTTTCATAAGTCCTCTGTCAAAATAGAAAATTTTGTTTGCCTTGAAATCAACACCAACCCATGCCTCTCCTGTTGCAGAATATCCAAATGCTTTCCCTTTCACATCTATTGGGAGTTTGTATTTCTGAGGCAAACCATACTCTGCAATGTTTTTCTTTAAAAACCATTTGATATGAGATTTTCTTGCATCATAGGGGAATGCCTCTGCATTGATTTTCTTTATTTCCTTTGGAGTTCCTCCAACCAATTTCACATCACTTATTTTTCCAACTCTGCCTGATTTTGAAAGGAACTCAATAATATCAATCCAATTGTCAACAGGATTTCCTTTCTTGTCATAGAGAGTGAAATCTCCACCATACTTGTAGTATGCAAGGACTTCATCAGGAATGAATTTATAAACTCTGCCTGTGAATGCTCCTTTTGGAGTTCCTTTTAATGCTTGATACCATGAGGATGGTTTCCTAAGTTTAATCCCCTCATATCTATTCATATAAACTGTTTCTTCATATCCCAAAAGTTTGTTGTATCTTTTAAATCCTTTTTGGGAAATATCTGCTTGTTTGATTGTCTTTAATCTGAAATTCTCATATCTGTTCATCACTCTATCATAGGTTTTCTTGCCAATTCCTGATGCAAGTTCAATCCCTGCCAACTGCCCTGCTGTTTCAATGAAGAATGCACCTTTCCCATATTCTGATGTCTGAGTGTAGTATTGATATGTTCTCTGCCTTTCATAAGCATACAATCCTGTCAAACTTATTCCTGCCAATGTCTTTGTGTATCTCACCCAATCTCTAGGAACTTTTGCATATCCCTCTGCAAGAATTATTGTCTTTGTTGTGAGATATTCAGGCAGGAGTTTTCCTGATGAGGAAATAACACCTGTTCCTGAGAACATTCCTGTTCTAGTTGCACTCTCAAGTTTTAATCCTCCTCCTAGAGAGTTCCATGCGTATCCAACTCCTTTTAAGGCATATCCCACTCCCTTATAAATTCCATAAGTTTTAAGTGCCTCTGTTGAGGCCCACCTTGTTGCAACAAGGACTTGTCCTTTTATATCTTTCTCACTGCTTTCAATATCCCACTCCAATAGGTTTTGGGAAATTCTCCTTTCCATTGCAGGATCAGTGATTGTTGTTGTTGTGACTTGCTCTCCCTCTGCTGTCTTTATAAACTGATTTTTTATATTTGGAGAAATGAATTGCTTTTTAATCTCAGACATTGGGAGTTGCATTGTTGTTTCTCTTTTCATTTCAACTCCTTTTCCCTCAAGAATTTTTATTCCCTGCTCTTGAATTATTGGTTTTAATTCAGGAGGACTTTCTTTTGTGATCCTGTCCAACTCATCCAATGCTTTCACAATCTGTCCTTGCTTATAATCCATCTGCCTTTTATACTCAATTGTTTCTGTTGATTTACTTAGAGGAATTGTATTGAATTTCTGCAATGGAACAAAAAATCCAAATGGAGTGAAGATTGGTTTAACACTTTCTTTTGTCCTTTGCTCCCTGAGAATTGCCATCTCTCTTTGTTTGCTCTCAGGAACTCCACCATAGGAATATGAAATGAATGGCGCAGAATAATATGCAGTGTCAAAACCTTTCCAAATCTTTTGCCACAGATTTGCATCAGGAGTTTTTGTTGAGAAATCCTGCCCATACTTTGATTTTTCTAGTATGCTTATGCTTTGATTTAATTGTTCTGCCTGTCTTTTTTTGTCTGCCTCTATTATCGCATTATCACTTGCAATTTTCTCATTGTATTTTTCCAATGTGAGAGTTGTTTTATAAACATCACTTTGAATTGCAATTGCCTTTCCTGATTTATCATAGATTAAAACTTCTTTGGGATTTGCTTTCTGCCATGCCTCTGCATCATACTTTGCTTGTCTTTCCTTTCCTGCAACATTGATATTATATTGCTCAACACTCTTGATGTATTGATCATAAGTCAAGTTCCTGCCTTTCCATTCAATGCTGTATCCTAACTTTTCAAGGTTTTGATTTAACTCACCTGATGCAAGGGATTTATTGAAACTAGAAACTGATTTATCTCTTTCCTCTCTTGATGTTTGATTGTAACTTGCAAGGTTTTGAGCATAGGTGAGGACATCACTTGCACTTGCTCCCTCATTTATTTTCCCTGCCTCTGCCTGAGAATAATTCACAATGTCCTGATACCTATCAATCTCTGCCTGTCTTGTCTGCACATTTTTATAGAAACTATCCTGATTTCTTTGCCACCATTCAGGAGATTGCTTGTTTGCATAATCTTTATATTCCTGCAAACTCCTCTGCAAACTTGACATTGCCTGTTGATTTTGCTCAACTCTCCTCTGCAAAATCTCTCTTTCTTCCTGCTTTTGTGTTTCTTGATCCTGCAAAATCTGTTGAGGAGATTTAAAAAACTGCCTTAACTCAGGAGAAAGCATTGCATATTTCCTTTGATATTCCTCAAAAGGTATGTCCTTGAACTCAGTGTCCTGCAATTCTCTTGCCTGTTGTTGCAGTGCATCAAAACTCCTCTGCTCATCTGATTGTTGCTGAGAAATGATTTTCCTTTGAGTTCTAGTCAATCTTTGTTGAGGTGCATTCTGTTGCATTTGTGCAGAAAATTTGCCTGTTGCCATCCTCTTTGATAAACTCCTTGTTGTTATACAGGTGTTAAACTATTTAAAACTATCCATTGGATATTGGAGAACATTTATAAATTACACACTATTTCTAGTTGCAAGAGGAAAAAAGAGATGGGATTTGCAAGACAAAACACAGGAGAAAATGTTGTTGGATTGGAAAGTCAGGCATGGAACATTGCTGATGGATATACAAAGATAAAAATTCTGAGATTGATTATTCAACTTGATCTTGATGAGGAGATTGCAAAGTTTGGAAAGAAAGATGACCTTGATGTTGTTGCAGATGCAGAAATTCCATACAAGAGAACAGAGGCATTTGACAAGATGCTTTTTCATTTAAATCAATTGATTGGCAATTGCAAGTTTGCAATTGAAAAAGGAATTGATGAGATGATACTGTTGCAGTTGATTGGCAGGATTAATGAAGTTGAGAAAGTTGATGATGGCATTGCATCCACTGTCATCAATGCTGTGACAAATGAGGAGCAATTGACTATCAATGAAAAGCATTTCAAGGTATGCTTTGATACTCTCACTGCAATAAAGTCAGAACTTATGTTTGTATTGAACAGGGCAGGATTAATTTTCAGGCAGGGAGATGAACTTGACCTTGATGCTGTAATGAGGAGCATAGAGGAGGGAGGATAAATGAAAAAATACAATATAATTTATGCTGATCCTTGTTGGAAATATAGATTGAAAGGCAATGTTCCTCCAAATAGAGAAGTAACAAATCATTATAATGTCCTTTCAACAGAAGAATTATGCAAATTAGATGTCAGTTCATTGGCAGAGAAAAATTGTTATTTGTTTATGTGGGTGATCTTGCCCAAACTTGATGAATTTATGGATCTTGTCAGGGCATGGGGATTTGAATATAAAACTGTTGCATTTGTTTGGATTAAAAAAAACAGAAAATCAAATTCTAACTTTTTTGGACTAGGGAGTTACACACGAGCAAACGCAGAGATTTGTATAGTTGCAACAAAAGGAAAGTTAAAAAGATTAGACAAGGGAGTTTCCCAAATTCTTGAAAGTCCAATAAGAGAACATTCAAGGAAACCTGATGAAGTTAGAAAACTTATTTTAAGATTATATGGTGACTTGCCTCGTATAGAATTATTTGCTAGGGAAAAGAAAGATGGTTTTGATGTTTGGGGAAATGAAATAGAATGTGATATTGAACTCAAGAACAAAGAGGCAATTGAATGAGCAGAAGAAAAGTAATGAAATGGAACTTGAACTCATTGGTGAGAATGATTGTTGCAACTCTCCTCAATAAATTTGACATGTTCATGGTGATAGAGGGAGGAACAGGGATAGGAAAATCAACTCTTGCTTTTCATGTTGCATCAAGAGTTGCAAAAGAGTTCAGGAAATTATATAGATTAGATCCTGATGCAGTTGAATATTATTATGAAAGAGTTG
>Ga0315289_10007881_pt1 | contig 15454 bp, 4 predicted proteins | sample YL17G11_40_MG_FD_203452 | JGI IMG/M metagenome (GOLD analysis project Ga0315289, IMG submission 203452) | Sediment microbial communities from Yellowstone Lake, YNP, Wyoming, USA - YL17G11_40 | ecosystem: Environmental > Aquatic > Freshwater > Lake > Sediment | place: USA: Wyoming | collected... | reverse complement strand
CCGCCCTCGCCCACTCGGCCTTGGCCGGGACCGTCGCCCAGGTCGGTGACGCCGCACAGGTCAAGGGCCGGTCCATCGAGCACATCGTGCAGCAGATGGTGGACTTCTCGGCCTATCAGCAGCTCGATGCCGCCAACAATCAGTTGGGCGGCTGGTGCTGCGCGGGCGGCGGGGGGATGGCCATGGGCCGGGTGACGTCCTGGCAGGTGATGGGGATGAAGGAGGCCGTCGACGGGATGGGCGGCGCCGGGGTCCACGTCAACAACCAGGTCCGCGACCGGCTGCATGCCTACCTGATGACGGACCAGAGCCCAGCGGACGGCTTGGCCCGGCTGTACACCTCGGAGAACCAGGGCGGCGACCTCGGCCTGACCGGCGGCATCCTCGCGGGCGAGACCCTGCTCGGGTCCAGCCTCTTCGATGCCGGGGACACGGCCGTGGTCGGCCATGACTACACGGGCGCGACCATCACCGCGGGCCAGGCCCGACAGGTGTTCGACAGCTACGTCGCCGCCGTGGGCCAGAACTGGGTCAGCGCCCAGATGAACGAATCCCACTCGGCGACGGGCCTGTTCTACAACGACGGCGGAACGAATCCGACCCCGTATCTCCGGACGGATGACCGCGCCAACATCGAGAACCTCTTTTTCATGGGGCAGGGCCTCGCCGGGCTGCCCAACGCCGGTGAGTTCTCCGTGATCGCGGCGCATGACTGGAAGCAGGAGTTCAGCATTTACCTCATCCGCAACCAGGAGTCCGACGGCCACTGGCAGGATGCCCCATGGCCCTCCGGCGCGTATTCCATCAGCCTCAGCTTCGGCCCGGCCCTGAATACCCTCCTGGCGGGCCTGGCGGTGGCCGGTAACCACGCCCCCGTGGCTGTGGATGACACGGCCACGACCAACGAGGATATGCCGCTGGCGGGCAACGTCCTTGCCAACGATACCGACGCTGACGGCGACGCGCTCAGCGCCATGTTTGTTGATCTTCCGGCCAACGGCACGTTGGAACTGAACCTGGACGGCTCCTTCACGTACACCCCGAATCCCAACTTCAATGGGGCCGACACGTTCACCTACAAGGCCAACGACGGCAACGTTGACTCCAACGTCGCCACGGTGACGATCACGGTCAAGGCGGTGAACGACGCCCCGGTGGCCCAAGCGGGGGAGAATCAGACCGCTCATGAGGGCGCGATCGTCTCCTTCGACGGCTCGGCCTCCTCCGACCCGGACGGCGACGTCCTGACCTACGCCTGGGAGTTCGGCGACGGCGAGACAGCGACCGGCGAAACGGTCAGCCACGTCTACGGCCAAGAGGGGACTTACACCGTCACACTGACGGTTGAAGACGGCTACGGCGCGTCGGCCAGCGACAGCCTGACTCTCACGCTCCGGAACGTGCCGCCCGCCCTCACCGCCGGGGCCTTGGACCCCACCTTCGGCATCGGCGGCTTGGTGCTCACCGATTTTGGGGGGTCGGAGCAGGCCTCCGCGATGGCCATCGAGAGCGATGGCCACATCCTCGTGGCGGGGTGCGGCCCGTCTGCCGAAGGTTTCGGGTATCTCCTGGCCCGCTACAACAGGGACGGAACTTTGGACAGCCAGTTCGGGGACGGCGGGAAAGTGATCACCTGCGTGGATGGCATGTCCGGCCAAGCCGCGAACGTCGCTATCGACAGGAGTAACGACAAGATCGTGATCGCGGGCGTTTCCAATAGCCCACAGGGCAGGGTCACCACGCTGATCCGCTACAACAATGATGGCACGCTTGATGCCGGTTTCGGAACTGCGGGGGTGCTCACTACCGGCTTCACCCACCATTGTGCCTGGGCCCTGGCTCTGGAGCCCAATCCCAATGGGGACGACAGGATTGTCATCGGCACTGTGGACCTCTCGTCGCACCCATGGTACAGTGATCACGATTTCACCATATCCCGCTATTACAGCAACGGTAGCGTGGACACATCATTCGGCACAAGCGGCACGGTGATCACCGACTTCGACGGCAGAAGCGACGAGGTCTACGCTCTTGGAGTTGACAGCCAGGGCCGGATCGTCGCAGCGGGGTCATCGACGTTGTATCCTTCGGAAACCGGAGACTACTATGACTTCGCCCTGGCACGCTACACCACCGACGGCACGCTTGACCAGAGCTTCGGGACCGGCGGGAAGGTCCGCACCGACTTGGGCTCACCGTACGATGAAGCGTATGCCATGAGCATCGGAAGCGGGGACACGATACTCGCCGCCGGCTATGCGTGGCTGAACGACCAGTCTGATTACGCCTTGGCCAAGTACAACGTCGACGGAAGCCTCGACACCTCGTTCGGCGTGGACGGGAAGGTCGTGTCGGATTTCGGCGACGACGATGAAGTCGCCGCCAGCCTGGCTATCGACGCCGCAGGGAATGTCATCGTCGCGGATGGATACGGCCCGACGCTATTTGGGTATCCAGTTTCACAAGGATTTGACCGTCATCCCCTCAGGGTGCTTCGCTACACCGGGGCCGGGGTCCTTGATCCCGATTTCGGCACAGGCGGCATCGCGACCACCTATTTCGGCGAACCCGGAAAGGAGTGCCCGGACGCCTTTGGGGTCGGCGTCGCCGTGGACGGACAAAGCATCGTGGTCGCCGGCAGCGTCAGCTACGACATCGGCCTGGCCCGTTACGAGAACGGGATCATCCCGCCTGCGGCCACCATCGCCGGGCCGGATAAGGCAGCCCCTACGGAGCAACTCCTTTTCACCTTCACCGCCGTCAATGCCGCCGGATACACCTACAGCATTCAGTGGGGCGACGGCACAGCCGAGGCCCTCAGCCCGAGCAACGGTATCGTCATCTCCCATACCTACCCCGAAAAGGGGAACATGAGGGTGCAGGTGATGGCAACAGACCAGGCCGGCGTGGAGACCGAGATGGCCCAGCATCTCGTCCACGTGGTCCCGGCCAACGTCGATAAGGACGGCAAGCTGATCGTGGTCGCCAAGGCCATCGCCGACAAGATCGACGTCAAGAAGGGCAGCATCGACGTCCGGATCGAAAACAGCGAGGGCGTTGAGGAGTTCAGCTTCGACGAATCCCTCGTCACCAGCATCGTCGTCTACGGCATGGGCGGGGATGACGTGATCACGATCGATCCCCTGATCATGCTGCCCAGCACGCTCATCGGGGGCGACGGCAACGACACGCTGCTCGGCGGGGGCGGGGCCAACGTCCTCGACGGGGGTGCCGGTGATGATATCCTTGTCGGCGGGTCCAGGACGAATATCATCATCGGCGGCGACGGGAACAACACCTTCGTCCCCGGCGGCGGAACCGACACCTTCCAAACCACCCCCGGGAGCACGCGGCCCGAGGTCTTCTCAGACCAGGTTGAGACGGACGAGGACGTCCCGCTGATCGTCGCTCCTCTCGCCAACGACCTCGATCCCCAGGGCGCGCCACTGGCGGTCGTGGTGACGGCGGCGCCGAAGAACGGCACGCTGACATCCAACGGCGACGGAACCTTCAACTACACGCCCGCTCTCAACTTCAACGGCGCCGACACCTTCACCTACCGGGCCACCAACGGCATCGAGGAAAGCGACGTCCCCACGGTCACGATCACCGTCAATCCGGTCAACGACGCCCCGGTAGCCGGGCATGATGCAGCGGTGACCGATGAGGAAGCACCCATCATGATCAACGTCCTCGCCAACGACGCGGATGTGGACACGAGTGATGTTCTCTCGATCTCTTCGGTCGGACCTGCAGCGAGCGGCACGGTGCTCCTCAACGCGGACAGGACGTTGACTTACACGCTGAAGAAAGATTTCTCGGGCGCGGACGCCTTCGAGTATGTCGTGAGCGACGGCCATGGCGGGACCGACACGGCCAGCGTGAGCGTGTACGTCAACCGCCTGCCCGACCTGTCCGGCCGGGTGTTTGACGACCTCGACAATGACGGCGCAGACGACGGCGAGCCGGGGATCGCAGGCGTGAGCATCCGCCTTACGGGTATCGGCGACCGCGGGCCGGTGGACCTGGCGACCACGACGGGAGCCGATGGCTGGTTCCTCTTCGAAGACCTGCGGCCGGGGACGTACAGCCTGGAGGAACAGGCACAGCCCGTCGGCCTGCTGGACGGCAAAGAGACTGCCGGCACGTTGGGCGGCTCGGTGAACAACAATGCCGACAGCAACAGCATCAGCGGGATTGCGGTTGTCCTGGACGGCGAGGACGGCGCCGGCTACGGCTTCGGCGAGATCCAGCCCTCCGTGATCCAGGGCATGGTCTGGGAGGACTTCAACAACGACGGACAGGTCAACTTCGGCGAAGCGGCCATCGAGGGCGTGACGATCCGCCTCGAGGGCACCGACGACCGCGGCAACGCCGTCAGCCTCCAGGTGGTCACCGACAGCGAGGGGCTGTATCTCTTCGACGACCTGCGGCCGGGCACCTACTCCATCCGGGAGATCCAGCCGGCGGGCTACAACGACGGCCAGGATGTGCTGGGGACCGTCAACGGCGTGGCGGCCGGCAGCAATGCCGGCAACGACCTGTTCGGGGATGTTGTGCTGAGCCAGCCGGACTCGGTAGCCGTGAACTACAACTTCGGCGAGCGGCCGACGGCCACGGGGACGGTGGGCAAGAACCAGACGGCCTCCATCGGCTTCTGGCACAACAAGCACGGGCAGGAACTGATCCGCTCGCTCAACGGCAGCCCCGACTCGACGCTCCTGAGCCACTGGCTCGCGGTGACCTTCCCGAACATGTATGGGGCTGGGGCGGGAGCCAACAACCTCGAGGGCAGGACGAATGCCCAGGTGGCCGAGTTCTACAAGCAGGTGTTCCTGAACAGCGAGCGGGCGAACATGGCTGGCGGGTCGCCAAAGCTGGAGGCCCGCACGCTGGCCCTGGCGTTTGCCGCCTACGTAACCAACCAGACGCTCGTGGAGTTCCGCTACATATCCGACGATCCGGAGCACCCGACGGTGGACCCGGCCCTGAAGTCCATTCCCGAGTCGTACGGGTTTATGGTGAGCGAATACGGCGTGGGGGCATGCACCTTCAACGTTGGGACGAACGGGGAGGCGTTCGGTGTGGCCAACGGGACGGAGGTCGTGGTGATGGACATCCTGCGCGCGACGGATGCGCGCACGGTGAACGGCGTGCTGTATGACCTGGGCGGGGACGGGCAGTGGAATGAGTTGGAGATCCTGCTGCGTCGTCTGGCCAACCAGGTGTATGGCGCGATCAACAGCTGAGCAACGGAAAGCAGCCGCCGGCGATCCCCCTATCCGCGACGCCGGCATCACAAATCAGATAGGGTCGTTAGCCGGCGGGCCCTCACCGGCCCGGCCCTGAGGCGGACGCACGGTCTGCGCGTCCGGCCCGAGGGGTGCGCGATTCCAATGCAGACCCAAAAGGGAGGAATGGTCATGTTCAAGCACGTTACTTGCCTGGGGTTGGTCGTGTGCGCCGCGATGCTGGTCTCCGGTTCCGCAGCGGTCGGCCAGACCACCGAACGGGTCAGCGTGGCCTCCGACGGGACCCAGGGGAACGCTCAATCCGGCTGCATAGGATACGGAGGGCTTGGCGCCTCCTTCAGCGCCGACGGCCGGTTCGTGGTGTTCGACTCGTCTGCGTCTAACCTGGTTCCGAACGACAAGAACAAGGCCGCTGATGTCTTCGTGCACGACCGAAAGACGGGCGAGACGACGCGGGTGAGCGTCTGCGCGGATGGCCGAGAGGGCGACAGCATGTCTTTCAATCCCTCCATCAGTGCTGACGGGCGGTTCGTGGCCTTCATCTCCGCGGCGCGCAACTTCGTCCCGGTGGACCGGTCCGTGGGTTGGCCTTACAGGGTCTATGTCCACGACCGACAAACCGGTCAGAACACGCTCGTCAGCGTCACCGCGGAAGGGGCGGACCTCAACGTGATTAGAGTGCGGCCGAGCATCAGCGACGACGGCCGGTTCGTGGCCTTCAGGGCCGGCGGATACTTCTTTGTCAGTGACCTCACGGAACGTACGCTCACGTGCGTGAGCGGCGACCCAGACGGGGGTGGGCAATACGGTCCCGCCATCAGCGGCAACGGCCGCTTCGTCGCCTTCTGCTCGGCCTCGGCCAATCTGGTCGAGGGGGACAACAACCAGTGCAACGACATGTTTGTCTACGACCGGGACACCGGACAGACGACGCGCGTGAGCGTCGCCAGCGACGGAACGCAAGCCAACGGCGCCAGTGACTGGTGCCCCTCGATCAGCGCGGACGGACGATATGTAACCTTCCAATCGGACGCCACCAACCTCGTCCCAGGCGACGACAACGGGCTGACGGACATCTTCGTCCACGACCGGCAAACGGGCGAGACGACGCGGGCCAGCGTCGGCACCAACGGCGAGCAAGGCAACGGAGGAGCGGCCACCCCCAACATCAGTGCCGACGGACGATGGCTGACTTTCAACTCGTCGTCCACGAACCTGGTTCCAGGCGACACCAACGGCTTTACCGACGTCTTCGTCCGCGACCTGCAAACGGGCGAGACAACCCGCGTGAACGTCTCCGACGATGGCAGCGAAGCAAACGATAAAGCCTTGCGGCCCTCGATCAGTGGGGATGGCCGGTGTGTGGGCTTCGTGTCGGAGGCCAGCAACCTGGTCTTCGGCGACACGAACGCCGTGGATGACGTGTTCGTCCACGACCGGCTGGGTGTGCCCGCACCACCCGAAGTCGGAGTCACCGTGGTTTCCGTGGTCGCGGTGGACATCCGGCAGGGCGGGAAGTACAACATCACGGCCAACGTCAAGAACGAGACCGCCGGTCCACTCACGCTCACGGTGCACTGCACGGTCGAGGACGCCCAGGGCCACGTCCAGGTCCTGGCGCCGCGGCCGGTCTCGCTGGCCTCCGGGTCCACCGCCCCCGTGAAGTTCAACGACACGTCCTCGCTCCCGAAGGGGACCTACACGGCCACGGTCACGGTCGACGGGTACCCGGACGTCGGGGACTCGAATTGGGACACGTTCCTCATCAAGTAGGAGCCATTCGGTTCTTCGGACAGCCACGGCCGTTGGGGCCACTCCTTGTCCCCAACGGCCCCGCGCCGGAGCAATGAACCCGATTCTGGCGGGATAAAGGGCGGTGAGGTATAATCCAGTGTGACCTTCCTCGTCCAGAGGTATCGTCGATGGACATTTTGTCCTCGTCAGAGGTGGCGCTGTGCATTCGGCAGGCCCAGGCCGGCGACGCGCAGGCGTTGGGGCGGCTCCTGGAGCAGTATCGCTCGTACCTGCGCCTTCTGGCGGGGCTGCGCCTCGACCGGCGGCTGGCCGGCAAGGTGGATGCCTCGGATATTGTCCAGGAGACCTTCCTGGAGGCGGCGCGGGACTTTGGCCAATTCCGCGGGACCCAGGAGGTGAAACTGGTAGCGTGGCTGCGGCGGATCCTGGCAGCCAATCTGGCGGACTTGGTGCGCCGGTACTCCGGGGCCCAGTGCCGCGACGTGCAGTTGGAGCGGCGTCTGCTGGACGACCTGAACTCGTCGTCGCAGGGGCTGGCCGGCGGCCTGGCCCGTCGCAGCAGCAGCCCCAGCCATCGGGCCGCCCGGCGCGAGCAGGCCGTGCTGGTGGCCGATGCCATGGCCCGCCTGCCACAAGACTACTGCCAGGTCCTGGTGCTGCGGCACCTGGAGGGCCTGAGTTTCGCCCAGATCGCCCAGCGCCTGGACCGGACCACAGACAGCGTCAAGAACCTCTGGGCTCGGGCCCTGGCCAGGCTGCGGCGCTCGTTTGCGGGGCCAGAATCATGAACGGGAAAAACACTTCGCCGGAGGAAGAATCGCCGAGGACGAACGGGCAGAAGGGCGAATCCCTGGACGGGCTGGCCGAGGCCCACGTGGGGCGGGTGGCCCAAGCGGTGGAGGAGTACCTGTCGGCCCTGAAGCGGGGGGAAAGGCCCGACCGCCAGGCGTTCCTGGACCGCCACGCCGACATCGCCGGGCCGGTGGCCGAATGCCTGGCCGGGCTGGACCTGATGGACGTGGCGGCGGCCGAGATGGGATCTTCCGACGCGGCCCTGTCAGGCGGGCGCGCCCCTGGCGCGGCGCCTGGCCCGCCGGGGCCGGTCCCCGAGGTCGAGGGGTATCAGGTCCTCGGCCCCCTCGGCGAAGGCGGCATGGGCACCGTCTGGCGGGCGGTCCAGAAGAGCACCCACCGCGAGGTGGCCCTGAAACTCCTGGGGTCCGGCGCCTTCGCCTCCGACAAGGCCCGCCTGCGATTTGAGCGCGAGGTCGAGGTGACTGCCGGCCTCGAACACCCCCACATTGCCCGTGTCTACGACAGCGGCCTGCGCCACGGCGTCTACTACTACGCCATGGAACTGGTCGAGGGCCTCCCGCTTGACGACTATGCCGAGCAGAACCACCTGGACCGCCGCCAGGTCCTGCAATTGATGAGAACCATCTGCGAAGCCGTTCAGCACGCCCACCGACGCGGAGTCATCCACCGCGACCTCAAGCCGTGGAATATCTTCGTTACACCCGACGGCCAGCCACACGTCTTGGACTTCGGTCTGGCAAAGGACCTCTTCCACGGGCACGTGGGAGTGACGGTGTCAACGGACGGGGAAGTGGCGGGGACGCCTGCCTACATGTCGCCGGAGCAGGCGGCAGGCAAGATCGACCACCTCGACATCCGCAGCGACGTGTACAGCCTCGGCGTGGTCCTGTACCGGCTCTTGACGGGCGATTTCCCCCATGAGTTGTCGGGAACGCGCTACGAACTACTCAAGCGGATTGCCGAGGAAGAGGCCAGGCGTCCGCGGGCCGTGGCGAAGGACCTCGACAAGGAACTCGAGGCGCTCCTCCTGAAGGCGCTCGCCCACGACCCGGAGGGGCGATACGACTCGGCGGGGGACCTGGCCGACGACATCAACAATTACCTCACGGGCGAGCCGCTCTCGGCCAAGGCGCCGACGACAATGTACTTCCTCCGCAAGCGCATCCGGAAGTATCGCGGCCGCGTGGCGGTCGCCGCGCTGATGCTGGCGGCGCTGCTCGCCATGGCCGGCTACGCCTACATCCGGGTGGCCCAGGAGCGCAACCGGGCCGAGACGAACTTCCAGGCGGCCAAGGACAATGCCGCGAAGGCCGACGAGCAACGTCAGGTCGCCCTCGCAGAGCAGAAGACCGCCGAGGAGCAGAAAGCGCGGGCCGAGGACCGGGAACTGGCCGCCCGCCGGTACCTTTACACCTCGCAGATGGCCTTGGCCGAGCAGTGGCTCGGGCGCGGGCACTACGGCCGGGCCCTGCAAATCATCGAGGCGCAGCGGCCCCAGCCTCCCCTCCCGGACGTCAGGGGCTTTGAGTGGTATTACCTGTGGCGGCAGTGCCACGAGCGCCTGCGGTTCACCCTGCGGGGGCACGCCCAAACCGTCACCTGCGTGGCCTATAGCCCCGACGGTAAGACGCTGGCGTCGGGAAGCCTGGATGCGACCGTCAGGCTGTGGGACTTGGCGACGGGCAAGGCCCAGGTGCGGCCCCAACGCGCAGGAGTGGGGTCCGTCGCTTTCTCGCCCGACGGCCGAACGTTGGCTGCGGGGCTGCTAACCGGCGATGTCCTCCTCGCGGATGCGGCCACGGGTCAAGAGCAGGCCGTCCTGCAAGGGCACAAGGAGGGCGTGTGGGCACTGGCGTTTTCCCCCGATGGCAGCACACTGGCCTCCGGCGGTCGAGACAAGAAGATGGTCCTTTGGGACACGGCCAAGACCGGCCAGAAGCGAATCGAGGTAACAACGACGAGTGTGGATGTGTGTGATGTGGCCTGGTCGCCGGATAGTAAGAGCTTGGTCCAGGTCGGCGACTTTCGGCGCGCCCGCTTGTGGGACGCCCAGACCGGACAGACACTTGCCGATTTCCCGGGGCATCGCTTCAATACCAGCACCGCGGCATTCTCTGCCGACGGTCGTACCTTAGCCACTGCCAGCCCGGATGGGAGCGTCAGCCTTTGGGACTTCCCCACCCGGCAGATGCGCACAACCTTGCAGGATCACCCCGGCCCGGTGGACTGCGTCCGCTTCTCCCCCGACAGCCGGATCCTGGCCGTGGCCTGCAGGGACGGGACCGTGAGAGTCTGGGACGTGGCTTCCCGTCAGGCCTTCTGCTGCGGGCACACCGACGGGGTTAGGAAGGTGGCATTCTCGCCCGACGGCCGATCGCTTGCCACGGCAAGCAGCGACATGACCGTCAAGGTCTGGGACGCCGTGCTGCCGCAGGCGCCACCGCCCGTCCAGAAGGCACAGGAACGTGTCTGGGACGTGGCGTTCTCCTCCGACGGCAAGACCGCGGCCGCGGCCTGCGACGACAACAACGTCAGACTCTGGGATACCAGAACTGGCCAGGTTCGGGCCATCCTCAAGGGGCACTCGGCCCCTGTGCTCTCTGTCGTGTGCTCCGCCGATGGCGCCCTGATTGCCTCGGCCGGCGACGACAGGACCGTCAGGCTCTGGGATGCCGAGACGCAAGCGGCACTGGCTGTTCTGACGGGCCACACAGACAGAATTGCGTGTGTGGCGTTTTCGCTTGACGGACGTCTGCTTGCTTCCGGCGGGCACGACAAGACGATAAGGCTTTGGGAGGTGAGATCAGGTCGCTCCTTGGCAACGCTCGAAGGCCACAAGGAGACGGTTTGGAGTCTATCTTTCTCGCCGGACGGCAAGACGCTCGTATCCGCGCCCCAAAGCGGGGGCGAGGTGCGGCTCTGGGATGTTGCCGCGCGCAAGGAACAGGCCCGACTTCAGGGGGCAGGTGGCCCGGCGGCGTTTTCGCATGACGGTAAGACCCTGGCGACTGCTAGCACCACCGGCGTCGGCCTGAGGCTGTGGAGCGCCGCGACGGGCCAACTGCGGGCCTCGTGGGAGCGGCCGGGCCCCAAGCCCGACAACCTCCGCTTCTCTCACGATGACCGGGTGCTGCTCTCGGCCGGCTCGGACGGGTCCGTGACGCTCTGGGATGTGGATACGGCCCAAGAGCGGGCCGTGCTCGCCGACCCGAGGCACTGGGTCTATTCGGCGGCGGTCTCACCCGACGGCAAGACCCTGGCCACCGGCGGGATCGACGGGACGGTCAAGTTCTGGCGGGCGGCCACAGAGAGCGAGGTCTCCGCCCAGAGCAACGTAGGGGATTACCGCGAGCAAGTGGTCCTGGACCTTGACAGACGCGGAACACGGCTGGCCGAAGGAGGCGACCACGAAGGTGCGACCGCCGCCTATCTCCAGGCGGCCGGTATCCTGGGCCAGTTGGCCGCCGGCTCTGCCGAAGGGCCTCGCTTCCGCCAATGGCAAGGGGGCTGCCTGATCGCAGCGGGGGACGAGCTGGTGTCTTTGAAGCGATATCGGGAGGCGGAGAAGGCGTTTCGGGAAGCCGTCAATCTGGCGCCGGAAAGGTCTGACGGCTACTTCTCTCTGGCCACTCTGCTGGTCACGTGCCCCGACACTGCCGTGCGCGACGCGAGGCAGGCCGTCGAGTTTGCCCGCAAAGCCACCGAGATAGGGCCGAAATACGGAGCCAACTGGCGGACCCTGGGCATGGCCGAGTACCGCTTGGGCCGCTGGCAAGCCGCGCTCGATGCGATGAACAAGGGTGTCGAACTCGGCTTCGACCGCGGCTCGAACCGGTTCTACGCCGCCATGGCGCACCGGCAACTCGGTAACACAAAGGAGGCCCGCGACTGCTACTACAAGGCGGTCGACTGGATGGAACGCAACGCTACGACTCCGGAGTTGCGGGCGCAACTGGTCGACGTCCGCGCCGAGGCCGCAGGGCTTCTTGCAGAGCCTGCTTATTCGCTGCGCGAGGGGGGCGCCACCCTTGCTTACGGCGGCGAAGTCCGCTCTCTCGCGTTTGCCCCGGACGAGAGGACCTTGGCCGCGGCGAGTTTCGACGGGACCGTGAAGCTCTGGGACTGGCCATCCTGCAAGGAGCGGGCGATCCTGCGAGGGCACACGGCGGCGATCAACGGGCTGGCGTTCGCACCAGACTCAAGGACCCTGGCGACAGCGGGACATGACAACACCGTGAGACTTTGGGATGTGACCACGCACAAAGAGTTGGCCACGCTCAAAGGCCATAGCGGTCGAGTTTACGGCGTGGCTTTCTCTCGTGATGGAACGAAGCTCGCATCAGCCAGCGGGGATCATACAGTCAAGGTGTGGAACCTGGCGAACCAGCAGGCCTCGACGCTGCTTCACCCCGACGCTGTCGAGTGCCTTGCCTTTTCGCCCGACGGCAAGGTTCTCGCCACAGGATGTTGGGACAAGAAGATCAGGTTATGGGAATTGGGCGAGTGTTGGGCAGTCGCCACCCTGGTCGGCCTCCCCGACCATGCTTATTTGTTGGAGTTCTCACCAGATGGTATGGCCCTGGCAAGCGGGAATAGGGACCGCACCGTACGCTTGTGGAGTGTGGCGGAGAAAACTGAAACAGCCACGCTGATTGGCCATGCTGCGGAAGTCTACTGCGTGGCATTCTCTCCGGACGGCAGACTTCTCGCCTCGGCCAGCGACGACCGCACCCTAAGACTCTGGAATGTACCAATGCGGGCCCTGTTGGCGACTGTGGCGGGGCACAAAGGCGGGGTATTCTCCGTCGCGTTCGCTCCTGACGGCAAGACGCTCGCCACGGCAAGCAAGGACGGGACAGTCAAACTGTGGGACCTGGTCTGTGAGCCTCCGATATCTTCGGAGCCGCTGGCCGCCGAGAAACGCCCTGCGGCCACTCCCAATCCTGGGAAGCAGCCCACACAGATCGCCGACCCCGTCCGCCAGGAGTGGCTTGCCGAGATGCGCCGTCGCGCCGCGACGGTCAAGGCCTTCAGGCTCGTCAAGGACCGGCGCGAGGGCCTGGACGTTGTTGCGGAGCCGCTTCAGTGCTTCGACACGCCGGAGCGGTACGGCTCGCTCTGGGCCCTTGGCCGCACGGGCCGACCGGAGGTGCTTGTGGCTATGGAGTTCGAGCCACGACCTGAGGGCGGTGCCACTGGCTGCTATGAGTTTGTCTCGCTCTCGGAAGGCCTCGTGGAGGCCGAGGACGACGACGGCGACCGCTGGACGCCTGACAGTCCTGGCATGGTGATGGCGCCTCTCCCGCGCGCCTCGGCGCCGGCCGAGACGCCGGCGGATCGCCTGCGCCAGATGAAGGACCTGGCCCGGCGGTTCCGCGCCTTCCGCGTCCGCGGCCCCACGGAAACCTCCTTGGAATACGACTTGGCGGCGGAGCCTGTCCACCGGTATTCGGACGAGGTGCGGAACGTCGTGGATGGCGCGATCCTCCTTTTCACCGCACAGACGAACCCGGAGGTTGCCCTGCTGATCGAGACGCGCCGCACGGGCACATCCGGCGCCGCTTGGCACTACGGCCTGGCGCGGCTCTCGGCGGCCGAGATCTCGGTGCAACTCGACGGCGTGGAGGTCCTCCGATGGCCCGGCGGCGTGGCGCCCACGGCCCAGGATGCCTACTGGCTCCACACGAAGCTGTATTCGCCCAAGCAGGCACCTGCGGCGAAGAAGCCGTAGCAGGCGTAATGCAAACAGAGCGGCCGGTGAGTCCTTGCCGCCAAGCAGAGCCCTCACCGGCCCGGCCTGGGCCAGACGCACGGTCTGCGTGCCCGGTCCCAAGGCCTCGCCACTATACCGCAGACCACACACGATTGCCAGTAAGGGGACTTGCCTGGCGTCCTCTGAACAACGGTGATCGCCGGGTAAGGCAGGTTTTCGAGCGAGGCAAGCGCCGCATCCGTTTCCCGCGCACGACGCCGGGGCATCTTCAGGCGGGGTCCGTCGCTTAGCGCGAGCTAAACCCACGGCCTCTGGCCGTGCGACCCGAAGAGCTTCGGAGCGATCCGGCGTATATTTTTTCGGGACCGAGAATGGCCATGCTGTGGAGAGCGGCCCGAAGTAGCGGCAGTCGGTCTTGGCCCGCGGCATAGTTGCTGTGGTGTCCGGGATTGGCCAGGACCGGGCAGGCTACCGTATCGGGTGCCGGAAGGGGGCGGAGCGCGGTCAAGGCGAATCGAGTCCGGAATGGAACGGGTGTCTCCAATGGGGCTCCGCCTGTTTTTACGGCCCCCTCGGGGGGGCCTTCCTAAAGCCACGCCCTCTGGGCGTGGATTCTTACGTAACACATGGCAAGGAGGACTCCGATGCGCAACGTTCGATTGGTGCCCATTCTGGCAGGGGCCTTGACGCTCCTCGTGGCAGGTCTGGGAATACCGATCCCTGCGGACGCGGCCTGGCGTGTGCCGGCCTTGGCGCCGGCGGCAGCGGCGGCGGAGAGTTCGAGGGAGGGCGAGATTCCGCCGGGCGTCGCCGCGTTCGCCGACCGTCTGTCCGAGGCCTTCCGCGATGCCGCCAAGCGGGTCGGCCCGGCGGTCGTCGCCATCACCACGAGCGAAACCGTCACGGCGCCGTCCAGCCCGTTCGGCGGCCTGCCCGATGACTTCCTCCGGCGGTTCTTCGGCCAGGGGCCGGAAGGCGGAGGGAATGATGAGGGCGAAGGCGGCGGCCCCACCCAGAAGTTCCAGCGGCGGGGCCTGGGCTCGGGCGTCATTGTGGACGCATCGGGATATATCCTGACCAACAACCACGTGGTCTCCGGGGCGCAGCAGATCACCGTGCGGCTGGCCGATGACCGCGAGTTCAAGGGCAAGGTCGTCGGCGCCGACCCGCCCACCGACGTGGCCCTCGTCAAGATCGAGGCCGGGAAACTGCCCGTGGCCGAATTGGGCGACTCCGACAAGGTGCAGGTGGGCGACTGGGTCATCGCCATCGGAGCGCCGTTCGGCCTGGAACACACCGTGACGGCGGGCATCGTCAGCGCCACCGGCCGCCACAACGTCGGCATCGCCAGTTACGAATCGTTCATCCAGACCGATGCCGCGATCAACCCCGGCAACTCCGGCGGGCCGCTCGTCAACATGCGCGGCCAGGTCATTGGTATGAACACCGCCATCGCCTCGCAGTCCGGTGGGTACATGGGCGCCGGGTTTGCCGTGCCCTCGAACATGGGGCGCGAGGTCATGAAGCAACTGCGCGAGAAGGGCGAGGTGGTCCGCGGATGGCTGGGCGTCGGCATCCAGCGTCTCACGCCCGACCTCGCGGAGTCGATGAAACTCAAGCCCGACGAGGGCGTTCTCGTCAGCCAGGTGTTTGAAGGCGGCCCGGCCGACAGGGCCGGCCTGAAGGCGGGCGACGTCGTCGTCGAGTTTGGCGGTAAGGCCATCAAGACGCCCACGGAACTTCAGAACTCCGTGGCCTGGATGGCGCCGGGGGCGTAGGTCGACCTGGTCGACCTTCGCGCCGGCAAGCGCATGGAACTGAAGGCCGCCGTCGAGAAACGCTCGGCCAAGGCCGAGGTGGCCGCCGGGCGACAGGCCGGTCCCGTTGAGATGAAGGACCTCGGCATCAAAGTCAGCAA
>Ga0315289_10007880_pt1 | contig 15455 bp, 20 predicted proteins | sample YL17G11_40_MG_FD_203452 | JGI IMG/M metagenome (GOLD analysis project Ga0315289, IMG submission 203452) | Sediment microbial communities from Yellowstone Lake, YNP, Wyoming, USA - YL17G11_40 | ecosystem: Environmental > Aquatic > Freshwater > Lake > Sediment | place: USA: Wyoming | collected... | reverse complement strand
TTGAGCGTCACCTCATTCGAGAAAACGCCCTTGTGGCAGGCACTTTCCCAGGTCAACTACGAAAAACTGGGCCTTGAGGCCGATAATCAATTGAATTTGTTTGATTAACGTTGGGACAGTACTGATATGTTCTTTAATCTTATTTGTAAAAAAGTCGGGGAATCCGTTAACGAGAATCTGGATATGTCGTAAACTTCCATGCCCATCTGAGGATTGAGGATATCTATCCATTTTTGTCTCCTATTGAGTGGCCATTACGCCTAACTCGTTCCTAATTGCACCGTTGTAATAAATGTAACCTTTTACGTCCTTGTAGCTGTATTTCCTTGAAACAAGCTCCCTCCTCAGGTCTTCAAAGGCAAACTTCGGGGACAGTCCCGATTCTAACTTCTTCACCCCCTCCCTCTCCCTCCCCCATCGATGGGGAGGGTAAGGGTTAGTAGTCTGTAAATCTGGGACAGTCCCCTTCAGGGAAGGGTCTATCTTGACGTTTTCATTAACAAAAACCTTCAAAATCTTTTCCAACATACCTTCTATCTTTGGGAAACTCCGATGTTTTTCGACAGGATGCCATCTGCGCCCCTCAATGGTCTTAACCTTGGCAACGAGGAGAGGGCCATAGGGGAAGGAACCCACAATCCTTCCGAATTCGTCTTTACTGATTCTCGTCTCTGCCATGGAAAAGATCTCGAATAGAAAGGACTCTACTGACAATCAAGACAAGAAAACCCCATTCCTATTACGAGAAATGGGGTCCTGAATTCATCTCCAAGCCATTTGGCGGCTGCCCTCCGGGGTCATGAGGAGGTTGAAGAAGGAGCAATTTCAATTGAAGCGAGGAAAGTCTACAAAAACCGAGTGGGGCAGTCAATATCAAAGTTGATAAAGGAATTGGTGGAGACAAAGATGTTGACAAGATTAGTAATCCTTTTTATTATGTAAGAAAAAGGCACACTAAGGAGACACAATGAGTTCCGTTCGAATCAATATTAGCCTTCCCAAAGATATCCTGACGGAGATCTCGAAGACCGTTGAACCCAGAAAGAGGAGCCGATTTATTGCCGAGGCCATTCAGACCTCCCTTCGGGAGCGAAGATCGCAAAGGCTCGCGGCAGAATATGAAGAGGCATCGGCCGACATGCGAAGGATCAATCAGGAGCTTGAAGGAGCCATGTCGGATGGCCTTGATTAGGCGAGGGGAGGTTTTTCTGGTCAACTTCGACCCCACGGTTGGGGCTGAGGCCAAGAAGACCCGTCCTGCCGTTGTGGTTTCGAATGACATCAACAATGCACATTCCCCTATCGTTTCCATTTCGCCCATTACTTCGAATGTAATTAAGGTCTATTCCTTCGAAGTGGAGATTCCATCCGGCCTTGGCGGATTGAAAAGCCGGTCCAAAGTTATGGTCAACCAAACCCGAGCAGTGGACCAAATCCGTCTTATGAAAAAATTTGGTCGCCTTCCGGAACCGATCATGAAGGAGGTCGATCGAGCCCTAAGACTGCACTACGATCTGAAATAGCGAGAGGCCCTGAAAAGCCAATCCTTTTCCACACAGTCGCTCTCTCTTCTGCCAAATTGAGGAGGAAAATCAGGAGGGGATTCGGGATTCGCAGGGGACATTCGTCTGGCAGAGGCCGCAGGCATAGCCTTCGAAGCCGAAATGGGATTTGACATGACCGGCGATGACCTGGAAGTGGTAGTTTCGACAGGCTACCTTGTCGTGTCCCGCCTCGGTGATGGCCCCCACCGGGCAACGGGGGACACATTCCCCGCATCGGCCCTGGGAGAAGAAGAGGCAATACGCGTGATGATCTTCATAAGGGCGAGGAGTAGGGGGGATCTGGATGCGGGCCACCACGGAACCACAGCGCATGGCCATACCGAGAGGAGTAATCAGACCATCCGAGAGCCCGAAGGTTCCCAGAGCGGAGGCATAGGCGGCGTGCCGCTCAGACCAGGGAGAGGCATAGCCAAAGCGTTCTGAGTTTTTCGACTCCCAAAGGGGAGAATGGGTCGGGGCAATCGCCGGATGCCCTGATTCGTTCAATGCTGCCACCAGGTGCCTCCGGAGCTTGTCATTGAATTGCTCGCCGAAGATGCGAGATCGGGCCCACCGCTCGGCGGGATAGGCCACCTGCTCCCGGTTGTCGGCCTTGGTCGCCTCGGTCTGGGGCAGGACCCAACTGATGACCGTCAACTGATCTGGCACAATCTGCACTTTGGGAAAGGTCAGCCTGAAGATCTCCAGGGGGGTCCAGTAGAAGGGCCCGATCAGGTCCTTGAATTGCTGCCAGAGAGGGTCGTCGCCGCGGGAGAATCCCACCAGCGGATCGGCCCAGGCCTTCTCCTGTGCGGCGTCCTGGAGAGAGTTCTCCGGAGAATGCCGGACAAATTCCTTGATGATGGACTCCGCCCACCGGGCAGGGTCGCCATGCGGGTCAGCCACTCCCATGGTGGCTCCTCCTTTTATGGCCCCAGGAAAGCAGGGCGGCCAGGGCTTATCCATTCTCGGCCGGTCGGTCCTCAGGCCGCCCCCTCCTGCTCGCTTTTTACTTCAAGAGCTTAGCAATGGTGGACGCTACATATCTGGCCAGGTAGCGGGCATCGGATTCTAGGGCATGGATTCCCCGGACACTGCTGGAGGAATGCTGATTCTTCTTATATTCCCCCAGCACCTTTCCGGTCGATGCATCCTTCACCGTCCATTCCGCCGCCACGGTCGAGGAGCCCGCACCCCATCCGACCACGATTCGAGCGGCCGTGCTGCCGGCGGTGATCTTGGTGAATCGCCCCTCCACGACCACGGCGCCTCCCTCAGAGGCTCCCCCCTTCAAAGCCTTCTCCAAGACGACCTTCTGGGAGGCCTTGTACACCTCTAAGAACTCCTCCACCATCTGAGAGAATTCTGTGGGCAGGGATTTAGCATACGCCTCTGTATCGGGATTCTCTTGAATCGCAGCCCCTTCCAAGGAGAATTCTTTGAGAACGATGGTGGAGTACTTCCCCCCCTCCCCGGCAAAAGATGCTGAGATCGAGGTGCCAAAAAGAAACAGCCCTAACAAAGTTAGGATGATCCAACCTTTTCTCATCGCTGATTCTCCTCTCTTAACAGTTGTGAAGGTTAATAGTTCTCCGCCAACAACTCAAAATAGGCCTGCGGATATTTGCAGGCAGGGCAGACCATCGGGGCAGATTTTCCTTCCAGTACATAGCCGCAGTTCCGGCAGTGCCATTTCACCACCTGATCCTTCTGAAAGACCTTGTCCTCTTTGACATTATTGATCAGGGCCTGATACCTCGCCTCGTGCTGCTTCTCCACCTTGGCCACCTGGGTGAAAGCCAGGGCCACATCGGAGAATCCCTCGTCCTTCGCCACCTGGGCGAAGTTCTGATAGATGGTGGTCCACTCCGCCTTCTCTCCGGCGGCCGCCGCCTCTAAGTTGGCCAGGGTCTGCTCGGAGAGGTGAGAAGGATAGGCCGCAGTGATGGCGATGTCGCCGCCCTTCAGCAACTGGAAAAAGAGCTTGGCATGCTCTTTCTCGTTGTCTGCCGTCTCCAGGAAGATCGCCGCGATCTGCTCCAGGCCATCCTCTCTGGCCGCCGCGGCATAATAGGTGTACCGGTTCCTCGCCTGGGACTCCCCGGCAAAGGCGGTCATCAGGTTCTTCTCAGTCTGGCTTCCTTTAAACTCCCTCGCCTCCGCCGCCAGCGAGGCCGGGGTCGAGCCACCCAAAAGAAAGAGACCCAGCGACGCCAAGACGATCCAGCCCTTTTTCATAATTGATCCTCCTCTCTTACCCATGGGAAGCCTCCTGACAGGCTGAGGGCCTCTCATGGAAGGACCAACGGTGAGGTTTTAATAATTCTCCGCCAACACCTCATAGTAGGCCTGCGTGTGCTTGCAGGCGGGGCAAATCTGTGGGGCTTCCTTGCCTTCCAGCACATAGCCGCAGTTGCGGCAGTGCCACTTGATCGGCTGATCTTTCTTGAAGACCTTGCCCCCCTTCATGTTCTTGATCAAGGCCTGGTACCTTGCCTCGTGTTGTTTCTCTACCTTGGCCACCTCGGTAAAGGCCAGGTCCGCATCGGCAAACCCCTCGTCTTTGGCCACCTGGGCGAAGTTCTGATAGATGGTGGTCCACTCCGCGTTCTCGCCCGCTGCGGCGGCCTCCAGGTTGGCCACCGTGTCCTCGGAGAGGTGAGCCGGATAAGCCGCTGTAATATTGACTTCGCCGCCCTTCAGCAGCTTGAAAAAGACCTTGGCGTGCTCCCTCTCGTTGTCTGCCGTCTCTAAGAAGATCGCCGCGATCTGCTCCAGGCCCGCCTTGCGGGCAATGCCAGCGGAATAGGTGTACCGGTTCCTCGCCTGGGACTCCCCGGCAAAGGCGGTCATCAGGTTCTTCTCAGTCTGGCTTCCCTTGAATTCCATTTCTTCTTCCTCCTTTCAGTTTTTGAGAGCGACAGTATATAGATGCTCTGTGGGACAAGAAGGATGCTGCCCAGGTTGCCCGGACCCTCTTTGGCCCCATTCGTTTATTTCACGATCGGCGAGGCGCTCTGGTCGAAGGGATTGGTCCTCATGGCCAGAGAGAAGAGGTAGGGGTAATTATCCTTCAGATGCCTCATATAGTCCACCCATTGATGGACGAGCAAGATATAGACCCTCTTGATATCCCCCACCAGATGGGCGCTGTCGGTCTCCGGCAGGCCCCTCAAGTCATCCCGCGAAGTCAACTCCTCGGTCAGGTGGAAGACCGCCCGCAGGAGATCGGTAAAGGATTCGTGCTCCAGCAGGCTCGGATTCTCCAATAGGCGGAGCAGGAAATCCCTCTTCCCCAAAAGGAAGCTGCGCAGATCCTCCAGGCAGACCATCTGGATCTGAATCCCATAATCGTAGTCCTTCAGCCGTCTGCTCATCTGCACGAACTCCTGGGGAGACCAATTATTGGTCACGATCAGATGGGCGCGGATCGAATTCAGCTTCGGATCGGCGTCCGAGAGATAGGTCAGGAGCAGGGTCCCCACCTCGCTGAAGAAGGCCCCGATCACCATATTCAGCTTTTCCAGCCTTGCCCGCTTCTCCCTCTCGGAAAGCAGCCGATGCAGGATCAGGGTCACCAGGAGGACTTCGAGGGGCAGGAAGGCGATATCCCCAACCAGGTAAATGAAGATATGGTGCAAATCCCTGAAGATGGCGAAGTGGATCAGATAAAGGAGACCCGACAAAAGGATGAGGGACAAGACCAGGGCCGTCTGCCAGCTCATCCGCCTCATGGCGCCTCGCTCCTTTCGTCCTGGTCAGTCCCTTTTCCCTGGTCAGCCTTCTGTGTCCGTTCCCCTCGTCCTCCCTCGCCCGCCTCTTGAGCCTCGCCGGGCCTGGCCCCCCACGGCTCCTTCCTCCTCCTAAAAGCCCTGCTCAGCTCCCGCAGAAGGTTCTCCACCTCCTGGGAGGTCTGCATCATCTGCCCCAGGAAATCGCCCCCCAACCTCTGAGCGTTCTGGGCCATGGCCTGCCGGAGCGGCTCCACCTCTCCCTGGATCAAGGCTGCCCCCAGACGGCTGACCACCTCTAAGTATTTCTCGATCATCCCCGGGCCTTGCAGGTTGTAGGTCTGGATCTCTGCGACCATCTGGGGATCCATGTTGAGGATGCGGCCCATGGTGATCATCGACATCCGGGAATTGGGGGAGCTGTAGCTGGCCAGGGCCTCGGTCCCTCCGAATCGCTCTCGCAGCACCTCTGCCAGGGCGATCTTGGTGAAGTGCTCCAGGTTCTGGTGAAAGGCCATCTGCTGATCATGATATTCAGGCGTGGTCCGGGTGATCCGGGCCCCATACTTGTAAAAGATGCCCTCAAACTCCTGGGCCAGCTCCCCGGAGCGGGCGGTGTGGGTGAAGAGCACATTCTGGTTTCGCAATTCCGGAACGGAGGGCCCAAACACGGTGTGCATCCCTAGGACCTCCACGCCTTCCGGGACGGATTCGAGCATCGCGGCCACCGGCTGGGTCTTGATGGAGGTGTTGTCTACGAGCAATTGTCCCGGACGAAAGCAGGGGCCAACCGATCGGATCACCCCCACCGCATGTTGGATCGGCACATTGATGATGACGGCATCGGATTGTTCCACACACTGCTGATACGTCAGGGGGGTCTTCCGGCCGCTGGTGAACACCCGGTACCCTGCCCCCCCAAAGAACTTCTCGAACCAGCCCCCCATCAGCCCCGTGCCTCCGATGATGCCGATTACCCCGAGGCGTGGCTCGTTGAACAGGCGGCGAGGATAGGCCCCGAAGATCCTGACCTCTGCCTCGTCGGCGGCTAACTTGCCCTCCAGGTCCTGGAGGCAGCAGGAGACCGCCTCATCCTCTAAGTGTCCTTCCAGTTCAATGAAGAAGCGGAATCCTCCCTTGGTGTCGGGGCGGGAGTGGATGGAGGAGAGGTTCAGGCCATACTCCTGGCTGATGATGTGCAGGATATCCTCCAGGAGGCCGATCCGGTCGCGGTGGGGATAGATCACCAGGGAGGTGGCATCGTTCCCCGTCCTCCCATGGTAATGCGGTCCTAACACGGCAAATTTGACCTTGTCGGGCCTTGCCGGCTTCATCTCTCCTCCGGCCCCCGTTTGGAGATCGTTCTGCCTTATCGCCTGCGGGAGTTGGAGGATAATGACCTCCACGATATTGGCCTGGCCCGCATGCTGAAAGAGATTATCCAAGGTCCCGGTCACCGGCCCTTCGGTCAGGCTCTCCAAGGGGACTACCCCCTGTGCCGTTTCCTGTTGGGCCACGGCTAAAAAGACCGCATCAATCGAGGGATAGGCGACCAGGATCAGGTTCGCCTCCGGGGAGAGCTGTCGGGCCGCCTCCTCGGAAAAGCTTCCCTGCGGGCCTAAGAAGCCAATCTTCATGTCAGCACCCATGGTCAATCTCCGCGTTTGCCCTTCTTCAGGGGCCCCAGGAGAATGAGGAGCAGGAGGGTCCCCCCCAGGATCAACAGGGGAATGGATCGCAACAGCGCCTTCACCAGGGGGATGTACATCAAGAGGAGGAGGAAGAGGATCACGATGAGATAGATCCCGATCCGCGACAGTCTCTCTTTCATGGATGGACCCCCCATGGCTCGCACCCCTCCCGCATCAGGTCACCTCTTTCATCTTCCTCAAGATGCTTCTTGCCTCGTCAAAGATGCTGTTGAACATCTTCGGGGTGAGTCGGCCGGTCTGGGTGTTCTGCTGGCTGGGGTGAAACGAGGCAATCAGGGTGTAACCATTCGCAAGCGAGTGGACTTGACCATGCCCAAAGGCGGGCTTAGGGGAGATGGAGACCTGATGGGTCTCCTGAAATGCATTCAGGGCGGCATGGAAGGCGACGCGACCCAGGGCTACCCACACCCTCGCAGATTTCAGGAGGCCCAGCTCCCGCAGGAGGAAGCGGCGACAGGCCACCATCTCCGAGGGACTTGGCTTGTTCTGAAGCGGGGCACAACGCAGGGTGGCCGTCAGGTAAACATCTTGCAAGGCCAATCCATCCTCCCGGTGCTCAGAGCGCATCTGATTCGCAAACCCAAAGCGATAGAGGGTACGGATGAGCAGATCCCCGCTGCGATCCCCAGTAAACATGCGGCCGGTGCGGTTACCCCCGTGGGCGGCGGGGGCCAGGCCAAAAATGAGCACGCGGGCCTGCGGGTCACCAAAGCCGGGCAGCGGCCTGGCCCAGTAATTCCACTCCCGGTACCGGGGAGGCCTCTTCTCTGCCACCTCCTGCCGATAAGAGACCAGCCTCCGGCAGCGGCGGCAGGAAATGATCTCCTCCTCCAGCCTCTCCAGTGAATCCATGGCCTGAGGCCCCCTTCTTCTCACTCCGGGGAACAGATATCCCGAAAGGTCCAATTGTAGAATTCCATACTGTACGCAATTCGAGACGCCTTCGGTCCTGCTCCACCGTAAATGGGAATGTAGCGATAGTAGACCCGGAGGCCGAACTCTGTTTCCCCTCCCTTCAGAGGAAGAGAAACCTCAAATCGAAGGGGGACGCCTTGGTCGAGCTTGTACCTCTCGATGCTTATGGCTTCTTCGCCAATTGCCTTGCCTTCAGCATCAAATCCAATGAGCCCCATACTAAGGTCGTACACCGGGCTGTCGGACTGGCCTTTAACCTCCACCAGCCCCTCTAATCCCATGGTATTCTCAGTTTCTGGATGGCAATTCCAGTAGAGCCACAAATGAGGAGTACTTTCACTGAATTTGTAGCCCTTCCGGCCTGGTTGATCCGCCACGCCCGCCCAGCTGAGCGAGCAGGAGGAGGCAACCAGCAAAAGGCAAGAGACCCAGATGCACAACTGACGATTCATCTTTGTTCCTCGCTTTCAAGATAGTGGTCGTCTGAGTGGACTGCTGGCCAGAGATATACAATCGTCGCTCCCCATCCCCCCCTGTCTGAAGGGGCATCATGAAAAGAACGCACAAGCGTCGATTTCTGAAGCAGCGATTGCACGATCCTTCTCTGCGCGCCAATCCCTCGGCCGTGGATGATCCTGACCTCCGCATATCCGGCGCCTCGGCAGGCCTCAAGATACTCCTCGACCAGGTCCGGGATCTCCTGGGGAGGGAAGGAGTGGAGATCGAGCGAATCCTCCAGGGGGATTCGGATGGGCCGATCCTCTTCGGACGCGGCCTCTTCGAGTCCTCCCGCAGGCCGTCCCTCAGCTTGCGTGCCAGACACATCTCCCTCCTCTTCAGGAAAACCGATCCCCATTTATTGCAGATGCTACAATGGCCCGTGGGTCTCGTCAAGGGGTTTGTGAGCCAAGGAGTCTTTGTCTCCTCCGGAGACCATAAAGGCCTTGACTTGGCCGTGGAAAGGGGCAATAATATTTCTGTCGGTAGAGGTCAATTGACCCGGCTCCCAGTGACTTTCTGTGGCGATCTTGTTAGAGACCAAGATGCTGGACGGGAAAGCGTTTCGGAACCCTGACCATCATGGAGGCGAGGTTTCCTGCAGAGAGCCCCCTTCTGAGGTAGATTCTGTGCCCGAGAAGGGGCCCTCTTTTTTCTGAGGGAGGAGGTGAGGAAAGGCACCGAAAAAGAAGTTAGGACCGCCTTTCTGGAGTGATCATCCTGTTACAATTGAAAGGGGAGGTAGAAAGATGAAGAGAGCTTTGTTCATAGGTTGTCTGGCCCTGGTGTCGGTCCTGTTCGGCCTTTCTCTGGTCTATGCCGCCGAGGCTCAGAAGATCGTCTTTGCCAGTGAGATCGTGGATGTGATCGGTCCCTCTTCCAAGATGATCGGGCCCGTGCAGAGCGGCGGGATCATCGTGGCCACCCCGGAGGCCGCCTGCTATGGGCCCATGATCACCCCTCAATTGAGGAGTGGCCATACCCTGACCATCCCGGTGGCGGTGGAAGGTGCACAAGTAGGTGATGCCATTGCCCTCAAGATCAAGAAGGTGAGGGTCTTGGCCAAGGCCACGGCCTCAGGCACCGAGATTGCCATCAAGGATCGCTTCGTTGGGGATCCCTTCGTGGCCAAGCGCTGTCCCAAATGCGGAATGATCAATCCGCCCACCGAGCTGAAGGGAACCGGCGCCGAGGCGATCCGCTGTAAGAAGTGCGGGGCCCCTTGTATCACCTTTCAGGTCACCAATGGCTATACCCTGCTCTTTGACGAGGATCGCAGCATCGGGGTGACCGTGCCCAAGGCGGTAACGGATGAGATCGCCAAGCAGGCCTATGCGTATTCCGCCGTCCCCACCAAGGGACTCTCCTATCCGGTAACTCTGCTGAGCCTGGCGGATATGCCTCCGGGGATCATCGCTCGGGTTCGGGCTATGATCGGAAATATGGGGACCACCCCGGCCATCGATATGCCCACCTCTCACAATGCCGGGGACCTCAGCTGCTTCCTGGTGGGTGCCCCCCACAAGCTGGCCATTACCAAGGCAGACGAAGCCAAACGCAGCGATGCCCATATGGACATTGATAATGTCCGGCAGGGAGCCATCCTCATCTGCCCGGTCAAGGTGGCCGGAGGAGGCATCGTGGTGGGAGATGTGCACGCCATGCAGGGTGATGGCGAGATCTCCGGCCATACCACCGATGTGAGCGCGGAGGTAAGCCTGGAGGTAGAGGTGATCAAGGGCCTGAACCTGGACGGCCCGATCCTGCTGCCCAATAAGGAGGACCTGCCCTTCCTGGCCAAGAAGTATACCCCAGAGCAGCTCCAAAAGGCCGAGGCCATGGGAGAGAAGCTCAACTTCGCGATTCAGGAGGACCTGCTGCCCATCCAGATGATTGGGAGCGGTCCCAACCTCAATGATGCCGTGAACTGCGGGGTGGACCGGATGGCCAAGCTCTTGGGCATCACCTCCGACGCCGTAAGGAACTGGGTGACCCTGACCGGAGGGGTGGAGATCGGCCGCCTGCCGGGCGTGGCCACGGTAACCATGATGGTACCAGTTAGCAAGTTAGCACAGCTGGGCATCGCCCACCTGGCCCAGGAGCAATATGCCAAATAGCCAAAGGGCGATAAAGGGGAAACACCCCGGAGGCCAATGATGAAAGACAATCTGACCTTACAGTGGACCCTTCTCATTCTGGCAGGCATCTCCGTGATCGTGGGGATCATCGCCAAGGCCATCCCTTTTGTGGTCTTTAACCTGATCCCACCCTCTTATTTGAAATTCGCCGCGATTTGCCTGCTCTTCTCCATTGCCTTGAGCCTGTTCCAGATCTCTTCCAAGAAATGACGGAGATCCCTGTGGAGATCTGGAGGACGGAAGGAGGTAAACCTATGCCCACTTACGATTTTCGTTGCACGAAGTGCCGGAAGGATTTTTCAGCCACCCTTACCCTCAAGGAGCGGGAAAAGGGAAAGATGAAGTGCCCGGCATGCAACTCCTCCAAGCAGTTGCAGCCCATATTCACCAGCTTCTTTGCCAAGACCTCCAAGAAGAGCTGACTTACCCTTTCCCGCCTTCCCTCTGTCAGGGGGCCGATCTCCGGCCCCCTTTTCTTTTTGGCCCTTGGATTGACCCCCGCCCGTCGCCGGCAGCTCGGGATCCGCTCTTTCGTCGCAAAAAGCTGTTGAATTTTTCCCCCGGGCGAAATAATAATGAATCGCTCGGCCGGTTGCCTTCAACACCCCAGCTATCCTCAACCCAGAGGTCTTTCAAGGAGCCCCTCTTTGGCGAAAGAGAAGATCCTGGCAGTGGATGATGATCCGGATATCCTGAAGTTGCTGCAATATAACCTGGAGAAGGAGGGATTTTCCGTCATCACTGCCGCCAACGGCCAGGAGGCCTTGCGGCTGGTCCGCTCCCAGCCTCCCCAGGCCATCATCCTCGACCTGATGCTCCCAGAGGTGGATGGCCTGGAGGTGTGTCGGCAGATCAAGCGAGATGAGTCCCTATCTCAAGTCCCCATCCTCATGCTCACCGCCAAGGGGGAAGAGGTGGACCGGGTGGTAGGTTTCGAATTGGGGGCCGATGACTACATCACCAAGCCCTTCAGCCCGCGGGAGCTGGTCCTCCGCGTGAAGGCCATTCTCAAACGATCCTCTCCTCGCGAGGAGCCTGCCAAGAGAATCAGCCTGGGAGATTTGCTGATCGATCTCGACCGACACCAAGTATGGATCGGAGGACAAGAGGTTCAATTGACCTTCATAGAGTTCGGCCTCCTGAGCGCGTTGGTGGGCAGGCGCGGGCGGGTGCAGACCCGGGATAGGCTCCTGGCCGATGTCTGGAACTATGAGCCCGACATTGACTCCCGAACCGTCGATACTCACATCAGGCGATTGCGATCCAAGCTGGGGAAGTGGGGGGAGGCCATCGAGACCGTAAGGGGGTTGGGCTACCGCTTCCGAGAGGAAGGGCCATGAGGATGCGGCTTCATTGGAGGATCACCCTTGTCTATCTGGCCCTCATCTGTGGCCTCTTCCTGGCCGCCTCCATCTATGTCCATTTCCACCTGGAGGTTCTGCGGGTAGAGCAGCTCCAGACCCAGCTGGGGCAGGAAACCCAAATGATGAAGACCCTCTTGGAGGAACGGTTTGTGAAGGAGCCCTTCAGCTACCAGATGGATGCCTGGGCTGATCGACTGGCCCCGTATCTTGGGGCTCGCATCACGATCATCGACCGGAAGGGAAAGGTCTGGGCCGATTCCGAGCTCAACGGCAGCGATCTTCGGCAAGCAGAAAGGCATGGGGGGCGGCCCGAGGTGCAAGAGGCTTTGTCAAAGGGCCTCGGCCAATCGATTCGCTATAGTGCCACCCAGAGGTGCAGGATGCTCTATGTGGCAGTCCGCCTGGAGCCGGAAGCGAAAGGCCCCCCTTTGGGGGTGATTCGCCTGGCCCTACCCCTCTCCGCCCTGGACCGCCTCTACTCTCAGGTCAATGGCTTCCTCCTCGCCGCCTTCCTCTCTGCCCTCCTCCTTGGGCTGCTCTTTGCCTATATCCTCTCTCGCTTCCTTTCCCAACCCATCCTGGAGATGGCCTCCGTCTCTCGAAGAATGGCAGAAGGCGACTTCCATAAGAAGGTGCGGAGGATCCGCGGGGGAAGGGAACTGGCCGAACTTGGTTTCGCCATTAACCGAATGGCAGAGGAGATCAGCCGGACCATTCGGGAAATCACCCTCCAGAAGGGAAATCTGGAGGCCATCTTGTTAGGCATGAATGAAGGGGTCATGGTACTCGATCGAAGTGAGCGGATCGTTTTGATGAATCCTTCTCTAAAGGAATCCTTCTCCCTCGGGTCGCCTCCCGAAGGAAAAACCCTGATGGAGGCCCTCAGAAACGCAAAGATCCAGGAGATCGTAAGCAGGGCCATGGTTCAGAGGGGCCAGGTGGTGCGGGAAGAACTCATCTTTGCCGGGCCCCCTCCCCGAACCTTTCAAGTGAGTGCGGCCTCTACCTCCTCGGAGGGGCCCTCCTCGCATGTTGTATGCGTCTTTCACGACATCACCGAGCTCCGCAGGTTGGAGACCATTCGTCGCGATTTCGTAGCCAATGCCTCCCACGAGCTGAAGACGCCGTTGTCCTCCATTAAGGGCTACGCGGAGACCCTGCTGGATGGTGCCTTGGAGGACCAGAACTGTGCCCGGGGCTTCGTGGAGACCATCCTCCGCCAGGCAGACCACCTGACTAGGCTTATCAACGACCTCTTGGACCTGACCAGGATCGAGTCCGGAAAGATAGAGCTCAGGCCCATTCTCCTTCGCCTCCAGGAGGTCATCCCCCAGATCCTGGAGCCCTTTCGCCCGCTCTGGGAATCGAAACGCCTGAAGGTGGAAGTCGAGGTCTCCTCCTCGCTTCCTTCAACCCATACAGATCAGGGGGCGTTCCGACAAATCCTCTCCAACCTGATTGACAATGCCATCAAATTCACCCCGCCCGGAGGGCAGATCGGGGTGCGGGCCTCGATCCAGGGAGAAGACCTCCAGGTCGCGGTGAAGGACTCGGGCGTGGGCATCCCCTCCATTGAGCTTCCCCGCATCTTCGAGCGGTTTTATCGCGCCGATGCGAATCAGCCCCGCCCCCCGGAAAGCACCGGACTGGGGCTGGCCATCGTCAAACATCTGGTTCTCGCCCAGGGAGGCCAGGTCTGGGCCGAGAGCGAGCTGGGCGCGGGCTCCACCTTTTATTTCACCCTTCCCCAGGGCCGGAAGGCTTAGCCAACCCCTTTTATTTCACTTTCCTGTCGCTCTGCCTTCCTTTCTTCGTCACCCTTCCTCGAGGCAGATGTAGAAAACATGTTGCACAGATGTCACCGAAATGTAACAGAACTCAGTTAAAAGGAAAGTGAAGAAAAGGAGGAAGCTATGCGAAGCAAAAGTAAATGCTGGAAAGCCACGCTGGGAGCAATCCTGGCGGTGGCCCTCAGTTCGAGTCTGGCCCTGGCGGCCGGTGGCTCCCTGCAGATCAAGGGGTCAGATACGATGATCAGCTTGGGACAGGCCTGGGCCGAGGCCTTCATGAAGAAGAATCCTGTGGCCATGATGGCGGTCACTGGCGGCGGCTCAGGCACCGGCATCGCCGCCCTCATCAACGGCACCTGCGATGTTGCCGAGTCCTCCCGGTCCATGAAACCGGCGGAAATGGTGCAGGCCAAGTCTAAGGGCATTACCCCCAAGGAATTCAAGGTCGCCCTGGATGGAATCGCCGTGGTGGTCAATCCCAAGAATCCAGTCTCCCGATTGAGCTTCGAAGAGCTGCGCGGGATCTTCATGGGCAGCCTCACCGATTGGAAGCAGGTGGGCGGAAAGCCCGGCCAGATCGTGGTGCTCTCCCGCGAGGTAAACTCGGGAACCCACATCTACTTCAAGGAACACATCCTGCGGAGGGGAAAGGAGAAGGGACCGGAGGAATTCGCACCGACTGCCCTGCTGATGTCCTCCTCGCAGGCCATTGCCGATGAAGTCGCCGAGAATCCCAACGCCATCGGCTATTACGGGATGGGATATATTAGTCCCAAACAGAAGGTGATCGCGGTGGCCAAGGAGGAGCAGGGCCGCTATGTAAAGCCCTCCATCGAGGATGTGCGCAAGGGAAGGTACCCCATCTCCCGGCCCCTCTACTGGTATACCAAGGGGGAGCCTCAGGGGACAGTCAAAGCGATGCTGGACTTTGTCTTTTCCAAGGAAGGACAGGAAATCGTATCCCAGTTGGATTTCGTCCCGGTGAAGTAGGCTGGGCTCGTTCTACCGGCCCCTTTCCACAGCGAACCGGGAAGGGAGACTTTCGAGCTTCCCTTCCCTCCTTATCTTCGGCAAGGGGGCTCGAGTGGAGGATTTTCTATTTTGGTACCCAGGCGTGTGCGATCTATATGGGAGTTCCTGATCGAGAGGTGGATCTCCCTCAACGGAATGGCTTCCATCCTCCTGGTGGCCCTGATCTTTCTCTTTCTGCTCCGGGAGGGGCTGTCGGTCTTCAAATTCACTTCCCTCAAGGATTTCATTCTGGGCGAGAATTGGTATCCCATCTCTGATCCTCCCCGATTTGGCATCCTCCCCCTGATCCTCGGCTCCCTCCTGGTGACCCTCGGTGCCCTGATCCTCTCTATCCCCTTAGGGATCGGCGCGGCGGTCTTCATCTCGGAGGTCGCCCCCGCCTGGATTCGCGACTGGCTCAAATCAGGGGTGGAGCTTCTGGCCGCGATTCCAAGCATCGTGATCGGCTTTATCGGAATAGCCGTATTGGCGCCCTGGGTCAGGGACCTCTTCTCTCTCCCCACCGGCCTGACCGCCCTCACCGGATCCCTCGCCCTGGCCTTCATGGCCATGCCCACCATCGTGAGCATTGCCGAGGATGCCCTGACTGCGGTGCCTTCCGCTTACCGGGAGGCCTCCCTGGCGCTCGGCGCCACCCGCTGGCAGACCATCTATCGGGTGGTGGTTCCCAGCGCGGCCTCCGGGATCTTGGGCGCGGTGATGTTAGGGGTGGGGAGGGCCATTGGAGAGAC
>Ga0315289_10007879_pt1 | contig 15457 bp, 12 predicted proteins | sample YL17G11_40_MG_FD_203452 | JGI IMG/M metagenome (GOLD analysis project Ga0315289, IMG submission 203452) | Sediment microbial communities from Yellowstone Lake, YNP, Wyoming, USA - YL17G11_40 | ecosystem: Environmental > Aquatic > Freshwater > Lake > Sediment | place: USA: Wyoming | collected... | reverse complement strand
CGAGTGGGCTGCGACCGGCACGCCCAGCAACCTGTGTGAGTACCTGAAAGGTCCGTTCCGCTGAGCGCAGGTCTGGCAGGCTGAGACCCACATCTGCCAGCACTACACCGACCAGTGTCACCAGCGGCAGGTCTAGCCCCTTGGCGATCATTTGTGTTCCAATCAACACATCTGCATGGTGGTTGACGAAGTGGCTGAGGATAATGTCGTGCGCACCTTTTTGGCGTGTAGTCTCCCAGTCCCATCGTAAGGTGCGCGCTTTCGGGAAGAGCGACTGCACTTCCGTTTCCACCTTCTCAGTACCGGTACCGTACTGCCGGATGCGCTCGCTTTTGCATTGTGGGCAGGTGACAGGCATCTGGCGTTTATAGCCGCAGTAATGGCAGCTGAGCTGATCGAGAGTGTCACGATTGTTTATCCCTGCCCTCGAGCCCGCGATGTGAAACGTCAATGGCAGGTCGCAGCGGGGGCATTTGAGGATGTAGCCGCAATCACGGCAGAAAATATAGGTAGCACTGCCACGCCGGTTGAGGAACAGGATGGCTTGCTGTTCATGCGCCAGGGTCTCAGTCAGTGAATCCTGCAGTGCCCGGCTGAATATGGACCGGTTGCCAGCCTGGAGCTCTGTGCGCATATCCACCACCTCCACTGGAGGCAGATCGATGAATTCAGTCTGCTCGCCGATCGGGCGGTATTGCGAGCTGATCCCCAGCTTCTGCACCTGGCTTTCCACCGCCTTGCGGTGTGCCAGAATGCGTTGCGGCAGGCTCAGGTAGTGCCATTCCCTCTGCGCGGCATGGTATCGACTGACGATATCCGGTGTGGCGGAGCCCAGCACGCACACTGCACCAGCCATTCGTGAATATTCCACCGCCACATCGCGTGCGTGGTAATGTGGCTGGACTTCTGATTGGTAATAGGTATCATCGTGGAATTCGTCGACCACGATAAGGCCCAGCCTGGCAAATGGTGTGAACAGGGCACTGCGTGGTCCCACGATGACCGTAATCTCTCCCATGCGTGCTCTGCGCCAGGTGTCAAATCGTTCACCTTGGGAGAGGCGTGAATGCATACTCCCCACCACACCAGGGAAGCGACTGACAAATCGTCGAATGGTTTGCGGGGTCAGGGCAATTTCCGGAACCAATACGATCACCTGGCGCCCGTGCTTCAGGGTTTCCTCGACGGCCCTCAGGTAAATCTCAGTCTTACCCGAGCCAGTTACCCCGTGCAACAGGAAAGGTTGTACGCATTTCCCCTCGGCTGCCTCCCGGATCCCCCTTTGGATCTCAATCCATGCCGTCATTTGATCGGATGTTAGCTCTGGCGGTTCACTGGCAACAAATTCCATGTGTTCCAGCGGATCTCGCCAAACCTCTGCCTCACCCAACTGCACAACACCGCGCTTTGCCAATGCTTGGAGGTCCGCCAAGTTGCCTCCACTCTCAGCATATAACCAGGCAACGTCGACTTCACCTGGCTCGTGGAGCAACAGGCGCAGCATGGCTTGCCGGCGCTGCAAAGCAGGTGTTCCAGCTCTGGCAAGGCTGGGCATTCCTTCTTCTGCCTGGGCAGTAGAAATTGCCAGACGGGCGGTACGAATTGTTTTCGGCTGGACGGAGGGTGGTGGCAATACGGTTTGTGTGCGGAGTAACCCCTGGTTGATCAGCGAGCGTACAGACGCCCGCCAGTCTGCATGCCGGAAGGCATTATCAAGCTGGCGGCCGCGTAGAGGTCCGCGCTCACTGAGCAGCTTTAGGATCCGGTTTTGCAGGTTGGTAAGCGGATGGGATACGGGGATAGTGGGTGTGCTTTTCTCGTAGAGTGTATCTGCCTGCTGGGCGAGCCCTGGTGGGATCATTGCGTCGATGCAAGCAGCCAGTGGTGCCAGGGTAGATTCAGCCAGCTCTCCCGCCAGTTTGATCTGTACCGGCGTGAGCACAGCCTGCTGGTCAAGAAGGGATATCACCGGTTTGGTTTCAGGTACTTCCGGCTGATCCACGAAGCGGAAGACCACCCCCTGGACTTGCTGGCGACCAAATGGGATTTCCACCAGGTGACCCGGCTGTACCAGCCCCTCCAGCTCTGGAGGCAGGTGGTAGTGAAAAGTCCCGCTCACCTGCGGGACGTTGACTGCAACTTCTACATAGGTAGTCATTTAATCAGGAGGAGCATCATTCAACCGCACCAGGCTTAATTGGGCGATGCGTAACCCATCCATGGTTTCGACCTTCAACCGCACACCACCTGATTCAACCACATCATCAATTTTCGGGATGTGTCCCAGCTTGCCCAGGAAGTAACCCGCGATGGTATCGTAATGTGGGTCTGACAGGTTGAGTCCCAGTTGTTGGTTGACCGCCTCGATCAAGGTCAGTCCATCAATCAACACTGAGCCGTCCGGCTGGTTTTGGATTTCCGGATTGGACTCGTCAAACTGGTCGCTAACCTCCCCTACAATCTCCTCCAGCAAGTCCTCCAGTGTTACCAATCCCGCTGTTCCACCAAATTCGTCCATTACGATGGCGATGTGCTGCCGATTGTGCCTGAACTGGTGTAGCAGCTCATTCACCGGTAGGGTCTCAGGGATGTAGAGGGTCTCACGTGCCATCTCACGCGCGGTGGTGTTCTGGCAATCTGGCTGGTTCATCACCCGCAGCACGTCTTTGACATGCAGGATGCCGATAATCTGGTCCAGGTCATCCTCATAAACTGGCAGCTTGGTGTAGCTGTACTGCGTTACCGTGTTGATAATCTCGTCCAGCCTGGTATCGGCCTCCATGGCGATGATCTCGGTGCGTGGGATCATCACCTGCCGTACGAGCAGCGCGCCAAAGTCAAATACCGATTCGAGCATCTCACGCTCAGGCTGCTCGAGCACCCCACCCTCTTCCGACTCTGTGATCATCTGCTTGAGCTCATCCACAGTGTAGATCAATGAATGCCCTCCGACAAGCTGCAAGCCGAAAATACGCAGGACTAGGCGTGTCGCCCAGTCCAGCACATCGATGAACCATTTGAAGATGGTACTGAAGACTTTCATCGGCTGGGCGGAGAGTAGTGCAATGCGTTCCGGTTGCTGCAGAGTGGCAACCTTGGGCACCATCTCCCCAAGCACGACGAGCAGGCTGGTGATGATGATCAGGGAGAAAACCAGGGGTAAGCTACTTAAAACAGGAGCTAAGAATTTGAGGTTTTCTGGTAGTATGAGTGTCCTGAAAAATGGGGACAATAATCCCTGAAAGGTGTTTTCGCCGATTGCACCCAGCGCCAGGCTAACTATGGTGATACCGAGTTGAGATGCAGCTATCATGCGGTCGCGGGCAGTAGGGTTCTCAAGCCATCCTTTAACAATCTTGGCAGCAGCATTGCCTTCTTCAGCCAGGATTTCAATACGTGCTCGGCGCGAGGCTACCGCCGCGAATTCCACGCTGACGAAGAATGCATTCAGCGCGATCAGGAGCAGGATCAGCAGAAAATTCCACACGAACATATTTATTCTAGAATTGGAAACTAATCATTCAAGGACTAAGAAATTCCAATGAAACCAACTTAAGCTGCGGTTGCCTGCCGCAGTATTACTGCGGCACCATATCCCACTACTTGCGAGGTGTCACCAGTCACATCACCCGAGGTGGCATGCTTTAGGATCTTAACCGTATCCGCACCCAGGTCTTTGGCAGCCCACAACACAGCTGCCAGGGCACCCCGTCCACAGGCAAAGCCTCTGCCTTCCTCCTCAGCCTGGATCACTGCTTCAGGCTCGAAGGATTCGATGCAGCGTAGCATTTCAGCATCCAGCTCATCTGCGATTCTCTGTGGGTAAAAGTGTGAGAGGTCCGTGCTGGCCACGAGCAGGGCGTTGCGCCCACGCAGGGTCTTTGCCAGACACTGCCCCAGTATACGCGTAACCCTTCGACTCTGGTCACGCACCATCACTGGCAGCAGCGTGAATTCTGACGCGATCACCCGCTGCAGGAAGGGCAGCTCAATCTCCAGCGAGTGTTCCCGATCATGCCGGATGCGTGCCAGGCCGTAACCCAGTTCGTTTTCCAGCAGCTCGTCGAGCATCTGCACGGCTTCAGCATCCACAGGAATGATGCCGAGCGGGGTCTCGTAGGCTGCATGTGCAGTGGTGATCAATGGCTCATTGTAGGGGTAATGCATTGGTGAAACCACCGCCACCAGCTCAGGTTTATACCCCTTCAAGGCAGCGAAGGCATAGCCCGCAATTGGGCCCGAGTAGATGTGCCCGGCATGCGGCGTCACGATGGCGACCACTTCGCCTTTTATCTCCGGTAATTTAGCCTCATGGATGTAGCGGTCGACATCGGTAGACAATTGTTTGGGGTCACCTGGGTACCACTGACCGGCGATGGGAGATGGTCGTACATCGAATTGCGCACTCATCTTTTCCTCCTTATTCCGGATAGATTGTAGCATATTTGGGCGGCTATGCGGGCAGTGAGATTCGAGCCTTCAGGTTGACTGTAACGAGTTGCAGATGTATATTTGCGGAAATATCTGCTTCCCCACAATTCTTTTCTTATTCATCGGGTACAATTATAAAAAGGAGGGTAGAACTATGGAGACCGATCGATCTGACCGAACTGGTTACCTGATCACTGCTTTATTAGGGGCAGCCGCGGGAGGGTTGGTAGTGGCATGGGTCACCAATGCCATTCCCAAAATGATGAAACGCATGATGGCTGGCATGATGGACAACATGAGGGCTCAGATGAGTGCAGGTGGGTGCAAGCCAGATGAGTTTTGAAAACAGATGATGGGCTTCGGTGAAGCCCAAACAGATCAATAAAGTGGTAATAATTTATGAAAGAGAAGGACACACATATGGTTACCAAAGCCATGATTGATGACTTCATCTCCCAACCTTCCCTGGCGATCGTCGGGGTATCACGGAAAGGCGGCAATAAGTTTGGGAACAGTGCCTTCAAGGAGCTTAAATCCAAGGGCTACCAGCTGTATCTAGTGCATCCCAGCGCCGAAACTCTCGAAGGCGAGCGAACCTATCCCAATTTGAAGGCTCTCCCGCAGGGGGTGGGCGGCATCCTGGTGATAGTTCCACCCGCCCAGACGGAAAAGGTGGTACAGGAAGCGCATGAAGCCGGCATCAAGCGCGTCTGGCTGCAGCAGGGGGCAGAATCTCAGGTTGCCATCCAATACTGCCAGCAGAATGGGGTGAGTGTGGTATACGGTCATTGCATCCTGATGTATGCCAAGCCCATAGCATTCTTCCATAAGCCCCACCGTTGGGTGATGCAGCTGTTGGGTCAGCTGCCGAAATAGATACTAGGGACCCGCAAGTATAGTCGCACCTTCGTAAGGCACAATGAGTGCGCCTATTCTGCTCAGCGGGGGTTAAAACACCCGGCGGTGTAGTGAGCGAAGAACGCCTCCCAGGCCGAACCAAACCCGCAAAGCGGGTTGTGAACGGATTCGTTTGGGGAATTAACGAAGAGGAACGAAACCATGATGATACGGGGTTGGTGTGCATTGAAATTCCTGGACAGATCCATGGGTAAGATGAATTGAACCTCATTTATTTATATGCATTCAAATAATCTTTTCGATCAGCCTTAAATGCATATCCAGACCTCCACAAACGAATGAGCATTTTGGCGAAAGGGGCATGAAATACAGGTAGGATCACGAGGCTATTATAGCACAAACGTTCTAATTCTACAAGGGGTTTACGCAAATCTCGCAATTCTTTAAGGTTTCTAATGTTGTGGGGCTGGTCAGCGGATATGGTAACGGATTAGCGGATGAGAGTGCATAAACGCACACGTATGATGGAGGAGTTAAATTGGATGGAGGAAATTGCCGCGCTCACGAAGGACGTTCGCGAAGCTACGGCTTCACAGAACGAAATACGCCCTTGTCTCGCTCAAGAAGGACGTTCGCGAGGCTACAGGCTTCACAGAACGAAACACGCCCTTGTTATTAAAGAACAAATATTATAGTTCTACAAGGGGTTTACCGCAAAAAACGCGAAAGTCGCAATTCTTTAAGGTTTCTAATGTTGTGGGGCTGGTCAGCGGATGCTTGGAAACACACCCGATACAGGTTAACGGATGAGAGCGCACACACTCGCACGTACGATGGAGGGGTCAGATTGGATGGAGGAGATTGCCACCCCTCACTGCGCTCGGTGCAGGCGCTCGCCAAGAACGCTCGCTCGCAATGACATCTAGTCACGCTTCTCCCAATTCTGGGGGGCATACGTTTGTGTCCAAAATTGTGGGTACCCCAGCGAATAAAACACGATAATTTAATATTTTGCCTGACGAAGTGGAGTATTTAATTCAATTTAGCAGGCTAATGGAGCTTAAAAAACAAACTAAGTGATTTTCTCGCTAGGTGATTAGGTATAATTCTTCTAAGAAACCAGGAGGAAGAGATACGCAAAGCAATCGACCTACACACATTAACAACCGAAGAAGAAACCGAAGTGCGGCGGCTGGCATTATCGCGCAAAGAGGCGCATCGTTTGGTGCATCGTCAGATTGCCTCGCTATCCAGCAAGAAAATCACTAAACATAATAGGCAGATCTAACATGAAAAGCAAGCTCCCACCGGGCCTCACTGCTTTACTGGAAGTGGGTGTGATGTTCCTACCCGCAATACCTGCTTACCTTTGGTTGTGGCCGAATGTCGAAGGAGCCAGCGCGTGGATCGCTAATTCTTTGTCAGACCTCTACGCCATCGCCGGGAGCCTGGTCATCGGCTTGCGCCGCTGGAGCCTGGATGAGCTGGGAGTAAACCGCAAAGGCCTCTGGCTGGGCCTAGCCTGTGGTCTGGCGATCGTGACCGGACGGACTCTCGTCATCTTATCTGTCGATTGGAACCTGCCTCCGCCTCAGCTCAGCCCGCTGCGCCTTGTTGGCGAATTCGTTTTCGACTTCGCCCTGGTTGGCATAGGACAAGAGCTTTTATTCCGCGGGCTCATCTACCGAGCCTTTGAAGATTGGCGAGGCACACGTTGGGCAATCTGGGGTTCGAGTATCTGTTTCGGCTTTTGGCACTTGGGAGGTGGACCATTAATCATCATCGCGACCGCTTTATACGGCCTAATCTTCGCCCTGCTCCGCTGGCGGACCGGCGGCATCTTGGGGGCTATCCTGGTTCACGGACTGATGGATTTTGCGGGTACGCTGCTGCTCCCAAACACCGATGTCGTGAGTTTAGGCCGTCCGAATATCGCCAACCTCTCCTGGATGATTTTCGGGCTGGTCCTGATTATTGCTCCCCCGATTTACTTGTGGTTGTTTTATCCTCGCGCAAAGAGCTCCTTTCCCCGATAAAAGAAGGCTCGAAAAGCTAATCGGTTTTCCTAAGTGGTTGAGATATCCTCTTTACCGCGCTCCCGCGTATCGAGGTAATCTATTTCTCACCCCTTAACCGCCCCGGCGGTCAGGCCGCTCACGATGTACCGCTGGAAAATGAACGCCAAAATCACCGGTGGGAGGGCGACTATGATCCCTCCCGCCATCATACCGTTGATGTTCACCGCATAGCGACCGACAAATTCAGCCATCGCCACCGGTGCCGTCTTGGAGGCCAGCGTGCTGGTGAAGATCAAGGCATAGAAGAATTCGTCCCACGCCAGTAAGAAAGTGAACATCGCCGTGGAGACCAGCCCCGGTACCGAGATCGGCATCACCACCCGGAACAAAATGCCCAATCGTGAGCAGCCGTCAATGCGGGCCGCATCTTCCAGCTCGAGGGGGACGGTCTGGAAGAAAGCTGCCAGCATCCAAATGGTATACGGCAAAGCAAAGCTCATGTAAGCCATGATCAACACCACCGGCTTATTAATCAATTGCAGGCGTGAAGCGATGATGAAAAGTGGCAGGATCAGCGATACTTCCGGGATCATGCGCGTGGCAATCACGCCAAGCTGGATGGTGCGGTTGAATTTGAATGGGATGCGCACCAGTGCATAGGCTGCTAGGCCTCCAATGACGATCGAAATGACCGTCACGGCTGAAGCAATCTTGATCGAGTTCAACAATGCTACTGCAAAGGTGCGCGGCACAGACGAAGTGGCCAGGTTTGGAAAGATGATGTCCAGATAATTCTGCAAGGTGGGATGCTGTGGGATCCAATGGGTTGGGATGGCGTACAATTCCACCTGATTGGATAGACTGGCGCTGAACAGCCATAGCAGCGGGAAGAAAATAAAGAACAACACCGGAAAGGTCAGTAAAAACGGAGGGATCTTGCGCAGGAACTTCCGGTAAGGCATCATTGAGTTTCCTCAGGATGGTAGAGAAAACGAATGAATATCAGCGCCATGCTGATGGTGAAAATGGAGATCAGGAAAGAGAGCGATGCTCCAATCCCCTGGTTTCCCCATGGGAAAGTGTTCAAATAAGTCAGATAGGTGATGGTGAGGGTCCTGTTGGCTGGACCGGAGCTGGTGATGATGTAGACGATATCGAACACGCGGAAGGCGTCCACCGCCCGGGCGATCAACGCTACCAGGATTGCCGGGCGCAGCAAGGGCAGCCGGATTTGCCAGAAGCGCTGAAAGGCATTGGCACCATCCACTGCCGCGGCTTCGTCCAGCTCTAGCGGCAGGGTTGCCAATGCCGCCTGCAGGATAAGCGCGACGAACGGCATCGTGTGCCAGACATCTGCCAAGATGACTAAAGGCATGGCCAGATTGGGAAAGGTCAGCCAGGGGACGTAATGTTTGATCAACCCCAGCTGCATTAAGAGTCCGTTCAACGCCCCAAAATCTGCACTGTAGATCCAACGCCACATGGCACCATTGACAATTGTTGGGACTGCCCAGGGGATGATCAGGCTGAAGCGCAGGAACTTCCAACCCCATGGATGCGAGTGGATCAGCTGGGCGATGGCCATCCCCAAGACCATTTCCAGGCCCACCGAGACGATGGTGAAATACATAGTCCGCCCGATGGTCTCCCAGAAGGTTTGGTCCTTGATCATCTCGAGGTAGTTCCCCAAACCCACGAAGGTCCGCACCTGGTTGATGCCGGTGGGCGCATGATAAAAGCTCAAGATAAACGTATAGATGATCGGCCACAGGGTCACGCCCAGGATGACCAGCAGGGCTGGGATGACCAGCAGCCAACCGGTGCGAAGATCCTGTTGTCGCAATGAGAGCTGTCGTCTTGGGCGGGTAGGTGAAATTGTGGTCATATCAAAAAATAGGGTGGATTTGCATTGTACCGCAAATCCACCCAAAGCCTTGTAGTTATGGATTATTTACTGGCGAGACTAACCCACTTGGCAGCTGCCTCATCCAGGGCTTGTTGGGGTGTCTTGACCCCTGTCAATGCTTCCTGGATGGCCAGCTGCAGCGCGGCGGAAGCCTCATTGTAGTAAGCTACCGTTGGGCGCTCGTTGGCATAGGGGAACTGCGCCAGGAAAGCCGGGACAGTCACCGGGTTATTTGGCGTGGCAGCCAGCAGTTTAGCCAGGGCATCTCCCTGGAAATCATTCTGCCAGACGGGCAACATCTCGGCTGAATACTTGGTCTGCACTTCGTTGCTGGCCAGGTAGGTCAGGAATTTCCAGGTCTGGTCAGGATACCGGGAGGTAGCCATGATGGCGAACGAGCTCGAGCCATCCACGCTGGAACCCTTGATGCCTGCGGCTGCCCCGGCTGCGAAGACCGGCATGGGAGCGAGAGCCGCCTGACCGACGATCTGCGATTTAGTGGCATCGTTCGAATCGGAGTATTGGAACAGCCAGTTCACCGCAAACGCCGACTTGCCAGCCATGAAGTCGGCTTCCACCGCGTTCTCGTCCGAAGAAACCGAGCTTGGATTGCTTAAACCGGCATCCAGGGATTGCTTCATCCAGGTCAAGACTTGAACGCCCTTCTCGTTATTGAAGACTGGCTTACCGCTGGCGTCCAGGAAGGCGCCTCCGTTCCCGAAGAGTAGCACGGTGAAATCACACACCACACCTTCTTTCTGATTCCATGACCAGATGATCGGGAATTCGACCAATCCTTGCTGCTTGATGGTGGTTGCCTGAGCGATCAGCTCTTCCCAGGTCGTTGGGGGTGCCGCGATGCCGGCTTTCGTCAGGATGTCCTTGTTGTACATAAAATATTTCACGTCCATCAGCCAGGGCATGCCGTAGATTTTGCCATTGCGGGTCACACCGTTCCATGAAGCCGGAAACATATTGGCCTTCATGTCGGCAGTGACGCGATTGGTCACATCCAGCAGATATCCCGCTTTGATGAACTCGTCCGGCCAGATCACGTCGATCATGGCAGCATCGTAACCGGGAGGTGTAGCAGCCATCCCGGTGACGATCTTATCATGCACGTAATCATAGCCCACGTATTCCATGGAGACTTTGATATCCGGGTTCAAGGTTTCGAATTCGCGGGCAATCTGATCGATCTCGGCGGGTTTCAAGCCGGCTTGATCCATTGTTAGCACATGGATAACCACCCCACCCGCCTGTTTCTTCTGGCAGCCGACCATGCCGAAGGCAATAATCAGGGCCAGGGCAAATAAGGTAATTTTATTTAATGTACGCATAGTTCTCCTCTTTCTTGATGATTTGTTATCTGAATTCTCATGAATTTGTGTATCTTTAGTTTGGATTATCGTTTGCAACACACCTCCTTTGGCTTTTTCTATGATCGGTTATGATAATTTATGCACGACGTAAAAATTCGACGTATTGTGCAGCACATTGGTGATTGCTCCCATCACCCCCGCCCTCAGTCCCAGGCTGGAGACAACAAGCTTTGGGAGCGTGGGGATGGTCCCTTCCATGCGCCGCAGGATGGGTCCGACCAGCATCTCGGCGGAACGCGACACCCCACCACCCAGGATGATCAACTCGGGGTCAAAGGCCACCGCCAGGTTGGCAATGGCGATTGCCAGGTAATCCACCGTTTCGTTAATGATCTTCCAAGCCCAATCCTGCTTTTGCCTGGCAGCCTCGAACACGTCCTCAGCGACCAGGTTTTCCAGCTCTTCTGCTGTGCGCTCGCTTTTAAGAGCAATGCGAGCCCGCTCGGCAATCCCTGTTCCCGATGCCACGCTTTCTAGCGCCCCGAAATCCTGGAAATTCCTCCCCAAGAACTCACAACCCGGGAGCATGTTGCCAATCTCGCCTGAAGCTTCACTCGCCCCTCGGTAAAGAGCACCATCGATGATGATCCCTGCCCCAATACCGGTGCCGATCGCCACCATCACCATGTTCTCCACGTTTTGGCCCGCTCCGAACCACAGCTCCCCCATGGCTGCCAGGTTTACATCGTTGTCGACTGTGATCAGCAGTGAATACAGCTCGCTCAGCCGTTGTTTGAGGGGGAAGTTTTGCCAATGCAGCGTGTTAGCCCAGGTGACGATCCCCTCTTCATGCAGGGTGATCCCCGGAGCACCCACCCCAATGCCATGCACCTGCCTTCCAGCCAGTTTTGGCGAGGTTAGTAAAGTATCGATCAGGGTGGTAAGGCGGTTAAAACTGTCTTCTCCGCTGGTGCCATGCTGGGTGACATTCACTTCATCCAGGATATTTCCGCCCAGGTCTGAAAGGGCGCCATAAATTTTCGTTCCACCCATATCCACACCCAGGATAAGATGTCCTCCTTCATCGAATTCCAGCAGAGGGCGCCTGCGTCCACCGCTCCATTCGGTGCCCCCATGCAGCCGGACAAATCCTTCATCGATCAGCCCATCCACGATCCGCATCACGGTGGGCAGGCTGACGTCCAGCCGGTGAGCGATGGTGCTGCGCGCAATCGGGCTCTCCCGGCGAATAATTTCCAGGATGGCTGAGCGGTTGATTTCACGCATCGCGGAGGCGGTGATGGTGAGTCGATAGGTCATTGTTTTAGTTGGTATAACGCGTGACTAATTACTTACATCATGTAATACTTACTTACAGTGTGTAATTATCTTAGCATATTATTATCTAAAAGTCAACGTGGAGATTTTCGTGGTGACATGGTTTTTACCATCAGCAATGACCGGGATCAACGATCCCGGCTACAAAATATATCGTTATTTTGCATTTCCATTTATGATATACTATTTGCCAATATTATTAATAGCTTTGATGAGGACGAGTAAGCGCAAAAGCGACGGTACAGAGAGCGGTAGGCGATGCAAACCCCGCCCGTGCGCATGTGTTGAATGGACCTCGGAGCTGCAGGGTGAAACCCACCGGGGAGTAGCCCCTGGCCGGAGCTGCCACCGTTAGCTGGGCAAAAGGTATCGTTTTTATTCACCGTACCTGATGAGTGAAGCTGGCTTATTCACCCCCGTCGCATCACAGGCGGGGGTGTTCATTGAAATAACTTACGGAGGTATTGCAATGTTATTAAAGCTCAATCTGGTCTACTGTGCAGTCTGAAACTACACTGATCGTGCTGTCGGTCTGGCAGCCGAATTGCTCAAGGAATTCGAACCCGAGATTGAATCGGTCACCCTGGTGCCATCGGATGGCGGGCGCTTTGAGTTTTCGATTGACGGGAAATTGCTATACTCCAAGCTGGAAACCCACCGCCACGCCGAGCCCGGCGAGATCGCCGGTTTGGTGAGGAGTCATTTGAATCAGGCGTAACTACTTTGGCTATGATGGTAAAATTTTTTGAAAAGATGAATTTCCTTTTACGAGTTTGCTAAAACATGATTTAATTCACTTCTATAGAATTTGTATATTATCAATATCAAAGGAAATCCATTTAACATTATCTATCCTGCCATAGGTGGATCATTACTTAAATATTTTGGAGGACCTATGAAAAACGGAAAATATTTCCTCATGGTGAGTCTCCTTGCTCTTTTAATTACTAGCTGCAGCCGGCAGCCAGCACCTGGCTCGACTCCTTCACCCACTGGTTCTCCGCCGCCTCCCTATCTGACTCCTGTGCCATCCGGGTACGAGCCCCAATCAAACGATTGGAAATTACATCGCGACCCCGTATCTATCGAAATAGAAAACAGCAGCTTAACAGTAAACGGGCAATTGCCTGCCGAAGTCAGCGCCGTCCTGAAGGGTAATTTACCTAACCAATGCCACCAGTTGCGGGTGAAGGTAAATATCCGTATCGTGGTTACAGATTATTCATCGAGTCACCGTATCGACCTGGAGGTGTACTCCGTGGTTGACTCCGGGCAGACATGTACAGCCGGCCTGCAGCCTTTTGAAGTTACAATTCCCTTAGGCGGTTTTTCTGGCGGGCATTACAATGTTTATGTGAACGAAAAGCTACTGGGAGAATTTAATCCATAAGGTAGGAACCATGACGAACCCCCCAAAGAAAGGCCGGGTCTTTTCCGGCGCTCGGCCCACCGGCCGGCAGCATCTGGGGAATTACCTGGGTGCCATCAAGAATTACGTGGCTTTACAAGATGAATACGACTGCATCTACTGCATCGTGGACTTGCATGCCCTGACCACCGTGGAAGACACGGTCAACCTGCGCCAGAACACCCTGGAGATGGCGCTGGACTTCCTGGCGGCAGGCATCCGCCCGGACGAGACCATCATGTTCATCCAGTCGCACGTGCCGCAGGTGGCAGAGCTGCACCTAATCCTCTCCATGGTCTCGCCCCTGGGCAAGCTGACCGACCTGCCCACCTTCAAGGAGAAGGTGCGCTTCCATCCCGATAATGTGAATTATGGATTGGTGGGCTACCCGGTCTTGATGACGGCCGACATCGTGCTGTATAAAGCCAATGTCGTGCCAGTGGGGATTGACCAGGCGCCTCACCTCGAATACGCCCGCGAGACCGTGAGATCGTTCAACTACCGGTATAACACCAACGTATTGATTGAGCCTCAGATGAAAAACACCGAGATCCCCAAAGTGTTGGGTATCGATGGGGTGGAAAAGATGAGCAAGAGCCTCAACAACCATATCGAGATCGCTGCCACCCCCGAAGAGACCACCAAGCGTGTGAAGCAAATGATGACCGACCCAGCCCGCATCCTGCGCACTGATCCGGGCAATCCGGATATCTGCAACGTGTTCACCATGCACAAGATTTTCTCGTCCCCTGATGAGATTGCCATGGTCGATCGCGAGTGCCGGCGGGCAGGCATTGGTTGTGTGGATTGCAAGGCGCTATACGCCAGGAATTTAAATGCCCACCTGGCGCCCTTCCGTGCCAGGCGCAATGAGCTGGCGAAAGACCCGAGTTACGTGCAGGACGTGTTGGATGATGGAGCTAAACGCGCCCGAGCGATTGCAGAGCGGACGATGGTCGAGGTGCGTGAAGCGGTTGGCCTGCCCTGATTTTATGAGATTAGCTTATGCGCCTCGTATTACAACGGGTCAAGTCTGGTAGAGTGTTGGTGGCTGGTCATGCCATTGCCGAGATTGGCAAAGGGCTGGTCATCCTTTTGGGGATCGGCCCAGGGGACGGCGAGGAGCAAGCTCGTATCTTGAGTGAGAAAATTGCCAATCTGCGCATCTTCGAAGATGAGCAGGGAAAGATGAATCGCTCTTTAATGGATGTGAGCGGACAGGCAATTGTTGTGTCTCAATTCACTCTGTTCGCCGATACGCGCAAGGGCAGGCGACCGTCGTTCACGGATGCAGCTTTACCGGATGTTGCCCGCCCTTTGGTGGAGCGCTTCGCTGAGATGCTCCGTGAGCTAGGTATACCCACCCAAACGGGTGAATTTGGTGCTCATATGCTCGTGGAAATTGCCAATGATGGCCCGGTGACGATTTGGCTGGAGGCTTAATCGAAATACCTGCGCATCAATATCAGCATGCAGGTGGAGTAATCCATCTTACGGTTTACGCTGTGCCGCCAGCTCTCCGAAAGAGGAAAATCAACGCGGCTGGCAATTCGACTGCCAAAATCCCATAGCCCGTGTTCATCCCTCCCCTCCCATAACTTGTTCATCGTCTGGGCACATATTCTCCGCCAGCAACTGAAGCGGGAGATGATGTTCATCGATCGCTGCCAATACCCGATGAGGCGCGGCTGAGGATCGGAGAGTGGTGCCCTTAAATAACGAATACCATCAGGCTTATGCCAGATCCAATCGATCAAAGCAAATTCAAGCTGGTTTGGAAGAGGCTGCGTGGATAGCACCCATAATGCATGCTGGCTTTCCAAAAACCCTTGCGGTACGTGCCTTCCGGAAAGATGCAGGTGAGCAGCTGCTTCATCTTCCAGGCGGTAATTCCCTGAGGCAAAAGCCTGGTTGGCGACCTCGGCCAGATAGCTCCAATAGGAGTCCAGAATGTCGTTGGTTGGGTCTATCTGAGCAAGCCTGCCAGCGAGAATAAATTGGATCAACAACGGCCATGACTCGCTCTTTTCGATTCGGTCAGGGATTTGAACATTCCCATGCATTACATCCAAGACGTAATGGCGGGTACGTCGTAATAACTCGTCTCCCGGATCAAGCCCCAGAGCAAAGGCGCGGTCGATGGCTTCCTCGGTGGTACGAAATACGGCCTTCTTTT
>Ga0315289_10007878_pt1 | contig 15457 bp, 12 predicted proteins | sample YL17G11_40_MG_FD_203452 | JGI IMG/M metagenome (GOLD analysis project Ga0315289, IMG submission 203452) | Sediment microbial communities from Yellowstone Lake, YNP, Wyoming, USA - YL17G11_40 | ecosystem: Environmental > Aquatic > Freshwater > Lake > Sediment | place: USA: Wyoming | collected... | reverse complement strand
GTTTACGACGCTCGACGGCTTCAGTGTCTTGGGCCATGCACGAAGGCTAAGTCCGAGGCGAGGCAGAAATCAAGCCCCAGAGCCTGCAACAATTTCCGTGCCGAACAGTATTGATGGTGTCCCAATACTTCAGCGGGGCCTCAGCCTCAACAGCAGGCCGTACCGTGTCACGGCGCGACCCTGTGCGAGAGGGCATCCACCATAAGGTCGCCACACATGATCATGGCAGCCGTCGAGAACACGCACACCACCACCATCGTGGCCAGACACGCCACGGCTCCCGCGGCGAACCGAATGGCCTCTTTGTTTTCGCTCCTGCAGCGCCACTCAAAGACGCCCCAGCCAAGTGCCAGCAGAATCGGCCACAGCCACCACGTGCCGGCCAGGAAAGCACAGAACCTGATAAGGCCCGGCCCGAGTCCACCGACGTGTGTCAAGGGAGCGTTCAACTCGCCGTATCCCTGCACGAGGATGGGGATCACGAACCGCACCCAGCCTACGAGCGCGAGGTAGCCAACGGCCAGTACCGTGACCAGGGCCACGTGCGCCACGAAGCCCCACTTCCACACCGTCTTCATGGTCCTCTCCCTCCAATCCATGGCGCCCTGAATCAGCAGCGTCAGCAGGCCGCCGCCGTACACCGCCTTCAGCTCCCCGCCGACCATGTCGGCCTGCCCGAACTCCGCCAGCGCGCTGGCAACGGCTTCCTCCTCGGGCATGCCCGCGTCAACGTGAGCCTGCACTGACTCCAGAAGATGGGCCCGCAGTTCCTCGCCTATGTGTTGGCGAAGTGACGCCGGCACTCGCAGCCCGCGACACACTTCCTTCACGTAACGCTCGATCTGCTCCATGGGGTCCCTCCAGTACCTGATCGATTGCTTGACACAGCTTACGCCACGACTGGGTCTTCGCCGTCAGAGCAGAACGTCCGGCCTCAGTCAAGTGGTAGTACTTGCGCCTCCGGCTGCCGGCCTCTCCCTCCCATTGGCTGCTCACCAGGCCGGCACGCTCCAGGTTGTGCAGGCTCGGGTAGAGCGACCCTTCTTTCCATTCGAAAGCCCCATCTGTCTCGGCGTGCACCGTTGCGGCCATCTCGTAACCGTACATGGGCTTGCGACGGAGCAGAGACAGCACTAGCAGCGAAAGCGTTCCCTTGACGAGTTCAGGGTCCAAGCCACGACCTCGATAGAGTAGAACACCTATCCATTGGACTCCTATGTATTATACGCGGTGGCCTCTGCCGTATCAAGGAGGAATTCCCCTTGACTGCTATCCCAAAGACGGCTAAGCTGTAGTATGCCGCGCTGAGGGGCGGCAGCACGGTCCTGGCAGAGGCGCTCTACCGGTCCGGCTCACGCTGGGTGGGGCACTGGGGGCGAACCGGGATTGCGCGCCTTCGGAGGTTGTTCTGGTAGCCTCTCTCCCCGGGCTCTGCGCCGCCCGCCGTGTCGCGTCCGCCTGAGGTGGAGCGGGCAAACTCCGCGGGCGGGCGCCTCGGCGGTGCGATTTGTTAGGGGCGACAAGCAGGCGTGGTCATTTGCCGACCGCCAGCCAATCTGCCCCGGCACACAGAGCGCGGGCAAGCTGTGGCGGACCGCTGCCTACCGGTGCTGGCGAACCGCGGCCGGCGTTGAGGAGGCGGCGGGTGCTGAAAACCATTTAGTTGACGAAACGAACCTAACTTCGCGCAGCCCCTTTAGGGAAAATGACTTGCGCCAAAAAATGTCCAACAGAGGCGCCACGGCCCCCTTAGAAGGCATCCGCAGGGCCTTCCATCCTCCGAAATTGGCACTTTTGGCACGGTTTTTTCATCCCGTGCCGGCGAAAAACGGCGCGTTTGGCAGCGCCCGGCCGGGCATTTCGGGCCGCGCGCGGCATCGCAGGCGGTGTTTTCTCCTTGCCTGTCACCGATGAAACAGGCAACCTGTGACTCATGGTTGGCCTCTGCATCTCCTTGACGAAACCCGCGTCCCTCTCTTATCGTGCGGGGTCAGTTCCAGGCGCCCCCAACGGGAGGCAAGAATCGTATGATCGGAAACAGCCCCGGGCGGGACATTAGCACTTCGGGCCGCACGGGCCAAAGGATGACCCACAGGGAACGGGTCCGGAAGGCCCTGAGCCACTGCGAGCCCGATCGAGTGCCCGTTGACTTAGGCGGAACGTTCCTGAGCAGCGCGCCGCCCGAGATGCAATGCCGCATTGCTGAGGTGCTGGGCCTGACGGGCGAGCCCGACCCGCACTTTGACAAGTTTGACGATCGCATCCAGCGCCACTTCGACTGCGATCTGCGCTCCATCACGCCGGCTAAGAGCGTCAATTGGGGGTACACGGACGTGCACGACGCGCCCATGCGGAGCGCCACTGTGGAGGACCTGGACAATTACCCCTGGCCGCAGCCCGATGATGCCTTGGTCAGAGGGCTCCGCGACAAGGCGCGCTTCCTGCACGAGGAGACGGACTACTTCATCTGCGCTTCGCAGATTGGGATGGGGGTTTTCGAGCTCGGTTGCCGGCTCAGGGGCTATGAGCGCATCCTGTTCGACATGGCTGCCGACAAGGAATTCGTTCATGCCCTCAATCGCAAGCTGTTGGAGATTAACGTGCGCCTCGGCGACTTCTACTTCGGCGAGATAGGGGGCTACGCGGACATGGTGCTGATCGGCGACGATCTCGCGGGGCAGAACGCTCCTTACATGTCGCCGGAGTGCTTCCGCGAGTTGGTCAAGCCCTACTTCGCTGAATACGTGGCCTCGATTAAGCGGAACTGCCCTCGCGCCGTGATTGCCCATCATTGCTGCGGCAGCAGTTTCCGCCTGCTTGATGACTTGGCGGAGATCGGCATTGAGGTCATCAATCCCGTCCAGACGAGGGCGCACGAGATGTCGCCCGAGAATCTGGCCCGGAAGAAAGACTCTCTCAGCTTCCACGGCGGCGTTGACTTGCAGTACGTTCTCCCGCACGGCACCGCCGGGGAGGTGGAGGAATTCGTGAAGGACCTGATCCGGCACCTGGCACCGGGGGGCGGCTACATACTGGCCGCTTGCCACACGCTGCCGGACGACGTTAAGCCGGAGAATGCGGTCGCCATGCTCGAAGCAGCCTTGAAATGGGGTGCCTACCCGCTGAGACTTTAGGGGAACCGGCGGCGTGTCCTGTTGCTGCCCATCCCATTCGGCGCCGCGGCGTGGCTCAAGGAGGCAAGTTAGCGGACGGCGGCATTGTCAGCAGGACTTCTTTCTTTGGCCTCTGCGCGTACGCCCTCGATTATGCTGAACGGGGATCGGGTCGGAATCACCCTCGTCAGCGTGAAGCCCGCTGCTGCGAAGAGGGCGCGATATTCGACTTCGCTGCGTTCCCGTCCGCCAGTTAGCGCCAGCATGTGCACGTCCACCCAGATCGTATCAGGGTCGTGCCCCACCCGGGCCGGCATGACCCGCTCGACGAGGAGCAGCGTGCCATGCTCGTTCAAGTCCCTGTGGCAATTCCTGAGTATAGCGACGCTATGCTCGTCATCCCAGTCATGGATGACACTCTTGAGGATATGGGCATCGGCGCCATCGGGCATGTGGTCAAAGAAACTTCCCCCGACAACTTGGCACCGTGCGGCGACTCCAGCCGCCTCTAAGTGAGGCCCAGCGCCAGCGACGACGTGCGGTTGGTCGAACAGAATGCCGGTGACAGAAGGGTGAGCCTGGAGGACGGCCGCAAGGAGGGCCCCGTGGCCTCCCCCCACGTCGGCAATGGTGCGGAACGACGAGAAGTCATAAGCCGCCAGGACGGCGCGCGTGGCCCGAGCCGTGCCCCGTCCGAGCCGCGCATTGAAGTACTCATTGAGTTCGGGGTGCTGCTCCCGATGCTCCCATTCACTCATGCCAAAGACATGGTTGAACGCCGTCTCGCCGGTCATCACGCTGTGAAGAAGGCCGCCCCAGGCGCTGAGGCGCTCTTCGCCACAGAGGATCGCCAAGCTGCGAACTGACCCTGGCCTCTCGGCCTGCAACCATGTCCCAAGCGCCGTGAGGCCAAAGCGCCCGTCGCGCTCCTCTGAGCACACACCAAGCGCGACGAGGCCCCGCAGGACCCGATGCAGCGAAGGGGCGTGCGCCCCGAGTGACCGGGCTAACTCGGCACTGCTCCGGGGGCCGCTGGCCAGAAGGTCGGCCAGGCCGAGCTCGGCTGCGACATACAGCAAGGCGGTATTTCGGTACCCATTGAGGAGAGTCCGCAGCGCCCGGTGGCCCGTCCGCAGCCTGGCCCGTGTGTGCCCGAACCAGACTAATGTCAGTCCGACTAAGGCCGTGGCCAGGAAGAGGGCGGTTGCCTCCAGCCCGGTCGTGCCGTGTGGCGCGATCAACCGCGCAACAAACCAGGCAGATGATGTAACCGCAAGAAGAGATCCGACTATCTGGAGGACTGTTCCCATCGGTCTAAGGGGCCTCGCTCCCTGCCTATCTACTCATTATGTGTATGGTAGCAGGGACCAGATGCCGTCGGCCAGATTGGCGACGACGCGCGCCGTCGCCTCGGGCGTGCCGGGCACGCTCGGTGTGCGATTCACATCCAAGATGACGACCTGACCGGCATGAATCGTATAGTCAATCTTGCCATAGTCGAGGCCGAGCCGGCGGCGCAAGCTGAGCACCGGGTCGGGAACCGCAAGTCCTTCGTCAACCAGCGTGCATGCCGCCCTTTTCAGGACCGGCGTCGAGCCGGCCACGCGGACGCTTCGCGTACGATCGCCCAGGCAGAGGTAGTGACGGATGAAGTACCGGTCACCCTCTCTTTCCGGAAGGAACCGCTCGACGACGAGCGCCCGGTTCTTGAACACGGCAGAGGGCACCTCCGCCAGGCTGCTGTAGAGGGGGTATTCCCGCAATAAACTGCGCCATGCCAAGCGCTGCCCGAGCGCGTATTCCGCGATCGGCGCCACTCTTCGCCAGGCTCGCGCGAGTAACGGATGCCGCCGTTTAGACAGCAGGTACTCCGGCCGGCCGCCATAGTTGTTGTCGGTCTTCACAATCACGGGTCCGCCGTAGTCTTCGTCGCCACGAAGCAGGTGCGTGCTGATCGTGCGCTTGGAGATGTCCACAACGTTCCGGTTGACCACGCTGACGAAGGACCGGGTGTACTCAACGTATTCGGGAGGCGTGTGCGTCAGGTCAATGTGCGGAATCAGCAGGTCTGCCTCGGGGCGGTCTTTGACGCCGTAGACTAATGAAACCTGGAGTCCGCGCTCCTGCCACGCCTCACGGAGGGCGGAGATCAGGTAATGGCCGTGTATGGGTCGTTGGCACTCATGGAGCAGGATCAGAATCCGTTTCAAGGCTCCATCCTCACGGACTCGCGGGCGACTGAGCGCCCGAGCAGCGCCGCAACACGATCGTGGGGCACCGTTCGCCCAGTTCGTAGGAGGGCACATGCAGGCTGTGGGCTTCGAAGCCTCCCGGACTGCCGCAGAACAGATCGGCGACCTGGTCAACCGTGGCGAAGTAAAACCGGTCTGTCGAGCCCCGGTACGTGTTGATGGCCAACATGTGCTCCACTGGCCACCCGATTCTCGATGCCAGCCCCTCCAGATCGGGGGCCGCCTCATGAAGCGCGCGCCAGACCGTCCCCAGCTCCACGCCATCCCCGGCGCTCTCCAGCAGGGACATGCTCAACCGAAGCTTGAGGATATTCAGGTTGGGGATTCTCCCTTCTAAGAGGTCCTTGAGAACCGTATCCGGCCGCTCCGGCCGTGCAGGCGGCACGTAGAGGCGGAGAACGCACAGTCCCTGATCCGAGAGAGCGGCCCGGAGAAGGCGAACGAGCCGCCGTTGCTCCTGCGGGTAGGCGAGGAGTGGCAGCCCCCCGTCGCAGAGCACGACGTCACGGGAGCTGTCGGGTAACGCCAGGGCGAGCCAGTCCGTGCGTTGAACAGCCTCCTTCGGTCCCGGCCACACGTTGTCAATCATGGCTTGGGTGCAATCCACGGCCAAGAAGTCCGTTCCCTTCGGCCACGGCAGGCGGTAGAGTTCAGGAGTCACCCCAAGCAGCAGCACGCGCGGCGCCCCTCGATGCCGGACCCATTCCTGGACGGCTTGTGAGTAGAAGCCAATGTCTTCCGGCGCAGGCCGCAACGGGGACCCCACCTGCTGCCACTGTCGCGCGGCCTCGGGCCAGTAAGCGGCCCTGTCGCGTTCAACTCCGGTACCGGTTCCGTCGGCCGATGTGTTCATGGAAACGCGCCCCACCTCGCCAGGCCCTTCACGCCCAAATGGCGGTTGTCCGCCTTCTCCACGGTGGCACCTGCCATGCTCGTCTCCGTGCCTCTGCCGGCGAGACTGCCTCCAGGGCCGGGGCGTCGGCAGCAAAAGGTCCATCCACCCCGGCCCAATTGTAGTGTGGCCTTCCCGGTTCCGTCAAGACTCAGGGTTGCGCCAGGAGACCCGACGAGCGGCTTCCCTTCTGGCGCGCCGGAGGCGCTGCCTGAGACCGTGGCGGAAACGCCGGGACAGGCGAGTCTGATGCAGGAAGTCACCCGCGCTGAGACGTCCTGGAGCTTTGCACACTTTGCGGCCCGCTACCGGTACACTATCAGGTCGGGCAGCGACTTCTTGATTTGCTCAATACCCGCGTCCGTGACTTGCGTGAACGCGAGCTTAAGCTGCCGCAACGCCGTCAGCCCCTTCAGGTGCTCAAGGCCCGCGTCCGTGACCTGTGTCCCCCCGAGGTAGAGATGCTGGAGCGCCGTCAGCCCCTTCAGTTGCTCCAGGCCCGCATCCGTCACCCGCGTCCCCGAGAGGCGGAGCCACTGCAAGCCTTTGAATCCCTTGAGATGTTCGAGGCCCATGTCCGTGACGCGCGTGGACCCGAGGTCGAGCCGCTGGAGCGCCGTAATGCCCTTCAGGTGCACCAAGCCCGTGCCGGTAACCTGGGTACGACTGAGATCGAGCCGCTGCAGCGCGGGCAGCCCCTTCAGATGCTCCAGACCCGCGTCCGTAACCTCCGTGCCCGTGAGCTTAAGGGTCCGCAACGCCGTGAGTCCCTTCAGTTCCGCCAGGCCTGCATCCGTGACTTTCCTATCTGAGAGGTCGAGGTAGCGCAAACCGGTGAGTTCCTTCAAATGCCTTACACCCGCATCAGTGACGTTCATCCCCGGGAGGACAATGCGACCGGTCGCGCCATCGCCCACGATGATGCGCGGGCGCGCGTCAGACACTTCGGCTTCCAGGATGAAAAGGGGATCGGCAGGCGCGACCCACCATCCCTGGAGGTCGAGGTACCGCAGCCCTGTCAGTCCCTTGAGGTGCTCAAGGTCCGCATCCGTGGCATCCATGAGTCTGAGGCCTGGAATCGCGTGGGCCTGTATCGCCTGACGGACATTCTGCATGTCGAAGGCGGGACCCGGATCAACGTACCACGCCTTACATGGCGGTATCGTCAGTGGACGTTCCGAAGGAGTTCTGCCGATGTATCGGTCCTCGTCCCCGATGGGGGACTCAACCACTGCGTACACATAAAGGGCCACCTGCGAATTGAAGGCCATCGGCTGGGCCTTCTCCTCTGCTGCGCGCGAGCCGGCGGCCCACAGCGCGCCGGCCAACACTGACCCAATCACCCAGTACTTCCATGCCCTGTTGCGCATCTCAAGTGTCCTTTCAGGCGCGCCCCTGGTCGCTCAGGCGAGTCTGGTGCAGGAAGTCACCCGCGCTGAGACGTTCTGGAGCTTTGCACACTTTGCGGCCCGCTACCGGCTCACTGAGGCGTTCGGCAAGGCTCTCTTCAGTTACCCAGAACGACCTTTTTGCCGGTCCACTCGAGCGTAGGCATAGACTCCAAAATCCTCACGGGCCGGGCAAATGACCATCCGTCTTTTCTTTTGTTAGCCAGGACCGCCCGAGTCGCAGCATGTCCCTTGACCAGCCAAACGCGAACAACAGCGTCCCAGCACCAAAGATTCCCCTGAACCAATAAGGCAACTCGCGAGGCATGCCAAACAAGGCCAGAAAACAAACAGCCAAGCATAATCCCCCCAGGAAGAGGCGGTGAACTTGCTTCAACTGGACGTTGAGAACCGACGAGGTCGCGGACACTGCGAACGCGACGGCCCACACTACGCCGCATGCCCGCATCAGAGACCTGGACCCGAATAGGGGGGTGGTGACCCACGGGTCGCCAACAGCCAGGAAGCAAATACCTAGCCCGCCCTATTCACCACGAGCAGACAGCCCGCCTGACTGCGCCTGGAACAGAGGTAAATTGATGGGATTTAGGGTATCGGCAGTTGCCAAACCTGTCAAAGGCATTGAAAGTGCGCGTGCAGAGGGGCCCGCGGCATGATTATCGCCCGTTCGCAAGGGCGCAAGACTGCCAGGAGACGCGCCTTTCCCTTTGTTTATGGGAAAACCTTGCTTCAAGGTGAGCCGACTCGGCAACTAACGGAAGTCTGGCCCGGCGCGCGAAGGGAGCAGCGAGGGCCGCTTCGCAAGTTCATGTCCCCAACCACCTTTCATGAACTTCCCCATGCGCTCCAGCACCAGCGCAAACACCTCCCGCAGCGGGAAGCCGCTGGCCATATGGACCCACACGCGCCGCACGCTCTGGCAGAGCCTCGCCCCGATCTTCAGAAGGCGCGACCGGATCGTTTCTATAGAAGCATTCTCCAGCGCCGTGCCTGCCAGCAGCCTCCCGAAGGCCCTTGTCTGGTTATAAGCCAACGCATACATCTGAAGCCGGAACGCATTGGCTACAAAACTGTGGCAAGAGAGCCGATCCGCCTTGAGGGCGTTCTTGAGCTGCTCGATGAAGGTCTCGCTGGTGCCCCGGTCACAGTAGACCGGGTAGAGGTCCCTCGGATGCCCCCGCAGGTTGGTCACCATAAAGCGCCGGTTCGTGCCTTCGCCGTTCACCTCGGCCTTGTACAGAATGCGGCGACTGCGCGTCCAACTCTTGGCCCGATGCGTGAAGCCGCCGACCCACCGGTGGGGCTTCCCGTCTTTGGCGAACCTCCCCGAAAGCCAGGAAATCGCCCACTTCGTAAGCTCATCAAAGGCCGCATTCATCGGCATCCCGATCAGGTAGCCCAGGCCCCGTTGCTCGCAGAACTCGTAGAGTCCGGGCACTGCGAAGCCGGCATCAGCCCGCACGATGATCTTAGCCCTCGGGAACGCCTTCCTGAGGCGCTCCACTATGGGTTTCAAAAAGCCCCGCACGCCGCGCGCCGAATGGGCGTTCCCAGCCCTCAAGCGCGCCCCCAGAAGCAGCCCGCTTTGGCGCTCATATACGAGGAGCGGAAAGTACATGTACTGGTCGTAGAATCTGTTGAAAAGCGCCAGCTGTTGATGGCCGTGACAGGGGTCGTCGGTAGGATCAACGTCCAGGATAATCTCTTTGGGTTTCTGACGCCCCAAGAGGCCGATGTAATGCCCCACGAGGAGCCGGTTGAGCCTGGCGACCTCCCGTGCGCTTACCCAGTTTTCAAACCGGCTCAAGGTCGGCTGGGAGGCGAGCGCATCATCCTCCGGCCCTCGGCCTGCCACGAGCTTCAGCGTGGCGTCGCTGCGCAGCCGGTCGTGATCGTTGCAGTCCTCGTAGCCCCCGATCATGCCGAAGACGCGCTGCTGAAGCATCTCAAGCACCTGGTGCACCGTGCGGGCGGGCTGGCGGGGGTCGGAGAGCACGCCTGCTGCTTCTTTAAGCCAGCCCAACTGCTCGTCCAACTGGCGCACTGCGAGGAGGCCTGCGTCAGAAGTGATCTGTCCGCCCTTGAAATCCGCGACGAGTTGCTTATGCTTATAGAAACTGAAGGTCAGCTGCCTGCAACACTCTGTCATCTGAAGGCCTCCTCGGCTTTGGGCTTGGAACCCAACTTCGAGCCCATTTTACCAAGTCGGGAGGCCTTTCCATTGGCAACGTTCACAAAACTCATGAATAATGCGGGCTAGGGCGAGCCCTGCCAGGCAGGCGGCCGCCGCCCCGACAACCCGCCAGCCCGTCACTCTTCCCAGCCGTCCTGGCACTTCTGAACCTCCTGGGGAATGACCCCCTGCGCCTCGACCTCTCGACCCACCTTCTCCATGTCCACGGAACGCCGCGGCTCAACGTACCACCACTGGCACGGTGGTATCGTCAACGGCCGCTCGGAAGGAGTGTTGCCGACGAGTTGGTGCTTTCCGACGATCACGGCGTACACATCGAAAGCCACCGAAGAATTGAAGGCCTTCGGCTGGGCTTTCTCTTCTGCTTTAGACGAGCCGCCGGCCCACAGCGCGACGGCCAGGATTGACGCAATCACCCAGTGCTTCCATGCCCTGTTCCCCATCTTAAGTCTCCTTCCAGGCGTGGCCCTGGCCGCTCAGGCGTCGGCGGTGCCAGGTGCCGTGCTTCCAAGCGGGCGCCCCTTTCAACGGTACACGCCTGGTTGGTTGCCGTCAACTGTCTTCCCGGTGCCGGCTCAACTTGTGAAGCCCTCGCGCGCCCAGAGATTGCACGCGGTCCTGCTGTCGCGCTCAATCACCGAATGGCTGCTGTGAAGGATCGACTGCCAGGCCGCCGCCTTTTGCCAGTGCATACTATAAAGACTTTACAGACAACCACTTACAAAGTGGGCGCGAGTCAGTGATTCGAGGGCTTGATTCGTTGAGTCTGAGCGGGGTAGAATGCGCCCGTCAAACTATGGGGTGAGACCAGCAAGCGTTGGTGCCCTTGGTAACGCTGGTCCATGTTGCGCCCCTGGTGGTCGTGCGCTGCTACTTTCTTTGTGGTTAAGCGATAGTGGGCGGCGAGTACCGTCATGGGACGTTGGGTCATGCCGAGCGGCGAGCTGACGGCTGAAGTGTAGAGACGAAGGTGATCTTGGATCATCCCGTCGCCATAGTTCTTCTCCTGGGGCTGCTTTGTGTGACATCGTCCGGCCAGGTGGCCGGCAACGACAGCAGCGGTCTTGTGCCCGATGGTGGCCGAACGCCTTCTCGGCTCGCTGTAACAGAGGACGATTGGGGTGCCGGTGACTTCTTGATGAGGGAGGTGGAACGGATCTCGGACGCTCACATCCTGGGCGAGGCCCGTCCTCTGGACAGAGTCGACCAAGAAGGTTTCGAGCGGCTCCCCGTGACGTTGCGAGAACAACCTGGCGATCTGGAAACCAACTTCGCCCTCGGCCGGGCTGCATTTGAGGCGGGGGACTACGAGACAGCCGTCATGGCATTCGAGCGCATCTTGATGGCGCGGCCCGGCCTTAGGCGGGTGAAGCTGGAACTGGCCAGAAGCTACTTCCGGCTGGGGTTGTTCGACGTGGCGCGGCGGTACTTCGACGACGTGCTGGCGACAGAGGTCCCGGAGAACGTCCGCGAGAACATTGAAGTGTATCTGCAAGAGATCGACAGGCTTTCGGGGAAGCAGGTCCTCTCGGGCATGCTGAGCCTTGGGTGCGGCTGGGATTCGAATGTCCACGCCAACTGCGACGAAGGCGAGGTGGAAACGATCACTGGGGAACGCATCCTGCTTCCGAAAGACCGCGATACGTTCATCAACGCGGCTCTGGTTCTCCAGCACAAGTTCAGACTGCTGGAGGAGAAAGACTTGTGGTGGAAGTCTTCGTTGGGCGTCTACCGTGACGCGCATGCCCATGAGGCGAGCGAGGACACTACCTACGTCGCGCTTCTGACTGGCCCGGCTATTGAGACGCCACACTGGGTCCTGGAAGCACAGGCTCTCCTTGCCTACGTGGAGAAGGGGGGTGACCCGTACGCCATCTTCTACGGCGGGGCCCTCGGCGCAGCCAGAGAGTTGAACGACTTCACTGTCCTGGTCGCCTGCCTGACGGCTCAAGAGCGCAACTTCCATCAGGACCCGGACAAGACGGGTCTTAACGTTAGCGGCAGCATCGGGCCGGCCTTCCTTTGGGGCAAGAACCGGCTGCTTAGCCAAGTGGGCCTGGAGCACAACTACGCAAGGGCCGCATGGGAGTCCTATGACGACGTGAACGCCCTTATCCGCTACGAGCGGGACGTTCCCTGGGGCATGACGCTTTGGGCAGGATATAGGTTCGACTGCTTCAACTACAAAGGTACCGACGTGCGGTTCGGTAAGAGAAGACGCGACCTTGTCCATGAAGCCTCCGTAGGGCTGGCCAAGGAACTTCGCAAAGGCCTCTGGGCGGAACTCGGCTACGCTCACACCAGCTCGGGTTCTTCGGTCCAGATGTACGACTATGACCGTGACCGGGCATGGTTGGGCTTCAGGCTGATGTTCTGACGCGCAGCATGCAGGGCGTGGTGCCTTGGTGTTGAAGTTGGGACTTTGCAGAAACCTTGCTGTGATACATGCGGCACCAGTGAGGTGTCCACGATTTGCTTCTGCACGATAGTGTGGCGTCCCTAACGCTTATTTGCGTTTGCCTACGTCGAACGAGACGTGGTGTGCGCGTGTCGCAACCAGATTGCCGCGGGTGGGCGCTGCAGGCGCCAAGGAACAGCTCAGTGGCTTAGCTCTCCTTGTCCGCCGTAAGTAAAGAGATCAATGGGACAGGACCTTAGGTTGCAGAGAGCTGTGTTTTCGGATAAGAGTTAGCCGTTGCACTGACCGTAGACGAGGGCTGAAGAATGAAACGCGCGTTCGTCATGGTTACAGCGGTTGCGTCAGCCTGCGCGCTGTTCGTTGGTCCCGTCGCATGGACGGCGGACACGAAGCAGGCCGCGGAGCCGATTGCCGTTGTCATCGGCGTGCGAGGCGGGCCCGAGGCAGTGGGCCCTGAGGGTTCTGTGTGCAGGCTTGGGATCCAAGATTCTGTCTACAGAGCTGATACGTTCAAGACCGGTGTAGACGCTGGAGTCCAGATGATGTTTGCGGACGACACGGTCGTTGCCGTCGCCGCTGGGACGAAGGTGACGATCGTGGATTACGGCTACGACGCGGAGGCCCGGACCGGCAACATGACGATGCGACTCGAGAAGGGATCGTTCCGTGTTAAGGGTGGTGACGGCGCCTGTGGGGCTCTCATACTGTTCGAAGCGGGAAGCCTCGGGGCTGCGGTCAGCGTTCGGGGGTCTTCTTACGCCGCTCGCCTCGACGACCGGGGAATCACAGTCGTCTTCCTGGGCGGCAAGGAGATCACGGTAACCACTGAACGCGGGAGCGTGAGGATCACCAAGCCGTCGTTCGCCACGAACGTTGTCCCTGGCGCAGCTCCCGGCCGTCTGAGACGAATGCCGGCCGCGGAGCTGACTGAGTTGACCTCCGCCGGCTCAGGTGACGGGAAGGAACACGCCGACGAAGGCAACGAGCGAATGGTGCAAGCTGGCGAGCTTGCCCGGTGGGGCTACTGGGATATCGCTGATGGTGCTTCTGGGGACATATCCTCACGGGGCGAAGGGCGGGTGGCCGATGCCCGAGGCCTATTGGCCGAGAGGGGCAGCATCATGCCCCTTGTCGGTTTCTGGGGCTCGGCAGGCGCAGGCCGCGGGGCCGAGACCTGCCCGGGGGGCACCTGACCGGGGAAGTAACCCAGATACTCATGGTGAGTATCTATCATACTGGCGGCCAAGGATTGCAGCGGGTGACCTGATTGTCCCCTTCGTGTCGGGTGACATGAAGGCCTTTTCTGGCCGCAGCACTATTGACGCCGGGACGCTCTTGTGATACATTTATGGCGAATCGTGTGCGCGTATGTCGGCGGCATTAGAATTGCGCGAGGGAAGTCTGCATGAGCGGCAGGCGCCGGCGGGGAGTCGCCACGGAGAAGAGGATCTCGCTCGACCTCGAGCCTTTTGAGTCCAGGGTACTGCTCGACGGTGCTCCTGAGCTCGCGGCGGGTGTCTACATCTACGAGGGTTCTTCGCCCATCTCGGTGACATGGGGCGACTCGGCGCCATCCGTAGTTGACTGGAACAATGACGGCCGCAAGGACCTGTTGGTGGGACAGGAATACAACGGCCACATAAACCTTTACGTGAACGTGGGCACTGACACAGATCCCGTCTTCACTGGCAGTTCGCTGGTCGAGGCAAGCGGCACTCCGATCACGACGAGCTATGGGTGATGCGGAGGTTCAGGTCCACGCGGCGTGGACTGGAACAGCGACGGCAGGGGCGATCTCGTCACGGGTGAAGAAGACGGTCACATCAGGATTTACCTCAACGTAGGCACCGCTGAGGCCCCCTCGTTTGGCAGTTACTCCTACCTTCGGGTCGCCGGTTCGGCGTTCCAGTGCTCCGAAATGTCAATGCCGGACGTCGTTGACTGGAACAACGACGGGAAGAAGGATGTGCTGTGCGGCGACTATGACGGCAATGTCTACCTTCTGATTAACACCGGAACGGACTCCAGCCCTGCGTTCGCCGCCGCCAGCTTCGTCCAGGCCGGCGGCGGCAATCTGAACGTGGGTTATTACGCCAGCCCGGCTGTCGCCGACTGGAACCAGGACGGCAAGAAGGACCTTCTGGTCGGCGACTATTACGGCGAGGTTCGCTACTTTGAGAACGTAGGCACGGACGCCGTCCCCGTTTTTGGCTCAGGTCAACTGCTCCAGGCCGGCGGCTCGACGATTGAGGTCGGCTACTACTCCCGGCTCGACGTCGCCGACTGGAATAACGACGGCCTGCCGGATATTCTGGTGGGGGACGGGGCCGGCTACGTGACGCTATTCGTGCAGGTCGCCGTGCCTGACCAGAGCGACTTGTCGTTGACAAACCTGGTGGTATCGCCCTCGACGGTAACGACGAAGGCGTTCACGGCGTGCAGTTTCGATCTGGTCAACAACGGGCCGGCGGCTTTGTCCTCGGAGTCGGTAACGGTTGATTACTATCTTTCGGACGACATGACGTTCGGGGACGCCGATGACTACAAGATCGGCGACACCGGATTCACGGTGTCAATTGCCGCGGCCGCGACCTACTCGATCAATCTGAGTTCTACCGATCTGGCCAACATGGTGCGGATGTGGCCGGAGGGCAAGCCGGACGGGAACTACTATGTATTCGCTAAGGCGACTCTGACGAATTCGCCGCCGATCGATCCGGTCGGCAGCAACAACTACGACCGGACCGACTCGACGATCACCGTGGACCTTGTGCCTGACAGCGACTTGTCGTTGACAAACCTGGTGGTATCGCCCTCGACGGTAACGACGAAGGCATTCACGGCGTGCAGTTTTGACCTGGTCAACAACGGGCCGGCGGCTTTGTCCTTAGAGTCGGTGATGGTGGATTACTACCTTTCGGACGACACGACGTTCGGGGACGCCGATGACTACAAGATCGGCGACACCGGATTCACGGTGTCAATTGCCCCGGCCGCGACCTACTCGATCAACCTGAGTTCTACCGATCTGGCCAACATGGTGCGGATGTGGCCGGGCGGCAAGCCGGACGGGAGCTGCTATGTATTCGCCAAGGCGACTCTGACGAATCCGCCGCCGATCGATGCGGTCAGCAGCAACAACTACGACCGGACCGACGTGACGATCACCGTGGACCTT
>Ga0315289_10007877_pt1 | contig 15460 bp, 10 predicted proteins | sample YL17G11_40_MG_FD_203452 | JGI IMG/M metagenome (GOLD analysis project Ga0315289, IMG submission 203452) | Sediment microbial communities from Yellowstone Lake, YNP, Wyoming, USA - YL17G11_40 | ecosystem: Environmental > Aquatic > Freshwater > Lake > Sediment | place: USA: Wyoming | collected... | reverse complement strand
GAGCGTCACGCGGCGTGGACCCTTGGCCTTGAGGAGCACCTTCGCCGCGCCGGGATGGACGTGCAGATTGTCCCAGATAAGCTCGGCAAGGACGCGGTCATCGGAGAGAATGGCCCCGACGATGCCCGGCTCGCGGTGGTGCAGGCCCTTCATGCCGTTGTACGTATGAGTCGCATTCGAGACGCCCATCTTCACGGCGTTGAGCATCTGTTCATAGCTCGCCCCGGAGTGGCCTGCCGACACTGCAATCCCCTTCGAGACCAGGTATTCGATCACTTCTTCGTTCCCCGGCACCTCCGGGGCGAGAGTCACTACCTTGATGTACGCGAGGTAAGCGCCGAAGTAGCTCTCGAACTCCCTGACGCTCGGCCTGACGACGTATTCGGGAGGCTGCGCTCCCTTATGTTCGAGGTTGAGGAACGGGCCTTCGATGTGCGCGCCCAGGACTACTGCTCCCGGCGTTCCACCATCCACGGCTTCCTTTATCGCGCGCATTGCCAGCGCCATTTGGGGCAGCGGGGAAGTGACGATAGTCGGGAGAAAGGAAGTCACTCCATGCCGCGCAAGGTGTGCGGAGATTCGGGCGATGGCCTCGTAGGATCCGTCCACAGTGTCACAACCGTCGCCGCCGTGGATGTGTATGTCCACGAACCCAGGAGCGACCAGCCCGTCGGAAACATCCACGAACTCCTCCCGCGCGGGCCGTGCAGCCCCCGGTTGGACTTCGGCGATAACGCCGCTCCGGACCTCCAGGAGGACGTCCTCAAGTTCCTCAGTGGGAGTGACTACCCGCCCGCAGAACATGCGAAGATCAGCACTCATGATTCGAATCACCTCTATGCCGGTTGGAGCCAGGCGTTTGTCGTTCGCTCCGCGCCGATGGTCGTTTCCGGCCCATGGCCCGGATAGACGGCTGTATCGTCGGGCAGCACGAGGAGCCTGGCGTGAATGGATTCGATGAGCTGCTCGATGGACCCTCCCTGGAAATCGGTTCTCCCGATTCCGCCCGCGAAAAGCGTATCGCCCGAGAAAAGGATTCCATCCGTGAGCAGGCAGATGCCGCCGGGCGTGTGCCCCGGAGTATGCAGCACTCGAAAAACCAGCCGTCCCGCTCTGATCTCGTCTCCGTCCTTCAGTAGACGATCAGCTGAAGGGCTGAGAGGGTGTGCGCAGCCAATCAGCGCTGAGAGGTTCGCCTCGGCGTCGGTGAGATAACCGGCATCCAGTTCGTGGATCATGATCGGACAGTCGAATCGCTCGCGGAGCGCGCCGTTCGCAGCTATGTGATCGGCATGGCCGTGGGTGTTGACAATCCCCCGGACAAGAAGGGCATCCGAGCGAACGGCCTCAGCGATAACATCGGGATCGTCGCCGGGATCAATTATGAGGGCATCGAGGGATGAAGGGTCGGCGACTATGTAGCAGTTGGCTTCAAACGGACCTACGACAAAGCCTCGGAGGTACGGGCGCCCGACCACTACCAGCTACCTCCGAGCGCGAAGCGTCTCGCCCGGTGGACGAAGTCTGCCTCGTAGGGATCAATGTCGGCTGCTTCATGATACTGGTAGTCGGCGCGGGTTTCGAAGCCGAGCCAGTAGTACATGTCGGCGAGCAGCCAGTGGTAGGCAGGCTTGTCCGGGCTCAAGCGGACGGCCTCACGGTACATGTCGGCCGCCTGTTCAAGCCGACCGGCTCTGGCGTAGAGCATGCCGAGCCTGGCAGTATAGTAGTCATCATCGGGGCACAGCGCGACGGCCTGTTCCATTTCGCAGATCGCCTCGTCGTCCCGCCGAGTCTCGGCGTACAGGGCCGCCAGCTCAAAGCGGTAGAAGGCATCTCCGGGGCGAAGTGTCACCGCTTCTTCCAACTGGGCGATTGCTTCCGTCAGAGAGCCGGCCTGTACGTAAGCATGAGCAAGCTTGTAGCGGTAGAAAGCGTTGGTCGGAGCCAATTCGACGGCCCGGGAATACTCGGCTGCCGCTACGTGCCATTTTCCGTACCGGGTGTAAATCTCGGCGAGGCTGAAGTGCGGTTCCGGATGGTCGGGATTCGATTTGAGCGCCCGCCGATACTGCTCCACAGCTTTGAGAGGCAGCTCGGCGTAGGCGTATGCATCGCCGAGGTTGGTGCGGTGCGACGGGTCGCCGTCCATACGGGCGGCCTTCTTGTAGCGCGTGATCGCGTGATAAACGCGGCCCTTCGCTATGTGCGCTTCGGCGAGCTTCTTGTTCCCGTCCGCCGTCGTCGGCTCGCGCTGCGGCTCCTCGTCGTCAGGAGGACTCGGCTTGCTATTGAACTGTGGCAAGGGAAACCCTGGCACTAACATCACCGTCAGCCTCGACTCCAGACCTACGCCCGCTCGGCGGTATCCAAGAGAATGGTTACCGGGCCGTCGTTTTCAATGGTCACTAACATTCTAGCACGAAATCGCCCCGTTTGCACCTCAATACCGGATTTCTCCAACAGCTCGACGTACCGCCGGTAGAGATCGTCCGCCTTATCGGGAGGAGCGGCATCCGTGAAGCTCGGGCGCCTGCCCTTCCGAGCGTCGCCGTAGAGCGTGAACTGCGATACCACCAGCGCCTGCCCTCCGGTTTCCAGCGCGGACAGGTTCATCTTACCCTCGGCGTCCTCGAAAATCCTCAAGTTCGCCGTTTTGTCCGCCAGCCAGGCTGCATCCTGCTCCGTATCGTTGAGGCCGACCCCGAGCAGCACGACGAGGCCCCGGCCTATGCTCGCAGCCTTTTCGCCCTCGACGCTCACGGACGCCGATTTCACTCTCTGTATCACAGCACGCATGATCTTGAGTTCTTTTAGGTCCCCTTCTGGTCGCCTCTCACGATCCGGAATCCGGACTGCCCTAGCGCAATATCGGGAAGAGGTGTTTCAGGTCTAAGGTTTCAAGTTGCAAGTTGCAGGTTGCCAGAGATGCTCCACCTGGAACCTGAAACCTGCAACCTGCAACCTGCAACTTGGTTCTCGGGCTCCGCCCTAGGAAGCCTCCCCGGATATGCTTGTGCGTCGGACCTCCATGATGTCGCTGAGGCTCCCGATGCGATTCATGAGGCTGGTCAGATGGTTAAGATCGTCCACCTCTATCGTCAACTCGAAGGAAGCCGTCTTGTTCGGAAAGGACCGGATTTTCGCCGAGCAGATGTTGGTCTTCGTCTCGCTGAACATGGCGGATATATCGTTCAGCAGGCCGACGCGGTCCAGCGCCTCGATCCTGATGCCGGTCTGGAACCTTTCGCCGTTCGACTCTCGCCATTCGACCTCCACGAGGCGATCCGGCTCCTTCTTGGAATACGCCGCGATGTTCGGGCAGCCTTTTCGATGCAGGGTCATTCCACGGCCCCTGGTAACGTAACCGATGAGTTCGTCCCCCGGGATGGGCGTACAGCAGCGCGACCGGCGGATCGCCATGTCGTCCACTCCTCCGGCCACTATGCCCAGGCGGGCTTCGCCTGCGTGCCGCCTGCCCGTTATCGCCAGACCCTCGGCGGGCGTCTGGAAGGCCGTCAGTTTGTGAACGACGGTCAAGGCCGGCGTGTGCCCGTAACCGATGGCCGCGAACAGATCCTCCTCGGACTGAACGTTCATGGACTCCAGGATCTTCTGCAGGTTCTCCGGCTTCAACAGCTCGTGCCGATCCAGCCCCTGGCGCTCGAATTCCTTCTCCAGCATCTCGCGGCCTTTGGTCACGCTCTCCGCGTAATGGAGCCTTCGGAAATACGCCTTGATTCGGCTTCGAGCGGTGGACGTCTTGACGAAGCTCAGCCAGTCCCGGCTGGGCGCGACGCTGCTGCGAGATATGATCTCGACTATATCGCCGTTGCCGAATTCATGGCTCAGCGGGACTATTCGCCCGTTGACCTTCGCACCCACGCAGTGGTTGCCCAGATCACTGTGGATTCTGTACGCGAAGTCCACAGGCGTTGACCCTGCCGGAAGGTCAATAACATCGCCCTTCGGAGTGAAGACGAACACCTGGTCCGTAAAGAGGTCCTCCGTGACAGACCGCAGGAACTCGATATCGTCCTTGGCATCGGCCTGCCAGTCGAAGAGCTGCTGACGCAGCCATGCCAGCTTGCGCTCGTACTGGCCGTCCGCGGTCTTGCCCTCCTTGTACTGCCAGTGCGCCGCTATGCCGTACTCGGCAGTCCTGTGCATGTCGTGCGTGCGGATCTGGATCTCGAGCGGGTCTCCGCCGGGCCCGATGAGTTTGGTGTGGAGCGACTGATACATGTTGGATTTCGGCTTCGCGACGTAGTCGTAGAACCGTTCCGGTATGGGCATCCACTGGTCGTGTACAACGCCGAGAGCGTGGTAGCAATCGGCGACAGTATCAACTACTATCCTGATGGCAGTGAGGTCGTAAATCTCGCCGAAGTCTATCTCCTGCTTGAGCATTTTCTGGTAGATGCTGTAGAGATGCTTCGGGCGGCCTTGAATTTCGGCCCTTACTCCCTCCCGGTTGAACCTGCCGTTGATGACGCTGATGGCCTGGTTCAGCTCGCTTTCCCGATCACGGCGGGTCTTGGCAACCCGCTCGGCGATGTCTTCGTATTCGCGGGGATGAAGATGCTTGAATGCCAGGTCTTCGAGCTGCCATTTGATCTGCCAGATTCCGAGGCGGTGTGCAAGCGGAGCGTATATCTGCAGTGTCTCGGTCGCGACCTTCAACTGGCGCTCCGGAGGCAGCGCGGAAAGCGTGCGCATATTGTGCAGGCGGTCGGCCAGCTTGATGACCATGACGCGAAAATCCCGCGCCACGGCAAGGAATATCTTGCGCAGATTCTCGGCGCTCCGGCTGTACTCCGAATGGCGCCGCTTGCGACCTTCCTGATCGGACTCGGGTTCCCGGGGCTCGAAGTCCGCCAGCTTCAACTTCGTGACGCCGTCCACGAGATGAGCTATTTCCTTGCCGAACTCCTTCGCCAGCTCGTCAAACCCGACGCTCGCATCCTCGATGACGTCGTGCAGCAGTGCGGCGGCAATGCTGTCAATGTCCATTTCGAGCTCGGCCAGTATGGCTGCGGTTTCGAGAGGATGGTTGATGTACGGCTCGCCGGAAAGACGTTTTTGGCCCTCGTGGACTCTCGCCGCCAGCTCATAGGCCCGCTGCAGGAGTGACGTATCTGCGCTAGGGTTATACTTCTTTACCTTCTCGATGATGCCGTTGATCGTCACCGCCCGCATCTCCCCGAACATCCTGAGTTACTCGAACTGCCTTCCCTGGCTGCCTTTCCAACTTCACGCGATGTGACTTCCGGAAAACGGCTCGGTGATCGCCGCATCGGACAAACGCGCGTCGCGCATGACTGCCTGCACCGTCTCCAAGCCGCCGAACTGATTTAGGCGAATATTATAGCACAAATCCATGAGACTTCCAATCCGAAAGGCTCGCTCGGTGTCACCCCATCCGAACGCCACGCACTCGACGGGCTGACCGGAGCTTGTGCCGAGCCTGAACTTCAGGTGAGCGCCGTTCAATCCCATCCGCGTTTTATCGAGAATCAAGGCCCGTTCACTTACGAAAACCGGCTCCCGGTTGCAGTACCCGTAGGGCTCCAGGATCTGCAACTCGCATGCGAGGTCGCGAGTGATTGACTCGAGTTCCAGATCGGCATCGATCTCCAGTTGTGGTACCAGGTCGGACTCGGTAAGGACTTGGTCGGCAATGCGGTTGATGGCGGCGTCGAACTCCGAAAGCTTGTCGGCGGCGATGGACAGGCCGGCCGCCCGGGCGTGGCCGCCGCACCGCTCCAGCAAGTGACGGCACTGCATCAACGCCCCGAGCAGATCGAATGCCGGCGTGCTCCTGGCCGAGCCCACTCCGGCTGTGCCGGTTTCATCTACCGCCACGAGGATGGCCGGCCTGCTGTAGTGGTCCGTGATCTTGCTGGCCACTATGCCCACCACGCCGGGGTGCCAGCCCTTCGCCGACAACACCAGGACTTTGTCCTTCTCCTCCAGACGCCGGCTGGCAATCTGATCGAAGGCCTCCTTGGTTATCCTCTCCTGCTCTATCTGGCGTTCTTTGTTCCGGGTATCAAGACTCCGGGCCAGTTCCGCGGCCTGAGCATCATCGGTGGTGAGCAGCAATTCGAGCGCAACGGCGGCATCGTCCAGGCGACCGGCGGCATTCAGGCGCGGCGCGAGAAGGAAGGCAAGCATGTAGCTCGTGATCGGACGACCGGCGAGTCCGGAGACTTCCAGCAGTGCCCGGAGTCCCTTCTTGCCCGACCTGGGAAGCTCCTCCATGCCGAACTTGACGAGAGTCCTGTTCTCGTCGAGCAGCGGTACGACATCGGCCACCGTGCCTATGGCCGCGAGGTCGCAGAATCGCCGGCGGAAAGCGGACGCATCGTATCCGCACTCCCGGACGAGGGCTTCGGCGAATCTGAACGCTACTCCAACGCCGGCCAGATCTTTGAACGGATAGGAGCAACCGGGCTGACGGGGGTTGATGACTGAGAAGGCCGACGCGACTGCCGATCCGACTTCATGGTGGTCCGTCACGATCACGTCAATTCCGCTGCCGGCCGCCTGCTCGACTGCCGGCGTGGCCGAAGTTCCGCAATCGGCGGTGATGATCAGCCGGACGCCGCGTTCCTTTGCCGCCTCGACACCCGCCTCTCCAATGTCGTAACCTTCGCGCTGCCGATGAGGCACGTACCAGCTCACATCCGCACCGAGAAGTCGGAGAATCCTGACCAGCAGGGCCGTGCTCGTGATACCGTCCACATCGTAATCCCCGTGGACCATGATCTTCTCGCGCTGCTCGAGTGCGTACTTCGTGCGGGCAACGGCTTTGTCCATACCCTCCAGCAGGCTCGGGTCGTACAAATCGTCGAGATCCGGTTTGAGGAAGCGCTCGGCTTGAGACAGACTGCTGATTCCGCGGTTCAGAAGGATACGGCACAACGTGGGAGATACAGGCAGTGATCGGGCGAATTCTTCCTGAAGGTCTGCGCCCGCACGGAGGATCCGCCACACCTTGGGCTTCAGAACGGAATCGGATGTCATACAACTACCTCCAGGACGACGTGCAGTGCCGTGATTCCGCCGCGCGAGATCGCGGATTGCGCAGATGTGAAAAGACCATAGATGGTGGCAGTAGACAGCGGAGGGTAGACAGTGGGCAGCAGGCCCTCCCAGATGGACTCAAGACTGCAGTCTACTGCCTATGGTCTATGGTCTATGGTTTCAGACGGCCTAGAATCGCCTCTTGCGCCTCTTGGCCTTGGCCTTGCTTCTGCCCGGCTTTAATGCGGTACCGGGGATCACCGGCTCTTCAGCGTCGGACTCATTGCCCGTGCCGACGGCCTCGGCTATCGGCTTGAGCTCTCGGGCTCTCGCTGCGCGGGCAGCGCCGGACTCCAGCGCCTGCTTTGCGAATACCGGCTGCCTATCCGTAAGCCGCTGCCACAGCACGAGCAACTGGCTGGCGTTGAAGATTGACGAATACGTTCCGGTGACAACTCCGACAAGCAGCGCGATCACGAACAGGCGGATATTGTGCGCGCCAAACGCCAAAAGGGCTGCCAGCGTGAGCACGACGGTCAGCGACGTGTTGATGGACCTGGCAAACGACTGGAGGATGCTCCTGTTGACCAGGCCGTCGAACGACTCGTCCTTTGCCCTGTGTCGGAGATTCTCGCGTATCCTGTCGAAGATGACGATGGTATCGTGCGTGGAGAATCCGATGATGGTGAGTAACGCCGTCACGAACAGGCTGTCCACTTCCCAGTTCCGGAAGTATCCCATGACCGCAAAGAGACCTATGATCACACCCACGTCGTGTACCGTAGCGGCGACAGCGCACACGCCGAACCTGAAGCCGTATGCCAATCCTCCGATGGCAAAGCGCACCGAGAGATAAACCACTATGGCGACGAAGGCGATGAGCACCGCCTTGACCGCGTTGGTCCTCAGCTCCTTGCTGATGGTGGGACCGACGCGTTCGGGTGACTGGACGCTGCCGCCCAGCGAGCTCTTCAGGTCCGCCTTGACGGCCGCGAACTTCTCTTCGGAGACGTGCTTCGTCCTGATGAAGACGGTCTTCGGGTCATCCGTGGCCTTCTGCACCATGCTGCCGGTCAGACCGGCCTTCGTGAGAATCCTGTCAACCTCCACGTTCCGCACGGGCTGCTTGAACTGGACCTGCATGAAGCTTCCGCCGGTGAAGTCAATGCCGCCCTTCAGGCCGTGTGCGCCGAACAGGTAGTACATTCCAGGAAGGATGATCAGCGCACTGAGAGCGAACCAGACCCACATGCGGTTGACGATGTCAATCTGTCTTCCCGACTTGCCCGTGACCCACTGGCGTCCTGTACCGAAGAGTGCCAGGTTCTCCGCCCACCCGGTATTGACGATCAGATGGAGGACCGTCCTGGTCACCGTGATGGCGGTGAACATACTGATCGCGACACCCAGACCCAGCACGATGGCGAAGCCGCGGATCGGGCCTGTGCCATAGTAGCCCAGGATGATACATGTGATGATCGTGCACATGTTGGAGTCGAAGATCGAGGTGAACGCCCTGGCGAACCCCGCATCTATCGCAGCTCGCAGAGTCTTGCCGCTGCGCAGCTCTTCCTTCAACCGTTCGAATATGAGGATGTTCGCATCAACCGCCATGCCGATTGACAGAATGTATGCCGCGATGCCCGGGAGGGTCAGTGTAACAGGTATGGCCTTGAACACTGCAAACGTCAGCAGCGCGTAGATTCCGAGAGCCAGGTCCGCGATCAGACCCGGGAGCAGGTAGTACCCCACCATAAAGACTATGACGGCAATGAGGCCCCAGATGCCGGCCTCCACGCTCTTGGTAACGGCGCTGTGGCCGAGCGTCGCCTCTACCGTCTGCGACTGCAGCACCTCGAGCGGAACAGGCAGAGCACCGGCGTTCAGGAATTCAGCCAGCCGCTGGGCCTCCGGCGCCTCAAACCTGCCGCTGATCTCCGCCTGACCCCTCAGAATCGGCTCATTGATGACAGGCGCGCTGAGAACCTTGCCCTCGAGGATGATCGCGAGGTGCTCGCCGACATTTCGCCTCGTGAAGTCGGCAAACTTCCTCTTGCCCCGGTCTTTGAACTCCAGAGCAACGACCGTCTGGTAGGTGCTCGGGTTCTTTGCCGCCCTGGCCGTAGGCTTGAGATCGTCACCAGTGAGGATGAGCTTGGATTCACGGATGACCTTCGCCGTATCTACGGGGTTCCCTTCGGCATCCACGAACGTGTAGAGGTCGTTCCCCTTATCGTCCCGGCCGATCTGCATCTCGTACTTGGCCGCAGGATGGCGCTTGTCCTTGACGTTCCGGAAATGCCGGAACTCCATGCGGGCCGTGGATCTGAGCTGCCTGATGGCTTCATCTTCGTCCGCGATATCCGGCAGCTCGACGACAATCTGATCCGTGCCCTTTGGCTGGATCAGCGGTTCGGACACGCCCTGGATATCAACGCGGTTGCGGATGATACGAATGATGGCGCTCAGGTGCTGGTCCGACCACTTTTCCCCTTTTGGCAGCTTGTCCGTCTCCGCCCGGAGAACGATCCTGACGCCGCCCGCAAGGTCGAGACCCTTCTTCGTAGGAAGCTTGACGACGACCACGCCGGCCGCGATTACGAGAGCGATGACGAAAACGAGAATCCTTGTATGCTTCAACGTGTGTTATCCTCCACGGAAAACCTGAGGCCGCGGCACGCGAAAACACCGCGGACCCAGCCGCACAACAGGCTTATTATACAGAACGGAATGGGCCTTGTCAAACGATTCGGCCGGGCGCGATTGTGCCAGGCGACGCTGGACATCCCGATGCCGGACACGCTGCCGATGCAGGCCCGCGCGCACCGGCGCTCTCATAGATCAACGTCGTTGATTACCAGCTTGAATTCACAGTGCAGGCAATCCGCAGCCCGGCGGCACATCAGCATTCGAAGCAGGAATATCTCGAAGTACTCCATGACGCTCGCCGACTGCACGTCAACCGTCAATTCCAGGCTTATCATCCTGCTCTCAGGTTCGACGCGCAGGTACGACTTCTGCACCGCGTGGTTGACCCTGTCGTGTATGTCGAACGCCATCGGGTTCGGATTCTGAACTCGCGAGAAGTGCACATCGGACTTGTCGCCTATGATCACCGCTGCCGCGACCGAGTTGATCGGGAAACCGCTCTTCTCTTCGTGGTTCCCGATCGCTCCCATGACGATGGCGATCTCCGCCGGGTCCATCTCCATTTTGCTGAGGATGTGGTTTGCCAGAAGGGACCCTGTCTCGCAATGGTTGTTGCGGTTGATGACGTTTCCGATGTCGTGCAGATAGCCCGCGACCGCCGCGAGCTCAGATTCGCGGCTGCTCAGCCCGAGGCGGTGGGGGATACCTCGAGCCACACCCGCAACGATACGCGCGTGCCGGAAGCCGTGCTCCGTGTACCCGACGGCCACCATCTGCTCGTTCGCCTTCTCTATGTACGTTTTGACAAATGGATCGCGTCTCACTTCGCGCAGAGTTATCTCTTTCATATTCCAGACTCCTACTTTCTAACCGTCATTCTTCGCCGACGGCATACTTCGAGAGGAATGCCCGGCGGAACTCAGCCAGGCTGTCCGATGCTATGGCTCCCCGAATGCCCTTTACCACCCGCTGGTAGAAACACAGATTATGGTGAGTTGCCAGACGCGCGGCCAGGATCTCGTCCGCCTTGTACAGATGGCGTACGTAGGCCTTTGTATAGTTTCGGCAGGCCCAGCAGTCACACTCAGGGTCTAACGGCGAGAAATCCTCGGTGAACCTGGCGTTCTTGATGTTTATCCTGCCGCAAGTCGTGTACATGGACCCGTTCCTGCCGAGGCGGGTCGGCAGCACGCAGTCGAACATGTCAATCCCAAGCATGACGAAATCAATGATGTCCAGCGGCGTGCCCACTCCCATGAGATAGCGCGGCTTATCCTCCGGAAGCAGCGGAGCAGTCCACTCGACGACTTCGCGCATTGCCGACTTCGGCTCGCCGACCGATACCCCGCCGATTGCATTTCCGGGCAGATCGAGACCTGCGATAAACTCCGCACTCCACTCCCGCAGGTCCTTGTACACGCTGCCCTGGACGATTCCGAAGAGCGCCTGCGCCTCCGGCGCGCATGCCTTGCACCGGAGCGCCCAGTCATGAGTGCGCTGAGCGGCCTCCCCGGCATATTCGTGTGCGCATGGATACGGCGGGCACTCATCGAAGGCCATGACGACGTCCGCGCCGATCGCCTCCTGTATCTCCATCACCCGTTCCGGAGTGAACATGTGCTCCGAGCCGTCAAGGAACGACTTGAAGACAACTCCGTCATCGCCGATATGCCGCAGATCGCGCAGGCTGAAAACCTGATATCCGCCGCTGTCCGTGAGAGCAGCTCTATCCCAGCTCATGAAGCGGTGGAGGCCGCCCGCTTTCCTGATCAACTCGTGGCCGGGGCGCAGATACAGATGATACGTGTTCGCGAGGACCAGGTCAAAGTCGAGCTCGCGGAGCTCCTCCTGGCTCATGGCCTTCACAGCAGCCTGGGTGCCGACAGGTATGAAGACCGGCGTCTCGATGACGGCATGCCGAGTGTAAAATCTGCCCAGCCTGGCCGCTGTCTTGGTGCTCTTGTTCGTGACTTCGAACCGGAAGCCCCGGAATTCCTCTTCCATCGGTTGAACCAGTATAGGCTACAACCGACGGCGCGTCAACGCTGGGCAACATGTCACGATTGTGGATAGAGAACTGAGACCCCCTATGGTCCCCCTTCTGAAGGGGGACAGCTTTCCGAGGAGGTACGCGCTGCGAAGTGAGACAGCTCCCCTCCTTGGGAAGGAGGGGCCGGTCCGCTGAGGCGGACCGGGGGAGGTCCCAGTCACCCGCTGTCAGTGATTGTGAACTCTTACAACGCTGGCCGCCGGGGAAAGCCGGGCTTATGCAGAAACCCCCGCCTTCTATAGCACGAGCATGGAGGGCGCATAATGGCACGGGCAGGAACTGGCAGGCCCGTTGTCGAATGCGGTGATACGAAGCGCGAACCATGCGGACAGCCGTCTGATAGGCTGTCAGCCTGCGTAGGGCGAGCAGGCGGGAGGGGAGAGGGTCATGAGTGCGAAGAGAGCGGCCGTTTTCACATTTGTGCTCCTGATGGTAACGGCGTTTTCGTCCGTCACGCTGGGCCAGGAGTCCATCACCGAGGTGGTGCAGAAGGTAAAGCCCGCGGTCGTCACAGTGATAACGTATGACGACGCGGGAAAGGTTGACGGCCAGGGGACGGGCTTTCTGGTGGATGCGAGTCACGTCATCACCAGCTACCACGTGATTGACGGCGCGGCGAAGGCGGGGGTCAAGACCGCCGACGGGAAGACGTACAAGGTAAAAGGGACAGCCGGGTGTGATGAGGCCGCCGACATCGCCCGGCTCGTGCTGACGCAGCCGGTGAAGAGCGCGAAGGTTCTGACGCTGGCGAAGACCCTTCCGCAGGAGGGCGAGAAGGTAGTGGTGGTCGGCAGCCCGCTCGGACTTGAGCACACGGTATCGGACGGGATAGTGTCGGCGGTGCGTGAGATACCGGGCGTGGGCAAGTTCATTCAGGTGACGGCGCCGATGTCGCCGGGGAGCAGCGGCAGCCCGGTGGTGAACCTGAAGGGCGAAGTGGTCGGCGTCGCGTACGGCGTTTTGGAGGAGGGCCAGAGCCTGAACTTCGCGATTGCGAGCGAGCACGTGCTCGGGCTGAAGTCCGCCGAGACGACCGCTCTTGGGAAAGAGTCGCCCCGGACCGCGGGCAAGGCGTGGAACGAACTGGTGAAGGGAACGACCTTTCTGCTGACACTAGAATACGAGAAGGCCCTCCCTCACCTCCAGGCAGCGACGAAGGCGGACCCCCCGGACGAACTCGCGTGCTTTTTGCTGGGCTACTGCTGCGGCATGCTCGCCCGGTATTCCGAGGCGGTAGATGCGTTCAAGGAGGCGATTCGCATCAAGCCGGATTACGCAGAGGCGCACTACAGCCTGGGCGTGGCTTGCGGCAGGCTCCGCCGCTATTCCGACGCCGTGGATGCATACAAGCAGGCGATTCGCATCAACCCGGACGACGCAAGGGCGCACTACAACCTGGGGGCGACGTACGGCGTACTCCGCCGGTATTTGGAGGCGGTAGATGCATACAAGCAGGCGATTCGCATCAACCCGGACGACGCAAGGGCGCACAACAACCTGGGGGCGACTTACGGCATACTCGGCCGGCACTCCGAGGCGGTAGATGCATTCAAGGAGGCGATTCGCATCAAGCCGAATTATGCGAAGGCGCACTGGGGTCTGGGGTTGGCTTACCTCTCCCAGGGCAACAGAGACTTGGCGCTGGAGCAGTACAAGATACTGAAAGACCTGGACATCGAGCTGGCGAACGAGCTGTTTGAGTCCATCAACGAGTAGGCGCGGCCGGCGAAACGCGGGTGGAGTTAGTACGTCGCGGGCGGTCCGCTCTCATGCCGCTGCCGGTAGGCCGCGGCCTTAGCTACCGACCTTTGCCCAATTCCGCAAGGATTCGCTCGGCCTCGGGGTTTCCCGGATCAAGCCGGAGCACGTGCTTCAGCTCCTTGACAGCGAGATCCGGCGCATCCGCCTTCCGATAGGCTGACGCGAGGCTCAGGCGGGCGCCTACGAACCGGGGGTTTATCTCCAGCGCCTTGTTGAACTCGCTCACGGCAGGATCCGTCATTCCCTGATGCAGATAGCACAGTCCAAGCTTGTGCCTGAGGTCGGCGTAGTGCGGAGAGACTGATATCGCCTCGAGAAACGTTTCCGAGGCAGCGGCGTACTCCCGCTGCTTCATCAACTTCAGGCCCTTCTCCAGAAGATAGCTGACTTGATCAATATCCGTCTCTGCAAGTTCCTCGAAAAGTTGAATGCCTTCTTCGGTGCTGCCGGAGTACAGAGAGAGAGCCTGGTCGTACTTCTCGCCGCTGTACGCCGGCTGGAACTTCACGGCCTCTGCGATATTCTCCAGACCGCCGGCACTTCCCATCTTCAGTTGTGTCAGGCCGAGATACATCAACGCCCGGGCGAACTTGGGGTTTATGGCCAGCGCTTTCTGAAGTCGCTCTTCCGCCTCATCGTACCGTCCCTGCCTGTAGTAGACGACTGCGAGGTGACAGAGGAGGTCCGCATATTCCGGATGAATGGCGAGCGCCTGCTTCAGCTCTTCCTCAGCCCGGCGGTACATCTTCATGCGCAGGTGGGTAAAGCCGAGAGTCCCGTATGCCTCGCACATGTAGAAGGACGCGAGCCTCCGCTCCGGCGCACCATTCGCGACCGCCGAGCTCAGGACCCGCTCGAATTCCGCAATTGCTTCAGTGTAGAGGCCTCGGTCGTAGAGCCATATCCCACGGTTGTAGTGCTCGTTCTTGCTGACGTCCACGGTCCCTGTCAAGGAAACAGCACCTCCGTTACCTCCGTCGCACGCACCCCCCGCAGACCAATCGCAAGTTATATTATCGGTTATTGTCGGGGAGCACTAAAGGGGAGGAAGGCACAAGCCGGATCAAGCTGATTGATTATAGTTCAGAGCCCGGCCGATGCAGTGGTAGTCGAAGCCCAACCGGCGCATGCGCTGCGGATCGTACATGTTCCGCCCGTCGAAGATTACCGGCCGGGCCATTGCCTCCTTGATCTTCTCGAAGTTCAGGAATCTGAACTCGTTCCACTCCGTGACCAGGAGCAAGGCGGAGGCGCCCTCCGCCGCCTCATAGGGGTTCTCATGGTAGGCTATCTGCGGGAAGATCCTGCGGCAGTTATCCATCGCGATCGGATCGTAAGCCTGAACGACAGCCGCCTCCGCGAGCAGCCGGCCGATAACGTCAATTGACTTCGCATCCCGCATGTCGTCGGTGTTCGGCTTGAAGGCAAGACCCAGGATGGCAATCTTCTGACCCTCGAGGCCGCCCAGGACGCCCGCCAGCCGGTTCACGAACCTGATCGGCTGCAGATCATTTATATGAAGGACAGATTTGAGAAGCTGAACGTCACACCCCAGCGCGGAGCACGTGTGAACGAGGGCCTTCAGATCTTTGCCGAAGCACGACCCGCCGAATCCCAGGCCTGCCTGGAGAAAGTGCTCGCCGATCCGCTTGTCGTAACCCATCCCTTTGGCAACCTGGAGCACATCGCCGCCGACTTCTTCACATACCGTGGCCATAGCGTTGATGAAGGATATCTTTGTCGCGAGAAACGCGTTCGACGCGTACTTGATGATCTCGGCGCTGGTGACGTCTGTGATGAGCATCGGTCGTTCGAGAGGCGCATACAACTCCAGGAGTTTCATAGCCACAGTCTGGGACGGCGCGCCGATGATTATCCTGTCCGGGTTGAGCGTGTCGGGGATCGCCGAGCCCTCTCGAAGGAACTCGGGGTTCGATACGACATCGAAATCCACGTCGCCCTGCTTGCTCG
>Ga0315289_10007876_pt1 | contig 15461 bp, 10 predicted proteins | sample YL17G11_40_MG_FD_203452 | JGI IMG/M metagenome (GOLD analysis project Ga0315289, IMG submission 203452) | Sediment microbial communities from Yellowstone Lake, YNP, Wyoming, USA - YL17G11_40 | ecosystem: Environmental > Aquatic > Freshwater > Lake > Sediment | place: USA: Wyoming | collected... | reverse complement strand
CAGCGCACTGGCCAACTCCACCGCGACCATCTTCGCTCTGGACATCTACAAGAAGATGCTGCGGCCGGATGCCACCCAGCAGCAGGTGATCCGTGCGGGGCAGACGGCCTCTTTGCTCGCCCTGGTGATCGCGGGCGCCGCGGCTCCCGCGGTCGAAATGCTGGGCGGCATCTTCACGTATTTTCAGACCGGCGTCACGTACCTGGCTACTCCCTTCGTCTCCGTATTCATTCTGGGAATTCTGTGGAAGCGAACGAATTACCCAGGGGCCCTTTTCGGCATCATCGGCGGCTTGGCCATCCAGACGGCCATCGCCCTGGGTGCTCCCGCCCTGGGCTACCGGCTGCACTGGCTGTATCTGGCGTTCCTCGCGCAGGTCATCATCATGGCCGGGGTGGTGGTGGTGTCCTTGGTCACGCCGCCGGGGCCGAAAGAAGCTGGATCATCGCTGCTGTGGAGCCCCGCGCTGCTGGCCAACTACGATGCGGGGACCGCTCGGCCTTTCTACAAACGTGTAAGACTCTGGCTCGCCCTGTATGCCTGCATTTGGGTGTATCTTTACTGGCGGTTCTGGTAATCTGGCAGAGACAGTCTGGTTGAGGAACAAAGACCGATGAAGGCCCTTGTAATCAGGGATGGACATCTGGAACTCCAGGAGCGGTCCTGCCGTCCTCCCGGTTGGGGGGAGGCGCTCGTCCGCGTGCACGCAGTGGGCATCTGCGCCACGGATCTCCACCTGCTGGCCGGCAGTCAGAGGTTTGACCGAATCCCCCCGGTGCTCGGCCATGAGATCGCCGGCGTCGTGGAGAGCGTGGGCGGCGGCGTCTCTTCCGACTGGGTAGGAAGCAGAGTCATTGTGGACCCGGTCATCGGGTGCGGCATGTGCCCCTATTGTCACGCCGGCCGAAAACTGCTCTGCAAGTCCGGCGGAGAGATAGGCACCACTGGCGGAGACGGCGGTTACGCCGAGTATGTGACCGTTCCGGCCGTGAACCTCTATCCCTGGCCCGAGGCGCTGTCGTTCGAAGAGGGTGCGATCATGGAGCCGCTGAACTGCACCTGGGGCGCGTTTCTCAAAGCTCAGGCACAGCCGGGTGAATCCGTCCTGATCTTCGGCAGCGGCCCTGCGGGCCTGCTCTTTTTGGCACTCGCGCGTACCTCGGGCTGCACGCCAGTCTTCCTGATTGGGCGAGGCGAGGTGCGGCTGGGCTTGGCGAAACGGTTCGGCGCGACGGAGACCTGGACCTACCGGGATGCCGACCTGCAGAAGAAGATCCTGCAAGCCACCAGCGGCAGAGGACCTGATATCGTCGTGGAAGCCTCCGGCGCAGACAAGGCCATAGGCCAAGCCTTTGAGTGGGTCCGACCCGGTGGGCGCGTGGTCCTCTACGGGGTGTCTGACACTGGCCAAGCTAATATCCTCTCGGATCGGATCGTGCAGAAGGACCTGCAGGTGGTCGCAGGCATCGGCTCGCCTCTGCTCTGGGATAGAGCCGTCCAACTGGCGGCCGGCGGCCTGATTGATTTCCGCTCGCTCGTGACACACCGGTTTTCGCTGGAGAAGGCCGAGGAAGCTCTAGCGACAGCCAGAGACGGCGATCGTGCGATCAAGGTGGTTCTGTGTCCATGAAGATCACCAAAGTCGAAGCCATCATTCTGGAGTCTCCGCGCGGCTACGGCGTGCACGGCGGGGAGGCCTCCGGCCCGAAGTACCGTTCGCTCCTGCGCGTCGCCACGGACGCGGGGATCGACGGCTGGGCCGAAATCGAAACGCAACCCCACGCGCTCAAGGCGGTGATCGAAGCCCCGGGCGACGGCACCGGCTTCTTCGACGGGATCGGCAGCCTCGCGGTTGGGGAAGACCCCTTCGAGGTCGAACGGCTGTGGACCAAGCTCTTCAACCACACCATGTATTACGGTCGCAGAGGCGTGGTCCTCCAGGCCATCAGCGGCATCGACATTGCCTGCTACGACATTATGGGCAAGGCTCTGGATAAACCTGTCCATGCGTTGCTCGGCGGAGCCCGCCGCACGCAGGTGCCGGCCTATGCGAGCACGTTGTTTCGCGACACTCCGCAGGCCATGAAGGAAGCAGCTCAACAGTACATTGACCGTGGTTTCACCGCGGTGAAATTCGGCTGGGGAGGGTTTGGGAGAGATCGACACAAGGATGCGGCTCTCGTCCAAGCGGCTCGGGAAAGCCTTGGAGAAGACCGCGTTCTAATGGTCGATGCAGGCTGGATTCATCCTCGATCAGTCCAAGAGACGATCACGATGATCCAGGCCATCGCGCCCTTCGATCCCTTCTGGGTCGAGGAGCCGTGCCATCCGGAGGATTATGCGGCGTACAAGGCGGTAGCCGACGCGACAGCGATTCGGATCGCCGCCGGAGAACAGGAAGGTACAGTCTGGGGATTTGAGCATCTGATTCGGGAAGGCGGCGTGGACGTGGTGCAGCCGGACCTCTCGCGCTGCGGCGGATTCACCGTGGCACGCCAGGTAGTCGCGCTCGCGGAAGCGGCCGGACGCTCCATCTGCCCGCACGCCTGGCAGTCGGACCTCTTGACGGCGGCATCGCTTCATCTCAATGCCATTCTCCCGGTAGGGGCGAGGCATGCCTCGCCCCTACTTTTCCAGGAATATAACGTGTGTGACGATCCCATTTCCCGGTCCCTGTGCCGTACGCCTCTGCGGTGCGTGGATGGCCTGCTGGCCGTGCCCGAAGGACCGGGTCTGGGCGTCGAGGTCGATGAAGAAACCGTCGCCCGGTTCCGCGTGGCCGGGTAGGGGCAAGGCATGCCTCGCCCGTACGGCGTGAAAGGATAGCCTATGCTCTCATTTGCCACTGACGAGGAGCGTTTCGCCTGGATTCGCCAACGCCTTTATGTCCCCGTCGTCTGTGACGTCCTCGATAGTCTCGGTTATCCCCATCAGGCCATGCATCAAAGGCTGCGGCCGCTGGACCCCAACTGCTGCACCATTGTCGGTCGCGCACGCACGGCCCGGTGGATGGATGTGGACTATGTCGATGAGAACCCTTACGAGATGGAGATCGGCCTCATGGACTCTCTGAAGCCGGGGGACGTCGTGGTGCACTCGACCGACTATGCCGGCCGCAATGTCCCCTGGGGGGAGTTGATGAGCACCGTGGCCCAGTACAACGGCGCCGCCGGCTGCATCTGTGACAGCCAGATCCGCGATTGCCGCAAGATCATGGAGCTGAGGTTTCCGGTTTTCTACCAGGGCATCCGGCCGCTGGACAGTAAAGGCCGTGGCCGCGTCATGGCCCACGACGTGCCCATCACTTGCGGCGACGTGCTGGTGCACCCGGGGGAATTGGTATTCGCCGATTTCGACGGCATCGTCGTGGTGCCGTCGGCCCTGGAAGACAAGGTGTTGAACCTGGCCGCCGAAAAGGTCGGTAAAGAGAGCGATTCCCGTCGGGAACTCCTCAAGGGCCGCACCCTGCGCGAGGTCTACGATGAGTACGGCGTGCTCTGACACATCGTCGTCGATCCGGCGCTAATAAAGAAGGCATGAAGCGCGCCGGCTCCAACGCGCATGCCAACCCTCCTGGCAACCGATGCTCATTGCGCCTTGAGATACAGCACCTGATCTCTCCTCATTCCTCTCTGCTCAAATGCAGCATGTTGATCAGGATTCTCTCTGCCACTGGGTCATAGCCGGGCTGGGAACGGTCCACATGGCGTTGGAGGTCCAGTTGCGAGAAGAGGATTCTTCCGGCCCCATCGACAACCGGCACTTCGGCCGCCACGCAGGTCTTGGGCTCGCGCACCCACAGGATCTTCTTGGCAGCCGCCAACGCGGGGCCGTCCAGGCTGCCGGCCGCGACGGTCCCGGGAAGACCGTTCCACCGCATCAGCCACTCGGGCTGGATGCCGGCGAGCATCGAGGGCTTCGCATCCGGATAGGGAAAGACCCGCGACCCCCGCGCGTTGCCGATCTTGATGTCGCACAGCTCGGTCCAGTCCCAGGAGCGCGTGGCCAGTACGACCACGCGACCGCCGCCGGCCGTGAACTTACGCAGGAGATCAGTCTGTCGTTTCTCGTTGGCGGTCAGGTGAGCGGCATTCCAAACGATGACTACCTGTCTCCCCGGTATCAGATCGTCCAGGTCGTGCCCTATCTGTAGCCCCCGCGAGGAGAACCAAGCGTCGGCTGACGCATCTCCACCAAGAACCACGAAACGGCGGTCGCGCAGGGTCGAAGGCACTTCCGCCGGCCGCACCGCGCGGACAAACCGCTGGCTGAGCACCGCCCGGCCGGGGATGCCGGTCGTACGGGCCGTCAGCCAGTAGCTTCCCTCACGCTGCGGCACCTTCCACGTGATGGAAGTTCTCGTCAGCGTGTCGGCTTTCAATGTGAAGTCGTAGCTCCACTTCGCCACGGGTCGGTCGAGACACGCGGCTTCGGGAATGAACTCGGGGGACTCCTCGGTCAGGAGCAGGTCGACGTGAATGGTGGCGTCGTGCCAGGAGTCGTTGATCAGGCACAGATCGGTACGCACCTCCTGGCCTGTCAGGTAACTGGGGTCGAACAGGTCGAGGCCGGCGAGCACCGGCGACAAGGCACTGTGCCAGCAGGCGGACAAGGGCGAAGCATAGCCGGCTTTCCAGACGGCACTGCCCTTGCCGGTTTCTCTGACGCGTGCGGCGAGCCGCGTCCGCGTCCAGCCGGCGTACATGTAGGGCAACATGCCATCCAGGCGGGCGCGGCGCATCGCCTCGGTGTGCTCCATGCCAAGCTGGGCGCAGGCCAGCGCATCAGCATCCTTGTCCTCCTTGCCCGTCCATTGGGTCGCCGGCCGGCCGAAGTAGTTCATGTACTCGCTGTTGGTGACGGGCCGGCCTTTCGCCTCGCGAAACCACGAGCCAATGCCTGGGATGAGATTGCCCTCCAGCGTGTCTTCGATGTTCCCGCAGGTGTGCACGTCGTAGTTCTCCGCCGTGCCGGTATCGCCGGTGCGCATGGTCGGCCGCGTCGGGTCCAGGGCCCGCACGAAATCGTGATAAGGGCCCATCTCCCATTCACCGTCGCGGTTCGACTCGTTGGAGAGCACCCACATGACCACGGCCGGGTGGTTCCAGAGCCGCCCCATCCAGCCGGCGGCGTCGCTGAGCACGTTCTGGTGCCAGATCGCGTATTCCTCCGGCGTGAACCGGTAGTCCTGGTAGTTGTAGAGGCAAGGGAACTCCGCCAGGATCATCGTTCCATTTTCATCACAGATATTGGCCCACAGAGGCGGCAACGGCATGGTGTGCGTGCGAAACGCGTTCATGCTCATCTCGCGCGCCTCGGTGACGAGGTAGTCAAACTCTTTGCCCGTGATAGTATCCCCCCAGTTCCACTCGAAGCACAGTTCCGAGCCCCGCAGCCGGAGGGTCTTGCCGTTCAGCAGATAGTGTCCACCCGCTATGGTGATCTCGCGCATGCCGAAGCGGATGGTGGCCGCGTCCAGCACCTTCTCGCCGCGCCTCAGGGTAACCTGGGCCGTGTAGAGGTTAGGCGTTTCATAGGTCCACGGCTGGAAGCTCGGCATTGGCACCTCGACAAAAAAGTGCTCGCCTCCGAAGGGGTCCTCTCCTGGCGTGAGCCTGGCGGACGCCTGGCCTTCCCCTAAGACCATCCCGTCCGGCCAGGACTTGACCTGAGCGACGATCTGCAAATCGTCCAGGCGGTCCGGGCCGGCCGGCGTGACGCGGATCTTCACCCGGCGGCCGGCGAGATCCGGCAGCGCCAGCACCCATTTCATATAAACGGAGTCGGCAAAGTCCATCCACACGTCATCCGTCACCTCCGGCATCCCCACCCCGAAGCCCGCCGGGATCAAGGCATTGCCGCTGCGGCTCTTGGGCACGCCCGCAGCGCCGCGGACCTTGAGCACGATCTGGTTGTCCCCGGGTCGAAGGACGCCGGCGGGGACGATCACCTGGAACGGCCCGGTCGGCTCGTTCGCGCCGACCTTCTGACCGTTGAGGAACGCCGTTGCCCCGCAGGCAACGCGATTCCAGCGCAGCACCGCCAGGCCTTGGGCCTGAGCTGGAGTGACCTTGAAACTCCGGCGCGCCCAGATGAACTTCGTCTGGTTCGCCGCCTCCTGGCTCCAGGGCAGGAACGGACCCGGCAATGCCACCGCCTGCCAATGGAGGCGCCTCGCGCCGTCGGGCGTCTCGGCCCGCTCGCTGCCGTCGCCCGGGGAGAACTCCCAACTGCCATTGAGCAGAATCGAGTTCGTACGCCGTCCCTCCCAATCGGCAAGAGTCCTGGCGGTATCCGCCGCCGGCGCGACCGCCGCCGTTGTCAGGACTACCCCCACGGCCACGAAAAGACATCTGCCAACCACGTTGGCCGCCTGGTCTTGCACACATCGGTGGGTCATTCCAGTTTCACCTTTCACTTGATTCCGCGATCATCTCCTCTACTTGTAGCACACGATCCTGACGCATGCAAATGGCGAAATCCCAGCGACTCCCGGAGATGAGCGGACGTTGTCTGCTTGGCTTGTGCTTGAATTCGCCCGGGGCCGTGGTATGCTGCGGGTTTGGAGTACCGGCTGTTCGGAGTACCGGCTTTAGCCGGAATCTGCCGCCTAAAGGCGATACTCCAAACCGGCCGCCTGAAGGCGGTACTCCAAACGGGGACGAGAGAAGACGTGCGCACAGTGGGAGTGAATGTATGAGAGCACTGGTCCTGAAGGCTCCCAAGACCCTGGCGGTCATGGACGTCCCGGAGATGAGACCTAGTCCAGGACAGGTCATCCTTCGGGTGAGCAAGTGCGGCATCTGCGGCAGCGACATCCGGTATTACTGCGGCGAGAATCCGTGGGCGAAACAGACCCTGGGAAAGGAAATCCCGAATCCGCCGAACATCATCCTCGGGCACGAGTTCGTGGGTGTGGTCGATGAGGTCTGTGATCAGCGGGACGCCGAGTTGCTTGGCAAACGAGTGGGCGTGAATACGTTCATCACGTGCGGGCGATGCTCGTTCTGCAAGAGCGGACGGGAGAACCTCTGCCCCAATACCAAGCATCTGGGGCATGGGCAGGGTTGGGGCAAAATGGAGTTTTATCCCGGCGGGATGGCCGAGCGTTGTCCGGCCTTCAGCAGCCAAGTGTATGAATTGCCGGAACAGGTGACGGACGAGCAGGCCACCTTCCTGGACCCGATGATCGCAGCGCTCCACGCCGTAGAGGTGGGCAGGCCCAAGGTCCTTGACAAGGTAGCTATCTGCGGCGCCGGCCCCATCGGCTTGCTCATCGCCCAGTTCGCAAAGGTCTACGGCGCCGTCCAGACGTTCATCACGGATGTGGCCGATGAGAACATCGCCGTGGCCCGGGCGGTCGGCGTGGATTTTCCTCTGAAGCTGTCCACCGGCGAAAACTGCTTCCGCGAATTGGTGCTGGATCAGACCCGCAGCGCGGGTGTTGACCTAGTCTTCGACACAGTGGGTACGACCGAAACCATTCAGGAATCATTGAGTATTCTGAAAAAGGGCGGAACGCTCGTCCTGATGGCGACGAAAGAGGCCGACATCCAATTCCCGGCTCTCTTGTTGAGTGCCGAGCGGACCATCAAGACCTCTTCGAACGCCCTGTACACCGATTTCCCGCGCGCGATCGAATGCCTGGCCACCAGCAAGATCCAGGTGGACCCGCTCATCACCCATCGCTTTGCTCTCACGCACGCCCTGGAAGCCTTCCAGACCGCCTGCAACAAGAGCCGGACCGGCGCTATCAAGATTATTCTGGATTGTCAGTCATGAGCCGAGAACAACCCCCGACGCGCAGCCCGAACGCGCAGCGGCCCGCCGGGCCGAGGGCGGGCATGGACCTCAAGGGACAACGTGTATTAGTGACAGGCTCAAGCCGAGGTATCGGCAAGGCGATCGCGCTGGAACTGGCAGCCAGAGGGGCGATATTGGTGGTACACGGCCCGGAGGAGTCCGATGAGCTCAGAGCCTCTTATCAGGACGCCTGCCGGCGGAGCCCTGCCTCGATCGTGGTTTGTGCAGATTTTTCCCAAAGCGAGCAGATTGCGGCCATGTTCGAAACCATCCGGCAGCAACTCGGCGGCCTGGATGTTCTGGTGAACAACGCTGCGACCCAAAACCCGAGCCCTCTCATCGACCTTGAGGAAAAGGATTGGGACTACGTGCTGACAGTCAACCTCAAGGCGCCGTTTCTGTGTGCGCAGCACGCCGCTCGCCTGATGCGTGAGGGCGGACACGGCGGGAAAATCATCAACATCAGCTCCGTTCATGCCTCCGCCCCCCGGCGGAATTATGCCCACTACAGTACGGCCAAAGCCGGACTCGAACAACTGACCAAATGCCTGGCGCTCGAACTGGCGGAGTATAACATCCAGGCGAACGCCGTCGTGCCGGGCGCCGTGGCGACCGAACTGACACCCCCGGACCGCCAAGCCGCCTTTGCGACCGCCGTGCCCGCAGGCCGCGTCGGCACCGTGGACGAGATCGCCAGGGTCGTGGCCTTTCTGGCCGGCAACGAATGTGACTACCTCACCGGCGCGAGTCTCACGGTCGATGGCGGACTGACCTTGGGCTTCTGTGCTAGCCGGCGCGACCTGTGACACAACCGCCCCGGCGGAAGGCGTCTGTCAGGATATCCCCGGAGCGTCGGGCATCCGCATGAGCATATCGCCCCTTGGTGATCGGGCCATCCGGCTCTCCAGCGCCTCGCGCCCGCCCTCATAGTTGAACTCCAGCAGCGGGCAGAGTTCTTCCGGCTGCGAAGCTACACAGTGCGGTGCGGTCGCCCACGGACTGGTGATATGGGGAACGACCTTGACCCCGGGGTATTGGCGGACGAGTTCGCAGACCTTCAACCACTCCGAAATACCGCCACACCAGACGGGGTCCGATTGCACGTAGTCCACACACTGGCGATCCAGGAAGGCCTTGACGGGCCCGCGGGTGTACCAGTGCTCCCCACCGGCAATTGTCACGCCTGTTTCCTGCTTGATCCTGGCGTAGCCGTCCAGGTGCTCGGGGCAGATCGGCTCCTCGATCCAGAACGGCTTATACGGGGCGACCGCTTTGCACAGTGCGACCGAGTAGTCCACATCGGCGTAGTAGCGGATGCTGTGGTTGTCGAACATCAGGTGTGCCTCCGGCAGTTCTTCCCGCAGGACCCGCACCAGCTCGATAGCCATGGTTTGACGACCCAACCTATCAGGGTTAAGATGCCGGTGTCGAGCGGCAGAACGATCGCCATGCAATTCCATTCAGGGAGTCTGATCAAAGGCGTGTACTATGATGTCATCAGGTAAGCTGGGACGGGTCCTTTGGCCCCTATCGGGCAGTCTCCTTCTGTGGGGGCTGTTGACCGGTACGGCCACGGCCGAGGTGCGAATCCAAACGTACACCTACAAGCAAGTGGGTGACCTGGAGATCAAAGCGGACGTATATCGTGCGGACGACGAAACGGTCAGGCCCGTGGTCGTCTGGATCCACGGCGGGGCTCTGATCATGGGGGGCCGGGGCGGGATTGATGCCCGCGTCAAGAAGATGTTCCTGGACGCCGGGTATGCGCTCGTTTCCATCGACTATCGTCTGGCTCCTGAGACGAAGCTGCCTGCCATTCTGGAGGACATCGAAGACGCCTTCCGCTGGATTCGGCAGAGAGGGCCGGAGCTATTCCACATCGATGCCGACAAGATCGCTGTACTGGGTGGTTCCGCCGGGGGGTATCTGACCCTGGCGGCAGGGTACCGTGTAAAGCCGCGTCCCACGGTGCTGGTGGCGTTCTGGGGATATGGCGACCTGATTGGCGACTGGTATAGCCGGCCCAGCCCGCATCCTCGTCATCAAAGCCCCAAGCTGACCGAAGACCAGGCCCGGCGGCAGATCAGCGGTCCTCCCATCGCCAACGGCAACGACCGCAAAGGGGATGGGGGAGCGTTTTATCAGTTCTGCCGGCAACGAGGAATCTGGCCTCGGGAGGTGTCCGGCTGGGACCCACACACAGAAGCGGAGAAGTACTTCCCCTACATGCCTGTCAAGAACGTGACGAGCCAATACCCCCCGACGCTCTTGATCCACGGCACGAAGGATACCGATGTGCCCTACGAACAATCGGTCCTGATGGCAGATCAGTTCCGCAAGCTCGGCGTCGACCATGCGTTCGTCACGATCACGGGGGGAGAACACGGCTTGGCCGGCGGGGATCCCCAGGAAATCGAACGGGCCTATCAACAGGCATTTCGCTTCGTTCACGAACGGATGGCCGGGAGATAGATCGGCTCCCGGCTCCCACACAGCCTGAACACCTGCGCCGGCACGCCCGAAGAGCTTCTAACGGAATGGACGCCCGGCCCCCCTGTGTCACCCCCGCGCAGGCGGGGGTCCAGGAACACCGTAGTGTCAGTGGATTCCCGCCTGCGCGAGAATGACAAGAAACGGCGACTTCCTGTGGATTGCCATTGTGTCAGAGGCCCTAAATGACGCCGCGAATGCTGTAGAGGAAGCTGAACCGCTTTCGCAATGGGTTGTTGAAGGACAGCCACACGCTGACGCTCTGGCCCGGATTCAATTGGCCGCCGCTGAGCAGACTCGACACATCCACGTACAGATAATTGTCCGTCGTGATGCCGCTGCCGTTCGCCAGCGTGATGCCGTCGCTGATGGACGTGATCACGATCCACAGCGGACCTCGGATCACCGTCTGGGAGACGTTGGTAATCGTCATCAGGACGCTCGTTCGCCCGGTCCGTAGATCGTAACGTGTCGATCCCAGCGTGGTCGTCACCAAGGTATCGACGGCCACTTGCACCGGCCCGGTCCGGATGATCAACGCTCCCGTTCCCATCGCGGTACCGACATCGCCCGCCGCATCGGTGGCCGTGACGGTGACGTCGTACGTACCCGCCAACAGGGCCGGACTGATCGTGTCGTCGGCCAGGGTCCAGGTACCGTTGCCGTTGTTCGTGGCAGGGTAGGTCTGACCGGCAACCATGACCTGTATGATCGCCCCGGGATCGTTCACCGTGCCCGTCAGTTGGGGGCTCGTGTCGAGTGTCGTCAAGGTATCGATGGTGACGACCGGAGCCACGCTGTTCACCATCACGGTCAGCCTGTCCGTGGTCGCCGCACCGTCATCATCCGTCACGGTCAGCGTAACGGTATAGGAACCATTATCTGCGTAGGCGTGGGTTGGCGCCAGAGTCCCGGAGGCCGTGCCGCCGTCCCCGAAGGACCACGTTACCATGTGCGTGTCCGCCGGACCCGCATCGCTGAACGAACCGCTGAAGCTGATGATCGTCCCTTCATCGACCGTCCGGTCCGGCCCGGCGTCCACCGTCGGAGCTACGTTCAGCACCACGATCGTCTCGCTGTCGATGCCGATCCCACCGTCGTCATCCGTCACCGTCAGGCTCACCACGTAGGTACCGTTGTCGTTCGGCGTGAAGTTGAAGGCCGCACCCGTGCCGCCGGCGTACACCACGCCGTCGCTGACCACGCTCCAGAGACAAGTGTGGGTGTCGGCTGTGCCCGGATCAACCACTGTGCTGCTCAGGCTGATTTCCGTCCCTTCGAGGCTCTGAGCCGGAGCGTCGTCGATGGACGTCGTCGGATTCACGTTGTTCATGCTCACGACCAGCGTGTCGCTGGTGACCGCCCCATCATCATCCGTCACGGTGAACATTACGGCATACGCGCCATTGTCGTTGGGCGTGAAACTGAAGTCCTGCCCCGTGCCCTCGGCGATGACCTGGCCGTTGCCGGCGGCGACCTGCCAGAGGAAGGTGTGCGTGTCCGCCGAGCCCGCATCGGTGAACGAGCCGGCCAGGCTCACGAGATCGCCTTCGTTACGTTCCTGGTCCGGCCCGGCTTCCACTACCGGCGTCACATTCGTGACGGTGACGATAGTCGTGTCCGTGTTCGTCTCTCCATCCGTCTTGACGACATCACCCGGCGCCAGGCTCACGACACCCACCGGCTCCGCCTGGCCGGCGGAAACGTCGTAGTCCTCCACGCTCGTGGACCAGCGGTTGGCATCGCTGAAGACCTCACTCTCGAGGTCTACGCCGGTCTCATCCGCCTGGAGGAACCGGTAATATGTGCTGCCCGCCCTGACGATATCGCCCTGTACCAGATCCACGATACCTTCGAGAACGTTGAAGTCCTCCAGGTACGTCGACCAGCGACTGACATCGGTGAAATCTTCATTTTCGAGATCGATGCCGGCCGGATCGCTCGCGATGAACCGGTAATAGGTCTGGTCTGTAACGCGCAGGGCCACGGTCACTTCACTCGGACCATCCAGACCGATAGCGGAGAACGTCGGACGGACGCCGGATTCATCGCCGCGCAGGGCCCCCGCCCCGGTCTCTCCGAAGTTTCCGTCGCCGTCCAGGTCCCATGCGTAGGTCAGCGTCGCGCCCGATTGTTCGGGATCCGTCGACCCGGCGGCGTCAAGCACGACCGCGGCGCCTTCGGCAACCGCGTACGGCCCGCCGATTCGAGCGACCGGCGGCTGGTTCGGCATGCTCAAGCACACGTGCGCGACGTTCATCTCCAGTACATCCGGCTGCTCGCTCGCAACGATGCCGGTGGCGGCCCTGAGCTGAGCCCGGTGAGCGACAAGATCAACGAGGCCCTCGCGGTCCTGGCCCTCCGGGTCGTCCGCGTCCGTCCAGAATTCCCGGATGTCTCCGTCCGCCGTCAGGTGGACGCTGCCGGAAGACTCATTCGCCCCGACATAGTCGATGAGGAGGTCGCCGCCGTTCCCAGCGATCAGGGTGATATCAGACGAGGACACCACGTTCAACGCTGTAATTGTGCCACGCGCATTGACGACGACAGCGCTGGCCTGCCCCCGGATTATGTGCCAGCTCGAATTAGAGAGTTGACAGCAACCTCTTCCCTGTTTGGCGTAGGCGCAGGCCCTGCCGAAGCCGGAGCCAAACAGGCGGCGGAACGCCGCCGGCGTCGCATAGTTGAGCGAACTGTGCGGCCGGCGGTGATTGTATCGCCGGCGATAATCTTCCACCAGGACAGGGGTCTCACGGATGACGGTGTCATATCGGGTGGCAGCCACTTTGAACGTCGTCTCGCTGGTGACCACCGCATAATAAGCAAGTCCCTCGCTCAAGTTGGTCACAGGCGCGTTCGGCCCCACATAGCGATACAGCGCACCGTCCGCCGTTCTGACAAGCGTGCCTGTCCCCACTTCGACGTAGGCACCCGACGCCGCCTCAATCTCACGCCACTGACCGGCATCGCCGAAATCTTCGGCGCTCAGATGGACCCCAACGACAAGATAGCGATACAGGTCGCCCTCGGCCGTTCTGACCACCTGATCCCCTTGCAGGTCAACCATCGCCAGAGGCGTTCCCAGATCATAGTTGGGCACAATCCCGACGCCGGAATCGATCTCTTCCTATTTGCTGGAATCCGCGAAGTCCGCGCTGTTCAAATCAATACCAAGATACCGATACAGCAATCCTTCGGTCGTTCTGACCTGTTGTCCCTGGTGCAGCGTGACTGTGCCGGGAAGCATGGCGAGGTCATAGTCGGCCAGGAGATCGTACTCAGGAACAATCTCCACCCACGTGCCGGACGCGCCGAAGTCCTCGTCGGTCAGATCCACATTTTCGGCATTCGGACCGACATAGCGATACAGCACGCCGCCAGGCGTTCTTACCGTCTGCTCTGTCTGGAGGTCCACGAGCGTCCCGGAAGGCAATGCCGCGAGCTCATAATCAGGACTGACCTCTTCCCATCTGCCGGCATTCCCGAAGTCCTCGCTGTTCAGATTGACCCCGATGTTGAAGAAGACCTCATCGCCGGTGTGGAGCCCATGCGGCTGGCTGGAATGAATCTCGTCATTCTCCGCATCTATGCTTGCGACCACGATCTCATGCGCCACGATGCCCGGTTTGGCGTCCCGATATTTCTGCCAGTACTCGTGGTACAGTTGTGTCCGGAGGTTTTCCTCGGACCGGAGAGCCGTTTCCGCCGCTTCTCTGGCGGCGTCCCCCGTCAGTTGCATCCGCCGGTCCAACTCGTCGGCTTCTTCTTGGCTACGCGGTTCGAGCTGCTCGTACCAGGCGTCCAGGATCGCGCCTGCAACAACGTACAGGTAGACATCGCCCTGTTCGGAATGAATCGATGCCTGCGCATTCTCCCAGGACTGAGGTTGGGCGAGCTTCAGATCGCCCTGCGTCTCACAGAGGTAGATGTCCCCGGTCGCGTGGGCGGCCACGCCGCCCCGCCCCAACACATTACTGTCGACCGGCAGATAGAGGTCGGGGCTGCCGATCGACGTACCTGCGTCAAGCTCGATCCGGTCACCATGAATGAGAGAATTCTCATCCAGCGCCATGATGCCGTCCGGAGCGTGCAGGATCACGTTGCCGCCGGTCGAGATGAGCTGGCCGACGACGAGCGTGCCACTCTTTCGTCCCTCGGGATCGTAGACCACCTGAAGGACAATGTCGCCCGCCGCGACAGCGATCGACGCGGCCACCGAATGCGCCGTGATGATCCCCGCGGAAGCGACCCTGAGCCGCAGATCGCTGCCGGATAGAAGGATTTGATTCTGCGGGGCTGCCGGCTTCTTGAACGCGTGCTCGTGCCCGCCCTAAATGACGCCGCGAATGCTGTAGAGGAAATTGAACCGCCGCCGCAAGGGGTTGTTAAAGGAGAGCCACACACTGACGCTCTGGCCCGGATTCAACTGGCCGCCACTGAGCAGACTTGACACATCCACGTACCAATACTCGTCCGACGTGATGCCATTGCCGTTCGCCGGCGTGACGCCGGGATCGCTGATGGACGTGATCACGACCCACAGCGGACCGCGAATCCCCGTCTGGGAGACATTGGTAATCGTCATCAGGACGCTCGTTCGCCCGGTCCGCAGATCGTAACGTGTCGATCCCAGCGTGGTTGTCACCAGGGTATCGATCGTAACGACCGGAGCCACGCTGTTCACCGACACCGTCAGGCTGTCGGTGGTCGCCGCACCGTCATCATCTGTCACCGTCAGCGCAACGGTATACGACCCATTATCTGCGTAGACGTGGGTCGGCGTCAGAGTCCCGCTGGCCGTCGCGCCATCGCCGAAAGACCACACCACCGTGTGCGTGTCCGCCGAACCGGCATCGCTGAACGAGCCAGTGAAGCTAACTGCCTGGCCTTCGTCCGTTTCCTGATCCGCACCGGCCTCCACCGCCGGGTCCACGTTCGCAACTGTGACCGTGAGCGTGTCGTTGGCGCTGGCTCCCTCGTCATCCGTCACTGTCAGCGTAACGATATACGACCCATTATCTGCGTAGACGTGGGTTGGCGCCAGAGTCCCGCTGGCCGTCGCGCCATCGCCGAAAGACCACACCACCGTGTGCGTGTCCGCCGAACCGGCATCGCTGAACGAGCCAGTGAAGCTAACTGCCTGGCCTTCGTCCGTTTCCTGATCCGCA
>Ga0315289_10007875_pt1 | contig 15464 bp, 13 predicted proteins | sample YL17G11_40_MG_FD_203452 | JGI IMG/M metagenome (GOLD analysis project Ga0315289, IMG submission 203452) | Sediment microbial communities from Yellowstone Lake, YNP, Wyoming, USA - YL17G11_40 | ecosystem: Environmental > Aquatic > Freshwater > Lake > Sediment | place: USA: Wyoming | collected... | reverse complement strand
TCGAATCGTTTTCAAATCCTGACGCAAAACAGACTCCGGTCGCCGGTCGCTGCCGCCATGCTCTTGCTGCTCTGCGTTTTCTTCGCCTCTTCAGCCTCGGCCGCCAAGCCCCCGACGTCGGCCAACGGCACGCGCACAGTAGAAGGGAAGCTGAACGCGCTCATAAATGGCGCGCTCTCGCTGCCGGTGAGTGGTGAGAGAAGAAGAGAAAAGTGCTGAAAATAAAAAAGACCTCGATGCTCGGTGGCCACCTCTCTTCCCTCCTCTCCGGCGATTTCAGCAGCAGCAGCCACCAACAGAGAAAGCTCCGCAGGCAGAAACAAGAAAAAAGGGCCTCAAGATCATCCCTCTTTCCAAAAAAACGAACAAAAACTTTGTCTTCCAGCCTTCCTACCTCCCCGCCACGACGATATCCGCGGGCCCTTCCTCCGCGGCGATCTCCTCCAGCAACGCCACCTCGTCCCTCGAGTGCTTCAAGCGGTGCGCGGTGTCCATCTCCGCGAACTCGAGCCTCTCGTGCTACGGTGCGACCTTTGCCCCTGCGACGGGCTCCTGCGCCCTTTTCTCCGCCGCCGCCGCCGGGGCGGGCAGCCCGACCCCCTCCTGCCCCGCCCTGGTCCTCGAGGCGGACGCGGCGGCCTCCAGCGCCCTCTTCCCCTCCCGCTACTCGAAGGTCGCGGAAGCGTGCATCACCTCCGGCCCGCTCTTCAAGGACGGGCCGTCCTTCGAGGTGCCGACGCCGCGCGAGGGCGCCGACGCCGCCGCCGGCATCGTGGCCGAGGCCGCCGCCGCCGCCGTCTTCCAGGGGGCCACGATCTTCGAGTCGGGCTCCACGCTTTCGTACCTGGGCTCCGTCGCCAGGATGGCGTCCCCGGCGGTCTGCACCGGCCTCTGCCTGCGGTACAAGCTGGGAGCCAACTGGACGGCGACGCCGACGAACTTCTCCGGGACCTGGGCCGCCGCGGCCGGCTACATCGGGGTGCCTCAAGGGGTCGTGACCTCCGAGTGCGTGGCCGTTTCGCACTACAACGCCGCCGCGGCCTACCAGGAGGCCGACAACCAGTTCGAGTACGTGTGCGACCTCTGGGGCGCGCCGCCGGCCGGGGCGGGGACCCTGGCGTCGGTGGACCTCCAGCCGCAGGAGCCCGGCGGCAGGAACTCGGCGAGCGTGCTCCTGACCTCGAGGTGGAAGGCGCTCCCAAGGGTTTGAGATCCGTTTTCTTTGAGTCTGTTCCCTCGTTTTTATATTTTGGTTTTTATGTTGCCCGAGGAGAGCCCTCGGGGGTTGAGGGGGGGGGGGCGTCGCGGTCGAGGTCGAGGCCCGTGGTCGTCGTCGTCGTTGTTTCGGTCGATGGCAGATTCATCTTCTTCATCGTCGTCGTCAGTTCCGCCGTTTCCCCCATCGATGTCGGGCTTGTCATCTTCATCTGGTCTCTCTCTGAGCTTTCGCGGAGGAGGGTGGGCAGAAAAAGAGAGGCTCGGCGCGGCGAGTTGCGCGAGAGGAGCAATTGGGGAGGAGCGAGATGCCGCAAACGAAAATATGGAAATGTTTTTCTTCTTCTCTCGTTTTGCAAACAACAAAAACACCGTGCGCTTGCCCTCTCTCTCTCCCTCTCTCTCTCCCTACCTTTCGGATTCGCATTCCCTCTTTCTCTCTCTCTTCCCCGACGCGCTCAAAAAAACGTTCAAATCAAGAAAAGAAAAGAAAAGGAGCACCCCAAAATGCCAAATGTCTTTATCTCAACCTCCTCCTCCCTGTTCCTCCTCCTTCCCGGCGTCGCGCTCAAACGGCGACTTGCGCGGCCTCGCCGCTCCCTCGTCGCCGTTGCCGTTCCACGCCGCGGTCGCGTTCGCCGCCTGCGCCAAAGAAGAAGATGGCAGGGGGGCCCTGGCGTGCGAGACGCGTGGAGGAGGCAGGGCACCTCCAGCGCGGGCCCCTCCGCCACCCCCGCCGCCGCCGTCGCGGTCGCCGGCCCTCTCTTCTCCACCGCCCCTCCCTCCTCTCACTCCTCACACCCTAAGCTCCATCACTTTCTCGACCAGCGCTCTCCAGCATCTGAGTTTGTTATTTAAGGACGAGCTTGGCCTGTGCCGCGGGAAGGGCAGAAGAGACTTACCTCGACGCTGTCGTCGCTCAGAGAGGGCCGTAGCTGCTCACAGAGCGGGCCTTGCTGTTTTGAGGTTTCTTTCTCTCTTCTTCTTCCCTCTCTCCCCGCGTGCGTAACCTTACCCTGGCCCTAAAAAAACCCTTAAACCGTCCTCGACTATCGCTCGCCCCTCGAGCTTATTTGTTGTGCGACATTACAGAGCTAGCGGAAAAATGGAAAGAGGAAGCTTTGACGCCTCCTTTTTTCTTAGGCGCATCGCGCGAGGCCGGGTTTTATTTTCATTCATCGATTAAAGGTTTTCTCTTTCTCTCTCTCTTTCTCTCTCTCTTTCTCTTTCTCTCTCTCTCTTGTCAACCCTCCCACCCACCCCCCTCAAAACTTCAAACCTCACCTAAAACTCTCTCCCTCTCTCACCACGTCTCGCCCGATCCCCCGACCCCTTTCTCCCTCGCTCTCTCTTTCTTTGTAAACATTCCACGTTGAGACAAACTGATCAATCTCATTCTTTTTGTTGCAAATAATAGAAATAAAAACGACAAGAATTTCTTTTCTCCGTTTCGAAACAAAAACACGCAAAAAAAAAAAAACGGATCATCAAAACCCGGCCACCTTGACCACCCACACGCCGCGCGCAGTATCGTAGTGCACGTGAGTCCACTCTGCCCTCTCGGCGGTCGCGCGGAGCTTGGCCTCGAAAGAGAGGGAGGCCGGAGTTGTCGTCGCCGTTGCTGAAGGCGACGGCGGTCTCGACGGCGACGAAGAAGATAGAGCAGAGGAAGAATCAGAAGAAGAACCGGTGACCCCGCCGCCGGCGTCCACTTCCTTCTTCTTCGGCCTGATGTTCCGCAGCGTCAGGATTGCCGGGGTGTTGAGCCCCTGGCCTCTCGGCGGGAGGGAAAGGTTTGTCTCGTCGGTGCCGCCACCGCCACCACCCCCACCTCGCCCCGCGTACACGCTCACCCTCCCGTGCGCAAACTCGACGAGCCTGCAGAGCTCGCCGAGGCCCCTGACGTCGACGGGCCCCAGCCAAGACACCTCGCCGACCCCTTCCCTCCCGACGGTGAACCTCGGGACAGAGGACAGCGCCGCGTCTGGCGCTCGGCCGAGGCGGCGGAGAGGAGGGGAGGTGAAGTAGCCCCGGGCGATCGCGGCCGCGGACAGGGTCGGAGCGAGAGGGTTTACGGCGAGAGGTGGCGCGGTCGACGGAGGATGGGGAGGAGAAGGTGAGGAAGGGAGCGAAGGAGGGGAAGGAAGAGGAGTAGAAGAAGCGAAAAGGGAAGTAGAAGAAGCGGTAAGGGAAAGAGAAGAAGCGGGAAGAGAAGAAGCGGGAAGGGAAGAAGCAGGGAGGGAAAGCGGCGACGCTTTTGCCTCCGCCGCTGCAAACGCGCCGCCGCCGCCGTCACGGCCTCGGCTTCCGCTTCCTCCACCTCCCACTCCATCACCTCCACCTTCGCCACCTCCACCTCCAATCTCCTCTTCTTCTTCCGCCATCATCCGGACGACCGCGGTCCCCAGCTCGGCCAGCGTCGCGTAGTCAAACGCCAGCGTGGCCGGGAGGTCGAGCCCGGAGGCGGTCGAGAGCGCCCTGCGAAGCTCGACGGCGCCGAGCGAGTCGACCCCGGCTGCGAGCAGGGGCTCCTGCTCGGAGACGGGCCTGCCAGCCGAGCGGGCCGCGGCGTCGGCCGCCAGGGAGTCGACCCAGACCTTGCGCTCGAGCGAGGACATGGTCCTCCACGGTTGGTGGCGGTCTGATGAGGAAGGAGACGAAGAAAACGAAGAAGAAGAAGACGAAGAAGGTGCAAAAGAAGTCGAAGCCGAAGAAGAAACTTTCGGCGGCGGCGGCGGCGCGACAGCAACGCCACGGCTGCTGCTGCTGCTGCTCTTTCCATCGCCACCACCAACCTTGGCCTTGAGCTCGCTGTAGAACATCCACTTGCTCCTCTTTTCCCCGGCAGAGGAACCAGAGAGCAGGTTCGAAACGTGGAGGCTCGCCGGAGCGAGCGAGGAGCAGAAGGCAAAGGTGGCGGCGTTTTCGTCGGCAGTGTCGTCGTCAGCAGCGGCGGCGGCGGCAACCGAAGGAGAAGAAGAAGAGGAAGTCGACCCGGAAGCGCCGCGGACCTTGCTTGCCGACGCCGACTCCAGCACCCACTGGAGCACGGAGAGTCCCTCGCTGGCCTCGAGCGCCCCCATCCCGGAGCGCTCCATCCTCGAGAGCAAGCTGTTGGCATCGTCGTCACCGCCGCCGGTTTTCTCGCCGCTGACGATCTCCTCGCCGCCGATTTTCCTGCCGCCGCCGGTGTTCTCGCCGCCGCCCCTCCTCCCCGTCGTCGCCATCCCGGCGCTGCGCCACGCGCCAAACTGCAGCGACACGATGCGCTCTCCGGCGCTGCTCGCGGCCCTCGCGAGCTCGTCGAGCTCGACGTTGGCCGCGGCGTACGCGGCCTGCCCGGCGTTGCCCAGCAGGCCCGCGGCCGAGGAAAAGAGCACGGTCGAAGCCAGCGGGGCGACTGCGAGCGGCGAGGCGGAGGAGGAGAGGGATGACGACGACGACGACGACGACGACGACGACGACGACGACGACGACGACGACGACGACGGAGGAGGAGAAGGGGCCGCCCACCTGAGCCTGGAGACCGCACCTGCCTTGGCCGCCGAGGCGACGCGCGCCTCGCGCGGCGCGGTCCTCGAGAGCGCGGCGTCGGCGAGCGCGCCCGCGGCGTGGACCAGCAGGCGCGGCGGTGAGGAGGAGGAGGAGGAAGAGAAGGACGAAGAGGAAGCAGAGGAGGTCTGGTTTCTCGTTGTTCTTCGAGACGGCGACAAAGTGTAGCGAACAGACGACAGAGAAGACGCGATTTCAGCGCCGGCCGTGGTGGAGACGTCTGCGGCGACGAGGGTGACGACGGAAGCGAAAGGAGAACGAGAAGAGGACGAAGTCGACTGTGCCACCGACGACGGCAGCAGCGCCGCCAACGACTCCTCCTCCTTCTTCTGCCCTGCCTCCTCGGCCCAAGCAGCTCCCGCCGCCCGAGCCGCGGCCCCGGACCTCCCGACACCGGTGAGGCTGTGGGAGCCGCTGAGGGCGAGCCAGCGCATCGTCATCGATCCCAGCTCGCCCGTGGCCCCGGTGACGATCGCTGACGGGGAAGAAGAGGACGACGACGACGACAAAAGGGAGGAGGACCAGCGGCGGCGGCCTTCCTCGCTCTCGTCCTCGACCTCGACGAGAACGTCCGCCGCCCAGGCCCCTCCGCCGGCGACGCGGGCGCCGTGCGGCGAGCGCAACTCCTCCGGGAGGAAGATAGTAGGGGCGGCGAACGCGTTCTTTCCGGTTCTCCTCTTCTCCGCTCGGAGAGGGTCGAGGGAGATGACCGAGGCCGAGACGCCGAGCTCCGCCGCGGCGACGCGAGAGAGCGCGCCCGCGGAAGAAGCGCTCAAGGCAGCAGCGCGAGAGCGAGAGCTGCAGCACAAGCTTTCCGAGCCGGCAGCCACCACCGTGGCCTCCACCTCGCGCGAGCCGCTGGTCACGACGAGCTCCCGGAGCTGCCCCAGGTGGTCGGCGGTGGAAGGAGAAGAAGAAGAAAAAGAAGAAGACGAAGGCGCGCGGCGACCGGAGCGAGAGCGCGTCGTTCGCAGCCGGGAGAGGCCGCCCCTCCCACGCCAGCCCGGAACCAGGATGTTCTTGTCGTCGCCTTCGCCGCAACCGCCAGTCCCCTCTCTGAGCGTGCAGACGACCTGCTCCTCGGTGCGGTAGAGGAAGCGTGGGCGGCGCCGGCGAGCTGACGGCGAAAGCGGCGGCGAAATTGTCGACGACGGCGACGGAGACAGAGATGACTGCGAAGCAGCAGAAGCCGGAGTCGAAGGACGAATGAGAGGCTTGGCCACCAGGCCCGCCACCCCAAACGCAGGTGTCTTCGACGAGTGCGCTGTCAAGCGAACGTGGACGAGGGAAGAAGAAGAAGAAGAAGAAGAAGAAGGAGAGGAAAGTAAGCGCTCGCCGCCGGGCACTCTCGTCGCCGTCGCCCAACCCTCCTGCTCCCTGCTTCCTCCTCCTCCTCCTCCTCCCCCGCCACCACCACCACCAGCGATGACGACGCACCCGGCCCCCACGGGGACGAGAGTCCCCCTTTTCGGATCCGAAGGGAGCGCCAGGGAAAGGTGCAGGGCCGCGTCGGCGGGGGCGGGGTGAACGACGTGCGAATCTTTCGAAACGCTTTGGGGAAAAGGAGTTGCAACAAAAGCGAGAGCAATATCGTCTGAGGGTTGTGATCGCTTGATCAGAATCGAAACCGACGATTTCGACCCGGCGATCTCGGCAAGCGCAGACCGAGCTCCCGAGGGCGCCTGGGGGACCCCGGAGACCCTGAGCATCTGCACGCTGGCGTTCACATGGACTCGCCGCGCCGGTCCCCGCCTCTCGGGAGCGCCAGCGGCCTCTTTAGGGCCGGCGTCGCGCATTTCGGCGGCGGCGACCGAAGCGGCGGCGGCTGCGGCAGACGACACGACCTCGACGAGGCTCCCGCTTTCGCGGACCACCACAGAAAGCTCCGAGCTGCTCGCGCTTCCGCTCGATCCAAGATCAAAGGGGGCCACGATGGAAGCAGCGACGAGGGCGGAGAGGAGCGAAGAAGAAGAAGAAGAAGAAGGGGAGGCCAAAGAAGCCCGAGAAGCTCCTCTTCCTGCTCCTTCGGCCGCCGCTGTCGTCCCTGTCGGAGCTGCCGCTGCCCCCGCGTCCCACGCCAGGGCTCTGACTGCCGCGGCGCAGAGGTCGAAGAGCGCAGAGGCGGGAAGCAGCGCCCTGCCGGCGACCCTGTGGTCCCGCAGCCAGGAGACGAGGAGCGGAGAAGGAGACAAAGAGGACCCCGAGCCCGAGAGCGAGACGCCAAACTCGACGCGACCCGGCGAGAGCGACGACAGCCTCCGCGGCAGCCGCAGCAGCGGGTGCTGCTTGGGGCTCGGCCACGCCCTGCCTCTCTTCCAGGAGATGAAAGACGGTGATGACGAAGACGACGACGACGAGAACGAAGAAGGAGAAGAAGAGCCAAAGGAAGAAGAAGAGGCCGGATTGCTGCCCAAAAGCACCGCGTGCGCGTTGACGCCCGACATCCCGAACGCCGACGCCGACGCGAGGGGGACGACGGCGAAAGTGCCGGCGTCGTTGCTGCCTCTGCCGTAGCCGCCTTCGCTCCCTCGACCTCCCGAGAGCGTCATCACGAGACCGCTTGCGGGTCCGGCCCCGCGGGGGATCACGCAGGGGGAGGGAGAGGGCGCAGCAGAGAAAGGAGAAGAGCTCGTCGCGCTAGCTCCGCCGCCGCCTCGCTCTCTCGCTCTCGCCTCCGCCTCCCTCCAGTCGTCCGCGGCCGAGGCGACGTACGGGTTCAGCCCGCGGAGCCTCGCGATCGGCGGAGAGGCGGCGGCAGCGGCCGCGGAGGCCGCCGCGAGGAGCCCGGCGAGCCCCGCGGCGCCCTCGGTATGGCCGAAGCAGGCCTTGGTGGCCACCAGCAGCACGGGGGGGGAGCTGCGGCGGCGGCCGGCGCGGGAAGGCGGAGCAGCAGCAGCAGCAGCAGCAGAGATCCCTCCCCTTCCCGTCTTGCCTAGGGCCGCGGCGAGCGCGCCGAGCTCGATGGGGTCCCCGAGGGGCGTCCCGGTCCCGTGGACGGCGACGGCTCGCACCTCGAGGAGAGGAGGAGGAGGAGGAGAGGAGCTCGCGGAGGGGCTCGCGGAAGAAGAAGACGAAGAAAGCGAAGCGGCCCGGAACGACCTCTCTGCCTCTCGCAGAGCTTGCCTGACGAGCGACGACTGCGCCGGCCCGTTGGGGGCCGTCAGTGCCGCCGAGGCGCCGCCCTGGTTGACGGCGGAGCCGAGAAGCAGGGCTTCGAAAGGAGGAGGCGACGGCGACGGCGAGGAAGAAGACCCTCGAAGCGCCGCCGCCGTCGCCGCCGTCGTCGCCGTCGCCGCCGTCGAGACTCCAGCACCAGCGTCTCTCTCCCCCTCCGTCGCCGTCCTCATCGTCCTCAGCACGATGACGGCGAAGCCGTCCCCGCGCCCGTACCCGTCTGCGGAGGCGTCGAAGCTGCTGCACCTCCCCTGCGGCGACAGCGCCTGCAGCAGGCAGATGCGCGCTGTCGTGCCCCGCGCGAGCTGGGCGTTGACGCCGCCAGCGACGGCGCGGGAGCAGGAGGAAGAGGGAGAAGAAGCATTGCTTCCTCTCTCGTTGCCCGGAAAGCCAGACGAGTCTGCGGAGTCGTCGTCATTCGAGCTGCTGCTCAAAGTAGCGCCGCTCAGGCTCGACCTCAGCTCGCGCGCCGCCAGGTGCGTCGCGACGAGGCTCGAGGAGCACGCGACGTCGGTCGCGACGCAGGGCCCGCCGAACCCGAACGCGAACGAGACCCTGCCAGCCAGGAACGAGAGGCCGTGGCCCGTGATCGCCGCGGCGGCGCCGTCGGCCCAGCCGAGGGGGCGCAGGACGGTGTCGAGGTACTCGGAGTACATGCAGCCGACGAAGACGCCCGTGGCCGAGGAGGCGGAGCTGTCGACGCTGCCGCTGCCGCTGCTGCTGCCGCTGCTGCTGCTGCTGCTGCTGCTTTCGACGGCTGCGATGGTTTCGACGCCGGCGTCGACGGAACAAAAACCACCTCCGCGCCGCCGCAGCTGCCGCCGTTGCCGCTCTTCGTCTGCCCTCGTCGCCTCCAGCACTCCTTCGAGCAGCAGCCTGGCCTGCGGATCGATGGCCGCTGCGTCTGCCGGGCTGATCCGGAACACGGAAGAGTCGAAGGCGGCGAGGCGGTCTCCCGAAGTTTCGTCGTCGGAGGGGAGGAACGAGCCGAGCCTGACGTACGAGGTGTGGGGCTTTCCCTGCGGCGAATACCAAGAAGAAGAAGAAGCGTCGCTTCCAGCATCGGCGACGTCAACGAGCCCGTCTGCATCCCAGCGGTCAAAGGGCACGGGAGAAGCCGTGTCGGCCCCGGAGGCCAAGGAAGAGAAGAACTTGCTGGTCGAGGGAGAAGAAGAAGAAGTCGACGACGAAGAAGTCGAGAACAAAGACGTGTTCCGCGGGGCGGGGAAGAGCGACCACGACGCGGTGATGGCGATTGGAGCTGAAGCAGCAGCAAAACCAGCAGCAGAAGAGGAGGAGAAGTAAGGCGAAGATGACGAGGGAGGCACGGGCGCCGGGATCGAAAGAGGATGTTCCTCTTCTTCCCCTTCGCCGCTCTCGTCCTTCACGTCCTCCTCCTCCTCCTCCTCCTCCACCTCAGCCGCCACTTCCTCCTCCGCACTCGCCTTCACCGCCATCATCCTTTCCACCTCCGCGGCCAGGGCCCTCAGCGTCGGGTGGTCGATGGCCGCCGTGGCCGGCAGCCTGACGCCAAACCTCCTCCCGACGGCGTTGCGCAGCTCGACGGCGCCCAGCGAGTCGAGGAGGCCCGAGGCCATTAGCGGCGCGTCGGCCGGGACCTCGGACGATGTGGCGTCGCCGAGCACCGACGAGACGATCTCGGACATCTCGGCAAGGATGGAAGCGAGCTTTTCCGCCCTCGGAGGAGAAGGAGAAGGAGAAGGGCGAGGAGGAGAGCGAGCGGCGGCAGCGGCAGCGGCAGCGGCAGCGGCAGCGGCATCGGCAGCTGCAGCGCCGGCGGAGGAGGAGCTTTTGGCTTTCCTCGCGGGCGAGGGCTTGCGCCGGCGGCGCGCGCCTGGGCATCCACCTCCTCCGCCGTCGCTGCTGGGGAGCAACTCCGCGAACAGGGGCTCCCGCGCTCGACCGCCGCTGCTGTCTCCTTCGCCGAGCAGCTTGCCCCAGTCGAACGAGCCGACGGCAACGACGGCAGCGGAGGATGAGGATGAGGAAGTGGCGCGCAGAGGAGGCGGGGAGAGTCCTTCCTCCGCCGCCGCCGCCGCCGAAGAAGAAGAAGTAGAAGAAGAAGACCGGCCCATACCTCCCGCCCCCGAGAGCAGCCTCTCGACGGCCTCCAGCCCGCTCGCCGGGGACAGCGGCAGGAGCCCCCCCCTTGCGAGCCGCGCGGAGACCGCCGCCGACGAGGCCATGCCTCCTCCGCTGCTTCCTCCCCAGGCCCCCCACTGCGCCGAGACGGCGGGGACGCCCGCCGTAGCGGCCGCAGCGGCGACGGCGTCCAGGGCCGCGTTGGCCGCGGCGTAGGCCCCCTGCCCGGCGCTGCCGAGCAGCACCGCGACGGAAGAAAAGTGGAGCACCGCCGAGAGAGGGGAGGCAGAGGCGATACGGCCTCCGCCAGCCACCGCCGCCGCGGTCGCCCCCGGGGAAAACGCGGCGCCGGCTCCGGCGGCCTTGGGCGCTGCCCCCGAGCGCAGCGACGCCGGGGTCACTTTGGGGAGGGTTCCGTCCGCCAGAGATCCCGCAGCGTTGATAGCGTGCGTGAACCGAGGGGGAAAGAAGGAAGGAGAAGTCGAAGAAGACAAGGAACAAGAGAACACGCCCTCTGCCGCCGCGGCGACGTCGGCGGCTGCCGCGGCGTCGTAGGCCGCCGCGACGGTGAGGAGCGAAGGAGAAGGAGCAGCAGCAGCAGAAGAGGAAGCCAGGTCCTCTTCTCCGAGCCAGCTGCATCTCCCGTTGCGGCCCAGAAGCACGCGCGTGAGATTCCTGGAAGAAGTGGAAGCAAAGGAAGCAGCAGGAGCCCCAGAAGATGTTGGAAGGGGGCGCGACGCCTCGCGAGCCCAGGAAGCTGTCAGCCGGCCGAGAGCGCCGAGGCCTCCGGCGACGAGCAGCGTCGTTGGCGCCGGCGACGGCAACAAGCGCAGACTGCCCCCCTCTCCCCCCCCTTCGCCTCCTCCTCCTCCTCCTCCGACGACGACGACGACGGGAAGCAGGCGAGGCACGAGCCACGCTCCGGACTCGCGAGCCGGGCCATCGACGGCGGGGCCGAGCTCAGCCGCTGCGGGGGGAGTGAACGGAAGCGGCGGCACGACGTCGGAGCAAGCCCAAGCGCTCCTGCTCCTGCAGCTCCTGCCGGGGCTCCCTGTTCCCTCGGCTGCGGCAACGCGCGAGAGCGCCCGTAGCGCCGCGGAGGCGGCTGCCTCTGCCGGGAAGGCGGGACCCGTCGGCCAGAAGAGGGCTTCCGAGTCGTGCAAAAGGAGAGGGTGAGCAGAGTCGGGCCCGGCGCCGCCGTCTCGGAGCAAGCCGGGCAGCGCTGCTGCTGCGGCGGCGACCGCCGCAAACGCCGGCGACGACGACGAGAGCGGCGAGCTTCTCCGGCCCCAAGAGCGAGCGCCGCCTCGGCTTCGGCGGAGGCGCCTCGGCCTGCAATCTCTGCTGCTGCTGCTGCTGCTGGCGCTGCTGCTTCCGCGAGCCGAGGCGGCAGCATCAGCAGCGCTATGCACTTGCCAGACGACGGCGTAAGAGGAACTCGGCGCCGAAGAAGGGGCTTTGACGAGCGGCGGCGTCGTTGCGGCTGCCGCCGCCGAGGCCGCCGCCGTCGCGGCTGCGGTGACGGCCCGCGACTCGACGCCGGCGAGCTCTCCGCTCTCGCCTCCGCTCCCGCCCCCGCCGGCAGAGAGCAGGCCGTAGGATCCCAGGGTCGCTTCCTGCGAGCTCCGGATGGAGCGGCAGACGGTCCACGAGGGCGAGGACGAGGACGCAGCCGAAGAGGAGGTGGAAGTCGCTCCTCCGGCCCAGAAGGCGCCGACGGCGACGGGCACCCTCGCATGTAGCGCCGCCGCCGACGCCGCCGACGACGACGAAGAGATCGAACCGCTTCTCGCGACGGCCGCCGTGTGCATCGTCGCGTCCAGCGCGGCCGCGTGGATCCCGGCGCCTCTCGGCTCCCTTTCGACAGAGGCGACGCAGGCGACGACGGGGACGAAATCGAGCTGCCGCCTGCGAGGGAGGAGGCGAAGCAGAGAGCTCGAGCGTGTTTCGCCGCCGCCGCCGCCCCCGCCGCCGCCGCCGGAAGCGAAACCGACGGCGGCGACGCGAGATGCCGTCGCCTCGAGGTGCGTCGTGCTCTCTCCTCCGGAGCCTGTCGACGAAGAGGAAGAAACCTCGACGGAGCCGTCCCCGAAGAGCGACACGTCGAGCGAGAGCTGCGACGAGGACGACGAAGAAGAAGCAGGAGGGGCAGAGGCAGCAGAAGAGAACCTCGAGCCGCGTCCTCCTCCTCCCGGCCCTCCTCCCAAGAGCAGCGGCGAGACGAGGCTCGCCGATCTCACGACCGCGAGGCCGACGTGCTCCCAAGCAACGCCACCACCACCAGGAGCAGCAGCAGCCGAGGCAGCGACGATGGACGCCCTCGCGGCCTCCAGCAGCGCCGCCCCCGGCGCGACCGCCCTCCTGCCGAGCCTGTGGTCCCAGAGCCAGGAGAGCGAGGGCACCGGAGACAGCGGCGTCGAGAAGCGAGCGAAGACGGCGGCGGCCCGAGGGACGCCCGAGCCGTCGCCTCGCCCCGCGGCCAGCGACGACGACGACACCGGGACCGCGCGAGAGAGCAGTCGCTGCTGCAGCCGCTGCCCTGCCGCCGCCGCAGGGGCGGGAGAGGCGAACCTCCGGCGCGACCAGAGCGGGCGCAGAGGAGAGGAAGAGCGGGAGGGGCAGGGGGGCGGGGAAGCGCCGGAGGGGGGGCGGGAGCGCGAGGGGCGGGAGCGGGCACTGGCCCGCCCCCCGCTCTCCCCGGAGAGCAGCAGCACGTGCGCGTTCGTCCCCTGGAAGGCGAAGGCGCTCGCCCCGGCCAGTGTCGGCGTCGACGACGACGACGACGACGACGCCGAGGGAGAAGGAGAAGAGGACGAACGAGCAGAGACTGCCGCGGGTGCGTTGTCGCAGCGGGGCACAAACCACGGCGGCGAAGCTTGAGACGACGGCGGCGGCGACGACGGCGGCGGCGACGACGACGACGACGACGACGGCGACGAAGAAAGCAGTTCCTCTTCCTCCTCCGCCTTCCTCGCCTCCGCGACCGCTCGCACGTACGGGTTGAGCGACCGCAGGCCCGCGAGCCCAGGGGAAGAGGCGCCGGACAGGAGCCTGCGCACGGCCGCCGCGAGCGCCGCGGCTCCCGCCCCGGTCTCGGCGTGGCCCGTCGAGGCCTTGGAGGCCGCGAGCTCGAGGGGCGGGAGGGGGAGGGGGAGGCGGCGGGGGAGGCGGCGGGGGAGGCGGCCTCCTACATCGTCCCCGCCGCTCTCCTTCTTCCTCCTCTGGACCCTCGCGGGGCGCATCGCGGCCGTGGCCGCCCCGATCTCGATGGGGTCACCCAGGGGAGTCCCCGTGCCGTGCAGGTGGAGCACCGCGATCGAGGAAGGCTTGATCGAAGGGGGAGGAGCTGGAGGAGACCAAGAGGAGCCTGCGGCAAAGGCGCTGCCTCCGCCGCCGAGATAGCTCTCGGCGTCTCGGCACGCCGCGGCCACGACCTGCTGCTGCGCCGGGCCGTTGGGGGCCGTCAGTGACGAGCTGCGCCCGTCCTGGTTGATGGCCGAGCCGACGAGGAGGACGGCGATCGGGTGAAGAGAAGAAGGTCGCCGCTCCCCTCCCCTTGCGCCGCCGCCGCCGCCGCCGCCCGAGACAGAAGAAGAGGGAAGCCACTCTTCGTCGACGGCAGCAGCGACCAGCCTCAGCACCACGCTCGCCTCGGCCCTCCCGTACCCGTCCGCGCCCGCGTCCAGCGCCTTGCACCTCCCGTCTGGCGCCAGCATCGACGCCGCGGCGAACAGCCCGCTGGCGCGGGCGCTCATCGGCGCGTTGACCCCGGCGACGAGCGCGCGCGTTGCGGCGCGGGCGCGCAGGCCCGCGGCGGCGACGTGCGCCGCGGCCAGCGACGACGAGCAGGCCGTGTCGAGCGTCAGGCATGGGCCCCGGAGTGCGTGGACGTAGGAGAGCCTGCCGGCGACGACGCTGAGGGCTCGCCCCGTGCCGCCGTAGGGGTCGGAGGAGCCCGAGGGGCCCGAGGGGTCCGGAGAGGAAGAGACGAGCTCGTCGTCGCAGAGGCGCGCGACGCCGACGACGACCGAGGTGACCCTCGAGCAGCGGCGAGCCGCGTCGCCGCCTTCGCCTCCGGCGTCGAAAGCGACACCGGCGTCACCGGCATCGTCGACGCAATCCGCCCCCTCGACCAGCGCCCATGCGTCCTCGAGCAGCAGCCGCTGCTGCGGGTCCATCGAGGCCGCCTCGGCCGCGGGCACGCCGTGCGCGGCGGCATCGAAGGCCGAGAGGTCGGTCGAGCGGAGGAAGGAGCCGAAGCGCGTCGAGGTCGGGGCGAAAGAGGAAGAAAGAGACGACGAAGACGAGGACGCTGCTGCCACAGAAGAAGAAGAAGAATAGGAAGAAGAAGAGGGCGAGCGAAGCGCGGCGTCGGCGTCCCAGCGCTCGGGCGGGACCACCGAGGCGGCGTCGCCCGACCACCGCGCCGCCGCCGTCGAAGAGAAGCCCGCTGCCGCGACCGCTGCCGCGAGGTCCGGAGCCGCAGGGAGGCGCCCAGCGACCGCGTCGAGAAAGACGGAGACTCTGTTCTCTGGTCGGCGAGGAGGAGGAGGAGGAGAAGGAGGAGGAGGAGGAGGAGAAGGAGGAGGAGGAGGAGGAGGAGGAGGAAGAGGAGGAGGAGGGAGAGGGAGAGGGAGAGGGAGAGAAGCGGGCGGCGGCACCATCGGAGGCGTCGTCGTCGTTGTTGCTGTTGCCTCTGCTCCCGCCGCCGCCATGACTCTGCCGTCGCCGTGGTCGATGTCGTCGCCGTCGTCGGAGGAAGAATCATCTTGCTCCTCTGCCAGTTCATCTTGTTCCCCTCCCGTCCCCTCCTCCTCCCCTCCTCCACCACCGATCCTCCCCAGCGCCCGCAGCCTCGCCACGGCCCACGCGGTCAGCGCCCCCACCGAGGGGTGGTCGTATGCGAGCGTGGCCGGCATCGCGGCGCCGGAGAGCCCCAGTGCCGCGGCGAGCTCGTTGCGGAGCTCGACGGCGCCCAGGGAGTCGATGCCCTCGTCGGAGAGCGGGGCCGAGGGGGGCAAGGGCCTGCCCGCGACCCTGGCGACGGCCTCCGCGACTCGAGAGGCGACCAGGGAAGGGGGAAGAGCGTTGGGGGAGGGAGGCGGTTTCTGCGCGGCCGAGGCCTTCTTTCCCTTTCGCTCCTTTTGCTTTTGCTTTTGCTTTTGCGTTCGCTTGTGCTTTTGCTGAGCTGCTGCAGCAGCAGCAGCAGGAGGAGGAGGAGGGAGAGCGGCGGGAGAGTCGGAAGCCTGCTTCCTCTTCCCCGTCGTCACCTCGCCCCAGAACCTCTCCCCGCCCGTCGGGACCTCGAGGTTCTCGAAGAGGAACTCGCACGCGAGGGGCTCCTCCGCAAAGGAAGAAAGAGAGGGAGAAGACGACGACGCCGTCGACGACGACGACGACGACGACGACGACGACGACGA
>Ga0315289_10007873_pt1 | contig 15467 bp, 14 predicted proteins | sample YL17G11_40_MG_FD_203452 | JGI IMG/M metagenome (GOLD analysis project Ga0315289, IMG submission 203452) | Sediment microbial communities from Yellowstone Lake, YNP, Wyoming, USA - YL17G11_40 | ecosystem: Environmental > Aquatic > Freshwater > Lake > Sediment | place: USA: Wyoming | collected... | reverse complement strand
TCCCACTGAAGGTCGTGGCGGAATTTGCCAAGGAAAAGACGGCATTGGTAGCCAAGGGAGGCTTGCTGGATGGCAAGTTTTTTGACAGAGCGCAAGTGGTCGCGCTTTCCAAGGTGCCACCGAAGAAGGAGCTGCTGGCTCAAGTGCTTGGCAGCTTGCAGGCGCCACTGGTGGGGTTGATCTGGGCATTGCAAGGTGTGGGTGCAAATCTGGTTTACACATTACAAGCGATTAGTGAAAAACAATCCGCATGAAGGAGGATCCAGCAATGGCAGTATTGTCCAATGAAGAAATCATCGAGGCGATCAAGCAAAAAACAATCCTGGAGATTGCCGACCTGGCAAAACAGCTGCAGGAAGAGTTTGGCGTAAGCGCCATAGCTCCCGCGACTACCGCTCAGACTGGTGGCGGAACCACTGTCCCGGTTGAGGAAGAACAGACCGAGTTTGACGTGATCTTGGATGATGTGGGTGCGCAGAAGATCCAAGTTCTAAAAGTTGTGCGGGAAGTGTCCGGACTGGGCCTGAAAGAAGCCAAGGATTTGGTGGATGGCGTGCCGAAGCTGGTCAAGGAGAAAGTCTCCAAGGAAGAAGCAGCCAAGGTCAAAGAATCTCTGGAGGCTGTTGGAGCCAAGGTTACCATTAAGTAAACCCCACGCTAGATCGCACAAATTCAAAACAAAAGAGCTCCCCCCACCAGGGAGCTCTTTTGTTTTGAATCGAATCAAAAAAAAAATTTATGAAAAATGGTGATAAGTGGTAACAAGTGGTAGAATGTGGTTCGACAAATCCAATCGCCTAGGGAGAGCGAATGTTCAGCGGAGAGTCAGAGCACGCAGTGGATGAAAAAGGGCGGATCGTCATCCCGCCGAAATTCCGTGATATTCTGGGTCGCTCGTTCATTCTAACCCAAGGCTTTGACGGATGCCTGATCGCATATCCCCCCGATCGCTTCCAGCAAGTAACAGGGGAACTGCAGAAACTCTCCTATTCGCAAGCTCGTCACCGAAACATTCAGCGCCTGATGCTGTACAGCGCGGAGCCCTGTGAGATTGATAAGCAAGGCCGAGTTTTGATTCCCCCGGGATTGCGCACTGCTGCGGCGATCCAACGCGAAGTCGTGATCGTTGGCCTGATCGACAAGCTGGAAATCTGGGCGAAGCAAAAATGGCAGGAATACCTTAACCAAGCTCGGCCTAACTTTGAGGACTTGGCGGAAGGATTGGACGGGATTCGATTGTGAGCGAGCCTCGTCCATTTCATCGACCGGTGATGGTAGAGGAGTGCGTAGCATTCCTGCGGCCACGGATCGGGGGAATTTATTTGGACTGCACCCTGGGCGGCGGCGGACATGCTCAGGCAATCCTGAAAGCCGCCCAGGGGAATGCCACGCTCGTCGGCTTGGATATGGATCCAGAGGCCATCCGGTTCGCCAGGGAAACGCTGAGTGCCAACAGCGGGCAGGTAAGACTGATAGAAGATAACTTTGCCCGGGTGCGAGAAGTTCTGACCCGTATTCCAGTGGATCGGGTGGACGGATTGCTAGCCGACCTGGGTGTTTCCTCCCATCAGCTGGATGACAAGGGTCGCGGATTCAGCTTTCAATCTGGAAACCCGTTGGACATGCGCATGAACCCCGCTTCCACTCTCACAGCTAGCCAGATTCTAAATGAATGGCCGCAGGACGATCTGGAAGCTCTGCTGCAGCGAGGTGAGGTGCAAGGCGCTGCCCGCATCGCGAAATCAATTATCAACTTTCGGCAAAAGAGAAAATTCGTTAATTCGGAGGACTTGCTCCATGTATTCCACGAGTTGCATTTGCCACGACGGCGAAGCTTTCATCCGGGTACACTGGTCTTCCAGGCCTTGCGTTTGGCCGTGAATCGGGAATTGGAAAACCTCTCTCTACTCCTGAGCCAGTTGCCTCTCCTGCTGCAACCGAATGGACGAGCAGTATTCATCAGTTACCATTCCTTGGAAGACCGCTTGATTAAGCAATCATTTAAAGAACTGGGCCGGCTAGGAGTTTGCAAGATCCTGACGGAAAAAGTCGTTAGGCCTACCCGCGAAGAAATCCTGCATAACCCTCGTTCTCGTAGCGCCAAGTTGCGGGCCATCGAGAGGATCGTGTCATGAGCGTGTCCGTTCCAATCGTCACCACCCGTCGGGTGGATGCACGTTCCCGAACCCGGTTGGATCTTCTTCTGGTTATGCTTCTTCTGCTACTGGGTGCAACGTTCATGGGCCAGGTTCTCCTAGGCTCCAAGACCGTGGAAATCCAACACCAGACGGGAACGGCGCAGCGGGAGCTATTGGTTTTGGATGGTCAAATGGCGGTTTTGCAGAACCAACTGGCCACCAAGCTCAGCCCCCAGCAAGTGGAAACCTTTGCCCGAGCCGAATTGGGCATGGATTTTGCCCTTGTCGCTGCCAGCACAAACATCGTTTACCTCACCATGCAGGAACTGGGGCTGGCTCAGGTTCCAGCAACGGCCTATGGTTACGCCGCCCCCTAAAGCTCCAATCCCCTCCGGCGGGCGAATCCACCTGATCGTGGCCTGCACGCTGGTCTTCCTCCTTCTACTTGGGGGGAGATCCGCCTATTTGCAGGTGGTCCAAGGTCCCAGTTTGCGGGAAAACGTTCTAAGGCAGCAAGTCAGTGGAAAAGTGATCCTGTTGCCGCGGCGGGGTACGATCTTCGATCGCAATGGCAACATCCTAGCCCAAACGACGGATTCCTATCGCGTCGATATCCGCCCAGGCGACATCCCCGCAGAAAAGAGAGCTGAGGTGGCACGCGCTTTGGCCACCTGCTTAAGCATCCCCCTTGAGGATTTGCTGCAAAAGCTGGAGACGCTCGTTAGTCCGTTCCCCTTGGACCGTCAAATCAGTGTGAATACTGGTGAAGAGATCCAAGCGCTGGCCCTTCCGGGAGTTGATGTGTATCCTTCCGCCAAGAGAGTATACCCGCTGGGAAGCCAAGCCAGCCACGTCCTTGGATTTGTACACCCCGAGTTATCATCCATAAACGTCGAGGAATACATTGGTGGTGAGGGATTGGAATTTGCCTGCGAAGATCTCTTGCATGGCAAGGCAGGTCAAGCTACCTATCTGGTGGGACCGACGGGGGAACGCCTTCCCTTGGATCCGGTGGAATTCATTTCACCGCAAGATGGCAATAACCTGGTTTTGACGCTGGACAGCACAATCCAAAGCGTTACTGAAGGGGAATTGAAGATCGGTGTGGAAACGAATTCAGCCACCACCGGCTGCGCCATCGTGCTGGATAGCCGCACGGGTGAGGTGCTGGCCTTGGCTTCCTACCCCGCGTACAATCCGCTCGATGCCAGTACGCGCACCCCCAGCCATCTCTTCAATGTTGCCACCCAGTTCCTGTACGAACCCGGTTCGGTGTTCAAGTTCGTCACGGGGGCAGCTGCCCTGGAAGAAGGGGTTACTACGCTAGATACCGAATGGACCGATGATGGCACGATCTATATAGATGACTGGCCGGTATTTTGTCCAGCGGAGTTTGGTGCACCGCACGGGGTGCAGAAATTGGCTGAACTGTTCCAGAACTCTTGCAATGTCGGCTTCGCCCAGATTGGCCTCAAACTCGGAGCGACAACGTTCTGGCAATACGCCAACGCGTTCGGTTTTGGGCGCTTGAGTGCATTGGAATTGCCCCAGGCCGCGGGGCGACTTGACCCGGCAGACCTCTGGCCCGAAATAGGCCTGGCAACAGCCTCCTTTGGATACAGCATGATGCTGGTCACGCCATTACAGATCGCAGCAGCCTTTCAAATTGTGGCCAACGACGGGCGCTACGTGCCACTGCACCTGATCAAAGAAATTCGCGACCCTTCCGGAAAAACGTTGCAAACATTGTCTCCCCAAGCGACCCGCCAAGTGATCTCGCAAAAGACGGCCATCCAATTGCGCCAAGCTCTTCGCGGCGTGGTGGAGAGCAAGTTAAGCGATACGTTACGCCGGTATGGGGTTGCCGGAAAAACGGGTACCGCCAAATCGAATACGGAGTACAACAATACTACATTCGTCGGGGCTTTCCCTGCAGACAATCCCCGGGTCGTGATCCTGGTCAATATCAACCAACCGCAAGTGGATCTTGGATATGCCGTTCGCGTCTGCTACCCGGTCTTTGAAAAAATCGTTTCCAAACTGGTCGACATCCTCCGGGTGGAGCCACCCCAATGAACGCTGACACGCTGGCCCAACAATTTCCCTGGACAGCCGTCCGCGGGAGTTTGGATCGAGAGATCACCGGTTGTGCTTCGGACTCCCGCCACGTGGATCCCGGCGATCTATTTCTCTGCTTTGTGGGAGAACGATCGGATGGCCATGCTTTCGTATCAGAAGCCCTGGCGCGGGGGGCTGCGGGGATTGTGGCGCAACGGGAGATCGAATTGCCGGAAGGAGTGCCCTTCTATCTCTGCCCGGATGTACGCCGGATGGCAGGACACCTGGCTTCGTCCATCTATGGCAACCCCTCCTCCCATTTGAAGCTGATTGGAGTTACCGGCACCAGTGGGAAGACTACCACTACATATTTCCTGCGCGAAGCACTGGTGGCCTGTGGGAAACAGGTGCAATTGCTGGGGTCGTTGAATCCCACGTCGGAATTCCCTTCTTTTACCACACCGGAAGCGCCGGCCCTGCAAAAACGACTCAGTCAATTCGTGAGGCAGGGGACAGAATACGTAGTGCTGGAAGTATCCTCCCATGCGATTTATTTCGATCGAGTTAATGGATCGACGTTTACCGCAGCGGTTTTAACCAATCTTTACCGTGATCATTTGGAGTTGCACGGAACCGGGGAGGAGTATGCTCGCACCAAGCTTTCCTTCTTGCTTTCCCTGCAGGGCAAAGGCCCGGTAGCGTTGAATAAGGACTTTCCTCGTAGCGCAGAATTCGTGGAGGCCTGTCGGGGTTTTGCCCACACTTATTCCCTCCTGGGGCCGGCGGACGTACGGGGGTACGTGCAAGCCGCCGGCCCCGAAATCAGCGAACTTTCCATCCGGGCGGGTGGTGCCTCCTGGCCCGCCCGGATCCATTTGCCTGGGCAAGTGAATTGCGCAAATGCTGTAGCCGCATTCACCATCCTCTATGTTCTGGGTTTGGATCCATTGGCCCTTGTGGAAGGGCTGAGCAAACTGGAAACGATGAACGGGCGCTATTGGCAACGGCAGGCACCCTGGGGCGCACGAATTATGGTGGATTATGCGCATACACCTGTCGCCCTGGATCGAATCTTGGATTTTGCCCGCAGCCAAGCTCAACAAGTGATTTTGGTATTTGGAGCCGTTGGAGCGGGAGATCGCGGCAAGCGTCCCCAGATGGGCAGTCTTGCTGCGGAAAAAGCGGACCGAGTGTTCCTCACTACGGATGATCCGCGGGGCGAGGATCCACAGATCATTTTGGCCGAGGTAGAGGCTGGCTTGATCGAAAAGGGTAGGCACAGAGGGATCGAATACGAGGTGATCGCAGACCGGCGGGAAGCCATAAAAGCTGCGTTGGCTGAATCTCGCCGGGGAGACTGGGTAGTCATTGCCGGGCGCGGTCACGAAAGAGTGCAGCGCTTTGGTGAAGATACGTGGGTCATGCTCAATGACGCTGAGGAGGTAGAGGCTTATCTGCAGCGATGGAAATGAACATTGCCCAGATAGCCCAAATGACAAGCGGCATTTTGCATGGTCCGGGAGAAGGCGTACCGCTTGACCTGAAATTGGATTCCCGTCAAATCCTCCCCGGCGACCTGTTTGTCTGCCTGGCAGGAGAAAAGGTTGACGGCCATTGGTTCCTGGAGGAAGCGGTTCGGCGAGGAGCGATCGCTGCCATGGTGGAACGCGATATTCCGTTTCCGGGTGCTTTGAGTCAAATCCGGGTTTCATCCACTCGGCAGGCGCTGTTCGATTTAGCGGGCGGATTGCGAAACCGCTTTTGGGGGCAGGTGGTCGCAATTACCGGCACTGCCGGCAAGACGACGACAAAAGACTTAACTGTGGCCTTGCTGGCCAGCAGCGGGGCTGTTTATGCCAGCGCAGGTAACTTAAACACCGAGCTAGGGGTCCCTCTCATCTTTTTCCGGATGCCTGCGGACACACAATTCCTAGTGCTGGAGCTTGGTATGCAAAAGCTGGGCGATATTCGGCTCCTGGCTAAAATGGTCCGGCCCGATATCGGTTTGATCACCGAAATCGGTCCGGCCCATTTGGAATACCTTGGGAGTGTGGAGCAAATCCTGGCCGAAAAATGGGAGCTCCTGCAAGCGTTGCCCGACGGCGCGACGATTCTCCTCAACCGGGACAATGTGTTTCTGCGGGAAGCGCAAGTCCCGACCAACAAGCGTGCGGTGTATTTCGGAATGGATGCCAGGGCGGATCTGCGAGGAACCATCCGGTCGGAAAACAGGGATTGGACCCAGCTGCGAATCGAGGGACTGGGTGGAGGATGGGAAGCCAACCTTCCTTTCGTCGGTTCCCATCTGGTCCGCGATTTCCTTGGTGCTTTTGCCTTGGGTTTAATCCTCGGAGCCGTCCCAAAGGACATGTTGGATCGGGTCGAAGGGTTCGAGCTGCCAGTTGGCCGTGGACGAATCCTTCACCTATCGGGCGATGTCGCTGTAATCGATGAAAGCTACAACGCCAATCCGCTTTCGGTCAGCGCGGCCCTGGATACTCTTGCTGTTCGTGCCACAGGCCGGCGAATCGCTGTGCTGGGTGACATGCTTGAGTTGGGGCAGGAATCGAAATTCTATCACCGCCAAATGGGTGAAATTGCCGCTACCCGGGCAGACTTGCTTTTCTTCTACGGTCCCCTTTCCGCTGATGCGGCCGCAGCCGCGCATCAGGCCGGCATGCAGCCTGATGCCGTACAACACTTTCTGGACCGGGTTGAGTTGACGAAGGCAGTGAAAATGGCGCTACAATCATCCGATTGCCTCCTGGTCAAAGGGTCACGCGGCATGCATTTGGAAGACCTGATATATGAATTGGAGTAGACGATGACTTGGCTGCAAATTCTCCTGGTTTCCTTCGTGGTGACGCTGTTGTTGATGCCACCGTTGATTCGTTTCCTGCGAAGGAAGAGTTTCGGCATTACAGTCCGGGCCGAGGTGGTGGAGCATTTGCACAAGACGGGTACTCCCAAGGCGGGCGGACTGGTTTTTCTATTAGTGCCCACCGTCGCCTGTCTTCTGTTTGGACCGACCCAGGAGGTCTGGGCGCTTTTGTTGTTGTTCGTTTGCTCCGGCGCGATCGGGTTTGCCGATGACTTCATCTCTTACAGGCGCAAGGACTCCCTCGGCTTGATGGCTCGGTACAAAATCTTGTTGCAGTTGGTTCCAGCCTTCCTCTTTGCTTGGCTTACCAAGATGGACTCCGCGATTTGGATTCCTTTCATTCCTCCGTTGGACATTGGTTGGTGGTATCTACCGGTAGCAATGTTCGTCATAATTTGCGGAGAGAATTCCGTGAACCTCACAGACGGTGCCGACGGCCTGGCTGGTAGCATTTTTCTGACGGTTATCGGCGCTTTGATTGTGGTGGCTTTCCTGCAGGGGACAATTTCGCTCTTTCCCTTCATATTCAGCCTGGCGGGAGTTGTGGCGGGATATCTCTGGTTTAACGTCCACCCGGCGTCCGTGATCATGGGGGACACCGGATCTCTGGCTTTGGGAGCGGCCATGGCCGGTCTGAGCCTGATCCTGCACATTCCCCTTTTTTTGCCGTTCATCGCGGTGATCTTTGTGGTGGAAACCGTTTCCGTGATCTTGCAGATCTTTTACTTCCGTCGCACCGGCGGCAAGCGCTTGTTCAAAAGATCCCCGCTGCACCACCATTTTCAGCTTTCCAATTGGAGTGAAGCGCAAATCGTATTCCGATTTTCTCTGGTGAACCTGTTGTTCATCGCCTTGGCTTTTCTCTTCATTTGGGTTTAGGGATGAAGATGCAGACGTTTTCCATCTTGGGGATCGGCAAGCGGGGTAAATCCGGATACGAAAGCGCCAAAGCCCTGCGGGTGTTGGGAAAAGAAGTTTTTCTGAGTGAAAGTCGCATGCGAACCGATTGCGAGGTGGATGCCCAGGAGATGGAAGCGTGGGGTGTGCAGTTGGAATTCGGTGGGCACAGCGAACGTCTTTTTCAACAAGAGGTGTTGATCGTTTGTCCGGGAATTCTGCCCACGACTCCGGTGATTCAAGAAGCTCTACGTAGAGGAATGCCGGTATGGAGCGAGATCGAATTGGCTTTTCGCCTGGCCAAGGCCCCATTGATCGCGATCACTGGCACCAACGGGAAAACTACAACCACTGCGCTCATTGCAGATATTTTGCGGCAGGGAACAAAACCCGTTTTTGTGGGAGGCAATATCGGTATTCCGCTGGTACGAGTGGCCTTGGAGGCACCCGTCGAAGCTTGGATCGTAGCGGAAATCGGTGCTCCTCAACTGGAGTTTATCTCCAGCTTTCATCCACACGTTGCCGTGCTGCTCAACTTTTCCGAGGATCATCTGGACCGCTATGCCTCGATGGCGGAATACCGGAAGACGAAAAGCCGAATGGTGGAGAATCAGCAGTCGAATGACTGGGTCGTGCGCAACCGACTGGACGAGTGGTCCATGCAGACTACATCAGCAGCGCGCGTCTTCACGTTGTTTGCATGGGGGAACGAAGACGGAGTATGGATGGAGGGTGGACAAATCCGGGCGCGCTTAGACGGGAAAATCAGTGAAATTGTCTCCTTCAATGAATTGCCTCTTCCGGGCCAGGCAAATCCAGAAAATGCGCTGGCCGCGATGGCCTGCGGGATTCTCGCTGGCTTGCAGCCGGCGCAGATTCGGTCTGGTCTGGCTGCGTTCCAAGGTGTCGAGCACCGATTGGAGTATGCCGGCCGGATCCATGGCATTCCCTATTACAACGATTCGTCGGGAACCAATCCTTTGTCCACCATCCGCTCTCTGGCTGTTTTTTCCCAACCGGTGGTCCTTATCCTCGGCGGGAGCGAAAAAAACGCCAATTTCCACGAACTGGTGCAGGTAGCTCGCAAAAAGGAAGCTACCCTGGTCCTGTTTGGCGCCACCCGGGAACGGATCGCCCGGGCATGTTGGCAGGAGAACTTTTCCAGCTTCCGGATTGTGGAAGGAGATTTGGCAGAAGTGCTGGATTCCGTTGCTTGCATGGCGCAGCCTGGATCGGTCGTACTCTTTTCCCCTGCCTGCGCCAGTTTTGATATGTTCCAGGACTACGAGCATCGCGGCGAGGTTTTCAAGCATCTGGTGCGGGAACGGGAGGCCGGTGCGCGGTAAGGCCCTTTCTTTGTTCTTGCTGATGCTGGCCTTGTGCTTACTAGGGTTGGTGTTCGTGGCCAGTGCCAGCTCCTGGGTCTCATTGCGCGACACGGGGGATTCTCTGTATCTGCTGAAGAAACAAGCGATCTGGTTTGCCCTGGGGTTGGTTGGTTTTTTGGTGATGTTCCGAATCCCGCTTGCCGTTTGGCAAGGCCGGGCGATTTGGGCTTTCGGCATTCCCATTCTTTTAATGATCGCTCTCTTCACTCCCCTGGGGGTCAGCACCGGTGGGTCCGTGCGATGGATTTCCCTTGGTCTTTTAGGCAGTCTCCAACCCTCGGAGTTTCTCAAGCTGGGCTCTGTGATTTTCTTTTCCGCCTGGCTAACCGCTACCAGCAAGCGCAAGCGAACGCCAGCGATGTGGGGAGCTCTTTTTCTATTTGCCTTGCTCCCCTTGGCTTTAATCGTATTGGAACCGGATCTGGGGTCGACCTTTATCCTGGGCTTGGCTCTGCTTGTGGTCTTTTTTCTGGCTAATGTTCCCTTGCTGCAACTCTCGATTGGTTTTGGAGCCGGGGCGATCGGGTTCCTCGTGATGGCCTGGGCATTCCCTCATGGGCGGCAACGGCTGCTGACGCTCCTAAATCCCAGTCAAGATCCCACCGGTTCGGGATACAACATCAGGCAATCTCTACTGTCTTTTGGTGCTGGGGGTATCTGGGGAGTCGGGTTGGGCCTGTCGCGACAAAAGTTCCAATGGCTACCTCAGGCTCATAATGATTTCATCTTCGCGATCGTTGCCGAAGAAACCGGCTTACCCGGCGTGTTGGTGATTCTGGCGCTTTTCCTTTTCCTTGCCTGGCTAGGATACGGCTTAGCTTACCGCAGCCGCGAGCTCTTTCCCCGCTTGGTGGCGGCCGGATGTACTACTCTGTTGGTGTGGCAAGCTGTGACTCACATCGGAGTCTCCACCGGTTTCCTCCCTGTCACAGGCATCACTTTACCCTTTATCAGCTACGGAGGCACCTCATTGCTTGTTTCGATGTGCATTTGTGGCTTGCTGGCGCGGATAGCCAAGGAGGAGGGTTCCAAACCATGAGGATCCTCCTAGCCGGCGGCGGGACCGGCGGACACCTCTTCCCTTTAATCGCCGTTGCGGAAGCCTTGCGGCGGAAAGATCCGCAGATTGCATTGCTCTTATGCGGCCGGAGAAACAGCCTGGAGCAACAAGAAGCCGATCGAGCAAAGATCTGTTTTCTCCCCCTGTTTCGGCAGAGTAATCGCAGAGACAATGCCGTACAGATGGCGATCTCCTTGTTGCTTGCAGCGCTGGGCGTCTGTCAGTGCCTCTACCAGTTGTTCCATTTGCGGCCGGATTGGGTGGTGGGTTCTGGCGGCTATATCAGCTTGCCAATGATTGCTGCGGCCAAGCTTCTTGGGCAACCCTACGTTCTGCTAGAGCAGAATCGGATTCCCGGAAAAGTGACCCGGTCCTTTGCCCGGACTGCCCAGGCGGTGTTTCTCACCTTTCCCGCTCCTGCAAGTTCGCTGGTTTCCCAACGAACGATCCTTGTCGGCAATCCGGTGCGCCAGAACCTTTTCGGTGCGCGTTCGGAAGCGAGAGAGTTTTTGGGTTTGGCTCCATCGGCGCTTTTGTTGGTGCTTGCAGGAGGCAGCCAGGGAGCGCGCAGTCTTAACGAATTTGCGGTTTCCTGCCTGCCTCGATTGCTAGAAAGAATTCCCCAACTGGAGGTGTTTTGGGTTGCCGGTTCGAAGCACGCATCGGTTTACCGTGAACGTATGCCACTCCACGAGCGACTGCAATTGGTCGATTTCACAACAGAAGCTCCAATCTGGGTTGCCGCAGCGGATCTTTTTGTCGGCCGTTCCAGTGCTGGTTTCCTCTCCGAGGCATTAGTAGCAGGAGTCCCTTCCATCCTGGTCCCCTATCCTCATGCTGCCGATGACCACCAGATGGCAAACGCCCGCTTCCTGGAAGAAGCCGGTGCGGCCATCGTCGTAACGGAGGATGCCTTGGCAATGCTGGAAGCCACCATCGTTGTCCTATTCCAAAATCCGCAACGATTGGAAGAAATGAGGCGAGCAACGGCTGTTTTGGCGCGGCCACGAGCCGCGAGTGAAGTTGCTGGATGGTTGCTGGGTTCAACACGTGCTACCCGATAGAATTCACTTGATCGGAGTAGGGGGTGCCGGGATGTCCGCCCTGGCAATTCTCCTGTCGAGGCACCATCAAGTCAGCGGTTCCGACCCTTCGATTGCGCCGGCCTTGCAGCATCAATTAAACCGAATGGGCGTGCAAGTTTGGCTGCAACATGACCCGGAACACCTTTCCGGCGCAGAGTTGGTGATTCTTTCCTCTGCCATCCCAGAGGATAACGTGGAATTGCAGGCGGCCCTTACACTGCAGATCCCGCTGCGTCACCGAGTGGATGTGCTGGTAGAACTGAGCCAGGGGATGCGTTTGCTCGCGGTGGCCGGTACGCATGGCAAAGGTACGACCACGGGTATGTTGGGACATGTCTTTCGACAGACGGATCAAGACCCCTCTCTGTTCAACGGCGCCGAACTGGTGCAGTACGACCAACGCGCCTGGTGGGGTCAAGGACGCTATTTTATTGCCGAGATGGACGAAAGCGACGGTTCCTTTCTCAAATGGACCCCTGCGCTCGCCTTGATTACCAACATCGATGCAGATCATCTGAACTTCTGGGGAGATATGAACGGCCTTCTGCAAGGATTTAATCTCTTCTCTGCCCGGGTTGAAGAAGGCCTAGTTATTCACGACAGTGTTCTGCCGAATCTGAAGAACCAATCCAAACCACTCATTCCATATGGACGGTCCCCCGAATGCTTGTTCCGTTTGCTGCATACGGAGTTCACTAGCGCAGGAACTGCGATTCGAGTAGCTACGCCAGATGGGATGAGGGAATTCACCATCCCTCTTTTGGGAGAGCACAACGCCCAAAACGCGATCGGAGCCTTGGCTCTGAGCACATTGGAAGGAGTTTCACTGGATGCGGTGATCGAAGCTCTGACAACCTATCGTGGCATTCGCCGTCGCCTGGAACGAAAGGGGGAAGCCCGAGGTGTGCTGGTCTTTGATGACCACGCCGACCATCCGACGGAGATCGCTCGCACGCTCGGTGCCCTTCAATCTTTAGGCAGACCGATCTTCTGTGTCCTTCAACCTCACCGGTACTCCCGGGTGCAGGCGGTGTTGCGACAATATGCAGCCGCTTTAGATCTTGCGAATACAATCGTGCTATTGCCCATATTCTCCGCCGGGGAAACAAAACCTCCTGATTGGAAGGAAGATATTGTACATCAAGTGGTTCACGAACTGTATCCGCAGCGAGCCGTCCACTTTTCAACCCGCGCGGAACTCCCTACACTGTTGCAAAATCGATTACGGAAAGGCGACCTTCTTTTGTTTCTGGGTCCTGGCGATATAAGTGAAATTGCTGAACAAGCCTGGCAGCATCTCTCAAGCAGCATTTAACCTGCTTAGTCATCGATTAAAAGGCTCTGCCTACTTCGACGAGCCTTTATCCCGCCACACCAGTTATCGCATCGGTGGACCGGCCGATATACTTTTCATCCCGCAAGATGTTGAGGATCTACAGGAGGCGATCTCTTGGGCGCGCGCGGAAAATATCCCGTATTTCATCATGGGCAATGGTAGCAACTTGCTGGTGTCAGACCGGGGCTTTCGTGGCCTTCTGATCAAGATATCCGGGAGTTTCAATGGGATTCGGTTCGAGGAAAACCGCGCGATTGCGGGAGCAGGTACCGATCTGGGAGTGCTCATCAACCAAGCCGCGCGGCATGGATTGTTCGGTCTCCCTTTTGCTGTAGGCATTCCGGGTACCGTGGCCGGAGCGATCGTGATGAACGCTGGTTCGGCCACCCTTTATATGGGGCAACAGATCGAAAGCATTGCTGCCTTGAATTGCCGCGACCTCCGGCAAAAAACACTTCATCGCCAGGAGTTGGGATTTCAATATCGCAGGAGCATGCTCGATTCGGGAGACTGGGTCGTCCTGGAAGCGACCATTTCCATGCAAGAGGAACGGCCGCAGATTGCCTTCGAGCGGATCCGTGAATTGCTGCTGCGCCGGCGAACCGCCCAACCATTAAAATACCCATCCGCTGGCAGTGTGTTCCGCAATCCTCCCAATGCGTACGCGGGCCAGCTGATTGAAGAGACGGGCTGCAAGGGTTGGTGTGTCGGTGATGCGATGATCTCAGCCGTTCACGCCAATTTCATCGTGAACGTTGGCCAAGCGACGGCCAACCATGTGCTAGTTTTGATGGAAAGAGTACAAGCGGCAGTGGAAGAACACTACGGATTACTGTTGCAGCCGGAAATCAAACTGCTGGGAGATTGGTCCCAATCCATGTCACTTTGGCGAGGAGATGCTGGCAGGTGAAGGTTTTTTGCGCGATCCTGCTGTTTCTGCTCTGCTTGATGGTCCCCTGGCTGTATACGATATTGCCTTTTCCGGCGGAATTGGTCCTGGCGGGGGAGCCGGCACCGTCTCCTGCTCTAGCAAAGGCAATACCAAATGGTTCTTTCCTGCACATGGCTGTTCCCACCGTGACACAATGGCAGGTTTTGGAACCACGGGTAAAAGAAGTTCGATACAGTCAGTACTATCCCTTTACGATTCAGGCATTTTTTTCGTGGCAAAACAGCCTGATATCATTTCGTCTGGATGGAGACTCGTGGGAATGGTTGGAATCGGGGCAAATGATAAAGTCACCCGATGTGGAACCCACGGTTACGGCGAGTTTCTATGCAACTGCTCTTCCAATGGAATTGAGTCTGCAGGCCATTGATTTGCTTCAACAGGTTCCTGCGGACCTATGGACACAAATCATCGCATTACAGATAGCACAGAACCAGCAATTCATCGTAGAATTGAGCGATGGATTGGAATTGTTCTTTCGTTTGGAAAAGGAAAACTACGAGCGCCACTTGCCCTTCCTGCAAATCTATATAGAGAAGGCCAGGAAGGACGGGAAGAAGGAGTTGCATTTTGAGTTCGAAGATGTTTTCGCAAAATAGAGGAGGGAGGCAGATGAACGTGTACGACCCTTGGGAAGAAAGCCAGGCTAGCATCAAAGTTGTCGGTGTTGGAGGCGGCGGAACGAATGCGGTAAACCGCATGATCGAGACAGGGATCAAACATGTGGAGTTCATCGCAGTCAACACAGACGTTCAAGTGCTCAAGTTGTCCGTGGCGGATCGTCAAATCCAAATTGGAGCAAAAGTCACCAAGGGTTTGGGCGCCGGTTTCAATCCCGAGTTGGGAGAAAGGGCTGCGGAAGAATCCCGCGATGTGATTGCTGAAGCATTGGCAGGCGCAGACCTGATTTTTATCGCTTCCGGGATGGGAGGTGGCACCGGTACTGGAGCCTCTCCCATTATTGCCGAAATCGCCAGACAGCTCGGATCGCTCACGATCGCCATTGTGACAAAACCCTTTTCCTTCGAAGGGCGCCGAAGAGCGCAAATTGCGGAGCAAGGGATCGCGAAGCTGCGAGAAAAAGTTGATACGCTGATTACGATACCCAATGATAAGTTGTTACAGGCGGTGGCAAAAAACACAACATTGCTGGATGCATTTCGATCAGCGGACGACGTGATCAAGCAAGGTGTACAAGGGATCTCGGATTTGATTACAGTCCCCGGACTGATCAATTTGGATTTTGCCGATGTGAATACGATTATGCGCGATGCCGGCACCGCTTTGATGGGAATTGGAATCGGCACAGGCGAGAACCGGGCAGTAGAAGCTGCTCGTATGGCGATTTCCAGCCCGTTGCTGGAAACATCGATCGAGGGAGCACGCGGCCTGCTCTTTAATATTACGGGTGGTAAAAACGCTACGTTAAACGAGATCAATGAAGCCGCCAATCTGATCAGTCAAGTTGCGGATCCCGATGCCAATATCATTTTCGGTTCGGTGATCGACGATACGCTTGAGGATCAAATTAAAATAACGGTCATTGCTACCAGTTTTGACGCCGCCCGTTATAAGAAAGAAGGCCGAACCGGCGGAGGCACCCCGGCACCAGGTACTGGAACTAAGCCGGAACAGCAATCCGCAGGATCTTTTGACCTCCGGGATTTCGGCGAGG
>Ga0315289_10007871_pt1 | contig 15469 bp, 13 predicted proteins | sample YL17G11_40_MG_FD_203452 | JGI IMG/M metagenome (GOLD analysis project Ga0315289, IMG submission 203452) | Sediment microbial communities from Yellowstone Lake, YNP, Wyoming, USA - YL17G11_40 | ecosystem: Environmental > Aquatic > Freshwater > Lake > Sediment | place: USA: Wyoming | collected... | reverse complement strand
CCGCCGGGCGATGTCGCCCGGCGGACCAACAGGAGATGCTGACCAACGTGCGTGGGTACCTGCGGAGCACGCAGAAACAACCTCAGGCTGTCCGAAGCTTCTTTCAAGAAGAGAACGTTCGTTATGCCGCTATGCAGCAAGTGTCAAATGAATACTGCTCTTGGTAGTAACGAAATGATCTCATCACAATACTGCATTGCCTGCGGCGCAATCTTGTATCAACGCGAGCTCCGTTGTGTAGGGCGAGCAACTTGTTGCTCGCGCAATGCCTAGCCGAGGGCGGCGGGGCCACAGCTCTTCAACGGGCTGCTAAGCCATACCGCGATTGGAGCAGCTCCCCGGCGCACGTCCGGCTGGCCGGCCTGGCGGCGGAGCGCCGCCGACCCCGCATCATCATTCCGTGGTGGTCAGCGCCGGGCGCGAGCGGCTCCGGATCAACTCGGCGATGTCGTCGGGGTGCGGCACGCCGGACACGGCGATCTCCACGTCCGCCTGGCCGGCCGAGGATATCCCCAGCGAGCCCACGTGAAGAATCCGCTGGAGCACCGACTGCTCCACAATGATGTTGCGGACGTCAACGATCCGCACCTCGCTGCTGTGCTTGGCGATCAGGCCGCGGCAGAAGATGATTCGGTCCTCGGTGATCGTCAGCGTTGTGGACCAGCAGCGAAGGAACCACCGCAGCAGCGCCAGCCCCGCCAGGCCGGCCACCGCCGCGCCCAGGACCAGCGCGGCCATCCGCACGCCGGCGTCATCCTGCGCCAGGCCCCACACCAACAGCGCCGCCCCACCCACAATCAACAACCACAACAGCCCGAACCGCAGCGGCGCCGTCCGCCACATCGATAGCCGAATGACCACGCCTGTTCTCCCATCCGCCTGTCCGCGACATCCCCCGGCCACACGGACCTGCCGCGACGCTCTTGTTGAACTTGCCGCCCCGGAAGGAGCTCGTTCGAGGTGTCCACTGGGCCGTAGTAGATTTGAACTACTGACCTCCTGCGTGTCGAGCAGGCGCTCTAGCCAACTGAGCTAACGGCCCGGGGGCGTCGGATTTACTCTATGCCCGCCCCCGCGCGGCGTCAAGGCAACTTCCGCCAGACAGGTCCGCTGCCAACCTACGGCCTAAACCCCTACAGCCTATCGTCTCTCCTGCTCGCCATTTGCCTTGACAGCCTCGGACGATGCGCCGATGATATAGTAGCGGATGCGGCCGGCGACGCTGCCGGCCCCAGAGCCTATGGCCCAGAACCGTACCACCACGACGACGTCGTAATGGCCCGCCCAGGACCAGTCCGGGCGGGGCCTTGTCGCGTGCGGTGGACGTTCCGCGATCCGCTTTCCCCTTGGCCCCCCCTGACGATCCTGGTGCAATCAGGAACCGCACCATGAACGTGACCATCCAGTTGCCCGACGGCTCAACCAAGGTCTACGACGAGCCGGTCAGTCCGTACCGGGTCGCCCAGGACATCTCTCCGCGCCTGGCCAAGGCGGCGGTGGCGGCGGAAGTTGACGGCCAGCCCCGCGACCTGGCCGCTCTGCTGGGCGAGGGGACCCATCGGCTTCGCCTGCTGACCGATCGCGATGCCGGGGCCCTGGAGGTGCTGCGCCACACGGCCTCGCACGTGCTGGCCCAGGCCATGGTCCGCCTGTATGGGCCCAAGGTGCAGTACACTATCGGCCCGGCGCTGATGGATGACTTCCAGTACGGCTTCTACTACGACTTTGACCTGCCCAACAGCCTGTCGCAGGAGGACCTGTCCAAGGTCGAGCAGGAAATGCAGCGGATCATCTCCGAGAAGCTGCCCATCGAGCGCCTTGAGGTGAGCTTGGACGAGGCTCGCCGGCGGATGGCGGACATCGGCCAACACTACAAGGCGGAGATGATCGACGACTTGGCCAAGGGCCAGCCGCCGCCCGCGACGATCAGCCTCTACCGCCAAGGCGAGTTCCTGGACATGTGCCGCGGCCCGCACCTGGCGGACACCGGCCGGCTGAAGGCCTTCAAGCTCATCACCACCGCCGGGGCCTACTGGCGCGGAGACGAGCACAACAAGATGCTCACCCGCGTGTACGGGACCGCATTCTTTGAGCCCAAGCAACTGGAGCAGCACCTGGCGCGGATCGAGGAGGCCCGCAAGCGGGACCACCGCGTCCTGGGCCGCCAACTGGGGCTGTTCCTCGTCAGCGACGCCGTAGGCCCGGGCCTGCCGCTGTGGATGCCCAACGGCGCCATCCTCCGCATGCAGTTGGAGAACTGGCTGCGGGCGGAGCTGCTCAAGCGCGGCTATCAGCCGGTTTACACGCCGCACATCGGCAAACTGGACCTTTACCGCACCAGCGGGCACTACCCCTACTATAAAGACTCGCAGTTCCCGCCCATCATGCTTAGCCAGGAGGAAGGCTACCTGCTGAAGCCGATGAACTGCCCGCATCACATCCAGATCTACAAGGCCGGCCAGCACAGTTACCGCGAGCTGCCGATCCGCCTGAGCGAATTCGGCGCGGTGTACCGGTTCGAGCAGTCCGGCGAGCTCAACGGGCTGATCCGCGTGCGGGGCTTCACCCAGGACGACGCGCACATCTTCTGCACTTCCCAGCAGTTGGAGGCGGAGATCGAATCGTGCGTGGACCTGACCAAGCTGGTGCTCGACACCCTGGGCCTCACCGACTACCGCGTCCGGCTGGGCCTGCGCGACGCCACCGTCGACAAGTACATCGGCAAGAGCGAGAACTGGGACCTGGCCGAGGAAAACATCCGCCACGTGGTCCAACGGCTGGGGATGGACTACACCGATGCCCGCGGCGAGGCGGCCTTTTATGGGCCCAAGATCGACTTCCTGGTCAAGGACTGCCTGGGGCGGGAGTGGCAGCTTGGGACCATCCAGGTGGACTACAATCTGCCGGAGCGGTTCGAGCTGGAGTACATCGGCCCTGACAATGCCCCGCACCGCCCGGTGATGATCCACCGGGCGCCGCTGGGCAGCCCGGAGCGGTTCATCGGCATCCTGATCGAGCACTTCGCGGGCGCGTTCCCGTTGTGGCTGTCGCCGGTGCAGGTGGCCGTGCTGAGCGTCAGCGAGAAGTCCAACGATTACGCCGCCCAGGTGGCCGACCGGCTGCGCCAGGCGGGCCTGCGGGTGGAACTGGACGATTCCAGCCAGAAGATCGGGGCCAAGATCCGCCAGGCCACCCTCCAGAAAACGCCGTACATGGCGGTGATCGGCGCTCGCGAGGCCCAGGCCGGCGGCGTGGCGGTGCGCCACCGGACCGCCGGAGACCTAGGCGCGCGGAGCCTGGAGCCGTTCGTGTCGGCCCTGCGCGACGAGGTGGAAAGCAAGGGTAAGACGAATTTGCTGAGCCCCGGAAGCGCTTCCGGGACAATATAATACATGGCCATCAGGCCCAAGCCTCGCCCGTGGGGGCCAGGCCGCCGGCCGGAGAATGACACAGGAGAACAACCATCGCCAAGAACCTTCGCTTCAACGAACAGATCCGCATCTCGCCGATCCGCCTGATCGACGAGAACGACGGGCAAGTGGGCATCGTGGAAGTGCGCGAGGCAATGGCGCAGGCCCAGCAGGCCGGGCTGGACCTGGTCGAGGTCGCCCCGGATGCCCGTCCCCCCGTCTGCCGGATCATGGACTACGGAAAATGGAAGTACGCCCAGAGCAAGAAGGAGCAGCGGTCCAAGGGCCACCGCCGCGAGACGGAGCTCAAGGGAATCCGCATCAAGACGCCCAAGATCGGCCAGCACGACCTTCAGATCAAGCTGGGGCACGCCCGGGAGTTCCTGGAGCGTGGGGACCGGGTGCAGTTCGTGTTGCGGTTCCGCGGGCGCGAGCTGGCGCATATTGACGAAGGCGAGAGGGTCTTCCAGCGGGTCAAGGAGCAGTTGGCGGACGTCAGCAAGGTGGACCAGGACTGGCGGCGCGAGGGGCGGCGAATCACGATGACGCTGGCGCCCGTGCCCCGCAAGAGCGGGGCGCCGCCGCCGCCCGCGGCCTCGGCTCCGCCAGCGACCGAAAAGCCGACGGCGACCGAGAAGCCGACGGCCCAACCCCAGGACAGCGCCGCTCAGGGATAATCGCCCCAGGCCGGACGTAACGCGCGCCGCATGCAATTTTGATTGACAGCCGCCCAGGCCGTCACGATAATGCTTGGCTCTTTGGCGCCGTTCCAGACTCAGCATAAGTGACCATGACCACAAAAACCTACATGGCCAAGAAGGGCGAGTTGACGCCTAAGTGGCACGTTGTCGACGTGTCCGGGCTGATATTGGGCCGCGCCGCCGTCCGCATCGCCACCATCCTGATGGGCAAGCACCGGCCGGAGTATACGCCCCACGTGGACACGGGGGACTTTGTGATTGTGCTCCACGCTGACAAGATCAAGGTCACCGGCGCGGGCAAGCTCCGCCAGCGGACCTACGAGCGATACAGCAAGTACCCCAGCGGCCGCAAGGTCCAGACCCTGGAGGCCATGTTGGCCAAAGACCCGGCGATGGTGGTCAAGGAGGCGGTCCGCCGGATGCTGCCCAAGAGCAAGCTGGGCGTTGCCATGCTGGGCAAGCTGAAAGTCTACGCCGGGGCGGAGCATCCGCACCAGGCCCAGCAACCCGAGGCGTTGGTTCTCTAGCAAGTTCAGGAAGTCGCCACATGGCAGAGCAGGAAGACACGCAAGTGCAGGCGCCGGCCCAGCCAGCCTCGAAAGGTGGCTGGACGTGGGGGACCGGCCGGCGCAAGAAGGCTGTCGCCCGCGTGCGGGTCAAGCCCGGCAGCGGCCAGTTCATGGTCAACCGGCGGCAGGTCCAGGAGTACTTCACGGAAGAGGCCGACCGCCGCACCGTCGCCGCCCCCCTGGCGGTGGGAAATGTCGGCCCTTCGCTGGAGGTGCACGTGAGCGTCGGCGGCGGCGGGCCGACCGGACAGGCCGGCGCGGTGGCGTTGGGCCTGGCCCGCGCGATCGCCAAGGCCGTACCCGAAATGGACCGCGGCCTCCGCGACCAGGGACTGCTCACCCGCGACGCCAGGATGAAAGAACGCAAGAAGTACGGGCAGAAGGGCGCTCGCAAGAGGTTCCAGTTCTCCAAGCGTTAACCGCAGCCAAAGGCACAACCCCCACGAGCCCCGTCGCCCGCTGGCGCTGGGGCTTGTGTTTCCGGGCCGGGCTTGGCACAGAGGTTCCGGCCGGTGGAGTCTGCGCGGGAGATGACGATGCCTAAAGCCAAGAAAATCCGTGTGGTCCTGGTCGGCGGGAGCGGCTATGCCGGTTTCGAGGCGATCCGCTGGCTGAGTCGCCACCCCCACGCCGAGCTGGTGGGCGTGTTCGGCCCGGCCGGCGAATTGGGCGCGATGGACGAGTTCTACCCCCTACTGACCAAGCAGGTGACGCTGGCCCAGGAGCTGTTCGACCCCCAGCGCGTCGCCGGCCTGGGGGCCGACCTAGCCATGCTGTGCGTGCCCCACAAGGTAGCCATGGGCTACGTGCCCGCCCTGCGGGCCCACGGCCTGCGGGTGATCGACTGGTCCGCGGATTATCGCCTCGGCGATCCGAAGGTCTACCAGCAGTGGTACTGCCCGCACGAGGATCTGGAGCACCTCAAGGAGGCGGTCTACGGCCTGCCGGAGTATTTCGCCGACCGGATCCGCACCGCCAACCTGGTCGCCAACCCCGGCTGCTACCCGACGTGCAGCGTGCTGCCGCTGGCGCCGCTGCTGAAAGCGGGGCTGATCGCCGCGGACGACATCGTCGTCAACGCCGTCAGCGGCATCAGCGGCGCGGGCAGGACGCCGTCGCTGCCTTATCACTATCCGCAGCGCAACGAGAACTTTGAGCCGTACAAGGTGGGCAGCCACCGCCACATGCCGGAGATCGAGCAGACGCTCAGCGCGATCACGGGGCGCAAGGTCGCCGTGCTGTTTCAGCCGCACCTGTGCCCGATGGACCGCGGGATGCTGTGCAGCATCTACGCCACGCCCACGCGCGAGGTGACGGCCGACCAGGTGGCCTCCGTGCTGGAGCAGGCCTACGCCGACAAGCCCTTCGTGCGGGTGCGTCGCGACGTGCTGCCGGCCACCAAGTACGTCAGCGGGACCAACTTCTGCGATGTCCACGGCACGGTGGCCAAGGGTAAGGTGGTCCTATTCAGCGCCCTGGACAACCTGATCAAGGGCGCCTCGGGCCAGGCCATCCAGAACATGAACCTGATGTTCGGGTTCGACGAGACCGCCGGGTTGTACTAGACCAACCCGGTGTGCATGAGCGCAGGCCACAAGGGTATTGCCCTGCGGTCTGGGCGAAAGGCGCCCTGCTTCCGCTTGGGCAAGCATGGGCCCGCCTTGCGGGAGTGATTCATGGCTACACGACACATCACGGCGCCGGCAGGCTTCGTGGCTGGGGCGGTGGCGGCGGGAATCAAGCAGTCGGGCAAGCCGGACGTGGCGATCATCGCGGCCGAAAGCCTGGCAATCGCCGCCATCCTCACCACCCGCAACCAGGTGTTCGGCGAGCCGGTGCGCTGGTGCCGGAGGATCCTGCCGCGCGGCTCTGGGCGCATCCGCGCGATCGTCATCAATGCCGGCTGTTCCAACGTCTGCACCGGCGCGGCGGGCTTTCACGACGCCGCCGCCATGGCCAAGCGCGTCGCTAAGCGCCTGGGCTGCCGCGCTGAACAGGTGCTGGTGGCCTCGACGGGCATCATCGGCCATCGTCTGCCGATGCGGAAGATCCTCGCGGGCATCGACGCCGCAGCCGCTCGGCTGGGCGTCGGGGATGACGAGGCCGTAGTACGGGCCATCATGACCACCGACCTGAAGGAAAAGTCGGCCGTGGTACACGTGCGCCTTGGAGGCAAGGACATCACCGTCGCCGGCATCGCCAAGGGCTCTGGGATGATCGCGCCGCACCTGGCGACCATGATTAGCGTGATCACCACCGATGCGCTCGTGCCGCCGGCCCTGCTGCACAAGGCCCTGCGCGAGGTAGTGGGAGGCACCTTCAACGCCGTGACCGTCGATTCGGACACCTCCACCTCCGACACGGTGGCGGTGCTGGCATCCGGGGCGGCGGGCGCGGGGCCGCGCTCGGCCGCGTCGGGCGATTACCGGCGGTTCGTCAAGGCCCTGGGCGACGTGTGCGGCCGATTGGCCCGCGCGATCGCCGCCGACGGGGAGGGTGCGACCAAGCTGGTCAGCATCGAGGTTCGCGGCGCCCTCGGCGACGCCGAGGCCGCCATCGCCGCCAAGTCGGTGGCCGACTCCCCGCTGGTCAAGTGCGCGATCCACGGCGGCGACCCCAACTGGGGGCGCATCGCCGCGGCGCTGGGCAAGTCGGCGGCCAAGGTATCCCCCGAAAAGCTGTCGATCCGCATCGGCGGCGTGACCGTCTTCGCCCGCGGCCGGCCGAAAGCCTTTGACATAGCCAAGGTCCGGCAGCACCTGCGGGGCAGCGAGGTTCGCGTCCAAGCCCGCCTTGGCCTAGGCCGCGGGACGTTCACCGCCTGGACGTGCGACCTGTCGCGCCAGTACATCGCCATTAACGCGGACTATCACACGTAGGCGAGCCCCGCGGTGCCATTGCGGCGCTTTTTGGCCCCAGGTCTGCCGCAGGCAAGTGTGACCGAAGACGATCCCAACTGCTTGTTAATTCAAGGGTAAAAGCTCGGCGCCACCACCCCTACCAGCCGCATATTCGCTACAGCTTGCCTGTGTTTACATGTAGGTTAACGAGGCTTGTTTTTTGTGGAATTGAAATACTTGCCCCCTTTACACCCTGTGGGCTTGGGGTAGAATCGCATGTAGAGGAAGATTGCCCCGGAGGTAATCAGGTGTTCCTCAGAGAACTAACTCGCAAGCAACGGATCATCTTGCTGGTGATCCTCAGTTTCGCCGCCCTCTGCTGAGCTTCTGGGCGGGGGCTGAGGGTTGTCTAGCGGCGCTATCTTGACGCGCCACCCGCTGTAACCTCTAGGGCTTGGATTCACCGGACAGCCCTGACCGGAACCTCTGGCATCCCCGGCGCCGCGCCGCTATGCTCTGCCTGCCGCGCAGGTTTGGCAGGAGGCGGCGTCGATGCCCATTCAACCCCGACGAGCCGAACGCCTGAATCTCATGCAGCTATTGAACCTGGCCCGCGAAGAGGACCTGGGCGAAGGCGACGTGACCAGCGCGATGCTGCCCCCACACGTGATGGCTCACGGGCACTTCGTTGCCCGCCAGGGCATGGTCGTGTGCGGCGCGGCGCTTCTGGAGGCCATCGCGTTGGGCTACGACGGGCACCTGCGGACCACCCCGATGGTCCAGGAAGGCCAATGCGTCGAGGCCGGCACAACGCTGGCGGAGTGGGAAGGCCCGGCGCGGGCCATGATGGCGGCCGAGCGGGTGGCGCTGAACTTCCTCCAGCGGCTCTCGGGCGTAGCCAGTATGACCCGGCGCTTCGTGGACGCCGTGGCCGGAACCGGCGCGGAGATCTACGATACCCGCAAGACCACCCCCGGCTGGCGCGGCCTGGAGAAGTACGCGGTCCGCGTGGGCGGCGGTCGAAACCACCGGCGCGGCCTGTATGACGCGGTGCTGGTCAAGGACAACCACCTGGCCGTGCTGGCCAAGGCCGAGGGGCGCGAGCCCCTGGAGGCCATCGGCGAGCAACTGGAGCGAATCCGTCCGTATCTCGGCGAGCGGGCGTTCATCGAGCTGGAGGTGGACTCGCTGGAGCAGTTCGAGGTGGCCCTGACGCTGCCGGTGGACATCATCCTGCTGGACAACATGTCGTTGGATCAATTGCGGCACGCCGTGACCCGCCGCAACCAAGCCGGCCTGTCCGGGCGGGTCGAGCTGGAGGCCTCGGGAGGCATCACGTTGGCCAACGTGCGCCAGGTTGCGCAGACCGGCGTGGAGCGGATCGCCGTGGGGGCGCTGACGCACTCGGCCGGCGCGGTGGACATCTCGCTGGACATCCAAGTGGACTAGAAGACCATGCCCGGGTCCGATCGAACGTCACGTCCCCAGCCACCCAAGGGTGCGTCCCGCCTGCCCGGTGACGGCCGCCCGGACCGTCTGCTGGACGTGCTTTATGCGCGGCGGGGGCAGTTCGTGATGGTGTCCGAGCTGGCGCATGGGGCCGCCGTGGCGATGAAGGAAGTTCCCTCCGCCTTGGAGCAACTTCGCCGGCGCGGGCATCGTCTCCAGACGTCCCCGGGCGGGATCATGCTGGAGCGGCCGGTAGTGATCGACAGCCACCTGGTCGAGCACGGCCTGGACACCCGCCGCGTCGGCCGGCACGTGTTGTGCTTCGGCGTCACCGATTCCACCAACGACGTGGCCATGTCCGGCGCGGCCCAGAAGGACGCCGACGGGCTGGCGGTCTTCGCGCACGCCCAGCGGCGCGGGCGGGGGCGCTTCGGGCGAAGCTGGTCCAGCCCCGCCGGGGCCAACGTGCTGATGAGCGTCTTGTTGGTGGAGGCCCCCCAGCCGCTGCCCCACGAGGCCCTGACAATCGCCGCCGCCCTGGCGGTGGCGGAGGCGGCGCAGGAAGTGTGCGGCGCCCCCTGCCGGCTCCGCTGGCCCAATGACGTGCTGCTGGAGGGGCGCAAGACGGCGGGGGTGCTGGTGGAGCGGCGCCGTGGGCGCGGCCAAGCGGCGACCGTGATCGGCATCGGAGTGAACGTGAACGCCGCGCCCCCGGCTTCACAGATCGGCCGCGAGGCCGCTTGTCTGGCCCAACATGCGGGCGAACCGATCGAGTGCAACGAGGTCGCGCGGGCGGTGCTGCGCCGGCTGGATGATTGGCTGGCGCGCCTGGCGCGGCCCGAGGAGGCCGAGGCGCTGCACCAAGCCTGGCAGCAGCGCTGCGGCACGCTGGGGATGCGCCTGCGGGTGCTGTGTGATGGGAAGGTCTACCAGGGGCGGGTGGTGGACGTCAGTCCGCTGGAGGGGCTGATGCTAAGCTGTGACGACGGTCGCCAGCTTCATCTGCCGGCCGAGCGCTCTACGGTGGTGGACTAGCCGGTGGCGGGGCGGACAGCGACGGGAGCCGCCGCGGATCGGTCCGGCCCAGCGGGCCAAGCAGGCGGGATAGGACCGCGATGATCCGGGCCTTTATGCCTGGCCGCCACCACAGCGACTCACGGGCCGCCTCAACGGCCTGGCGGAAGCAACCGGCTCTGAAGTACTGCCTCGCGGCCGCGTAGTGCAGCCTCCCCAGCCTGGCGGCTACCACGTCCGGCTCCAGCATGGACGCGCCGCCTAGCTCCTCCACAAACCGCCGCAGGACCGCCGCCTCGAGCCGTCGGCTGTAGCCGCTCTGACGCGAGAGATTGGCCCCGTGCCGCCGGCGCAGCCCCGTCGGCTTGCCCAGAGGGACGAAGCGGCAGTGCAGGCTCATCCGCAAATACAGATCGTAGTCTTCGCAGCCGCGCAGCCGGGGATCGTAGGGGCCGGCGCGGTCGATCAGCTCGCGGCGGTAACACACGCACAGGTGCGACAAATACATCCGGCCAAACAGCTCGCGCGTGCCGGTGGGGCGATCCTGGAACTGCCCCCGCAAGGGCCTGACCGACCCGTCGCGGTTGAGCCGGTGGCGATAGCCGTGGATAAACTCGACATCCGGGTGCTCGCGGATGAAGCCGCGGTAGCCGGCCAGGGCGTCGGGCAGGAAGAGGTCGTCGCTGTCCAAGTACGTCAGCCACTCGGCGCGGGCGATGGCGAGGGCGGCGTTGCGGGCGGCGGCGGGTCCGGCATTGTCCTGGTGGATCACGCGGATGCGCCGATCGCTCCGCGCCAGGTGGTCGATGAGTTGGCCGCTGCCGTCGGTCGAGCCGTCGTCGACCATGACCAGCTCCCAATCGCCGCAGGTCTGGTCGAGGACCGATTGCACCGCCGCCTCGACGTAGCGAACGTGGTTGTAGACCGGCATGATGATGCTGAACATCGGGCGCGGATCCATGCCTAGATACTATAGCCGGCGCCGAGCATAGCGGACAGGGAGCCGCCGGCCCGGCGCGGCAGGCAAGCCGGCAGATCCGAGCCGGCAAGGGCACGATCGCCACTGCACACGGCCCAAAACGCCGACCGCCCGCCCAGCCGGTACGGTAGACTTAAGGCAAATGACCGGGCCTGATCTAAAAAGCTTGATCCGGCGGCACGCCGCCGAGTTGGGGTTTGCCGGGGCCCGCGTCGCGCCGGCTGGAGTCGTGCCGGAGTTTCACCGCTTCCAGCGCTGGCTGGAGGCAGGACTCCACGCGGGCATGGGGTACATGGCCCGTCACCTGGCGGTCCGCCGCGACAGCCGCCGGTTGCTGGATGGCGCCCGGAGCGTCATCTGCCTGGCCGCCGGCTACGCCCCCGGGGCCGGCGACAAGGAATGCCTGATCGCTCGCTTTGCCCGCGGGGCGGACTATCACCGCGTGCTCAAGACCAGGGGCCGCCGGTTGATCCAGGCGATTCGGCGCGCGGAGCCGAGCTTCGGAGGCCGGGTGTTCGTGGATGCCGGGCCGATCATGGAGCGAAGCCTGGCCGCTGCCTGCGGACTGGGATGGATCGGCGACAACGGCTGCCTGTTCGTACCCGGTTGCGGCAGCTACGTGGTGCTGTGCGAGGTGGTCTGCAACCTGCCGTTGGAGGCCGACGCACCGATCCAGAGCCGATGCACGCACTGCGGCCGGTGCCGCGCAGCCTGCCCGACCGGCGCTCTCCAGGCCGACGGGCTGGTCGACGCCCGCCGCTGCCGCAGCTACTTGACCATCGAGCACCCCGGCCGCATTGACCCGGAGCACTGGCCGGCGATGGCGGGAACGCTGTTCGGCTGCGACGATTGCCAGCAGGCCTGCCCGCACAATCAGCACCCAGGCCCCGGCGACGGCGAACTGACCGATTCGGGCACGTATCCGGCGGTGCCGGCCCTGGCGGACGTGCTGGGCTGGCAGGAGCAGGACTGGGATGCCTTCACGCGGGGCAGGGCGCTGCGGCGGCTGGGCTATCCGGGCTGGCTGCGCAACGCCATCCTAGCAGCCGGCGCGGCCAAGGATCTGTCCGCGCAGCAGGCCCGGGCCTTGTACCTGCGCCTAACGCAACTGCGCCGCCAAACTGGTCCGGCGCAACAACTGCGCGACGAGCTGGACTGGGCAATACAACGGCTGCATAGTGGATTGTGAACGTCCCACGGAGTGTGTCCGGGGCGTAAGGCGAGCGGCCCGTATGCCAAGAAGTAATCCCGCGCCCCGCGGGACCGGGATCTTCAAGGACAGGTAAACGCTGCACGGCGCGGAAAGGGTGCCGCATAGGCAGGCTTGCCTGGCATCCAGGCTGACTGGTTATGAAAAAGGGGCCTTCCCGGCAGGAAGGCCCCTTTCCGATGCGGGCCCTTGGTGGAGCGTTCAGCTCAGCGCGCCGGCCGCCTTGGCCAACGCCTCCAAGCCGGCGGCTTCGGCGGCGATGCCCTGCTTGAGGATCGGCACGATCATCGAGATGCGATCGGGCGTCCGTGCCCGCTGGTGCAGCGTCAGCGGCGTCGGCTCGCCGGCTCCCACCGCGGCGCGGAACCGCTCGTAGGCGTTGAACGCCTCGTGGTACTGCCTGGCGGCGGTGGATACCTGCCTGCCAACGCTCCCGGGCAGTTTCTGGGACAGCGTCTCCAGCCATGCCGCGGCGCATCTCCTGGCCGCCAGGCGCTCAAACGCCGCCCAGCAGAACCACTCGCCGCATTTGGCGAAGTCCTTGCCGGGGTCGGCCACGTCGGCCAGGTAGGCCTCCAAGGCCGCCATGCCCTGTGGCACGCCGCCCCAAGCATGCGGGGAGCCTTTTCCGACGGCCCGTCGCAGGGCCTGCGGAAGGATGCGCTCCCAAGGTTCCCCTTCCCGGCCGCGAACCAGAACGTACACGTTGCCGGGCTGGCTCATCTCGTCAATGTTCAACCAGCCGGGGGCGCCCGCGGTCTGATCGTAATAGACTTGCCGCTGACCGTCTTGCACGCGGTGGCCGGTGATCAACCCTCCGTCGAGGTACTCGCTGACAATCGGCCTGCCCTCATCAACGTGCTCCGCGACGAAGGGCCAGAGCCGGTCCTTGTCCCGCATCGGCGCGGCTTCGTACCCGTAGCCGAGGCGCTCGGGCAAGAACCGAAAAACCTCGTAGGGTCCGTCGCTCTTGGGGTCGCCGCACACGGCCAGGAAGGCGGGGGAGATGTCGGCGTAGGCGTAGCCGAAGCTGAAGGCCCACCCGGTAGAGGCGACGAAGTCCATGTAATCGATGTCCGTGCCGGCGTGGTTCATCGCCGCCACAATCGCCAGGGGGACCCCGGCCCCGGCGTACTCAGGAATCTCCTGCCGACAGCGCAGGCGGACCGCGTCCAGGGAGACCCTGCCCGGTGGTTGGCTGGCGCGCACTTGGCGCACCAGCTCTGGCCAACTGGCGAAGCCGTATTCCATCGCTAGGGCGAACTGGGCCTCGTGCAGCGCCAGATCCGCCGTAAGGATCTCCTGGTCGCCGGCGTCCCGGAAACGCCGCAGGCGCCGAAGCACGGGGCAGACCTGGGCGTCCCGATGACGTTGGGCCTTCAGCAGGTCTTTGGCCTCCTCTTGGAGATAGCGAAGGCTCGGAGTGGAGGGAAGTAAACGGGTCATGGCGACCTTCCTTTCCATAGCGCCCGTGGCCTGCATATTCGGGCAGAAAAGAAGGTTTAGTGAGTTTCCCGTGAAGCTGGATTCGATCCTTGCCGCAGGCCAGGTGGCGTCCTTCAACCGCCAGAAATATTCCAGGGCGCACAGGCAACTGAGTCAACCGGAATCACCACGCGAATGCATTTGACTCCGTCGGACCTGGCGGGCGGCCTCGGCCGGGCCGAAGGCGGGCGCCGCGGCGGGACGCCTGGCCGCGCGGGTGCGCCGAGGCGGCCGCTCGTCCAAGCCGCGGAGATGCCCGCTTGGTTAAGGTAGGCGTCCGTCAGCCTCTGGCCTGCGCCACGCGGCGGCGGACTTCCTCGTAAAGATCCTGGGGCAGCGGGCCTTTCTCGGCGGCGCGGATATTCTCCTTGAGATGCTCCACGTTCAGCGTGCCCACGATGGTCGCGTGGCAGTGCGGGTGGCTCAACGTGTGGCGCAAGATCATCTCAGCCGGCATCATCTTCTCTCCGGCCGGGGGCTTCTTCTTGGGGGCCTGACTGCCTCCGCCGGCCGGCTGGACGGGCATGCCTTCCTCGGCCAGTTCGGCCAGCTTGGCCACCTGCCACAGGTCCACGCGCTTCTGAATAGGCACGTCGCTGTCCGGCCCGCCCTTGGCGATGCCTCCGCGGATGATCACCCCCGCCCCCGACTCGCCGGCGCGGGTGATGGCGTCGTAGTGTCCCGGCTCCAGGCACGAGTAGGGGATCTGGAAGGTGTCGAACACGCCCATCCGGATGCACTCGTCCAGCATGGGCAGCGTGTGCGAGACGCCGATGAACCGCGTCAGCCCCTGCGCCTGAATGTCCTTCAGCGTGGCCACCAGCTCATCCATGTCCACGTCCTCGCCGCGCGGGTTGTGAAGCTGGAGGATGTCCACGTGGTCGGTCTTCATCCGCGCCAGGCTCTCCTCGATGTTCCGCATCAGCCGGTCGCGGGTCCAGACGTGGTGGGTCTCCCACAGTCCGTCCACCTGGCGCACGTCGCAGCCGCACTTGGTGGCCAGGACGTACTGGCCGCGCCGGCCGGCGAGGAATCGCCCGATCCGTTCCTCGGCCAGGCCGTAGTCGGGGCTGGTGTCGATGAAGTTAATGCCCCCGTCCAACACGGCGTGCAGGACGGCCTCGGCCTGGGCGTCGGACACCTCGCGGCCGCCCCAGATCGTCGGCCCTCGCAACTCCATCGCCCCGAATCCCAGTGGCGTCACCAACAGGCCGGTCCGCCCCAGCTTCTTCTTGGTCATGGCCAACTCCTTTCCTGTTGCACTATATTCACTCCGCAGCCGAATGGGGAGTATCAGCAACACGCCAGGGCCGCAACGCCTGGGAAGGCTCTGCTCAAGCAAGCCGGCCGGCTCCGCCAAGCGCGGCAGGCGGCTTGTACGCCAACTCCCAGGCCGCATCCACCGGCTCCGCGGCCGGGCGATCCGACCGTGGATTATACTGCGACCCTCGCGGTTTGTGCTTATGCCGGTTCTGGCGCGATGTGCGGGACTGTGGGCTTGGGGAACGGCTACGGGGAGCAGCGGGATGCGATCCCGCCGCGCGCGGCGGAACGTTGAAGCCGGCTTTGACCGGCTGGCTCAGATGACAAAAGCGGCCTTGACCTGAAGGCCTCCCGTGCTTGCGTCAGGCCTTCGTGGAGATTAACCTGCCCGTCGCCCTCGTCATCCGGCGGGGGCGCATGGTTGTGATGAAACGTAAGGCGGGCAGGGTCGCCCGCGCGTAGCCCCGGGCACTGCCCGGGGATGCCGTTTGCCTCTTGGTCACGCAGGAAGCATCCCCTCGCGGTGCGAGGGGCTTGGCCGGTGACACT
>Ga0315289_10007870_pt1 | contig 15470 bp, 14 predicted proteins | sample YL17G11_40_MG_FD_203452 | JGI IMG/M metagenome (GOLD analysis project Ga0315289, IMG submission 203452) | Sediment microbial communities from Yellowstone Lake, YNP, Wyoming, USA - YL17G11_40 | ecosystem: Environmental > Aquatic > Freshwater > Lake > Sediment | place: USA: Wyoming | collected... | reverse complement strand
AGCCGGCATTTGCCAGAATCTTCCTGCCGCCCTGCTCGCGGTCGAGGATGATCACTACGTCCTTAACCTTAAGCCCCGCCTCCTCAAGCGGCTTGATGGCCTCGATCTTCGTAGCGCCATCTGTTATTACGTCGTCCACGACGACAATCCGCTCCCCCTCTTTGAACTCGCCTTCGATCAGCCTGGCTGTGCCGTGTTCCTTGACCTCCTTGCGCGGGTAGATCATCGGCCTGCCGGTCTCAAGCGCCACTGCGACACCAATGGGCAGGCCGGCATAGGGCAGCGCAGCGATGCGGTCGTACTCCAGCCCGTCCAACTTCCGCGCAAGGTGCTCCGCCACGAGCTTCAGGAGCTTCGGGTTGCTGACAAGCACCCGGAAGTCAACGTAAACCGGCGAGAGTATCCCGCTCTTCAGCCTGAACTCGCCGAACTTGATGCATCCGGCGTCGTAAAGCTGCTCGTATAGTTCGTCCATACCGTCTACCGCCCTTCGTGTCCTTCGTCCCTCGTCGTCCCTTCGTGTTTCAACATGCCCCTGACACTACTTCCGCTTCTTCGCAACCAGACCGGCCACGACGAATGCCGCTCATATCGCGGCAATGCCAACGAGAACCCAAGCCCAGATGGTCATTGTTCACTTATCCTTTTCGAAACACGAAGCACACGAAGGAGCACGGACGACACGAAAGGTCTCATGGCGTTGAGCTCGACTTGGAATCGGCCGCTTGGTCTCGGGCCAGAGGTCCGACGAAGCGCTTTACCTCCAGCTTCTCCGCTCCGAAGTTGATCAGAAGCGCAACGCGATACTCCGAAGCCTTCAGATACGAAAGCGTCTGAACATAATCCTCCTTCAATAGTTCGCTTCGAGCTTTGATCTCAACAATACAGTCCCCGATCACGAAGTCAATCCTCCGCGTATCAACATGCCGCCCTTTATAGAAGATCCGTATGTTCTCTTCCCGGGAGAACTCGATCCCAGCCGCCTCAAGCTCCCACGCCAAGGCACGCTGATATACGACTTCCTGAAACCCCGGCCCGAGGTGCTTGTGCACTTCCAGAGCGCAGCCAATGATCGCGCCGGTCACATCCCCGAAATCGTAGCCTCTGAGCGAACCTTTCGCGGGTATGGCCTCAGTCCCCATCACAGCCCTTCCGTGTCCTTCGCTCTTCTTCGTGCCCTTCGTGTTTCAGCATGCCCCCGCGCTATCTCCCGCTCAGCACTTCCGACTTCTCGCTCACCGCTCGCACCTCCCCGCTCACAACTCGCCCGCCCGCGATCGTCGCCACCGCCGCACCGTTGAGCTTCCAGCCGTCAAATGGCGTATTCCGGCCCAGCGAGTTGAACTCGGCGGCTCGGACGGAGCCTCGCCCTCCCGGGTCGAGGATCAAGATGTCAGCGGGCGACCCCGGAGCAAGCGTCCCGCGGTCAAGCCCGAGGGCGCGCGCAGGGGCATGGGTCATCTTCTCGATCGCCTGCGAAAGGCTCAGCACGCCCGCATCAACGAGCTTTGTGATGACTAGCGGCAGCGCCGTCTCCAGTCCAACCATCCCGAACGCCGCAACCGTCATCTCGACTTCCTTGTCTTCGAGCGAGTGCGGCGCGTGGTCGGTCGCGATCACGTCAATCGTCCCATCGGCAAGCCCTGCCTTGATCGCTTCGACGTCGGCAGCCGTGCGAAGCGGCGGGTTGACCTTCGCATTCGTGTCGTAGTCCGAGAGCGCCTCGTCGGTCAGCGTGAAGTAATGAGGGCAGGTCTCGCACGTCACCCATCCTGAGCCCGTCGAAGGGGCCCGCGCTTTGGCCTTGCGAACCGCCTCAACCGATCCCGCGCATGAGACGTGCTGGATATGGACGTGGCAGCCGGCAAGCTCGGCGAGGAGGATGTTCCTCTCCACCATACTGACTTCAGCCGCCGCCGGCATCCCCCGCAGCCCCAGCACCGTCGAGACAATCCCCTCGTTCATCACCCCGTCAGCCGTGAGAGCCTTGTCCTCGCAGTGGGTGAGCACCGGCAGCCCCAGCATCCCCGAATACTCCATCACCCGGCGCATTATGAGTGAGTTCTGGATCGGATGGCCGTCGTCGGATAGAGCAACCGCGCCGGCCTCGGCCATATCGCCGAGCTCAGCCATCTCCTGCCCGGCCATGTCCTTCGTCATAGCCCCGCAGGCAAGAACGTTGATCCCCGTCTCGCGGCCCCGCGCCAGAACGAACTCGACTACGGCACGGTTGTCAGGCGCCGGATCGGTGTTCGGCATCGCCAGAATCGTCGTAAACCCGCCCGCAGCCGCCGCGCGCGCCCCAGTCTCGATCGTCTCCTTGTGCTCAGCCCCGGGCTCCCGAAGATGAACATGCATATCAATTAGCCCAGGAGCGACGACTTTGCCGGAGACGTCGAAGACCTCGAATTGCTGATTGCTGATTGCTGATTGCTGATTGCCAATTGCGGCGATGATCCCGTCCTCGATCAGCACGTCAGTGATTTCGTCTATCCCGCGCGCTGGGTCAATGACCCTGCCGCCTTTAAGCAGTGCCCACATTGCTGCCACCTCCAAGCAGAAGGTAAAGAAGCGCCATCCGGATGGCCACGCCGTTCGTCACCTGATCCGTGACCACCGAGAACTCCCCATCCGCCACGTCCGGTGTGATCTCGATCCCCCGGTTCATCGGTCCCGGATGCATCACAATCACGTCCGGCTTCGCGCGCCGCAGGCGCTCCTTATTGATGCCGAACATCCGCGCATACTCCCGGATGCTCGGGAAGAAGCCGCTGTTCATCCGTTCGAGCTGGATTCGGAGCACATTCACGACATCCGCGCCCTCGATTGCCGCGTCCACGTTCGTGAAGGTCTGGACCGGCAGCTTCTCGGCTTCGGCGGGGAGCAGGGTCTTCGGCCCGGCCAGCCGCACGGTGGCGCCCATCTTCGTCAGCCCCCACAGGTTCGACCGCGCAACCCGGCTGTGGGTTATGTCGCCGACGATAGTAACCACCAACCCGTCAAGGCGCCCTTTGTTGTCGAGCATCGTCAGCATATCGAGCAGTCCCTGGCTAGGATGCTCGTGCATCCCGTCGCCCGCGTTTATCACCGAACCGCGAACGGTCCGCGCGGCGAAGTGCGGCGCGCCGCCAGCCTGGTGCCGGATGATGAAAGCATCCATCCCCATCGCCTGAAGGGTGAGAAGAGTGTCCTTCAGCGATTCTCCTTTCACGATGCTCGATCCGGCCGTGCTGATGCTCGAAACGTCTGCCGAGAGCGCCTTTGCCGCCATCTCGAAGCTCGTCCGAGTCCGGGTGCTCGGTTCGTAGAAGAGGGTGCAGATCGTTTTTCCGCGCAGCGTCGGCACCTTCTTCACAGGCCGCGCCAGCACCTCTCTCATCGAGATCGCCGTGTCCAGAATGAGCCGGATCTCGCTCTGGCTCATATCCTGCAGGCCCAGGACGTCTTTGCGTTCCAGTTTATGCATCTCTCACCTCGGAGGTAGGAGTGGAGGGAGTGGAGGGAGTGGAGGGAGTGGAGTGTCCCCGGACCGTCAGAGCCGGTGCTTCCTCGTCCGTCCCCGCTGTCCGGCTGGGCTTCTTCAGACTCCTCGAGAGCGACAGGATCATATACGCGGCACGCCCGCACATGTGCTGCGCCTTCTCCAGTTCCGCCTCATTCACATATCCAAGATCGCCCGCCAGGTCAAAGTAGTATTCGAGTTCCTTACAGGAGCCAAAGCTTATGTCAAGGTGTCTGGTGAACTGCGCCGTGCTGCTCAGGACGTAGCCCTCCACGATATTGGCTGCCACCGATACGGCCGCCCTGCGCATCTGAGATGTGAGACCGAACTGCTCACTCCTCGGAAATGCATCTGTTGCCCTGTACGTCATCTTGACCATCTCGTGTGCTGCCTGAAATGCGAGCAGCTTCCTATATCCGCGCGTCGGGTTCGCGCCGAGTTCATTCCCTCCACTCCCTCCACTCACTCCGCTCCCTCCACTCCCTCCACTCTCTTAATCACGACCTTATCCTCCCCATCCGTCTCCTTGAGATGCACGTGGACGTGTTCGCGGCGGGCGGTTGGGAGGTTCTTGCCCACGTAGTCAGCTCTTATCGGAAGCTCCCGATGGCCGCGATCAACGAGGACCGCGAGCTGAATCTGCGCCGGGCGGCCCATATCCATCATCGCATCCAGCGCCGACCTGATAGTCCGGCCTGTGAAAAGCACCTCATCAACGAGGACGATCCTCCGGTCGGTAACGTCGAAGGCGATTTCCGTCTTTCCGACGGTCGTTGGCGCGAGGCGGGTTGCGTAGTCATCGCGGTAGAGGGCGACGTTCAGGCTGCCCACCGGAACCGAAGTGCCCTCGATCTGCTCCAAGAGCGCCGCGAGGCGCACTGCGATGGGCACGCCCCGGCTCTGGATTCCTACGATGGCAAGGTTCTCGGCCCCTTTGTTCCGCTCGATGATCTCGTGGGCGATTCGGCTGACTGCCCGGCGAATCTCGTCCGCGTCCATCACCTGAGTGCTGCTCGCTTTTGCTGGCATATCCTCCCCCACATACAAAAACGCCCCCCTGCTCGCTGGCAAGGAGGCGCACTCCGCGTACACTAACCCCATTTCACTCGACCTTGCCAGCCTCACAGGACTCGCTTAAAGGCGTCTTGGTTTTAATGATTATACCTGGCAGGTCAGGTGTTGTCAACAACTTTTTGCGGAACTTTTTGCGGAAATGTACCTTGCCGGACGAATGTCCGGGAAACCTGTGCGCGGGGTGAATACCCCGCGCGATCAGGTCAAAAACTTTTCGCGGAAGAATGGGTCGCCGGACGGCGAGCGGTCAGTCCGCAGCCTCCCGGTAAAGCGGGTGGATGCCGAGCATCATGGCAAGCTCCTCATCAATCTGGTCCATCGGGCTCGTGCCTGCGATGCTCCCGATCCGCTCTCGCAGTCGCAGCTCCCTGTCCACGGCGCGCACCTGCTCGACCAGGGCGTACGTGCGCTCGCCGCCCACTTCGACCGGCACCCGCCACTCGGTCGCCTGGGCGGAGCTTGACAGGGGGACTATGAGAACAGTGCTCAGAGGATAGGCGTCCGATTGAACGACTACAGCGTACCGGGGTCCGCGCACTTCGTGCCCCCGGGTCTCCCCCAGCGACACCCTGTAGATGTCTCCGCGCCTGACAGGGGTCATGGCTTCTCAGCCTTCCTGAGGAGCTCCGCCGCTTCGTCAATGTCGGACTCGGCCAGCCGCGACATTTCCTGTGCCTCGCCGCCGCTGCTCACGTACTCCTCGACCTGCCTCCTGCGCTCCTCCAGCTTGTGCCGGGCAACGTACTGGCGCAGCGCCTTACGGATTACTTCGCTTCGCGGCCCGCCTCCAGACATCTCGTCCAGTGCTCGAAGCGTCTCCTCGTCAATCTTCGCGATTATAGTACCCATGGCAATCACCTACCGCCATGTATACCATAATACCAATTGTAATGCAAGCACAATTACGCGACTGGTCCACCGATTGGGTTGACGGAAACGGCACACGCTCCTATACTCGACTCATGGCTTGACGCTGCTGCACAGAAGGAGGAACCACGGGGCATGCAACATCGCACCCTTGGCCGCACGGGCCTTTCAGTGAGCCGGCTCGGCTTCGGCGCAATGGAGATCCGCGGCCCCAGGATATGGTCCGGCAGACCCGTCGCCGACGACCAGGCGGAACGGATACTCTCGGCCGTCCTCGACTCCGGGATTAACTTTATGGATACTTCGCCCGACTACGGCACGAGCGAGGCGTTCATTGGCCGGTTCATCTCCTGGCGGCGGAAAGAGTATTTGCTGGCGACCAAATGCGGCTGCACGGTCGTCAACATGGGCGACCACGACGAGACTCCTCACGTCTGGACGCGCGATAACCTGCTCAGAAACATCGAAGCCAGCCTGCAGCGGATGAAGACGGATCACGTTGACATCCTGCAGTTGCACAACCCGGCCGTGGAAGTCGTCGAGGAGAACAGGCTGGTTGATGCGCTCCGTGAAATCCAGCGGGCAGGGCACACCAGGTTCATCTCCATATCCTCCGCCCTGCCTCAACTGCCCACGTTTCTGGACTGGGGAGTCTTCGATACGTTCCAGATCCCCTACAGCGCCCTTGAGCGCACGCACGAGGAGTGGATCACTCGCGTCTCCGAGGCCGGCGCCGGCACGATCATCCGCGGGGGCGTCGCGAAGGGTATGCTCTCCGAAGGTCGGCGGATGGGCAGGCGGTGGGAGCCCTGGCGGGCTGCGAAGCTCGACGAAATCCGCGGCCAGATGAGCCGGATGGAGTTCATGCTGCGCTTCACGCTCTCTCATCCGCACGCGGATACCGTCATCGTCGGCACGCTGAACCCGAAGCATCTGGAGGACAATCTCGCTGCAGCCAGTCGCGGCCCGCTCCCGCCGGATGTCTATGCGGACGCGAAGTGGCGGCTGTCGGCCGTTGGCGAAGATCCCGCGGCTGCCGCCGACCGGCCGGGAAGAGTATGGTAAGGAGGCAGGTCATGGGTGATGGGGCATGGGTCATGGGTGTTGACGGCGGTGCAGATAGCGTCGGTGCCGGCGTCTGCCGGCCCCATGACCCATGACCTATGACCTATGACCCAGCATGGCGGCTTTCATCTACTCCGACAACTTCACAAGCTACGACTTCGGGCCGGAGCATCCGCTGGTGCCGAGGAGGCTCAACCTGACCTACGAGCTCCTCTCGGCCTACCGCGCTTTCGATCTCCCCGGCAGCCGGTTGGTTCCCGCACAGCCCGGAGCGGAAAGGGACATTCTTCTTGCACACGACCATGACTACGTCGAAGCCGTCCACAGCCTCTCGCGCGGGGAGTTCGTGGCCAATCCCCTTCGATATGGCTTCGATTCGGTTGACGACCCGCCGTTTCGCGGAATGTATGAGGCGTCGCTGCTTTACACCGGCGCGTCGGTCCAGGCTGCAGAGTTGGTCGCCTCCGGCGCGGAGCGCGCGGCCTTCAACATCGCGGGCGGCCTGCACCATGCCATGCGGGACCGCGCAAGCGGCTTCTGCATCTTCAACGACCCGGTCGTAGCTATACATCGGCTCCTGGAGACGTTCGAGAAGGTCGCCTACATTGACATAGACGCCCACCACGGCGATGGGGTTCAGGCGGCGTTCTACACGACGGATCGCGTTCTGACCGTTTCGGTCCACGAGTCGGGGCGATGGCTCTTTCCGGGCACGGGGTTCGTCCGCGAGTTCGGCGAAGGGGACGGGGAGGGTTACAGCATAAACCTGCCGCTCGCGCCGCATGCTGGCGACGGAGAGCTGCTCCGCGTTTTCCGAGATGGCGCGCTGCCGATCCTTCGCGCGTTCGATGCGCCGGTGATCGTTGCCCAGCTCGGCGCAGACGGGCATTATCGGGACCCGCTCACCCATCTGGGCTACACAACAGCCGGCTGGCTTGAGGTAGTTCGGGAGATTCTGGGCCTTGGAAAGCCGGTAGTGGCGCTTGGAGGAGGAGGCTACGATCCGACCGCCGCGTGCCGCATGTGGACGCTCGCTTACGGCGCTATGACAGGCCGGGATTTCCCGGACGAGATTCCGGAGGACTTCGCGAACAAGTACCGTATCCAAAGGCTGAGGGATCACGACGCGCCTCGTCTGCCGATGTCGGAGGCCCGAGAGGTTTCCCGCCAGGCAGCCGCCACGCTCGACGATCTCAAGCATTCGCGCATGGGTAAAAACTCCCCACTGAAAAAGCCCGCAAGCGCTTGACGTTCTACTCAGGTAGGGGCATACTACGTCCGCGGCAAATTCTCAAGAAGGAGTTCATCAGGGAGACCGTTGAGAAGGCGGTCCAGCCGCCCGTCGCTCTGGAGAAGGGATTGGCGCGAGCCTGTGAGCGAACATGACAGTTGGTGATGCGGGCAGGTTTCGGCTGTGGCGGCTCGTGTCGGTACTCTATCGAGCTTTCGGCAGACCTGAAGCCGGGGACCTACGAGATAGAGGCCACATGTGACGCACGACCTTACGGCGGCGCACTGAAAGCGACGAAACAGGCGATAGCGAGTGAATTCCGCTCAACCTCGAGAAGAGTGGTGCGGAGCTTTCACGTGCTGCGGGAACGTCGCACTCCACACGGCTCTCGCAGCCGGGGACGTGAAGTTTCCGGAGTTGGTCCAATAATCCGTAACCCAAGGAGGTAACGCGATGTCTAGGTTTGGTGTAGTCCTTGCGGCTTTACTGGGGTGTCCATTGCTCCCCGCGCCTGTGCCTGCTGTTACCATACAACCAGGCACGTACAGTCTGGAGTGGCGCGCGCCCGGCCCGCCCCGCGATCGTCCGTTCTTCGACTGCGGGGCCGCTATGCGGGTGCTTACGGAAGGAGAGCGACCCTGGTTCACCGGTCTGCGATCGCAAAACGCCCGTTACGGCGACTTCATGAGGTTCCTGGTGTCCCTGGACGAGTCAAAGGGCACGGGAACAGGTTACGACACCGGCTACATATCCGCCACGCCGGCCCGGATGGACCAGGACTCGCTCGATGTGTCCCAGGCCACGAGGTTCCCCCTGGTCCGGGACGGAGACGCCCTGAGGTCCGATCCGGACAGTCCGGCCACCTTCGATGTGCTGCTGGGCCCGGCCGGATCGCAGGTGCAGAAACCCGTGTCGGTTGAGTTCGAGGTCTGGGTTCAACCCGCCGGCGGCCCGAACTCCCAGCCCGGCAACGAGCCTGAAGTGAGAATGCAGGCTCGACTCGCGCTTCACGGGGGATGGTACGGCGCTCTCAAGACGGACGCCGGAGATGTTCTGGTGCAGCCTGTCGATCGGAACCACAATGGCGTGTTCGGCGAGCGGGCCGTGAAGCTGGGCGGGAATACCAACAGGGAGCAGGCCGACGCGGTGTCCTTTCCAGAGGTGACCGGTCCGTGTGCCCTTGGGAAGGCCGTCAGGTTCCAGGGTCAGCTCTACAGCGTGGAGGTCACCCCGTGCGGGGACACCATCCGGGTCTCACCGTTCGAGGGAGAAACGGGAGTCGTCAGGTTCAGCGTCAAGGACGGTCGCGGCAGGCCGACCCGCTATGAGTACGCCACCCTGAGCGGCGAAGGTGGCTCGTTCCGAGTGGATCCAGGACCGGACCCGCGCATCCCGGCAGGAAGCTACGTCTGCGAGTTCGCTGCCATCCTCCCCATCTCAGCAGCCTCCTCCGGGAACGAATCGGGACTCACCGGCCTCACCGTGAAGCCGGGCGGTCCGGTGGTTGTAGCCCCGAACAAGACCGTCACCGTGTCCCTGGGCGGGCCGATCAGCCTCGATATCCTGGGTCAGCCGAACACAATAGAGATCAGGCGGGGCTCGACGAAGCGGATTGAGATGATACTCGCGCTGAAGAATGGGAAGGTGCTTGGCACAAGTAGCCGGCGTGGACGCCAGCGCGTTGAGGTCATGGTAAAGGACCGGCGGGGTAACGAGGTCTTCAAGTCCCCGGCCAGGGCCGGCTGGGCAGCTCATTGGACCTGTGAGGTTCGGATCCCGGCGGGCTGTGCGTCGGGCGTCTACAAGATCGTCGCTCGCTTCGACGCGAGACCGTACCAGCCGCCGCTGCAGGCTGTGAAGACCCTGAGAGTAGTGGATTAGGAGCCGCCCGCGCGGTGTCCTGGCTGGCCAGCCGCGCCTACTTCTGGCTCTCCGCAAGCCACTCGATCGCGTGCCTGATGAGCGCAGCCGCCTCCGCTGCGACCGGCCCGAGGTCCGGGTTCTCGACCATGCCGAGCATCTTCTCCGGGTCCTGCGCTGCAACTACCGAGCCGCCGTCCTCCTCGTAGACGATGACGTTGCACGGCAGCAGCGCGCCTATGTCAATCTCCGCTTCGAACGCTCTGTGCGCAAGCCGAGGGTTGCACGCGCCAAGGATGACGTAGCGGCGGAAGTCCACGTCGAGCTTCTCCTTCATCGTCTTCTTCACGTCTATCTCGGTTAGGATGCCGAAGCCCTGCTCCTTGAGCGCCTCTCTGGTCTTGGCGACCGCTTCGTCGTAAGGCAAACTGACTTTCGTGCGGATAACGTAGCTCCCTCGTGCATTTACGGCCATGGCACAATCCCTTTCTACGGTCTTTTTCCGCCAGTAACACCCTTGTCTTACCCCCAAGAAGGCGCGGCCAAAACACCATAGGGGCGGTGCTGGGTGTTGGGTCCTGGGTGTCGGTGGGGCATGGGGCATGGGTCATGGGGATTGCTGATTGTTGAATACAGAGAAGACCTCCCCTTCAACTTTCAACTTTCAACTGCCAACCCTCAACCCTCAACCCTCAACCCTTAACCTTCCCACATTCCGCATTTCTCCGAAACCAGGTATAATAAAGAGCCGTTCTAAGCTCATCTTCAGCGACGAAGGAGGCTGCAACCCATGGGCATGAACCTGACCCGCAAGATCCTTGAGGAGCATCTTGTATCGGGCGAGATGATCCCCGGCAAGGAAATCGCAATACGCATAGACCAAACGCTCACCCAGGACGCCACCGGCACGATGGCCTACTTGCAGTTCGAAGCAATGGGCGTATCGCGAGTGAAGACCAAGCTCTCCGTCAGCTACGTGGATCACAACACCCTTCAGGCCGGCTTCGAGAACGCCGACGACCACAGGTTCCTGCAAACCGCAGCCGCGAAATATGGCATCTACTTCTCGCGACCGGGCAATGGAATCTGCCACCAGGTGCACCGCGAGCGCTTCGGCGTCCCCGGCCAGACGCTCCTCGGCTCCGACAGCCACACCCCCACCGGCGGCGCGCTTGGGATGATCGCTATCGGGGCGGGCGGCCTGGACGTCGCAGCGGCAATGGCCGGCCAGCCCTACTACACCCGTATGCCCAAGGTCGTGCTCATCAAGCTCACGGGCAAGCTCCAGCCCTGGGTTGGAGGGAAGGATGTGATCCTGGAGGTTCTGCGCCGGCTCACGGTCAAGGGAGGCGTCGGCAAGATCATGGAGTACGGCGGCCCTGGCGTCGCCAGCCTCTCCGTTGACGACCGATTCACCATTACGAACATGGGCGCGGAGCTTGGGGCAACCACCTCGATCTTTCCCAGCGACGAGCGCACGAGGGAGTTCCTGCGTTCCGAGCAGCGCGAGCAGGACTGGACCGGCCTCGAGCCGGACCCCGATGCGGAGTATGACGAGGTCGTAGAGATCGCCCTTGACGAGATCGAGCCGCTCGTCGCGCAGCCGCACAGCCCCGATAACGTGGTCAAGGTCAAGGACATCGAGGGTATCAAGGCCGATCAGGTCGCCATCGGAAGCTGCACCAACTCCTCCTACCGGGAGCTAATGACCGTCGCGCAGGTCCTCAAGGGCAAAACCGTGCACCCGGACACGAGCGTCGTCATCAGCCCGGGCTCCAGGCAGGTATTTGAGATGATTGCCCGCGAGGGAGCAGTCGCCGACCTCATCGCCTCCGGCGTCCGCATCCTGGAAGCTACCTGCGGCCCGTGCATCGGCATGGGCCAGGCCCCCAGGTGGGGAGGCGTCTCACTAAGAACGTTCAATCGCAACTTCCCAGGCCGGAGCGGCACGCCGAACGCCGACGTTTACCTCTGCGGGCCGGAGGTCGCCGCAGCCACAGCGCTATATGGGAAGATAACGGACCCCAGAAAGCTCGGCCAGCCATTCGATATCGAGGTCCCGAAACTCTTCCACATTGACGACAGCATGATCATCCCGCCGTCGCCCGAGCCGGAGAAGGTTGAGATCTACCGCGGCCCGAACATCAAGCCGCTGCCCATGAACCAGCCGATGCCCGAGACGATCTCCGGCAAGATCCTGCTCGCCGTCGGCGACAACATCTCGACCGACCATATCATGCCTGCCGGCGCCAAGGTGCTGCCGCTCAGATCGAACATCCCGGCCATTTCGGAGCACGTATTCGAGGGAGTTGACCCGACCTTCCCATCGCGCGCAAAGGCAGCAGGCGGCGGGCTGATCGTCGGCGGCGAGAACTACGGCCAGGGGTCCTCCAGAGAGCACGCCGCCCTTGCGCCGATGTACCTTGGCGTCAAGGCTGTGCTCGTCAAGACCTTCGCTCGAATCCACAGGGAGAACCTGATCAACTTCGGCATCCTTCCGCTCACTCTGGTCAATCCAGCGGATTACGACAAGCTCAAGCAGGACGACGAGATCGAGATTCCCAACGTCCGCCAGGCGCTTCAAAGCAGCCAGCCGACCGTAACTGTAGTCAACAAGCGCTCCGGTGCGCAGCTCCCGGCACGGCACGATTTGACCCAGCGCCAGATCGAGATCATGCTGGCCGGCGGGATGTTGAATTACATAAGGGGGAAGGGTTAGCGCCAGCCAGGAGTGTCCTTTCTGGTGTTGACCGAACGCGTTTTTACGGTTACTATTGGTGTGAGATGGAATAAGAATGATGATCCTTCTTAATGAGAAGTATTATCATTCTTAAACCCGAGGATTGCCTTGGAGCGAACTCGACCATGAGGATGGACAGCACAGGAGTCTCAGATGCTTTGCGTGCGCTCGCGGAGCAGTTAGATTATGGCGGGGAGCCGGAGATCGAACTGGTTATCTGCGGAGGATCTGCTCTGCAGGTCTTGGGGTTGGTTGACAGGACGACCAGAGACGTCGATGTGCTTGCGCTCGCCCGGACAAGCTGTACAGGAACGGTGGAGCTGATCCCTGCCGAACCACTTCCCAAAGGCGTCGTAGATGTGGCAAGAATCGTGGCGCGCGACCTCGATCTTCCGGCGGACTGGTTGAACCCGGGTCCGACAGACTTGCTCAGCCAGGGACTGCCCTGTGGGCTCGTCGAGCGCCTGCAGACCAAACGCTATGGCTCGCGCTTGGTTGCCCATTTCATCGGGAGATTTGACCAGGTGTGTCTTAAGCTATACGCCGTAGTGACCGGCGGAGAGGGCGGCCGCCACCTGGCCGATTTGGTGGCGCTGCATCCCTCGCCGGAAGAAATGATGGCCGCCGCAACCTGGTGCTTGACTCAGGACGCTTCGGAAGCATTTCCTCAGATCGTCAGGAGTTGCCTGGAGCAGATAGGTTACCCGGATGTCGCTAAGTCGATTGAAAACGGATTATAGTGAGGGCCTGCTGCTCTTCCTCTGGCGGCAATGGTCGCAGCTGGGGGTCGCGGGTCAAGTGCAGTTCAGAGACCGGTGGCTGATTGATCCCGAAGCCCTGCTCCTGCTGACATTAGACGTAGGACGATACGATCCCAGGCTCTTCGATGAGGTAATGGACTGGTGCGTCCTGAACGGCCGATGGCTGAGCGTACAACGGCTGAAGAACATTGCCGACGAGGAAGCAGCCGACGGGGTCAGGAATGTCCTGCGGGCTTTCGCCGCGTTCATGAGCGGCTCCGACACGGGCCCGAGATGGCGCACTCTAGCGGCTGTGCCTGAGGTTCCGGCCGGCCAGTCGATCCCCCTTTTCTCGAGTCCTGACGGCACGCCTCTGCCTGTGGTCGGTGCTCCTGACCCAACGTTCGCCAGGTTCGGGCTGCTGCGGCCACCGATCGCCATTCGGCGAATGTCCCGTCCGGTTGCAACCGATTACCCTACCAACCTGCTCTTCAAACTGCGCGCCCTGTTCGGTCTGGGCACTCGTCCGGAGGTAGTAGCATACCTGCTGACGCACCCGGCGGGATATCCCAGCGGAGTAGCCACATCCATACGGTACACGCCGCCTCCAGTACAGGATGTTATGGATGAGCTGGCACTATCAGGTCTTGCGATGGTCCGGCAGACGGGAAGAGAGAAGCTCTATTCCCTTGACCTCAAACGCTGGACGCCGTTCTTGCGTCTGATGGGCCGGCTGCCAAAGTTCGTCGGGTGGCCTCCGGCCTTCGCTGGCTTGTCTAGCATAATGCATTTCCTCACCGAGGCGCCTCTGGAGACGCTCTCGGACTACATGCTGCAGTCGCAGGCCCGGACCCTCGCCGAAGCGCTGAGGCAGCATTTTGCCGCCGCGGGCATTCCTACCAGGTTCGCGGTCGAACCCAGGGCCGTAGCGTACGCAAGGTCCTTCGAAGCCGCTGTACGGGACCTTTTGTCGGTCCTGAATCGCCGACCGACAACACCACCGACCCTCGGACGGGTCAAGCCATTTGCGGATGCAACCGGGTAGGACCGCCGCGCTTGCGCCCGACCGTGCCCGGATACCCGTATACCGGCCTCCGGCCGGAAAGCGGACATTGCGAGATGAAATCATCCGACCTATTAGTTCAATGCCTGGAAAACGAAGGAGTCGAGTACGTTTTCGGCGTTCCTGGAGAGGAAATGCTGGACCTGCTCGACTCGCTTTCGCGCTCGTCAATCAAGTATATCTCCACCCGGCACGAGCAGGGCGCGGGGTTCATGGCCGATGGCTATGGCCGGCTGACCGGCCGCGCGGGCGTCTGCGCTTCGACACTCGGCCCGGGCGCGATGAACCTCACCACCGCCATAGCCGACGCCAACCTGGATCACTCGCCCGTCGTAGCCATCACCGGCCAGGTCCGCCTCGACTCGGCACACAAGGAGTTCCATCAGTACATTGACCTCGTGCACGCGTTCGAGCCGATCACCAAATGGAACACGCGAGTGGACACGCCCGCGGTCATCCCGGAGGTCGTAAGAAGCGCGTTCCAGACGGCTGAGGCCGAGAAGCCCGGTGCGACTCACATCGAGCTTCCCGAGGACGTGGCCGAGCTGGAGACCGATGGCCAGCCGCTCCCCCGGACGGAGCCGGAGGCGGCGGTAGTCAGCGAAGACGCCCTGAAGACCGCCGCGGAGCTCATCAACCGGTCGCGCTATCCCATCATCCTCTCCGGGAACGGCGTGATCCGAAGCCGTGCCTCCGATGCGCTGCGCGATCTGGTGGGCCGTGCAAAGCTGCCGGCTGCCACGACCTTCATGGGCAAGGGCACGATCTCCGCCGAATCGGACCTGCACGCCGGAACGATCGGCCTCCAGGCGCGCGACCACGTAATCTGCGGCTTCGACCGCGCCGATCTGGTCATTGCCGTCGGCTACGACCTCGTCGAGTACTCCTCCAGGCACTGGAATCCGGACGCGGACAAGGCCATCATCCACATTGACTCTGTCCCCGCAGAGGTCGAGGCCAGTTACGTCCCCTCCATCCAGCTCATAGGCGACATCCGGGCCACCCTCGCCCGTCTCACACCGCTTCTGGAACCGCGCTCCGACGGCGTCTACTACCGGCGGCTCAAGGAGTTCGTCGTCTCCGAGCACGAGGCGCACGCCGAAGACGCCGGCCTAACCGTGGCCCCGCAGAAGATAGTCCACGACATCCGCCAGGCGCTCGGAAGAAACGACATTCTGCTGAGCGACGTCGGCGCGCACAAACTCTGGATCGCCCGCCTGTACCCGGCCTACGAGCCGAATACGGTGCTGATCTCGAACGGCTTTGCCTCGATGGGTTTCGCGGTCCCGGCGGCTATCGCGGCAAAGCTCGTCCATATGGACCGGCGC
>Ga0315289_10007869_pt1 | contig 15470 bp, 5 predicted proteins | sample YL17G11_40_MG_FD_203452 | JGI IMG/M metagenome (GOLD analysis project Ga0315289, IMG submission 203452) | Sediment microbial communities from Yellowstone Lake, YNP, Wyoming, USA - YL17G11_40 | ecosystem: Environmental > Aquatic > Freshwater > Lake > Sediment | place: USA: Wyoming | collected... | reverse complement strand
CCGGGTCGGATCGCCCATCATGGTCTTCGGGAAACCGGCACTGGTGAGCGGCTTGCCTTTCGAGTCGAACCCGTAGATCTGGCTATAGATGAACCCATCCGCCTCGACGTAGTTATTGACGTAGACCTCACTGAGACCGTCCCCATTGAGGTCTCCCACACTCAAGCCACCTTTCGTGTCGAAGGGAGGGGCGACCTTGGCCTTCCACATCGTCGTGCCATCGGGGCGGACCGCCTGGACGTCTTCTTCCGTACAGAAGATGAGCTCCAGTTTGCCGTCGGCGTTCAGATCGGCGACGGCAGTCCCTTTCTTGCTGCCGCCCCGCCAACGGACAATCTGTTGCCCCTGGGAATCGAGAATAAACGTATAGACCTTGTCGAGGCCGGGGCCGTATCCACACAGGCCGATCTCCGGCTTGCCATCCTTGTTGATGTCGGCCACACTGATCGGCCCTTCCGAGGTGTAGCGCCGCTGCCACAGGTACGTCCCGTCGCCGCGCAGGGCGAGCAGGCCGTCCGTGTCTCTCGATTCCATGTCCAGTGCGACGAGGATCTCGCTGACGCCGTCGCCGTTGAGATCGGCCAGGACGGGAGGGGCGGCGATATATCCGGACCAGCCGCCCACGAAGGCCGGCCAGTTGCCGTCCACGAGTTGGCCGCTTTGGGCGTGATAGGCGTACACCGCACCATCATACTCGCACCCCACCACCACTTCGTAGTCGCCGTCGCCGTCGATGTCCCCGACGGCGGTGCTCGAAGGCGAGGCACCCTCCATCGTCACGGGCCAGTTGGGCGGCGAGTTTCCATCCTCACTCCAGACGTTGATCTTTCCGCTTCCCCAGTAGAAGCTGAGGTAATCGACGGACGGCTGGATGATCTCGTTGCGGCCGTCCCCATTCAGATCGACACAGACAGGATTGCCGACGAAGTACTCGTCTGACTCTTCATCCACTACTTTGGGCTTGGGCCAAGAGGGCTGCTCCGGCGCCAGCTCGATCCCGAATACCGCACGATCCGTGTGCGTGTGCGTGCCGCGGCTGACGAGGAGACGCAGCTCGAAGGTGCCTGCGCCCGGGTTCGCCAGGGAGGCGTGCACCAAACCGTTGGTGGGGCTCCCAGCCGCGGAATTAGGCGGCTGGGGACCCGGGTCCGTCGGGGAGACGCCCTGCGCGATCGCGGTCCAGTCGGTCTGGCCGAAGAGACGGTAATCAAGCTGGTACGAGTCGCCGTGCACGAACACGGTCAGATCGATGCGATTGACATCCGAAGCATAGGTCTGTCTGGGGCCGGGCACGACAAACTCCCCCAGGGGATAACCCTGGTCCGCGTCCAGCAGGGCCTTGTAGGCGTTCACCCGCCCGGTGCCGATGTAGCACAGATTGGGATCGAGGTCGCCGTAGTAGAGGGGGTCGATCGTGCCTTCCAGGAGGGCGCGGGCCTCGATCGCGGTCAGCTTGGGCCGATGAGCGAATACCAGGGCCGCCACAGCCCCCACGTAGGGCGAGGAGAACGAGGTGCCTGCCGTGGCGAGGTATCCGTTGCCGAGATCCGTCGTGACGATGTCGGTGCCGGGGGCGGCGATGTCCACCCACGGTCCGAACGTGCTATGGCCGGTCTTGGTATCTTCGCCATTGGTGGAGGAGACCGCCATCACGTTATAGTAGGCGGCCGGATAGTGCGGCCGGCTGGAATCGGAGTTGCCGGCGCTGGCGACGAGGAGAACACCCTTGGCATAGGCGTTGTCGATCGCGGTCTTGACGATCTGATCGCCCTCGGGGCCGAAATCGTCGCTGCCGAAGCTCATATTGACGACCCGGGCGCCGTTGGCGGCCGCGTAGTCCAGGGCCTCCGACACTTCCTTGGACGTGAAATCGAGGCTCAGCCGCAGAACCATGATGCTGCACTGCCAGTTGACGCCGACGACCCCCTTGCCGTTGTTGCCGACGGCGCCGATGACCCCGGCCACCTGCGTCCCATGGCTGGACGTGGAGCCCGCGTAGCCGGTCGGCGAGACCTTGTTGTCGGCGGCGCCGAAGTTCCAACCGTGGACGTCGTCCACGTATCCGTTCCCGTCGTCATCCTTCTTGTTGTCCGGGATCTCGCCCTTGTTCACCCAGATGTTTTGCTTGAGGTCCGGGTGGTTGACGTCGACGCCGGTATCCAGAATGGCCATTATGATATCGCGGCTGCCGATCGAGATATCCCACGCCTTCTGCATCTGGATCAACTGGTGGGCATATTGATCGGCAAAGTCCGGGTCGTTCGGGTCGCGGCAGGACCGGTAGATGTAGTTCGGCTGCGCGTATTCCACTTCCGGGTCCCGGTTCAACTCGGCACAGAGAGCCGGGACATCGCGGCCGGTTTTCAGCAGGTAGCATGACCCTTGGCGCAGGCGGCTGCCCATCGGCGTTCCTTCCTCCAGCCCATACCTCATCCGCAGGCGCGACAGCGACATCTGGTGCCTCTGGGCCGTCGCGGCCTCCCCCGCCTGCGCGGGGGCGGGTGCTTGGGACAGAGCCTGGATCGCGCCGCTTTGTCCATCCTTGAGCTTGACGATCACTTCGCCGGGCACGTGGGTCACCCCACTTCTCAACGATTGGGCCTGGGCGGCCGGAGCGACCATCAATATTGTAACCACAAGGGATAATATAGGTCTCATAATCGCATCACTCCTCAATAAGAAATCCGCAATTTCGAGGCGGTGTCATTGTAGTACGGGACCTCCCGGCGTCAAGTCGAATTCCCGCCGCAATCTGCGTATTTATATTCGGACGATTCGGAATGTCTCTTGACTGGGAAACGGTCCCGCGTCTACAATAGTTCCCAGGGAGGGGCGACGCATGCGTCGCCCGTACGGTCCCCAATCGCGATACATCGCGATTGGGAGCCCTTATGGACGTGTGGCACCGCCCGAAGCGCCGCTTCGCGTCGGGGTTTGAGTGATGGACGGTCCGAAAATGGACGAGGGCATTTCGGTTGCAGTAGGGGCGACGCATGCGTCGCCCGTACAGCGGCCTGTCGGACCGATTGACATAGCGCAAATCAGCACAACGCGGTGGGGGCGACGCATGCGTCGCCCCTACGCAAGGGTTCATCAGCACCACATAAAAAGGAGGACTACCATGGGTAAGAGGCCGCTTCTCACAATTCTGTTGGCGGGCGTAGTCTGTGTCGGGTCCGGAGTCGTAAGCGCCGGGCCGCTCGTGGGTTATTGGCCGTTCGATGGAAGCCTGAAAGACATGGCCGGGACGGCCAGCGGCACCTTTGTCGGTGGAACGGCAGCCTACCAACCGGGCCAGGTCGCCCAAGCCGTCTCCTTCGACGGCGTGGACGACTACGTGAACATCCCCTCCGCCAATCCATCGGTCTATACAATCAGCGCCTGGGTCAAGCCGGCGACGACAAGTTCCGTGGCCATCATCACACGGACGTCTGCGGCGACACCGACTTCTGAGTGGTCACATCAACTGCGCATCAATGCCTCCGGCCAATTCCACCATTACCTGTGGGTTGGTGCAGAGCGTAACATACCCGGGACAACTACGATTGTCCCCGACACCTGGTATCACGTCGCGATCGTGGCTCAAAATGACGGTCCGATGCGCCTCTACGTGAATGGCAAAGAGGACGCCCCCTCCATCAGTACGGCCGGCACCCTCTGGGGCAGCGGCGACCGGATTTACGTCGGCTCCAATTCCGGCCATGGCATGGGCTGGTACAAGGGTCTGGTGGACGACCTGCGCATTTACGACCGCGAACTGTCGGCCGCGCAGATTAAGGACATGTTCAACGGTATACCCCCCGCGTTCACCAAGGCCGAGAAACCTATTCCGGCGGATGGGACCGTAGGCGTGAACATGCCTCTGCTGCAATGGACCAAGGGCGAGACCGCCCTATTCCACGATGTCTACGTCGGCACGAGCCCGGATCTGACGAAGACCGATCAAGTCGCGGCGCGCCAGATGTTCGCGATGATCTACCTTGCCCAGGGCCTGCAGCCGGGTGTCCCCTACTATTGGCGGGTGGATGAGATCGACGGCGCGGGCACGGTCTTTCCGGGCGACGTCTGGAGCTTTATCACCCAGGCCGTGACCGCCTATATACCCAGCCCGGTAGACAAGACGAACCCTGTCTCACCCACCCTGACCCTCTCTTGGCTGGCAGGTCAGGCCGCCATCAAGCACCATCTGTACCTGGGTACTGATCTCGATGGGGTCACGCAGGGAGCCGCCGGCACAGATAAGGGCGTGCAGGAAGGAACGACCTTCGATGCAAACTCGCTCGACGGCGCGACCACCTACTACTGGCGTGTGGACGAGGTTCTAGCGGATAGCTCCGTCAAAACCGGCCCGGTGTGGAGCTTCACCACCTACCTGCCCGTCGATGATTTTGAAGCCTACACCGACGCCGAAGGCAGCCGGATTTACGAGACCTGGGTCGACGGCTGGACCAACGGTACGGGCTCCCAGGCCGGCAACACTACCGCCCCCTTTGCCGAGCAGACGATCATCCACGGCGGCAAACAAGCCATGCCGCTCGACTACAACAACACCAAGTCGCCTTTCTACAGCGAAGCGGAGTGTACCTTCTCGCCTTTGCGGGATTGGACGGTCAACGGGGTGACGGACCTGAACATCTGGTTCCGCGGCAATCCCATCAGCTTCCAGGATAAGGGCGACAATGCCTACACCGTAAGTGCCGGCGGCACCGACATTTGGAACAACGCCGACGCCTTCCGTTTTGCCTACAAGAAGCTCAACGGCAATGGATCGATCACCGCCAGGGTCGATAGCGTCGTCAACACGAACGCCTGGGCGAAAGCCGGTGTCATGATCCGAGAGACTCTCGACGCCGGCTCCAAGAACGCCCTGGTCGCGGTCACCCCGGGTAATGGTGTGTCGTTCCAGGATCGCGATATGACGGACGGGGCGAGCATTTATACCGGCGCTACCGGGATCGTGGCCCCATACTGGGTTCGCCTGACCCGCACCGGCAACGCCTTCAAGGCCGAGCGTTCGGCGGACGGCAAGACCTGGACCCAGATAGGCACAACGGACGCCGCGATCACGATGGGGGCCAGCGTCTATATCGGTTTGGCGGTGACCAGCCACGATGCGGCACTGGCCACTACGGCCGAGTTCTCGAACGTCGCGACGACCGGCGGCGTCACCGGTGCTTGGCAGGTGGCCGCGATTGGCTCCGATCGCCAGCCGGGCAACAGGCCCGACAAACTGTACGTAGCTATCGAGGATAGCGCCGGCAAGAGTGCCGTGGCCACGAATCCCGATCCGGCGGCAGTGCTGGCCACCGCCTGGACCGAGTGGAAGATCCCGCTTAGCAGCTTGACGGGCATCAATCTGGCTAAAGTCAAGAAGCTGTACATCGGCGTGGGTGACAGAAAGAACCCGGTGGCGGATGGCAGCGGCCGGCTCTGCATCGACGACATCCGTATCACGAAACCATAGCCTCTTTGCCGGAGCAGGATGGAGGACGAGCATGAGAAGAATGATGTTGTGGGCCCTTGGCGGCTTGGCGTTTGCCTTGGCCGCCGCGGGGGAGGTCTGTGCGGTCGAGCCGCGTCTACGTGGATGATATCCGAGTGATAAAACCCTGAGGATTTGCGACCTGACAAGAATGAGTGGCGGTCGAGAAATCGTAAATCATAAATGTAGAGGGGAGAACGAGCATGGTTAGGAGGTGGATGTATCCAATCGTGCTGGCGCTGGTTTTGGTAGGGTTCCCAAACGCCTTCGATCGCGTTTGGGGTCCCGGCTGCGCCGGCAGTGCCTCGGCGGGCTTGGTCGCACAGTGGCAGTTGGACGACGGGTCGGGTACGACGGCGAGTGATTCCAGCGGACATGGCTACGCCGGCACTCTCCTCGGCGGCCCGACGTGGATCGCCGGCAACGACGGCGGGGCCTTGGAACTGGACGGGCGCGACGACTATGTTGACTTCGGCAAGCCTGCCGGTTGGCCTGCCGGCAAGGCGCCCCGCAGCATGTGCGGGTGGGGGAGGACGGACTCCATCGCCTCCGGCTACCGCTGGGTTGCCGCTTACGGGTCGGCGAACACGGGCCAGGCCATGTTCATCGGCCTTAACGCAAGTACGCTTGTGGCCGGCGGTTACGGCGGGGACGACGTCACCGTGACCGGCCTCTGGCAGGCGGGCGAATGGTTCCATGCCGGCCTGACCTACGATGGAACAACCGCCAAGGCGTACTTCAACGGCCGCGAAGTGGGTTCGTTGGCGAAGAACTGGAATCTGGTGGCCGACCGCGCCCATATCGGGCGGCAGGTGAACGACGCCGCCGAGTTCTGGGATGGCGCTGTCGATGATGTGCGTATTTATGACCACGTTCTGACGGCGGCCGAGATGAAGGCCCTGGTTCCGCCGAAGGTGAAGGCCCGCAAGCCCAGTCCGGCCGATGGCGCCGTAGGCGTGGTCATGCCGCTCTTCACCTGGACCCCCGGCGAGACGGCTTTGTTCGAGGATGTCTATCTCGCGACCACGCCTGAACTTACGGCAACTAACCGCGTGTCCGCGCATCAGCCGGCCGCTATCAAAATGTACTACCACGTGCAGCCGTTCATACCCGGGCAAACATACTACTGGCGGGTGGACTCCATCGAGGCTGCCGGCACTGTCCACACGGGCGACGTCTGGAGCTTCACGGTGGCCTCCCAGAAAGGCTGGGCGCCGAAACCCGAAAACGGCACTCTCTACGTCGATCCCAACGTGGTGCTTCAGTGGTCGGTCGGCATGAATGCCACCGGACACGATGTCTACTTCGGGACGGACGCCGCGGTCGTCCTGGCGGGGACAGGCGACACGTTCAAAGGCACGCAGGCGGCCCCGTCCTACACGCCGGGACCCCTTGCACGCGGTGTCGCCTACTATTGGCGGGTGGATGAGATCGTCGGCGGCAAGAAGGTGGCCGGGGACGTATGGAGCTTCTCGGTCCGGCCGATCCTGCCCAAGACCGATCCGACGCTGGTCGGCTGGTACAAGCTGGAGGACGAGAACTCCGGCACAGCGGTGGACTCTTCGGGCTGGGACTACTATGGCGCCCTCAACGGCAACCCGCGATGGGTGGAGGGCCAGGACGGACAAGCTCTGAGTTTCGACGGCGACGATGATTACGTGGACATGGGCAACCCCAAAGACTGGCCCTCCGGCAGATCCCCCCGCAGCATGTGCGGCTGGGCCAAAACCGACACGGTCGCTGCCGGCTGGAAATGGATCGCCGCTTACGGCTCGCCGGCCACGAGTCAGGCCATGTTCATCGGCCTAAACGCCACGGCTCTGTATGGCGGCGGATATGGCGATGACGTCAGCAGGGAGGGATTCTGGCAGGTCGGCGTCTGGCATCATATCTGCCTGACGTACGATGGGACCACGGCCCGGCTGTACGCCGATGGCGCCGAGGTGGCCTCCGCGGCCAAGACCTGGAACCTGGCCCCGGGTGCGGCCCGGATCGGGCGGCAGGTGAACGCGCTGGCCGAGTTTTGGGACGGCGCGATTGATGATGTCCGCACCTATAACGTGGCGCTGACGCCGGCACAAATCAAAGAAGTCATGCGGGGCGACCCGCTGTTGGCGGGGGACCCGCAGCCGAGGAGCGGCGCCAACGTGGACATCCGCGACGCGACGGACCTGAGCTGGTCGGCGGGGGAGAAGGCTGCTCAACACGACGTTTACTTCGGCACCGACAAGACCGCGGTGAAAGCCGCCGACACCGGCGCGCCGCAGTACCTGGGGCGTCAATCCGGCACCACCTTCTCCGTGGCCGACCTCGTCCAGTTCGGCGGCGGCGCCTACTTCTGGCGTATCGATGAGGTCGAGGCCGACGGCACGACCATTCACAGAGGCAACGTCTGGGGATTCACGGTGCCTGACTACCTGATCGCGGACGAGTTCGAGGGCTACACGGACGACGAAGGCAACCGCATCTACGAGACCTGGATCGACGGCTGGACCAACGGCACCGGCTCCGTCGTAGGCAATCTGCAGGCCCCGTTCGCCGAGCGAGTGATCGTTCACGGCGGCGTCCAGTCCATGCCGCTGGACTACAACAATATCAAGTCGCCGTACTACAGCGAAGCCGAGCGGGAGTTTTCGCCCCTGCAGAACTGGACAACCAACGGCGTTGATACCCTCGTGCTGTACATCCGAGGCACCGCGACGAATACGGCCGGACGCCTGTATGTAGTCGTGGAGGACAGCGCCGGCAAGACGGCCGAGGCCGCCCATTCCGATTCATCTATCACGAAGGCCACGACCTGGACCGAGTGGCAGATTCCACTCAGCAGCCTGACGGGTGTCAATCTGGCGAAGATCAAGAAGATGTACCTTGGCATAGGCGACCGCAACACGCCGGCGGTGGACGGCAGCGGCCGGATCTACATCGATGACATTCGAGTGATAAAGCCGTGAGCATTTACGATTTATGATTTGCGATTGATGATTTAGGCGCGTCGCCGGGACAGCGCCAGAAGACACTAAGCGCCAGATGGCAAAAGGAGGACTCTCATGTTTCGCAAGCTCATTGGTTTCCTATCGTTGGTGGTGCTCCTGGGGCTGGCCCCTGCGGCCGGCGCCGGCCTGATCGGCTGGTGGACGCTCGACGAGGGGACCGGCACGACGGTCAGCGACTCCAGCGGCAATGGCAACGACGGCACGTTTCAGGGCACCCCCAAGTGGGTCCCCGGCGTGATCAACGGCGCCTTGAGCGTCGATGGTACCTCCTCGGTCACCGTCGCCACTACACCCAAGCTGCAAATCGCCGGGACGGTCACGATCACCTGCTGGATCAACCCGGCCTCCTTCGGCGGCGAGCGGGGCATCTGCGGCCGCGATCTCAACTATGCCTTCAAATCCAGCGGCACCCAGCTTCGGTTCACCACGCCCGGCGTCCTCGATCACACGGGCACGACGACCACTCTCACAGCCGGGACATGGCAGCACGTGGCGGCCACTTTCGAGCCGGGGCAGAGCCAGGGACTCGTGTTCTACATCAACGGGGTCGAGGCCCAGAAGCTGGCCGCCTCGGCCATGAGCCAAGGCTCAGGACCATTCCACATCGGGACCAACCAGTGGGGTGAAGCCTACCTTGGCATGATCGACGAGGTGCGGATCTACGACCGCGTCTTGACGGCGGAACAGATCAAAGAAATCTACGCCGGCGGCGCCCCGTCGTTTGGAAAAGCGCAGGATCCGAACCCGGCGGACGGCTCGCTCGCGGTCGCAATGCCGCTGCTGCAGTGGAAGCCGGGTGACAATGCCCTGTTCCACAGTGTCTATATCGGCACGAGCCCGGAGTTGACCGAAGCCAACCTCGTCGCCAGCCGCCAGATGTTCACGATGCTCTACTACGTGCAGGGGTTCCAGCCGGGCGCCACCTACTATTGGCGTGTGGACGAGACGGAGAAGGACGGCGTGACAGTCCACACCGGGAACGTCTGGACGTTCATTGCCCAGGACGTGACGGCCTATCGCCCCAACCCGGCAGATGGGGCTGTGGACGCCTCGCCGGCCGCGGTTCTGACGTGGCTACCAGGCCAGGCCACCGTCAAGCATCACCTGTACTTCGGCGACAGTAACGACGCAGTCAGCCAGGGCGCGGCAGGCACGGACAAAGGCGAGTTGACGGACCCGACGTTCACGCCGGGGGCTCTGGAGAGCTTGACCACCTACTATTGGCGTGTGGATGAAACCGTCGCCAGCGGTGGCGTCAAGACCGGGCCTGTCTGGAAGTTTACCACCTGTCTGCCCGTGGACGATTTCGAGGGCTACACGGACGATGAAGGCAGCCGGATCTACGAGACGTGGGTCGACGGCTGGACCAATGGAACCGGCTCGACCGTCGGCTACGCCCAGGCTCCCTTCGCCGAGCAGACGATCGTGCATGGCGGCAAACAGTCCATGCCGCTGGACTACAACAATGTCAAGACGCCTTTTTATAGCGAGGCCGAGCGGGAGTTTTCGCCTGTAGAAGACTGGACGGCCGGCGACGTCACTACGTTGGCTCTCTATGTCCGGGGCCGGTCAGGCAATGCGCCCGCCCAACTGTACCTCGCAGTCGAGGATGCATCCAAGAAGGTCAGTATCGTCACGTATCCGGATACGGCCGTCACGGGTGCAACTCAATGGACCCAGTGGAAGATTCCGCTGAGCAGCTTCACCGGTGTGAATCTGGCCAAGGTCAAGAAGCTGTATGTCGGTCTGGGCGACCGGACAACTCCGGCGGCGGCCGGCACCGGCCGTATCTTCATCGACGATATCCAACTCACCAAGCCGTGACGAGGAGACACACAGTAATTCGTGAATCGAGAAGGAGGAATGCTATGTCTCGCAAATTCATCGGTCTTCTCTCGCTCGCGGTGCTCCTGAGTCTGGCGCCTCTGACTGAGGCCGGCCTGGTCGGCTGGTGGCAGCTTGACGAAGGGACCGGCACCACGGCCAAGGACGCCAGTGGCAATGGCAACGATGGCACCCTGCAAGGCAATCCGACCGTGGTCGACGGACTCTCTGGAAAAGCGCTCGCCTTCGCCAACAATCGCGTCGCCATCCCCGCCTCTAAGTCGTTGACCGGCGACCTGTTCAAGGGGCCATTTACGCTGACTGTCTGGATTAACCCGAAGCGAACCGGCAACACATGGCAGCAGATCTTTCGGGCGATTCGAGCGGCCGGCAACAATGACACGCTGTTCATCAACAACGATGGGCGGCTTTCCTGGCGTGGTCTCGTGAACGGTGCCTGGGCGGGAGGTATGTGTGAGACCACCGCAGGGGTCGTTCCTGCCGACCAATGGACCCACGTTGTGGTGACTGGGGATAAGACGAACTTTCGCATCTATCTCAACGGCGTCCTCTCCCAGACATCAGCCTGGCAGACAACCGATGGCACGAACGCGACGTATTACATTGGAGGGGACACTTATCCTGACGAGTTCTATGCCGGCATGATCGATGAGGTGCGCGTCTACGACCAGGCTTTGACGCTGCAACAGATCAGAGAGATATGTGTCGGTGATTCCCCATCCTTGGCGAAGGCGCAGAGTCCCACTCCGGCCGATGGGGCGCTGGCGGTCGGGATGCCGCTGCTCCAATGGAAACCGGGACTGGACGCGTTGCTCCACAGCGTCTATGTCGGCACGAGCCCGGAGTTGAGCGAAGCGAACCTGGCCGCGGCTCGTCAGCCCCTCACCATGCTGTACTATGTGCAGGGACTCAAGCCCGGCACGACGTACTACTGGCGGGTCGATGAGACCGACAAGACCGGCGCGGTCAAGACCGGCAACGTCTGGATGTTCGTCGCGCAAGACCTGGTGGCCTATCACCCCACTCCGGCGGACGGCGCCAACGACGCCGCACAGGCCCCGGTGCTGACGTGGCTGCCCGGCCAAACGGCGATCAAGCATCATCTGTATTTCGGTGACAGCAACGACGCCGTCAAGCAAGGGGCGGCCAGCGTGGATAAGGGCGAGCTGACCGACCCGACGTTCACGCCGGGAGCCTTGGAGAGCGTGACGACCTATTATTGGCGTGTGGATGAGACTGTCGCGGGCGGCACCGTCAGGCCCGGTCCGGTCTGGAAATTCACGACGTGCCTGTCGGTGGATGATTTCGAGAGCTACACGGATGACGAAGGCAGCCGGATCTACGAGACGTGGGTTGATGGCTGGACCAATGGGACCGGCTCGACCGTCGGCAACACCCAGGCCCCCTTCGCCGAGCAGACGATCGTGCATGGCGGCAAACAGTCCATGCCGCTGGACTACAACAACGTGAAGACTCCCTTCTACAGCGAGGCCGAGCGGGAGTTCGCGCCCACACAGGACTGGACGGCCGGCGACGTCACTACGTTGGCTCTCTATGTCCGCGGCCGGTCAGGAAATGCACCCGTCCAATTGTATCTCGCGGTTGAAGATGCCTCCAAGAAGGTGGGCATCGTGGCCTATCCTGACACCGCCATCACGAGTGCCACCGCGTGGACCCAGTGGCAGATTCCGCTGAGCAGCTTTGCGGGCGTGAACCTGGCCAAGGTCAAGAAGCTGTATATCGGTTTGGGTGACCGGACGATTCCGGCGGCCGGCGGCAGCGGCCGCATGTTCATCGATGATATCCAAGTGACCAAGTAGTGGTTCTTTCTCAGAAGGAGGCTTAGCATGTGCAAGAAACGTTTCGTGTTGGCCATGGCCGTACTCCTGCTGGGCGCTATCGTGGGCCAAGCTCCGGCGGCCGATGACCCTTACCTGGTTGGCTGGTGGATGTTCGATGATGGCTCCGGGACGGTCGCCAAAGACTCCAGCGGCAAAGGCAACGACGGCACCCTCAATGGCGGCCCGCAGTGGGTGTCCGGCTATTCCGGCGGGGCGCTGAAATTTGACGGGACCGATGATTACGTCGATTGCGGAAACGATGCGAGTCTGGATCTTACCGCATGGACGATTGCTTTCTGGGTGAACGTGGCCCAGAACAAGGACTACAACGCCTTTGTCGTCAAAGGCCTGGATGCGGCGGAGAACTACGAAGTATTGGGATTCGCCAATGGCAGTATGCATTTTCCCATTGCGATGGCCGGCGGTACCAGAACTTACGTGAACACGGCCGCAGGAATCATTGTCGCCGGGGAGTGGGCACATTTTGCCTATAGCTATAGTTCGACAACGGGCCGACGCCTCTACAAAGATGGCAGCGTAGTTTATAGCGATGCGCCGTCCGGTACTCCCCAGCCCTCGACGGAGCCGCTGACCATCGGGAACGAACGGCCCATGACCCGGTTTACCAACGGCACGATGGACGATGTGCGCATCTACAACCGTGTCTTGACGGCGGGACAGGTCAAGGCGCTGTCTGCCGGCGGCGTCCCCGTGTACGGCAAAGCCGAGAGCCCCTCTCCGGCCGACGGCGCGCTCGCGGTTACGATGCCGCTGCTGCAGTGGGGTGCGGGGGACAACGCCCTGTTCCACAACGTTTATCTCGGCACGACCCCGCAACTGACGGAGGCCAATCTGGTCGGGTCGCGCCAGATGTTCACGATGCTCTATTATGTCCAGGGACTCCAGCCGGGGACGACCTACTACTGGCGGATCGATGAGATCGAGAGAGACGGCGTGACCGTCCACGCCGGCGATGTCTGGAGCTTCGTCGCACAAGCCCTGACCGCTTATTATCCCAATCCGGCGGATGGGGCGGTGGACGCTGCGCCGGCTCCGATGCTGACGTGGCTGCCGGGCCAGACCGCCATCAAGCATCACGTGTACTTCGGCGACAGCAGCGATGCCGTCGGCCAGGGGGCGGCCGGCGCAGACAAAGGCGAGTTCAAAGACCCCAATTTCGCGCCGGGCGCCTTGGAGAGCCTGACCACCTACTACTGGCGTGTGGATGAGACGCCGGCGGGCGGCGCGGTAAGGGCCGGCCCGGTGTGGAAGTTCACCACGTGCCTGTCCGTCGATGATTTTGAGGGCTACACGGACGACGAAGGCAGCCGGATCTACGAGACTTGGGTAGATGGCTGGACCAATGGAACCGGCTCAACTGTCGGCTATACCCAGGCCCCCTTCGCCGAGCAGAAGATGGTGCATGGTGGCAAACAGTCCATGCCGTTGGACTACAACAACGTAAAGTCACCCTTCTACAGTGAGGTCGAGCGGGAGTTCTCGCCGGTGGAGGACTGGACGGCCGGCGCGGCCAGTACCCTGATCCTCTACGTCCGAGGCCGGGCCGGCAATGCACCCGCCCAACTGTACTTGGCGGTCGAGGATGCGTCCAAAAAGGTCGGCATTGTCACGTATCCTGACAAGACCGTCACCGGTGTTGCCCAATGGACCCAGTGGGAGATTCCGCTGAGCAGTTTTACGGCGGTGAACCTGGCCAAGGTCAAGAAGCTGTATATCGGTTTGGGCGACCGGGCCACTCCGGCAGCAGGCGGCAACGGCCGCATCTTCGTCGATGATATCCAAGTGACCCAGTAGGGGCGACGCATGCGTCGCCCGTACCAGTGCATTCTTTTTCAGAAGGAGGTTTAGCATGTGCAAGACACGTTTCCTGTTGGCTGTGGCCGTACTCCTGCTGGGCGCTAGCGCGGGCCAGGCTCGGGCGGCCGATGACCCTTATTTGGTTGGCTGGTGGACCTTTGACGATGGTTCCGGAACCGTATCCAAGGAGGCGACCGGCAAGGGCAAAGATGCGACTCTGATGGGCGGTCCGGCATGGATCAAGGGCAAAGTCGGCAGCGGGGCCCTCAGTTTTGACGCGGTGGACGATATCGTCGAGGTCCCCGAAGTGCCGGCCTTCGATCTGAGCGATGCCCTGACCATCACCGCCTGGATCAAAGTGAACAACTTCAGCACGCATTATTTCATCCTGGACAAGTCGCCCAGCGGCACGGCCCCGGACAACTATCCGGGCAACTACGAGTTCCGATCGACTCCCGCTGGCCTGCTGGAGTTCGGACACCAGACCTCGCAGGGCACAGACTACCACTTCTATGTCTCCACGGGGAACCTCACCGCCGGACGCTGGACCCACGTGGCGGTGACCGTCGTCAAGGGCGGCCAAGTCAAGTTCTACATCGATGGTACCCCCGCCGGCGAGGCGGCCCAATCCTTCACCTGGCCGGTCCTGAACGATGAGCCGCTCCGGATCGGAGGCCGCAAAGACGGATACTCTTTCTTCAGCGGGTGCATAGATGACGTCCACCTCTACAACCGCGCTTTGACGGCGGGACAGGTCAAGGCAGTGTCAGCCGGCAGCGTCCCTGTGTATGGCAAAGCGGAGGGCCCCTCTCCGGCCGATGGCGCGCTGGCGGTCACGATGCCGCTGCTGCAGTGGAGCGCGGGGGACAAAGCCCTGTTCCACAATGTTTATCTCGGCACGACCTCCCAACTGACGGAGGCCGACCTGGTCGGGTCGCGTCAGATGTTCACGATGCTCTATTATGTCAAGGGCATCCAGCCGGGGACGACCTACTACTGGCGGGTCGATGAGATCGACGCCGCCGGAGCGGTGCAGACCGGGGACGTCTGGAGTTTCCTCGCGCAAGCCCTGACGGCGTATTACCCCAGCCCGGCGGACGGGGCGACGGACGCCGCACAGACTCCCGAGCTGACGTGGTTGCCGGGCCAGACCACCATCAAGCATCATCTGTATTTCGGCGACAGCGCGGATGCGGTCGGCCAGGGTGCGGCGGGCACCGACAAAGGGGAGCTGACCGACCCGAACTTCAAGCCGGGAGCCTTGGAGAGTCTGACCACCTACTATTGGCGTGTGGATGAGACCATTGCCGGGGGCGCTGTAAAGACCGGCCCCGTCTGGAAGTTCACTACTTGCCTGTCCGTGGACGATTTCGAAGGCTACACGGACGAGGAAGGCAGCCGGATCTATGAAACGTGGATCGACGGTTGGACGAACGGCACCGGCTCGACGGCCGGCAATTCGACGGCTCCTTTTGCCGAGCAGGAGATTGT
>Ga0315289_10007868_pt1 | contig 15470 bp, 10 predicted proteins | sample YL17G11_40_MG_FD_203452 | JGI IMG/M metagenome (GOLD analysis project Ga0315289, IMG submission 203452) | Sediment microbial communities from Yellowstone Lake, YNP, Wyoming, USA - YL17G11_40 | ecosystem: Environmental > Aquatic > Freshwater > Lake > Sediment | place: USA: Wyoming | collected... | reverse complement strand
TGCCCTGGCGGCGGAAGCCGCTACGTGCTATGAGGTACTCGTGGCTCCTCCTCCAGAGGAGCTTCGCCGCCTCGGGCGCGTCGACGGCGGGCATCCTCCCTCGCCCCTTGGCGACGACCGCTTTCAGGTTCTTGCTTCCCATCACCGCCCCGTACCCACCGTAACCGCAGGCGTGGCAGAGCTTGGTTATCACGGCCGCGTTCCGGACCATGTTCTCGCCTGCTGGGCCGATGTAGATCATCCCCGGCTCCCTCCAGAGGCCTATGTTCGGCTTCCTCTTGGCGAGGGAGGCTCCGACCTCACTGTTGAGGGCTATCAGGGTCTCCTCGCCGTCCTTCCCCCAGAGGTGGCCGGCGGGCTTGATCTCACCCCCCTCGTCGGTGACCTGGATGTAGACGGGCTCGTCGGCCTTCCCAGAGACGATGACGCCGTCGTACCCGGCGCACTTCAGCTCGTGGGCGAATTCGGTTGAGGCGGTGGACCCCACGGTCCCGTTGCTGAGGGGGCTCTTGCCCGAGACGCATATCCTGCCGCCCGGGTAGATGCCCGTCATGGGGCCTGTGAGGGCTATGAGGAGGTTCTCTGGGCCGAGGGCGTCGACCCTAGCCCACTTCCTACCTATCCTGTCCCAGAGTATCTTTGTAGCCAATCCTCTCCCACCGAAGTAGGCTTCGAGGGTCTCGTCGTCGAACCTCGTCTCGCTGATCTTCTCTTTCGAGAGGTCGACGTCTAGGAACTTGCCCGCGTATCCGCCCGGCATCTAGATGACCTCCTCCCCTTTCTCGCCGAAGAATAGGACGGCGAGGTCCTTCGCAACCTCTATGGGGTTCCTGCTGAAGAGCCTCCTGTGCACGTTGGGTTCCTCATTAACGAGCATGAGGGCGTTGTACCCCGCCTCCTTACAGACCTTCACGCACTCGGGGTCGCCGTCACAGAGATCGCAGATCGTCACCTTATCGTCGCCTGGGTGGAGGAACGGGACGCTCCCCGGGCACGCCCTTATGCACACCCCGCATCCGGTGCACTTCTCCCTGTCGACGAGGACGGCCTTGGTGTCGGCGCTCGTGGATAGGGCACCGACGGGGCAGGAGTCAACGCATGGGTAGTCGTTGCACTGGGCGCACAGGTGGGGCACCTCGCAGCCCGGGAAAGGCATGAAGACCCTGACACGGGACGCCTCGGGCCACATCCATCCCTCATGGTGCATGCTGCAGGCGATCTCGCACCGCTTGCATCCGGAGCAGGCGGCGTAGTCGCGTGCTATCCAGATCGGCTTGCTCATACAACCACTAGAATGGCTGTAAGATGGCTGTGGTTGATAAAAACTTCTAAAGAAAGAAATGGGTGGAAAGGGATTACTTTCGGAACTTCCTCATGAGGGGGTCCACGTCTGAGAGGCCGAGCTTCTTAAGGGTCTCTTTCGTGGGAATGCCCTTCTCGTCCCAGCCGAGGGTCTCGAAGTACGTCTTCCTCTTCTGCTTGACCAGGGCCTCGTCCGTCTTGCTCCCCTTATACGGTCCGCTCGGTAGCGGTTCGTAGAACCTTGGCGGGTTGTCGTCGTCCCCGACCGGCTCCCATGTCACATCGGGTCCTCCGAGGAGCAACAGCGCCCTCTGGAGGGTCACGATCCTTGGCCCGGTCACGCGCCTCCAGCTCTCCTGGGTTATCGGGAAGCCGGTGACAGCCTTGGCGAAGTCGAATACGAGCTCCTGTGGGACGCCGAAGAAGCAGAAGTTGCAGAAGACGGCGGAGTCAGTGAAGACGGCTGCGGACATCTCCGTGAAGCCGTCGACGGCGACGCTCGTGTGGTCTCCGCCCTGGACACTGGCGGCGTAGCTGATGTCGTGGGTGTAGTCGGCGTCGCTCCTCGTGCCGTGGGCGCCTATCTCTATGCCCTTCACGTGCACCGCATACTTCAGCAGCTCCTCCGGCTTCATGCCCTTCTTCTTGGCGATCTTCAGGGCCGCCCTGTAGGTCCCCTCGCCGAGGACCCTGCCTATCTTCTTCCGCTCCGCTATGAGCCATGCGAGCTTCGTCATCGCCTCGGCGTCGCCCCAGGAGGGCTTGAAGCCGAAGTCCTTCTCGGTGAGGATGCCGCGCTGGTAGAGTTCGGCGGCGAAGCCCATGGTGTTGGGGCCGTTTATGCCGCTGTGGCCGAGGTTGTCTATGAGGGCGCTCATGTGGATGTTCTCACCCGGGTCGAAGATTCCTAGATTCGTCCCGCAGTAGGCCTCCAGCTCGTAGTCTGGCATATCGGTGATGTCTCCCTTCCAGCGCCCGGACTTTATGCAGCTGATCTTCATGCAGTTGGTGGTGCAGCCGAAGTCGGCCCACTTCTTCTTGACCCAGAACCTGTTCTCGAACATTGGGCCTCCCATGCTCTTCTCGTCGTGCCACTCCTCCTGCCAGTTCCGGATAGGCTCCGAGCTGGTGTCTGCGCCCATGGCGTAACCGGCGTAGCCCGTGCCCCAGCGGCGCATGGTCGTCCGGCCTATGAGGTGCTCATGGGTCTTCTTCAGTAGCAGCTTCACCGACTCGGGCGCGTCTACGGCGGGAATCTTCCCCCTGCCCTTGGCGACGACAGCCTTCAGGTTCTTGCTCCCCATCACGGCGCCGTAGCCGCCGTACCCGCAGGCGTGGCAGATCTTCGTCATCACTGCCGCGTTCCGAACCAAGTTCTCGCCCGCCGGGCCGATATAGATGATGCCGGGCTCCTTCCAGAGGCCTACGTTCGGCTTCCTCTTGGCTAGCTCCTCTGTGACCTCCCTGTTCAGGAGCTTGATGGTCTCCTCCCCGACCTTCCCCCAGAGGTGGGACGCGTCCCGTATCTCGCCGCCCTCGTCGGTGACCAGGATGTAGACGGGCTTCTCGGCCTTCCCCGTTACGATGACTCCGTCGTAGCCAGCCATCTTGAGCTCCGACGCGAACTCTGTGGACGCCGTCGAGCCGACGGTGCCGTTGCTGAGCGGGCTCTTGCCCGAGCACATGATCCTGGCGCCGGGGTAGATCGCCGTCATGGGGCCCGTGAGGGCTAGGAAGACGTTCTCGGGGTCGAGGCCGTCGATCTTCCTCCACCTCCTCCCTATCCTGTCCCAGAGAATCTTCGCAGCGAGGCCGCGTCCCCCAAAATAAGCTTCGAGGGTCTCGTCGTCGAATGTGATGTCCTCAACCTTCTCCTTGGTAAGGTCGATGTCTAGGAACTTGCCAGCGTATCCTCCAGGCATCTAGATTACCTCCTCCCCCTTTTCTCCGAAGAAGAGGACTGCCAGGTCCTTCGCAACCTCGATGGGGTTCCTGCTGAAGAGCCTCCTGTGGACGCTGGGCCCCTCCTCGACGAGCATGAGGGCGTTGTAACCGGCTTCTTTGCAGACCTTCACGCACTCAGGGTCGCCGTCACAGAGGTCGCAGATCGTCGCCTTTTCGTCGCCTGGGTGCAGTATAGGCACCTGGCCCGGGCAGGCCTTGATGCACTTGCCACAGCTTATGCACTTCTCCCTGTCGACGAGGACGGCCTTGGTGTCGGCGTCGGTGCTCAGGGCCTGGACCGGGCACGATGCGACGCATGGGTAGTCGTTGCACTGGGCGCACAGGTGGGGCACCTCGCAGCCCGGGAAAGGCATGAATATCCTGACGCGGGACGCCTCGGGCCACATCCATCCCTCGTGATGGAGGCTGCAGGCGATCTCGCACCGCTTACAGCCCGAGCACGCCGCGTAGTCCCTCGCAATCCAGATTGGTTTGCTCATCGTATCACCAGAATAACATTAACTTCGGTTGATATGAGATAAAAACTTCTCTAAAAGCGTCGCTGAAGTCTAAATGTTCTATAAAACATAGTTTGCTCTAAAGAGGCTCCTGATCAGAGATGCTTAAAAAAAGGAGTTGGGCTACTCCCTGAGCTTCCTCATGAGGGGCTCGACGTCTGAGAGGCTTAGCCTGTCGAGGGTCTCCTTCTTGGGGACGCCCCTCCTGTCCCATCCGAGGGTCTCGAAGTAGGACTGAAGCTTCTTGTCGACCAGCTTCTTGTCCGTCGTCCTACCCTTGTACGGTCCGGTGGGTAGGGGCTCGTAGAACCTAGGCGGGTTGTCGTCGTCCTTCAATGGCTCCCATCTCAGGCCTGGGCCTCCGAGCAGGAGCAGGGCCCTCTGGAGGGTGACTATCCTCGGCCCAATCTCCTTCCTCCAGCTCTCGACGGTGACCGGGAAGCCCGTGACGGCCTTGGCGAAGTCGAGCTCCAGCTCCCGGTTGGTCCTGCAGAAGTCGCAGATGACGCCGCAGTCGGCGAAGACGGCGTCCGTCATATCGGTGTACCCGTCTACGGCGACTGAGGTGTGGTCGCCACCCTGCACGTTCCCCGCGTAGCTGATGTCGTGGACGTAGTCTGCGTCGCTGCGGGTGCCGTGGGCGCCGATCTCGATTCCCTTCACGTGGACGACGTACTTTAGCAGCTCCTCCTCTGGCAGCTTCTTCTTCTTGGCTATCGCCTTAGCCGCCCTGTACGTGCCCTCGGCGAGTACATCGCCGATCCCCTCGCGCTTCGCGATCATCCACGCGAGCTTCGTGAACGCCTCGGCGTCGCCCCACTTGAGCTCGAAGCCTATGTCCTTCTTCGTCAGTATGCCGCGCTGGTAGAGCTCGGCTGCGAAGCCCATGGCGTTGGGGCCGTTGATGCCGCTGTGGCCCAGGTTGTCTATGAGGGCGCTCATGTGGATGTTCTCGCCCGGGTCGAAGATGCCGAGGTTGGTGCCGCAGTAGGCCTGTAGCTCGTAGTCTGGGAGGTCTGTGATGTCGCCCTTCCACTTCCCCTCCCTGATGCAGCTGACCTTCATGCAGTTCGTGGTGCAGTTGAAGTCGGCCCACTTCTTCTTCACCCAGTACTTGTCCTCGAACTCCGGACCTCCGTACCTCTTCTCGTCGTGCCACTCCTCCTGCCAGTTCCTGATGGGCTCAGAGCTGTAATCGGCCCCGACCTGGTATCCGAGGTAGCCCGTGCCGCAGCGGCGGAACTCTGTCTTGCCTATGAGGATCTGGTGGGCCTTACTCCAGAGGAGCTTCACCGCCTCTGGGGCGTCGACCCTCGGGATGGGGCCTCTCCCCTTCGCGACGACGGCCTTGAGCTTCTTCGACCCCATCAGGGCGCCGTAGCCCCCGTAACCTGCTGCGTGGCATAACTTCGTCATGACTCCGGCGTTCCTCACCATGTTCTCGCCGGCCGGACCGATGTAGACCATGCCGGGCTCGCGCCAGAGGCCGACGTTCGGCTTCCTCTTCGTCAGCTCGGCCGTGACCTCCCTGTTAAGGATCTTGATGGTCTCCTCGCCGAGCTTGCCCCAGAGGTGGCTGGCGTCCCTGATCTCAGCCTCGCCGTCGGTCACGAGGAGGTAGACGGGCTTCTCCGCCTTGCCGGTGAAGATGACTCCGTCGTAGCCGGCGCACCTCAGCTCGTGGGCGAACTCTGTGGAGGCCGTGCTGCCCACTGTGCCGTAGCTGACGGGGCTCTTCCCCGAGACGCAGATCCTTCCGCCTGGGTAGATGCCGGTCATGGGTCCTGTTAGGATTATCAGGGGGCTCTCGGGGGCGTAGGGATCGAGCCTGCTCCACTTCTTTCCGACCCTGTCCCAGAGGATCTTCGCCGCGAGGCCTCTCCCTCCGAAGTACTGCTGGAGGACCTCGTCGCTGAAGGTTACCTCATCTATATTCTCCTTGGTGAGGTCGACGTCTAGGAACTTGCCAGCGTATCCGCCGGGCATCCTATATCACCTCCTTCCCCTTCTCGCCGAAGAAGTAGACGGCGAGGTCCTTAGCCGCGTCGACAGGGTTCCTGCTGAAGAGCTTCCTGTGGACGCTCGGCCCCTCGTCCACCATCTTCAGGGCGTTGTAGCCTGCCTCTTCGCAGACCTTGACGCATTCTGGGTCGCCTCCGCAGAGGTCGCAGATGAGGGCCTTGTTATCGACGGGGTGGAGGGTGGGGACCTGACCCGGGCACGCCTTTATGCATTTGCCGCAGCTTATGCACTTCTCCTTGTCTACCTTGACGGCCTTCGTCTCCTCGTCCACCGTCAGGGCCTGGACCGGGCATGAGGCGACGCATGGATAGTCGTTGCACTGGGAGCAGAGGTGGGGGACCTCGCACCCCGGGAAGGGCATGAATACCCTGACACGGGACGCCTCGGGCCACATCCAGCCCTCGTGGTGGAGGCTGCAGGCCAGCTCGCAGCGCTTGCAGCCCGAGCACGCCGCGTAGTCCCTCGCTATCCAGATATTCTTAGCCAAACAATCACCAACTAATCGTAGTTGCTCTTCGTAGCAAATTAAAACCTTCGAGAGGGACGCCCCACCACTTCGATGAATAACCAATTAACCACGAACCGCCGAGAGACGCCTTGTCTGACGATTTTTCTCCGCTCTGAAATCGTAGTTTATAGACGAAAAGAGTCGAAAATTATAGGGAAAAATAGGTGGTCTAAGACGTTTTAAGGCTCCTCTGTTGAAAAGAAGCTTTTTCAGAGTCCCCTAAAAATAGGGTAGGGGTCCTGACTATCTCTCCCCGTAACCATTATAGACGAACTATGACTGATCTAAGCAGCCGTCGGAGGGGTGAATATGAGGAGGGAGGACGTGGTCAGGTTCGGCGTCTCAGCCCTCGCCGTCGCCGCGCTCATCTGGCTCTCCCTCACCTCTGGCATCCAGGGGAGGGTCCTCGGCGTCGTCCTCCTCGCCCTCGTCGTCTGGAGCCTCTACCCCGAGAGGCACCTTGAGTCGTCGATAGCCGTCGTCGTCCTCCTCGCCCTCTTCGAGGCCTCCCTGAACCCCCAGGAGTTCGTCGACTCCCTCTTCAGGACGTACGGAGGCAGCGGCCTCTGGACTATCCTAGCCGGCTTCGTACTCGCCAAGGGGATGGAGACCTCGGGGCTCGCGAGGCGGATCGCCCTCATGATAGCGACCTCCCTGGGGGGCAACCCAAGAGGCGTCATCCTCGCCGTCGCCGCCGCGAGCCTCGCCGTCGCGCCCCTCTCGCCGTCAACCACCGCCAAGGCTTTCCTCATGCTGCCGATATGCACCGGGCTCGTCGAGGCCTTCGGCGTCGAGAAGGGGCGGAGCGGCTACGGCGTATCACTGATGCTCGTCGCCATGGCGGCGAACAACGTCTGCTCGACGGCCTTCCTGACGGCGACCGTCCCCAACCCCATCTCCGCGACCTACCTGAGCGCCGCGGGCGTCGACCTCGACTGGGGAGGATGGCTGAAGATGGCTCTCCCCCCAAGCCTGATCCTCCTCGCAGCCTCATACCTCCTGGCGACGAGGATGTTCAGGAGCGAGGTGAGCCGCAGCGGCGAGACCCTGGATAGGATCAGGGAGATGAGGCGCGGGCTCGGTCGCATGAACCGGCGTGAGGTAGCGGTCGCGGCCCTGTTCTCAGCGGTCCTGCTGCTGTGGGTCGGGGAGAGATACATCAGATTCAACGTCGGGCTCATCAGCCTAGCCCTGTCCCTCATCCTCTTCCTCCCGCGGGTCGGCGCCATGAACGTCAGGGGCTTCTCCAAATCCGTACCATGGGGCTCGATAGCCCTCTTCGCGGCGAGCATGTTCATGGCCGGGGCCGTGGAGAGGTGGAGGGCCCTCGACCCCGTGGCCGAGGCCGCCTTCAACCTCCTCGGCCTGGATCGCCTTGGGTTCACCCCATTCGTTTTTGTTGTGATCCTCTTCGCCGTACTACTCCACGTCGCTTTTACCTCGACAACGGTCTACGCGACCGTCATGGTGCCGCTGACAATGTCTCTCGCCCAGCTACAGGGGATTCCGCCTCAGCTCGTCGGTCTACCCGTGGCCTTCCTAGTCCCCGTCGCCGTGGTGCTGCCCGTGAACACGATACCGAACATCATCTTCTACAAGGAGGGCTGGTTCAACCAGAGGCAGATAGTTATCTACGGCCTCGCCCTGAGCTTGGTGTCAGTGGCCGCCGTCCTCCTCGTCGGCATCCCCTACTGGAGGCTCCTCGGCCTCATCTGACCTTGCCGCCCTCCCCATCTCCCGCCTCATCTGGAGGATCAGGTTGGCGAGGAGGCCGAAGAAGATTATCTGGAAGCCTGAGATGACGAGGAGCATCGAGGTGAGGAAGCTGTAGGGGTTGAGGAAACCGGCTTGGGAAGAGACGAGCTTCGAGGCCGCGAGGATGATCAGCCAGATTATGCCTGAGGCGAAGACGGGGACGCCTATGGCTAGGGCGAGCACGTCGAGCCTGGAGCTTAGGAGGTCTTCGAGCTTCGACCTCACCTTGGCGCCGAGGGGCTGCCTGCTCCTCCTCCGCTCCACGACCCTGACCGGCACCTCCTTGATCCTGAGCCCCTTCTTCTCGGCCTCCAATAGGAGCTCTGTCTCGAAGACCCTGCTCCCGGAGGGGACGAGGTCGAGGAGACCCCTCACCCGGCTGCCCCTGTAGGCCTTAGCGCACGTCGTGTCAGAAAGGAAGGTGCCGCTGAGACCCCTGACGAGGCCGTGAAACGCAATGCTGGCGAGCCTCCTGCTCAGGGGACGCCCGTCGAGTCCAGATCCAAGCCTCTTTGAGCCGACGACGATGTCATATTCGTCGAGGAGCCTTAGACTCTGGGCTATGAACTCCGGCTCGACGGAGAGGTCCATGGGGAAATAGACTATCTTCTCCCCCAACGCCTTCTTGAATCCGAGCTTGAGGGCCTCACCGAGCCCCGCCTCAGGGAGAGTAAGGAGCTTCACCTCCCTGTACCTCTCTGCGAGGGCCTCAGCTATCCCGTGGGTATCGTCGACGCTCCCGTTCTCGACCAGGATTATCTCAAAGTCCTCGGCGAGGCTCCTCAGCCTCTCCCTGAGCCTGACGGTGTTCCCCCACACCCTCGGAGCCTCGTTGTGGATGGGGATGACGAGACTGACCATGGTCTTCGCCATCTCTCCTACGCTTTCCGGCAATCCGGCGGTTGTCTCCCCCCGATCACACTACGAGACAGCTCCCGATAAAGATTTATTATCTTTTGAAACTTAGATAACACCCGTCGCGAGGGGGCTCACACGAGGATCTGCTTCGTCTCCCCGGAGGTCTTCTCTTGGGGCGTCCACGGCGGCTTCGGCTACGTGACTAGGACGCTCGGGCGGGAGCTGGCTAGGAGGGGGCTCGACGTTTCAGTGGTCACGGTGAGGAGGATGGGGCAGAGGGAGGTCGAGGAGCTCGAAGGGGTCACCGTCTACGGCTACCCATCGCACTCGGGCAAGCCCTACCCGCTGAGCGCGGCACTCTCCCGGCTAGAGTCAGCCAGGTTCTATAGGATCGCAGACGCAGACATCTACCACAGCGAGGCGGAGAGCTACAACACCATCGTCGCGGAGCGGGCTATGCCCGGCAGGAGGCATGTGATCACCTTTCAGGACCCCTACGACTCAGGGGAGTGGGAGCGGATAGGAAGGGTTGACCCAAGATACAGGCCGACGGCGGCCTTCAGGGCGAGGTGCGCATTGGAGAACAGGGTCCTGGCGTCGGCCTGCCGGCGGGCGGACGCCCTCTACTCCCAGGCTCGCTTCCTAATAGGGCGGGCGACGAGGCTCTACGGGCTCAGGGAGAGGCCTGGCTTCCTCCCGAACCCCGTCAGAGTGCCGAGGCGGCGGATGATGAAGGCGGAGAGGCCCACCGTCTGCTTCCTCGCACGCTGGGACCCCCAGAAGCGCGTCGAGTTCTTTCTCCGCCTCGCAGAGCGCTTCCCGGAGGTAGAGTTCGTAGCGATGGGCAGGTCACACAACGCTGGGAGGGACACGGAGCTGAGGCGGCTGTACCGCGGCGTACAGAACCTAAGGCTAACGGGCTTCGTCTCCGAGGAGGAGAAGTCAAGGATCCTTGAGCGGAGCTGGGCTCTCGTAAACACGAGCGTCAGGGAGGCTCTCCCCGTCTCGTTCCTCGAGGCCCTAGCCCATGAGACACCGATAGTGAGCGGCGAGGACCCTGACGGTCTCACGAGCCGCTTCGGCTTCAGGGTCTTAGGCGATGACTACGACGCCGCCCTCAGCCGTCTCCTCGAGTTTGGCGACTGGGCCGAGAAGGGGAGGAGCGGCCGGAGGTACGTCGAGGAGGTCCACGAGCTCGGGAGGGTGGTCCGCATGCACGTCGAGGCGTACGAGGGACTAATGCGTCGGTGATCTGGTGGTGGGGCTATTGAGACTACTCGTCTTCGGCGGTTGGTTCGGCTCAGGGAACATCGGCGACGACGCGATACTGATCGGGCTGAGGAACGCCTTCTACGAGGCGGCGCCGGACGTTGAGCTGGTCGCCATCTCCACGGACCCGGCATACACCAGCAGGGTCTGCGGGGTCGAGTCGATGAGGCTCAGGGCGCCACAGTCCACCCTCGGCGGTGGCCTGAAGGAGTACTTCCCTGCCTTCAGGGCTGTCAATGGGTGCCTAATAAGCGGTGGTACACCCTTCTACGACTACGGCTACCTCTCAAGGGGTATCCATGTCGGGCTACCGATAATCCTCGACAAGAAGATCTTCTGCTTCGGCGTCGGTGCGAAGTCGATCACTTCACCGTTAGGAGTCAGGTTCATGAGGCTCCTCCTGAGTAAGACCAGCCTCGTCTCGGCGAGGGATGATCCTTCGAGAAGGATACTGCGGGGCTTCACCACGTCCAACGTCGCCCTGACGGGCGACTCCGCCCTCCTCATGCAGCCAGCCCGCGAGGAGGCTGCGAGGGGGCTACTTGAGAGAGCTGGCGTCGAGGTCGACGAGCCAGCCGTCGCAGTCTGCCCGAGACTCCTCTCAACCGACTACAGGAGCCACTACCACGACGAAGTCGAAGCCTCCACGATAGACCTCATCAGGGAAAGCATAGCCTACGCCGCCGATAAACTGCTACAGGATGGGTATCAGGTCGTCTTCCTGCCCATGCATGTCGCCGCGCCTGACGACGACAGGGCCGAGATAAGAGATGTCCTGAAGAGGATGAGCAGCCGGGGCGCGAGGGTCATCGCAGACTGGGTCCATCCTCGGGAGATGATGGCCGCCCTAGGCCTGATGCGCCTGGTGATCGGGCTGAGGCTCCATTCACTGATCTTCGCCGCTTCGCGAGGTGTCCCTGTCGCGAGCGTCGGGTACGACGCGAAGATAGGCGGGTTCATGGAGCTCGTCGGCGCCGGTGGCTGCCTCGCAGACCCGACGGATCGGCTCGATCTCTACCTGAAGGCAAGGAGGGCTCTCGATGATGGTAAGGCTGTCGGTGCCGTCCTGCTCCGATCATGCGGGGAGATCAGCGGGAGGATCAGGGCGGAGGCCCGCAGCGTCGTCGACGAGCTGAAGGGTTAGTCTACCAGCCTATCGCGTACGAGTCGCCTGTCCGGGGCGAGGCTCCGCCGTACATCACGCCAGTCTCAGGGTCGAACCTTATGGCGAGGCATCTGCCGTGGGTCCACGGCTCGTCCATGACGACCTTGTGCCCCCTCCTCCTGAGACCCTCCGCTACCTCCGCGGGGATGCCTCCCTCGACTCGGACCTCTCCCGGGGAGACGTTGTGGGGCCAGAAGCTTCCCGGGAAGTGGTTTATGTGGACCGTCGGCTTGTCGAGAGCGAGCTGGACATTCATCCCGAAATCGACGTAGTTGAGGAAGAACTGGATCGTCCACTGGTCCTGACCGTCGCCGCCGGGTGTCCCGAAGACCATGTAGGGTCTCCCGTCCCTCATGACGAGGCTCGGCGTAAGTGTTGACCTCGGCTTCTTCCCCGGTGCGATACAGTTCGGGTGGCCTGGGTTGAGGTTGAACTGCTGCGCCCTTGTTCCGATGGGGAAGCCCAGGCCCGGCATCACAGGGCTCGTCCTGATCCATGCGCCGCTCGGCGTCGCCGAGATCATGTTCCCCGCGCCGTCGACGGCTTCGAGGTGGACTGTGTCCCCCTCGAATACCCCCTTCTTGTTCGTTGGCTCCAGCCTGATCGGGTCCGCCCCACCAGGCCTAAGCTCCATCGACGCGCGGTCTGGGTCGATGAGCCTCCTCCGCGATTCGGCGTAGCCCTTCGAGAGGAGCCAGGTCAGGGGGACCTCGGCGAAGTCTGGGTCTCCGTAGTGCTGCTCCCTATCAGCGTAAGCGAGCTTAGCGGACTCGATCCAGGTGTGGAGGTAGTCGACGCTGTTGTGGCCCATGCCTCGGAGGTCGTAGCCTTCAAGGAGGTTGAGCTGCTGGAGCAGCACGGCGCCCTGTGTCCACGTGTTGCACTTGTAGACCTCGTAGCCCCGGTAATTCGTCCTTATGGGTTCCTCGAAGCGTGCGCCGTATGCCTCCATGTCCTCGAGCGTGATCAGGCCATGCTCCTCCTTCCCCTCTACGTCCCTGCACCTGAAGGAGCCTGTGAACTCGACGATGGCCTCCGCTATCGGGCCCCTATAGAAGTAGTCTCGGGCTGCGTCTAAGCCGGCCGAGCGGCCCCACCTGCGCTCCCTCCGCTCCTCTTCCCCGAGCCTCCTCAGGGTTCTGGCGAGGTCGGGGTTGGAGAAGACCTGACCCACCTCGGGGACCCTGCCGCCCGGGAGGTAGATCTCGGCTGTGGATGGCCACTCCTCGCTGAACCTTTCAGCAGACTTTTCTATAGACCTGACCATGGTCGCCTGGATCGGGTAGCCCTCCGCCAGCCTGATCGCCGGCTCCATCACCTCCTCGAGGCTGAAAGTTCCGTACTCGTCCAGTGCTATGAGCCAGGCGTCGAACGAGGCGGGGATGGTGGCCGGCGTGAAGCCGTCTTCAGGTATCAGTCCGTAGCCCTTCGACTTGAACCAGTCCATGGACGCTGCAGCCGGTGCCGGGCCCTGACCGTTTACGGCTACGACATCCTCCTCGTCCGCGAGGTAGAGGAGGATGGGGACCTCGCCAGCGATGCCGACGAGGTCGGGCTTGGTGACGGTGAGGGCGAACCACATCGTCGCGCCGGCGTCGACGACATTACCGCCCCGCTTCAGGGCGTGGTGGCCAGCCTCTGAGGCGAGGTAGTGGCTCGAGGTGACCATGCCATGCGTGCCCATGACCACGGGCCTTGTGGTGAACTCCATGCCCTAGACTTGCGCGACGCCGCTATTTATTGTGCTCCTACGGGCTTCCCGAGCCAGCGTCTCCGAGCCTCTCCGACGAGGAAGACCGAGCCGGTGACGAGGACCATGTCGTCCTCACCGGCCAGGGAGAGGGCCCTGTCCACGGCCTCGTCGACGCCAGAGACGACCTCGCAGGGCTTCCCGTGCCTTGTCACCTCGTCGACGATGACGCTCGGCCCAGCAGCTCTTCCCATGACGCTGTGGGTGGTCACTATGAACCTGTCCGTGACCTCCGTCAGGTACCCGATCATCAGGGGAATGTTCTTGTCTGAAGAGATGCTGACGACGGCTATGAGCTTCTTGTGGCTGAAGTTCTTGACTGCCTCCTTGAGCGCCCTCATCGCCTCAACGTCCTTGGCCGAGTCGAGCACCACGAGGGGCCTCCTCTGCATCACCTCGAGCCTTCCGGGCCACCTCACCTCCCTGAGACCCCGGGCAATGGCCTCGGCAGGGACGTCTACGCCGCTGAAGCTGAGGGCCTCGACGGCTCCGACCGCCGCGGAGGCGTTGAGGAGCTGGTGGTCGCCGAGAAGGGGTGTGAAGAGGTCGTAGCTCCCCCTCAGCCCCTTGATGCTGAGACTCTGCCCCTCGAGGCTGGATCTCACTTTCCGGAAGGTGATTTCCTTCCCGACGCGGAATATGCGTGAACCTAGCCTTCCGCAAATCTCCTTGAAGAGGGCGTAGACCTCGTCGTCTTGGGTCGCCGTGACGAGGACGCCACCCGGCTTGATTATACCGCCCTTCTCGCGGGCTATCTCGAGGACGGTGTTGCCGAGGACCTCTGTGTGCTCGAGGCTGACGTTGGTTATCACCGAGACCAGGGGCTGGACCACGTTCGTGGCATCCAGCCTGCCCCCCATGCCCACCTCTAGTACGGCGAAGTCGACACCGACCTCCTCGAAGTACTTGAACGCCATAGCGGTGACTATGTCGAAGAAGAGGGGTCGAACAGGCTCCGGCTCCCTGTGAAGCTCCTCGACTATGGGCCTGAGGAGCTCTATGAGCCTGACGACATCCGCCCTTGGTATCTGCTCGCCGTCGACGACGATGCGCTCAGTGAACTCCATGAGGTGGGGCGAGGTGAAGAGGCCGACCTTGTAGCCGGCCGCCCTGAGGATGCTGGCGATCATCGCAGAGGTGCTGCCCTTCCCGTTTGTGCCCGTGACGTGGATCGACTTGAAGCTCTTGTACGGGTCGCCCAGGGGCTTGAGGAGCCCGTACACAGGCTCCAGGGTCCTCTCCGCGCCAAGGCGCCGTATAGAGAACAGCCATTCGACGGCCTCGTCGTAGTTCAAGCCCGTACCTCCGGTCAAGCAAGGACTATCCTGATTGCATTAATAGGTGTATATCCCGGTAGCTACAGCCTCATCGACGTTTAAGGCCCCCTCTGGCACCTTGTTTGAATAAAAAAAAGGGGCGGGCTCAGGTCTTCTTGAACCTGGGCTCAAGCTGCTTAAGGACGTCCGGCAGCGTCGTGTACTCCATCGCCTGCGGGCCCAGGCGGGCGGGCTCGAACTCTCCCATCCTCCTGAGGTGGGAGGCGAGGTCAAGAGCCTCACGCCTGGCGAGGTCGAACCCTGGGTCGTCGAAGATGTCGACGATCAGCGGCTTCCCATCGTCGTCTGAGGCGATCTTGCCGTTGGACACCTGGATGCCGAGGCAGACTATCCTAGGCGGCCCGTCGAAGACGGTGCATTTGCTGTCCTTGAGCCCCACGGGCATGAATGGCCCCCAGTGGCTCCCCCTCATCCATCCCGCGACGAGGTAGGTGTGCAGGAACGGCGCGGTGACCTCGCCGACGGCAGGGAAGCCGCTCTGACCCCTGACTAGGCAGACGGGATCGTCTTTACCAACATACTTTCCAGCGATTAGGCTCAGCTTCGTCGTGCTCGAGGCGGCGGCGATCTCGTTGTCTGCGGCCCTCCAGATCTTCGAGAGCATATAGCGCTCCGTCGTGCCTATGAGGGCGAGGAGGGAGTAGCTCTCCTCAGGGGTCTTGAGCACCACCTTCTTGTTTTCGTAGGCGTCGAAGACCTCGAATTTGAAGCCATCGACCATCTTCGGATCGATGACTAGGCCCGCGGTGTTGAACGGGTCAGCGAAGACCTTGTATAGGAGATAGTTGAAGGCGGCGGGCTCCGTCTTGTCCGCCGCGTAAACGACGACAGGGTCCGATCCCCGTTCCGTGAACTCCATCTCGGCGACGCCCGGGCCCAAACCCTTGACGTTGCCACTGAAGGCGTCTATGAGGAGATCTTGCCCTGCACCGTAGAGCTTGAGGCTCTTCGCCTTGTCGGCACCCGCCTTGAAGGTGTCCCAGGCGAGCTTGTGGATCTCCTCGTTGTCCTCGCCCTTGTAGTGGGTCATGAGGAGTTCGAG
>Ga0315289_10007867_pt1 | contig 15471 bp, 13 predicted proteins | sample YL17G11_40_MG_FD_203452 | JGI IMG/M metagenome (GOLD analysis project Ga0315289, IMG submission 203452) | Sediment microbial communities from Yellowstone Lake, YNP, Wyoming, USA - YL17G11_40 | ecosystem: Environmental > Aquatic > Freshwater > Lake > Sediment | place: USA: Wyoming | collected... | reverse complement strand
TAACGGCTAGCGCGCTGATCTTTGCCGGTTCGTTCAACCTGAATAAGGGTAATCGGCCTGATATATTCGCCGGTGTTTGATTCATATTCCTTGGCTTTTTTCTCCAGCAAAGAGCGTTTTTCCACAGCCAGGCGTAAAACGTCATGCCACTTTACCGTAGCCTTATTGGTAATATGCAGATCCAGCTTGATCATTTCCTCGCGGTTTAATTCCTGGCCGCTGATACTAACCAATATATTGGCATTTTTTGGCGGGGTAGCTGAAAGCTCGACCACGATTGAAGGATTAAAATCCCTGATTGTCTTTTGAGCGATCTCGCTGTAAGTCTTATGGCCTTCATCAATAATAACTATCGGCCGCAAAATTTTAAAAGTATTACCTAAAGACGTTTTAATTACTTGGCCGAAAATATCACCTTCCTGGCCGAAACAGTCAAGATTAGGAAATTCTTTGATTATTTTCTCATGCCCTAGCCTATCGTCATCAGCCGGAAAAAATTCTGCGAATCCGCCGGAATCTTTGAAGATTTTTAAAGTTTCCTTGTTCTGCCGATTAGCCGAAGGAAGCATTAAAAGCATTACTACCAGATTTTCGTCTACATCAAGCCGGTTAAATTTATCGTTTTTTTCTAAAATCACCGTTCTTCCGGCGCTGGCAATATCCAAGGTCTGACGATAAGGATGGCTCCGGTCGCGCAAAGTCGCCAAAGTCTGACGGTAGATCTGGCTGGTAGGCACAACCCACAAAACAATCCCGGTCTGCTTTTTAAGATAACCACGGTTGATAAGATCGATAACATGGCAGGCAAGCAAAGTCTTGCCGCCGCCGGTAGGGATTTTTAGATAGAAATTCGGCAAATCTTCGCCAAGACCGTTTTTTTTCGGCAGATAAGCTTTACCCGCGCTTTTCTCCCAAGCCTTAGCGGGAAAATCAATAGCCAAATCGTGGTCGGTCGCTTTATATTTGATATTTTTAAACTTAAAGTCGGCTAATGATTCTAAATAGCGTTTGACCTGTTCTAATGATTTTTTTTGATATTCCTTAAGTTCCATTTTGGCTTAATCCCGTTTAGTCCCTTCTTTAATATGCCATTGGATTTTTCGTTTGCGGCAAAAACGGACAACCGCATCAGCCAAACTGTTGTAAAATTCTTTATGATTCTTAAATCTGGAAACTAAAGCGTTATAGTTAAAACGGCCAAATATTATTTTGTCTACAAACGATATGGCTTCTAAGATTTCCGCCAAATTCTGCTTTATGATATTAGGGGTTGGGTATGGTTCAATGCTCACCCAGGTTTTAAAGCCCTTCTTGCTTAATCCTTCCAGAGATTTGATCCGCTCTTTAAACGGCGCGGCATTGGGTTCATATTCTTTACGAAATTCCTCGTTAAGAGAAACCAGAGTTATGCCGTACTCGTTATTTTTACTATAACCATTACGCCCGGACAGCTCATCCGGATATACGCCTTTAGTCAAAGATGTACAACGGATATCGCTTTGATTAAGCCGGTCAATTATTTTGAGGCTCAATCCCCCTACTTCTTCATTACCGTACATAAAAGGATCCGTGGCGAAGCATAAATGCACAAAAGAAATTTTATCTTTATAGCGAGGAATTTCTTTATCCAAAAGCTCCAAAGAATTGGAAACAATTTTCGGCTTACACCAATCCTCGTAGGTCTTAACCACCCCGCAACGCTTTTTCATCATGTAGGCGTAACAGGGATATTTACAGCCGTGGGAACACCCTTCAACGTGATTTAAACAGTAGTCGGCGTATTCCACGCCGCTTCGGTACAGAAGAGTTTTGCGCTGGATATTTTCTATCTTCATAAGAATTCAATCATACACCCAACAGGGTAAGTGCCTTTTCTACGTTTTTTACTTTTACAGATTACTTTAATTTCTGGTGGATTATTATTTTCCATCGGCTTAAGAATTTGCTGCTTATAATGCGTTTCCCTAAAAGGAGTCTGCGTTACAATAAAATTCTCAAGCTCAAGCACACTCACTGTTTTGCCCTTAAATTGCGCCAATATTTGTTTTTTAAGATCCAAAAAATCAGGCCCTGATTCAAACAGAACCAATTGATTGGGATTATGTGTAGCGTCAGAAAAGTGGAAACGACCGGTTTGATCCACTCGCCACATCGCTTCCTTCATCTTTTTTAATCCGATTAAATTATTTGTTCCAAAAAATAAGAAATAATCCGTCTTGTTCGATTCGTTCAACATTCGAAAAGAACGAACATGCTTAATCCTACAAGATGTTTCAAGTTGTTCCTCATAAACATTATGCAAAAAGCTTAACCGTTGCTGGGGATCGGAGATTTTCAATACATCTTTCCATTTTTCCGTGCCGAAAGTTTTATTCAGGTTATCCCATAGCGATTCAAGCTTTACAAACCGGTTTATATCCTCATACATAAAAGTAATCAAAACTTCACAACGTGGATTTTCCATAATACGTTTTATCAAATCCATGGGAATCCCGGTAAAACCGAACGGATCTATAAAAACGAAGGCAGGCGCTAAGACTTTCTTCTGTTTGTCCGCATCATTCAAGATTTCTGCCAGCGTTTTCTCAAACTCACCACAAACGCATTCAGCCTTAAGATTCGCCGGCAACTGAAAAGTTCCGACTTTCTTTTTTAAAAATTCACAACGATCATTGTCCGCTTCAATAAAAAACATTACAACTTCGGATTCAATCGCAGCCCTATGTTCGAGTAAGGCTTTTATGGCTATTATTGGGGAACCGTCTTCTCCTGCCTGGTATTCACCGGGGCCAGCGAATCCGTCTATATACAAAGCCCTGCCATGCCAACGGGTAATAATCGGCAACCAGGCATCAAGATATTTGCGTAGTATCTGATGTTTAGCCGCTGTGTGCGGTTTAATCGGCCATATCGAAGATGTTATTTTGCTCATTTGTTTTTTATCCTATAAATCTCAAACGGCAGTTGGCAAAATTCGATGCGGTATTCCAAAAGATAATCGTTATCTATATATTTTGCCGGAGCAAATACGATACGTTTTTTCTTTTCATAGGCGCCAAGCTGCTTTGCCATATCCAGAGTAAGCGCGGTAGCTTTAAGATATTCCCGGTCGGGCTTATAGAACATATAGACTTCGTACTCCTTGGTCTCGCCGATAAAGCCTTTTTTTTCGTCAACCGCCTTTTCGATAAATTCCTCGCCGGTCGCGGTGTAAAAAACATAACGGGCTAAATCCATGTAGGAAGGCAATTTATCGCCCTCTAAAATGCTTTGCATTTCAATGGCATCGCCCAGTTCAAAAAAACTAAAACTGCCGCCGAGGCCTTTCTTAAGCCTGTCATCTTTTGCGGTTTTGACGCCCTTGATAACACGACGTACCCGCTCTGCGGTGACAAGGTCGGCGATATTTTCTATTTTTTTTGTTTCTTTATTGTATTCATCACATTGCACTAAAATAAATTTTCTCACCCCACCATCTTGCCTGTTTAAATCTAAAGTTGCTTGAGCCGTTGTACCAGAACCAGCGAAAGCATCCAATACGATGGAACCCTTATCTGTGGTCAGTTCCAATACCCGCCTTAACAAAAGTGTAGGTTTTGGTGTATCAAATGGTAATTTAACTTCACCAAAAATATCTTTTATTTCTTTTTTGGAATACTCGTTGTCACCAACTTCATCACGTAGCCATAAGGTAAGAGGAACAATTCCTTTTTGAACTTCGGATAGGAAAATTTTGACCGAAGGAACGTTGCTGCCGCTTTTCCCAAACCAAACCCTACCATCACTAAGCCATTGTGCAAAATTTTGTTTTGATGTTGCCCAACAACGGCCCTTGGGCGGCAAAATCTTTCTTCCGGACGGGGTAATAATCGGATAATCGTATTCCTTTGAATAGGTTTTTACTGAAAGATCTGCTGGCTTCCATTGGCCACGCGGATCATTGTCTGGATTTTTATATCTCGCGTTTTGTTCTTCAGTCCTTTGCAGCAAATTTCTTTTCCACCCAACACTAATCTCGTTATCTACGCGCCTCTTAGCATAAACAACGAGAAAATCGTGCATGTCGGAAAAATACTTAGCATCATTCTGTGGACTATATTTTTTCTGCCAAATAATATTAGTAATAAAATTTTCTTCACCAAATATATCATCCATTAAACTACGTAGATGATGTTGCTCATTGTCATCAATGCTGATAAAAATAGCCCCATCCTCGCTCAATAACTCCCTCAACAGCTTCAAGCGCGGGGCCATCATACACAGCCATTTGTCATGCCGGGTCAAGTCTTCCTTGTCCACAACTTTACCCAGCCACTCCTGCATCATCGGCGAATTTACGTTGTCGTTATAAACCCAGTTTTCGTTGCCGGTGTTATAAGGCGGATCTATGTAGATGCATCTGACTTTTCCGGCATAGGTAGGCAATAAAGCCTTTAGAGCTTTGAGATTATCGCCGTGAATTATCAGGTTATCGTGCAGACTTATCTTGTCGGTAAGGCTTTTAGCCTTATCCGGAACAAGGGTATGAAACGGCACGCTTAAATGAAAATTCTGGACAAAAGTTTTTCCTTTAAAATTCAGTATTGCCATAAGATCTCCCATGTTTGGCGTTTTTACCAAACTAATCGCTTCAATCACGCCTGCACACCCGGGGTGTCCGCCTTAAACCTCTTTTTCCCACCCCGGGTGTGCAGGCTGGACAGAACCATTATTTAACATTATTTTCATTATACCAAACATCCGCTCTTCAAATAAAAAAACCTTCGCCTCTTTCGAAACGAAGGTTTTGCTTTTTTATAGTCCGGGATTTATTCCTTCAAACTCGGGACTCTCCTGAATGTGACTTTATTTTAGCTCATAATTTAAATTTGTCAAGAAAGAATTGTGGATTGTTAACCAGCCTACAACCTATATCTAAGATCCGGTTGGCGGGCGGCGCGGGTCTCATCGACCCGTTTTACCGGGCTGTTGTGCGGGGCATCGGCAAACAGTCGGGGGTTAGCGGTTATGTCGCGGTCGATCTCAAGCATCGCCCGGACAAATCCATCCAGCATGGCTTTGCTTTCGGTTTCGGTAGGCTCGACCATCAGCGCTTCTTTGACGATCAAAGGAAAATACATGGTCGGCGGATGCATCCCGTAATCGATCAGGCGTTTGGCGATCTGCAAGGCGGAGGCGCCTCTGTCTTTCTGCCGGGCGCAGGAAAACACCACCTCGTGCATGCTGGGAAGCCCGGAACACACCTCAAAATGATCTTTCAGGCCGGCTCTTAAATAATTGGCGTTCAATACCGCCTGTTGGGAAACCTTTTTTAACCCGGCCGCGCCCAGGCGTAAAATATAAGCGTAAGCGCGGACCAAAACGCCGAAATTCCCGTAAAAACTTCTGACCTTGCCGATGGAACGTTTGCCTTTATAGTCAAAATAGAATTTATCGCCTTTTTTGGCCACTAAAGGTATCGGTAAAAAATCCGCCAGCTTCTCGTTTACGCCTACCACTCCCGCTCCGGGGCCGCCGCAGCCATGCGGCGTGGAAAAAGTTTTATGCAGATTCAGGTGCACCACGTCAAACCCCATCAGCGCCGGAGTGGTAATGCCCATCAAAGCGTTGAAATTGGCCCCATCGTAGTAAAGCAGACCGTCCTGGGCATGTATCAGATCGGCTATGGTCTGTATATCCCGCTCAAACAGGCCCAAAGTATTAGGGTTAGTCAACATCATACCGGCGACTGTCTCATCGATGGCGGCTTTAAGGCGGTCAATATCCAGCAGGCCGTCCGGACGGCTCTCGACCGCCACCACGTCATAACCGCACATGGCGGCGCTGGCCGGGTTGGTACCATGAGAAGAATCGGGAACAAGTATTCTGGTCTTTTTATTTTTTTTGGCTTTATGGTAAGCGCGGATCATCAACATGGCGGTAAACTCGCCCTGGGCGCCGCTGGCCGGCTGTAAGCTGAAGCGTTTCATGCCGGTGAGAGCGCAAAGCGCAGCCTCCAGCTCATACATCAGCTCGAGCGCTCCCTGGACCATAGACTCACTCTGGTAAGGGTGGATGTTGCTGAAGCCCTCCAGGCCCGCCAGCTCTTCATTGAGCTTAGGGTTATATTTCATGGTGCAGGAACCCAAAGGATAAAAATGCTCGTCCAACGAAAGGTTTCTTCTGGAGAGCCCGGTGTAATGGCGCACCACTTCCCGTTCGCCTACCGAAGGCAGCTTTAGTTCTTTGCGCAAAAATTCTTCGGGCACTGACGCAGAAGCAGAATTTATCCCCTCGGCCCCAAGAAAATATCCCGGGTCTTTATCGGTACAGTTTTTTTCGAATATCGTTTTGCAATCCATGATTCACCTGTGTATTAAATAAGGCGTATTTATCTTGATTCGGAGCAGAACGCCTGAGGACCGAAAGCGGGCACGGATCTCGCCGCAGGCGAGAGAGCGAAGGTCCGAAGCCGAGCGCAGGCGCGCCACGCCGGGGCGCGGCAAGCGGTTCTGCGAAGGATCAAGATAAATACGCCATTATATCAATTTAGCGACTGCTTCCACAAACTCATCTATCTCTTCTTTGGTCTTTTTCTCGGTGCAACAGCTTAAAATGGAATTTTTCATGCCGGGATAATCAGCGCCTAAAGCCAGACCGGCAATGATGTTTTTGCGTTCCAGGCGCCGGATAAATCTTTTAGCCTCCGGCACCTCCCAGACAAATTCGTGAAAGAACCGGGACGAAGCAACCACCTTCAGGCCTTTTATTCCTTTGAGCCGGCCATAAAGATAATGGGTAAGTTCAAAACTAGCCTGCGCGGCTTTCTTAAACCCGATCGGGCCCAGCAAAGCAAGATACACCGCCGCCTCGATAGCTTTAAGCGACTGGTTGGAACAGATGTTGCTGGTAGCCTTTTCCCTGCGAATATGTTGTTCGCGGGTAGACAATGTCAGGCAATAAGCCGGGTTATTATCTTTATCCACGGTCTTACCGACGATACGGCCGGGCATCTGGCGCAGGTAATCGTTTTTGGCGGCGAGAAACCCGAACGACGGACCGCCGAAATCCATCCCGCAGCCCAGAGGTTGACCGTCCCCGCAAACGATATCCGCGCCTGCCGCACCCGGGTCTTTTAAAAAAGCCAGGGCGGTGGGATTGACCACCATCACCGCCAGAGCGCCTTTTGCTTTAGCCGCCTGGCACAACTTTGGCCCGTCTTCGATCATGCCGAAAAAGTTCGGATATCCAAAAACAAAACAGGAGGTATCATCGCTGATCTTTCCCGCCACGGCTGATGCGTCAAGCAAAAGGTCAGGATCAAAGCCGGCCTCCTCGACCTTTACTTTCTGTCCGGCCAGATATGTAGCCAGTACCCGGCGGTATTCGGGATGAAGTGATTCCGCGACCAGAACTTTGCTTCTGCCGGTGACACGCATGGCCATCAAAGCCGCTTCAGCGACGCTGGACGCGCCGTCAAACAAAGAAGCGTTAGAAACATCCATGCCGGTAAGAGCGCAAATATAGCTTTGATATTCGTAGATGGCTTGCAGGCTGCCTTGTGAGCATTCCGGTTGGTAAGGGGTGTAAGCGGTCAAAAATTCCGCCCGATTTACCAGAGGCCCCAGCGCTGCCGGGATGTAATGGTCGTAACAGCCGGCGCCCAGAAAAGAATTAAAGTCAGCCAGCGGCCGGTTTTTCTCGGCAAGTTTCTTTGTCTTGGCGCGGACAGCTGATTCAGTCAAGCCGGCCGGCAAGGCTAAAGGTCCCTTTAAGACCAGCGCGGGGCTGATCTGGGAAAAAAGCTCATCAAGCGTTCGCGCGCCGATAGCCGCAAGCATCTCCAATACGTCTCCAGCGGTATGCGGAATATAGGGCATAATAGCGTTTAGCGGATAGCGCTTAGCGGATAGCGGATAGTTCCAAAAACTATACGCTAAACGCTACACGCTATGCGCATTAATGTTTCTCGGCTTTTATAAATTCCTGGTAAGCCTTTTCATCAAGAAGCGTTTGGGCCTCTTCAAGGCGGCTGATCTTGATCCGGGCGATCCAGCCTTTATCCTGAGGGCTTTCGTTTAAAAGTTGAGGACTAGCGATAACGGCGTTATTTACTTCGATGACTTCGCCGCTTAAAGGAGCGTAGACCTCGGCCGCGGCTTTAGTAGACTCTACCGTCGCCAAACGTTCTCCGGCTTTGACCTTTAGTCCTTTGCGGGGAAGCTCCACAAACACGATATCGCCGAGCTGGCTTTGAGCGTGATCGCTGATGCCCACGACCGCTATCCCTGCTTCGATCTTGGCCCATTCATGGGTCTTTAAGTATTTCAGCACGGGGTCCCCCTTTATTTATTGGAAACAGTCTACCAAAATATAGGTTTACCGGCAAACGTTTTTAGAAGGGACGGAGGCCGGTTTCCTTTTGGTCCTTGACTCGATAAAAGCGAAAGAAACGACCTTGGCCGGACAAAATCTGTCCCGTATTTTCACCTGGATTGCGTCGCCATAATCCAGGCGGCCGCGGCCGGCGTAAGCCATGGCGATAAACCGATCAAGGTTGGGAGAATAAACGCCGCTGGTCACAAGACCCGCCAATTTATCCCGGCAATATACTTCCTGGCCCTGACGGGGAACGCCTTTTTCTTCCAGCACCAGGCCTACCCGTTGACGGGCCGGCGTGCCGGCGCAAAGAACGTCTTTACCAATAAAATCCTTATTGTATTTGACTGCCCATGCCAGACCTGCCTCCAGCGGATTGATGGTCTGATCAAGCTCGTGACCGTAAAGCGGATAGCCGGCTTCTACGCGCAGGATGTCCCGGCTGGCCAATCCGCAAAAAGTCAGGCCGTACTCCTTACCTTTATCGGACAGCGCGTCCCAGAGTCTGCCGGCTCCGCAAGCCTCCAGGTATATCTCAAAACCGTCTTCGCCGGTATAACCGCTGCGAGACACCATCAAGCTTGTTTTTTCAAATTTAAACTCGACGAACCGCATATAGGCCATATCATCCAACTTTGTACCCAGCGCCGCTTCCAGCAACCGGCAGGAACACGGCCCCTGGACGGATAAAAGAGCGGTATCCGGGCTCTCGTCGATCAGCTCAACGCCGGATAAACGATGTGCTTTAAGCCAGGCCAGGTCTTTTTCGGTGTTGGACGCGTTGACCACGCAAAGAAAACTGTCCTTATCACGATAGACCATCAGGTCGTCCAGGGCGCCGCCGGACTCCTCCAGCATCAGATTATACTGCAGCTGCCCCGGCATCAAACGCGCCAGGTCATTGGTAAGTATTTTCTGCAAAAACTCCAGGGATTGGGAACCTTTGACCCGTATTTCACCCATGTGGGATGCGTCAAACAGACCGCAAGTGGTCCGGACGGCACGGGCCTCCCCCAGCATGCTTTTGTAATCGACCGGCATAGCCCAACCGCCGAAATCTACCATGCGTCCGCCGGCGGCTAGGTGACGTGAATACAAAGGAGTTTTTTTAAGTTCCATGGTTTTCCGAAGCTACTAAGTGGGGTATTTTATCACAAGCGTCCGAATTATAAAGTATTTTTGTTCACGGGCCAGAGGGAATGGGCGGGAAAACTCATTATCGGTTCAGGTCATAAATCGCGATGCTTTCCCGGAAATAATCAAACAAATAAACCATATAACCAAAATGATTACAGCTGCCAATATAGCATACCCCCACCAAGGGGGTGTTTTGGTGTTTGCGGAAGATCTTTGGAAACGATCAGACAACTGGACTAAACGACTCGCTATCACCTTATTACTAAGTAATGTGCCGCAAATCAAAAGGAAAATAGTTAGAAAAGCCCACAAATGCATCTGTGAAGCAAATTGCCCCGGCGAAGTAGCTTTATTGACGACATACCAATCATATTTACGTCTACTCGCAAAGGTTGTGCCGCTAAACAACCCATAGCAGTAAATCCCGCCAACTATCAGCGCGCCTATAAAGACCTGAACGACGTAACCCTGCAGTTTAGCGGCGGAGCTGACTAAAAATATTTTTGGCGCTGCCCTTTTTGGGTCGACTACAATATCTCTCTTAAATGCCTGCGCGCGCGCCAACAGATCTTCCGGCAATGATTCAAACTTATGCGCTATATCTGGATCATCAATAGCGTCGTGCAAGGCTCCACCCATGTCTTCGATAATATTTCTCAATCTTTCCGGTAATTCCGGCCATTCCAACTCGTAACCATCGGGAAGCGAAATAAATAAATCAGCCAGCCAACAATTACCTTTAGTCCTGCCATCAGTAGAGGCCAAAAATTCTAAAATACTTATTACAGCACCTAACAGCCTTCCCGTATCGACCGGACGCCTGGTCATTTCGTCACAAAAAGAGCGTAAAAGCGGCTTCATCTCCAAAGAAACTGCACCGCATCCTTCTTTTTCAACGCCCTTAAGCGCTCGATTATACAAACCCTCAAACATATTCACACATCCGCATCACTGCCCCCCCTATCCCCTTTAATGGTTTTTAGTTTCCTGCAGAATATGCAAGCTGCTTGCGAAATCGTCAAACGCCGGTAAATATTTTTCGAAATAATACCGGGCTAAAGCGGCGTACTTAATAAAATATGCCGTTTTATCCACATAAAACCCGTAGCAGATAATTTTATATTCCAGGCCGTCAGGCAACGCGAAACTGAAAGTTATTTTTTTTGCATCCACCCCGGATAATTTTACGTCAGATTCCTCAATAATCTTTAAGTCCTTAAAATCTTTGGAAGACTTTATTTTCTTAAACTCTGCGGCGACCAGGTCTATCGCGACATCTTTCTTGTTTACAATAGAATATACCAGTATATTTTCTATGGCCGCGCCGTCACGGGTTAACGCCAATATTTCTTTGGGCTTATTTTCCCACACCCAGCCAACCGGGAGCGTAGCGGTAAACTTTTTAGCGTATTTCCAAACGCTGGTTTTTACGGTTATCGGCGGTGAATATGCGTGTTTGTCAAACAATCCTCGCGATACCTTATCGGTAATGGGTTTATTTTTGTTATATTTTTTGACCGACGCCATCTTTTCTATTGTCTGAACCACGAATTTTTCCGTTTCTTCGCGAAAATTAAAAACCAGATTGTCATTATGAGTAATATTCTTTAAGTCGCGAGGAGCATCGCGACGGATAAATAATACAATATCGCCTGTGCGCGTATCAACCAAACCCAAAGATAAAGAGTGATCTTCTGCAAGCATACTATGCCAAGGCACGTTTCCAGCCCCGGGCATAGGCGGAGAAACATAAACCACCAAAAAGCTATCCCCTAGAGGCCCCGCATACACTGGTCCTGTAATCGCAGAAAATGCCCCTATCCAAAAAAGTTGTTTGGACACATTCCACGCGATGTACCCGGCAGTATAATCAACCATGGCCGCCGTCGAAAACAACATATAATCCGGCGCAGCGCCTTTAGACAAATAAGAAATATCTTTGCCCATTGAATAATCAAAGTTACTTTTCCTACCTTCAATAATATAACGCTCGTTGTTTTCGAAAGGCGCATACGTGCTTAACGCGATATTTTGGCAAAGCGTGCTAAAGAACGCCTGATCGGCGCTAAGGCCGACCCTGTCGGCGTCGCTTAAAAGCGATTCGTCCAGCATGGTAAAATCGTAATCCTTCATCTTCACGGGCAGTTCTTTTATGAGCAACTTGTCTATCGCGCCGGCAGTTTTATTCAACACGTCTTCGGGGATGCTTTTTAACGGCTTAGTTCCGACAATGTATCCGTGTGCGCTTGTCGGCACGACTAAAACCCGCTTGCGTTCGGCAGCGGTTTTCGTTTCAATAAACGAATCAATATATTTTTGACTAAAACGATACGGGATGCCGGCGCCGGCGCAGCCGGAAATAACGAGCACCATTGCCGATAAACAAAGCTTACTGCGAAATTTCATGCAAACTTCCTATTATTGTAGCGCAGGCGTATCACAAAAACTCATCTAACGCGCTGAAAAATTCGCCGGCTTTCATGCGGCAGTTGATATCGGCGATATCGTCGAGCCGGGAAGCAGCCGGGTTAACGTTTACGATTTTGGCCCCCCGCTGTTTGGCGTAGGCCGGGAACGACGCCGCCGGATAGACCACCCCGCTGGTACCGACACAAAGCAAGACCCCTGACTTATTAAGTATCTCGTAACTTTTGCGTACGGTCTCTTCCGGCAAATGCTGGCCAAAAAGTACTATACTGCTCTCCAGCCTCCGGTCACAGGACGGACATTTTCCGGCAAATCGCAGCACTTCCCGGATAATATCTATACGCCCGGATATCCGGCTGATGTTGGCGACGAAGTTGAGCCAGTCGGCCCGGCTGCGCTTATTAAACACGCCGCAGCCCCGGCAGATAAACGCGTAGGCATTACCGTGTATTTCGACCACCTCGCGCGAACCGGCCTGAAAATGAAGATCGTCGATGTTCTGGGTTATTATACCGGTAAGCAGGCGCTTTATTTCCAGCTCTCTTAAAGAATAATGACTGTAACCGGGCTTAGCCTGCAGTAAGGCTCCGTAAAGCTCAACTATAAAATCCCGAAAATCCTGGGGAAAATGCAGCAGCCGGGAAAGTATGCCCTCTTCAGTCACGTAAAGGTTGGGGTCGTATTTTTCCCAGAGACCTTCGCGGCCGCGAAACACCGGCACGCCGCTTTCCCGCGAAACGCCTGACCCGCAAAACGCCGCAACAGAGCCTTTCTTGATCAACTCCGCGGCTGATTCGATCAGTTGTTTATGCATAAACCATTAAGATGGTAGATGGACCTTCGTTCGCTATCTACCATCTACCATCTACCATCTACTATCCGTCTTGACAATAAACGTAAGCGTTCTTTCCTGGGATTTTTCCCGGCGCCAGGAAAAAAACTTTTCCGGGTAACATACGCTGCACATGCCGCAATCGAAAAAATCGCGCAGGCCCAGGCCCCGGGCGGCGAGAATTCCCCGGGCATGAGCCACCGGATCAAAGTAAAACTTCCCCTCTTTTTTAGCGACTGCCGGCCGGACTGCCTTATGCTCCAGAAACTCCTCACCGACCTGATAACAACACTGGCGCATGCCCGCTCCGGCAAAAGCCGTCCAACCCGCGAGGTCTTTGGGCAGACGATCAAGGATGCCGGATACAGCGGAACGCCAGCCCATATGCACGGCAGCAATAGCGCTTTGGCCCGGCGAACATAAAAGCAAAGGCAGACAATCGGCGGTCTTGACAAAAAGGGCCAGGCCGGCCGCGCCAGTCAAGAGGCCGTCGCCGGTGTAATAACCGCCGCGGTCGACCGCGCAGACATTACTGGAATGCGTTTGTTTAAGATAAGCCGCTTCCCGCGCCCCTTTAAGGTCAAAAGTTATCTTGCGCACATCGGCGGGTATTGCGCCTTTAAACGCCGGCCCGCTAAAACCCGCGGTTATCCCGGACCCAAAAACGTCTTTGATAAAATATAAATCCTGGGTTTTGGTAATATTCATGCGCCGGCCTTTATTTCTATCACTTTAGTTTTAGACGACTGCCCCCTGATTATGTTCAGGCGGCTCTTGGGCACATTAAGATGTTCGGATAACAGCTCGATTGTCCTTTCATTGGCCCGGCCCGCGATGGCCGGGGCGCGCACGTAGACTTTCAGGCCAAGGCTGGTTTCAACGATCCTTTCTTTTTTAGCGTGAGCGATCACCCGGATATCGAGTTTCATACTTAAAAGTGCAGCGCCCGGGCTAAAGCGTAAGCCACAGCCGAGATCAACGCCGCGCAGGGAATAGTGATCATCCAGGCCCAGACAATATTGCCGGCCACGCCCCAGCGCACCGCGCTTAAACGCCGCAGGGAACCCACTCCCATGATCGAGCCGGTGATCGTGTGGGTGGTCGAGACCGGAACACCCAGTGCCGAAGAAATAAATAACATGACCGCGGCTGCGCTTTCGGCGCAAAAACCGTCAATCGGTTTTAGCTTGGCTACTTTCTGTCCCATGGTCTTGACGATACGCCAACCGCCAAACATCGTACCGATAGCTATGGCAAGATAACAGAGCACCGCCACCCAAATGGGTATGTAAAATTTATTTCCCAACAAGCCGGCGCTAAATAATAGGCTGGCGATAATACCCATGGTCTTCTGGGCGTCATTACCGCCGTGACCGATGCTGTAAAGCGCCGCTGACACCAACTGGCCTTTGCGGAAAATATGGTCTACCTTCAAAGGCGCGCTGTTACTAAACAACCGATAGACCACTACACCCAGGGTCAATCCCAATAACAGTCCGGCTATCGGTGAAATAAAAATAAATGACACGGTCTTAATGATACCTTTCCAGACCAGCGCCTGCGGACCGACTTTGACTAAAGCCGCGCCGATCATGCCGCCGATCAAAGCGTGAGAGGAACTGGTGGGCAGACCAAAATACCAGGTGATAATATTCCAGCCGCAGGCGCCGGTTAAAGCGCCGAAAATAACAGCTTTATCCACTATGGCGATATCGATGATCCCCTTGCCGATAGTATTGGCCACATGAAACCCAAAACAAAAAAAAGCGATAAAATTGAAAAACGTCGCCCACAATACCGCGTGGCGCGGCGACAAAACACGGGTAGATACGATAGTGGCAATAGAGTTGGCCGAATCGTGAAACCCGTTAAAAAAATCAAAGACCAGGGCCAGGAAAATAAGAAATATTATGCTGATGGTCATGTTTTAAGCCTGCTTGACCAGGATCGATTCCACCACGTTGACCACGTCTTCGCAGATATCCAGGACCGTTTCCGCGTCCTCATAGATCTCTTTCCATTTGATCACCACGATCGGGTCTTTCTCGGTCTCAAAAAGCTCGCCTAATACTTTATCGCGCATGGCGTCGCCCACGTTTTCCAGGCGGTTGACTTCCACGCAATGCTTAAAGACCGCCTTGGGGTTTTTGGTATCGCGCATCCCCTTGACCGCGCAGGCTACCTGGCGCACGGACTCCTCGATCACCGAGGCGAATTCGATAAGCTTTTTGTTCACGCCGTAAAGTTTATACACCAACAGCCGGTTCATGATGGTGTTGATCATGTCCACGATATCATCCAGCTCTTTTACCAGGGCGTGGATATCTTCCCGGTCAAAAGGAGTGATAAAGGTGGTATTTAGCCGGTCGATGATGGTATGGGCCGCGTCATCGGCCTGATGTTCGATGTCGTGTATTTTTCTAAAAGCCTCCTCATCGATCTTCCCGGCGGTGACCACCCCGCGAAAATATACCGCGGCCTCTACCGCGTGGCCGGCCTGCTTCTCAAACAGGTCAAAAAAATTGGTGTCTTTGGGAAAGAAGTTAAATAACATAAGCGTCTCCCTGTTTTTATCCAAATTTACCCTGTAAGGGCGAGGCATGCCCCTCCCCTACCTGGTTTAGAACAGGCATCGATTATACCTCAATTACGGTTTTTGTTAAACCTAAAAATGCTGACGATCAAAACCGCCGCTCCCAGGACAAATAAAGCCAGGA
>Ga0315289_10007866_pt1 | contig 15471 bp, 24 predicted proteins | sample YL17G11_40_MG_FD_203452 | JGI IMG/M metagenome (GOLD analysis project Ga0315289, IMG submission 203452) | Sediment microbial communities from Yellowstone Lake, YNP, Wyoming, USA - YL17G11_40 | ecosystem: Environmental > Aquatic > Freshwater > Lake > Sediment | place: USA: Wyoming | collected... | reverse complement strand
TGCGAGCGGGGGGAGAAATGAAAGCTCTGATAAGGGACGCCCTGGACGAAAGGTTCGTGGGGCAGAGGGTGGAGGTGGTGAGGGAGGTATCGAAGGCGGAAAAAGAGGAGATGTTCTCGCCGGAGTTCCAGGGCAAGAGGTTCTTTTGGGTCAGGTGGAATATCTCTCATGCTGTCTTCACGATCTGGAAGGCCGCTGAGGAGCTTGAGTTTCTGCCGGAGGGCGCGTGAGAAGTGGGAAAGTGGATACCGATAGACCAGGCGTTCGCCGAGATTGACGAGGCGAGAGAAAGCCCGGCTGATACCAAACACGGAGTAATCATGGCGGCGGTAGAGAGAGAAGATTTAAGGAGGCGCAAGGTGAGCGAGGAGAAATGCAGGGTCGGGGGTTGCAACGAGGAGCGCGTGCCACATCGGCTTGTCTGCAGGAAGCATTACAACGAGCAGCAAAGGGAGGCGAGGAAAAAAAGAGTCTCCGGAAAGGCTAGAACAACGCCCGAACATCATAAGCCGCCGGCGGGCCCCGAGAGGGACCCTAGAAACATTGGCGCTGCTCAGGTTGAGATCCATGGCGTCCTTGACCTCCCCGAGTTCGCAAGGCTATTCACACGGCTGCCCGCCGGCGCGACTCAGGCCATCCTGGCCGCCGCCGTGTGGGGATACCTTTATGGGAAGGGGCTTGCAAGTTGAGTTATAAACCGAGCGACAGACTATTGGATCCGAACGCCTGCAGGGAGTTCTGGGATGAGGTTATCCGTGTCAATAAGGAGGCCTTTATAAAGCGCGAGACGGAGCGGTTCTACCGTGAGAGGTTCCTGCCATTCTGGAAGTCGCTGCCCTGGCACGTTCGGTTACTTGTCCGTTGCTATGCGAGGTTGAGGCGGTAAGTGATGTACGAGCTCAACCTAAAGGTCGGGGAGGACAACGAGCGGATACAGCAGTGCCTTCACTGCAAGGATGTTCTTTCGGGTTATAGGGCGGGCAATGACTTCCACATCACCTGCTTCTTGAATTTCTGCAAATACAGAGAACTACCAAACGAATGGAGCAAACCTAGTGAGACTCCAAAGGCGTGACGGCGGGCCGGTCCACTTCGGCACGCGGGTCAAGGCCAAGGGCGGATACCTGATCGCCTGCAAGCGGAGGAAGCTAGTACCCTTCGCGTTGTGGAGGCGGACGAAGAGGCCGATAAACTGTCCCGAGTGCATAGTGGCAAGGAATGAGTAATGGCCGACTTCTGCCGACCCGAACCGGACCCCGCGAAGGAGGCAACCTCCTACAAAATGGCGCGATGGAAGGGCCACGGTGACGCCATGATAGAGCGTCCGTGTATCGTCTGCGGCCTAAAGATGATGGTGCCCAAGAACCATACGGGAACGAAATACTGTGATGAACACAAGCCAGGGGTGAAATGAAAGACGACCCCGACATCGCCTTTCCCGCCCAAGTCATCGTGACGCCGCGGATTCTGGGGGAGGCCTTCGGGTCGATTCTGAAACAGATAGAAAAGGACCCTGACGAGGTAAACAGGATGGGAATGGGCCTCCTGATGTTTGTCGAGATACTCCAGGTTGAGGCCAAAGAGCGCGAGGAGAACCGTTGAGAAACTGCGTCCTTTGCGGCTGCGAACTGAAGAGCACAAAGAGGTCGGCCTACCACATCGACTGCCTGAAGGGCTACAGGAACCTCGTGAAGCGGCAGAGGCACAAGCACTTGAAGCCGGAGGAAAGCGAAGTAGAGTACGTGATGGAGGAAGTCGAAAGGCAGGTTGAGTGGCTAATAGAACAGCCCGCGAAAAAGCTCAACGTCCTGGGGCCGGACGCCGGAAGGACTCTTTTGGACATGGCTACGAGAGCGAGGCATCTCTCCCGGTCGAGAGGTCGAACGCGATCTACAGGATAATAAAGCACCTTGCCTATCGGGGCTCGAGCGACAGGGGGGATTACATGGCCTTCAGGGCGGGTAGGGGTGGTAGGGGTATACTCATAAAGGACTACACGGCGCACGAGAAGATGCAGGACCTGGACAAGGAGATCGGCGTGCTGTCATCCCGCTACGAGTACTGGCTCGAGAGGGAGAGGGGGATCACGATTGACTGAAAGGGGGAAGAGGATGATGAAGTCTCGGAGAAGATTGATAAAAGACTTGGCTACGAGAAAGATGATTGAGATAACAGAGGGTGGGGGAGATCCCAAGAGGCCCAGACCGGTTGCATATATCCAGTTGCCGGGTGAAAAGTTCTGGCATATTTATTATCATCCGACCCAGAGACATTCCTTGGATGTTGAGATGCAACTGGTTCACGTTTGGTGCGGGAACTATTGGGCCAAGAGATATGGCTTCGGTGGAGAATCTTATCAACTCGGTGAGGTTGTTGAGACTGAAAGCATTTGCCAGGTTTGCCTGTCTGCTTTGGATGAATTCCACGAGAGAGCAAAGCGAGGAGGGACGGTAAACATTGACTGAGGAGAAGTCCCTGCATGAATCGCTATACGAGCTGAGGAAGGCCGTTGACGAGATGCTGTTCCCCGTCCTTATGGCGGCCGCGAGGGCGTATGTGAAACTGCGCATTCTGAAGCCGGAGTGGGTGAGGGAGAAGTACCGGAAGTTCTTGTAACAGGGGGGATGAGCATTGACCATAGTAGGGGAAAGATATGTCAAAGGTCCTAATGATTTAGGCAGTATTTGGAGGGAATCCGTTTACCAAAAGGACAGATTCAGATGTCAGTCCTGCGGCGCAAAAGGCGGGCGACTCAATGCTCACCATATTTACCCAGCTGAGAAATATCCTGAACTGAAATATAGGCTTTGGAATGGGGTTACTTTATGCCGCAAATGTCACATGAGAGCTCATGCTTTGCACAGGCTTTTAGAGGCCGGGATAATAAGCGGGAAAATTAACGAGCGCGGCCTCTTGACAGACGTAACCTTGACAACTCAGGATGAATAAAGAGGAGTGTCTGAAGAGGCCCGCCCACGAGGTGGGTTTTTTCGTGGCACCGTGATTCCCTGAAGCCCCGCGGGTAACTCCGCGGGCAGCCGCGTTGGGCCCGGCCCCCCCGCCGGGTCCATGAGATCAACGACCCCCGGAGGGTCTTTTTTTATGCGCTGTGAACTGTGTCCTAACATGGCGATGAAGACGCCGCACCACATCTACACCCGAGGCGCACATGGCAAGGCCGCGATGGTGCCGGAGAATGAGATCCCGCTTTGCTTCACTCATCATGCGCAGGCTCATTCGCTGGGGCGTGATACCTTTGCCGCTCGTTACAGTCTCGGGAATCAGTTTGAGAGGGCGAGGGAGGCTGTTTGGAAGTCGTCGAGATCCCGATTAAGCGAATCAAGCCCGCGAAGTACAATCCGCGCATAGACCTCCAGCCGGGCGACCCGGACTACGAAAAGCTCAGGAGGTCTATCGAGGAGTTCGACTGCGTGGAACCGCTCGTCTGGAACAAGAAGACGGGGAACCTGGTCGGCGGACACCAAAGGTTGAAGATACTCAAGGAACGCGGGGATGAGCAGGTTGATGTTTCAGTTGTCGATCTCGACCCGGTCAAGGAGAAGGCCCTCAACCTCGCACTGAACAAGATCCAGGGCGACTGGGACATGCCGATGCTCAAGGACCTCCTTGAGGAGCTGGACACTGGCGAGACCGACATGGATATTACGGGTTTTGATACGTTAGAGATTGAGCGGCTGATGACACAGTTCTACGTCCCAAAAGAAGCGGAGACGCGGACGCCTACAGAGGTAGTAGCTGGAGAGTGGGTCGGGATGCCGGAGTTTATACAGGAGGATTTATCTCCGGTTAGGACACTATATGTTCACTTTGCAACGCATGAGGATGTAGAAGCCTTTGCTGAGCTAGTCGGCCAGACGCTAACGCCGAAGACCAGATATATCTGGTACCCGAAGGCGGAAGTTCTGATAGCAAATGACAAAAGGTATGCCGATGAATCCTAAGTACCCTGTATATATCATCTCGAAGGGCCGCTGGGAAAGTAGGATGACGAGTAAGGCGCTTGAGGAGATAGGTGTCCCTTACCATATCGTTATCGAGCCGCAGGAATATGAGAATTACTCAGCGGTTATCGACCCGGTGAAGATATTAGTATTACCGTTTAGTAACCTCGGGCAAGGTTCTACCCCGGCGCGTAACTGGGTATGGGAATATTCAGTCGGAGATGGGTACGCCCGCCACTGGATTCTAGATGACAATATAAGAGGATTCTGGCGGCTTAATCGTAATCTAAAAGTACGAGTATCATCTGGTACTATATTTAAGGCTGCTGAAGACTTCGTAGATAGATACACAAACGTGGCAATCTCCGGGTTCCATTACTATATGTTTGCACTGAATAAATATATCAAACCCCCCTTTGTTTTAAATACGCGTGTCTACTCCTGCATCCTGATACAGAACGATATACCGTATCGTTGGAGGGGAAGGTATAACGAGGATACTGACCTATGTCTGAGAGTTCTTAAAGACGGCTGGTGTACCGTCCTGTTTAATGCCTTCTTAGCATGGAAGATGACTACGATGATGATGACTGGGGGGAATACGGAAGACCTATATAAAGATGATGGCCGCTTAAAGATGGCTGAGTCCCTACTTAATCAGCACCCCGACGTAATGAAGATAACTCATAAGTGGGGGCGCCCGCAGCACTCTGTAGATTACCGGCCGTTTAAGGCAAATAAGCTGATAAGGAAGCCCGACGTGGTTATTCCCGCTGGCGTCAATGAATACGGTATGAATCTAGTCTATAAGGCGCAGAACTAATGGTAGCGGGAAAGCAGGGCAAGAAGAACCAGGGGGGCCGGCCGACGAAGTACAGGAAGGCCCTTGTCGACCTCGCCTTCTGGATGGCCCGCGCCGGCATGACGGACGTAGAGATCGCCGAAGAGATCGGCATTCACGAGGCGACGCTATACAGGTGGAAGGAAAAATACCCCGAGTTTTGCGAGGCCATAAAAAAGGGCAAGGAAGACCCGGACGACAGGGTCGAGCAGAGCCTCTTCAAGCGCGCCATGGGGTACGAGTACGAGGAGGCCAAGGTCGTCGCGGTAGGCGGCCGAGTCTCGAGGGTAGAGAAGACGAAGAGGCACATCGCGTCTGATGTCACCGCCTGTATATTCTGGCTTAAGAACCGCCGGCCGGAGAAGTGGCGGGACCGCCATGAGTTTGAGGGTGACCTTAGTATCAAGGGGCCGCTAATCATCAGGGAATATGAAGAAGGAAACTGAGGGGAAACCGGTCGAGGGCTACTGGTTCCAGATCCAGACGCTTAGGTCCAAGGCCCGGTACATAGTAATGCTGGGCGGCACTGGCGGGGGGAAGTCCTGGTGGGGCCCCGTCTGGCTGTACGACAAGATAGAACGCGACGACAGGGCCGGCATCAAGGACGGTTTGTACTTGGCGCTGGGGCCGACGTCCGACATGGCGCGTGACCAGATGCTCCCCTACCTGCTAAAGCACTTCCAGGGGACCAGGTTGCAGGGCGAGTGGAGGGCCCAGAAGCGCATCTACCAGCTAGGGAACGGCGGCAAGATATTCTTCAGGTCGGCCGAGAAGCCCGAGAGGATAGAGGGATACCACTTCAGGTACGCGTGGGTAGACGAGCCCGGGCAGATGAAGCGCCTGGTATGGCCGGTCATCCAGGCGAGGACCGGGTTCTATCAGGGCCAGGTGCTCTTCACGGGCTACCCCTGGGCGATGAACTGGTACTACCACGAGATCTTCAAGGTCTGGGAGTCGGGCGACCCTGACTACGACGTGATCCAGTTCCGGGCGATAGATAACCCGGAGTACCCGAAAGACGAGTACGAGAGGGCGAAGAGGACCCTCCCGGGGTGGATGTTCGACATGAGGTACGACGGCAAATTCAGGAAGCCGGCTGGCCTTGTCTACCCGGAGTTCGGGGAACACCTTTTCGTGGATCCCTTTGATGTACCGGAGGACTGGCCCGTCTACATCGGCCTCGACCCGAGCGTGTTTTTCGGGGGCCTGTTCCTGGCCTGGAACGACGGTATTTACTATGCGTACTCGGACTACTATACGGAGATCCTAACGCCGGCGGCAAAGCATGCCAAGGAGCTATTGGCGAGGGTCCGGGGGGTCCCGCAGGGATGGATCTACGACCCTGCCAGGCTGACGGATGCGAACGAGCTGGTCCAGCATGGCGTGGGGCCGCTCGTCAAGGCGAACAACGCGGTGCTTACCGGGATAGGGACTGTTACGGGTGTCATCAAGGAGGGCCGCCTTAGGGTCATGCGCGGGAGGGCGCCGGCCCTGGTGGACCAGATGGAGAGCTACTCGTTCCCGATGGACCCCGTGAGCGGGACCCTGGGAAAAGAGAACCCGATCAAGAAGGACGACCACCTGCCCGACTGCCTGAGATACATACTGCACACCCTCGAGGGCGCGCCGACCGAAGAGGGGCAGGAGGTCGTGGAGTACTACGACCCCGTCTCGATCTCGCCGCTATAAGGAAGGGCCATGCCGGAGGAATACCGAGGCTGGATTAGAAGGGACGAGGCCGAGAAGGTCGAGACCCTTGACGATCTGATTGAGCAGATACGGGAGATGGAGGGCGTCCCGGGGCCAGCCGGCCCCCCGGGGGCAGATGGCCAAGATGGGCAGACACCAGTGAGGGGGATCGACTACTTCGACGGACTGGATGGGGAGAAGGGCGAAACCGGGCCCGCTGGACAACAGGGGATCCCCGGCCAGGATGGCCACACACCTGTCAAGGACGTTGATTACTCTGATGGAGAAGACGGCGCTCAAGGGCTAAAAGGTGATACCGGTGAACAGGGCATACAGGGCATCCAAGGCCCAGCAGGCCCAGGCTGTTATGCTCTGGCTATAGTGGCGGCGAGCCTTAGCACCGTTACAGACTCTGCAACTTATTACTTCGGCAGCCTTGCCGGGCTGGCCCCCGGCACGACGGCGGCGCGGTCACGGATTTACGTGCCCAAGGCAGGGGCAATAAAGGCCGTCTATGTCCACACCAGGGCGGCAACCGCCGGTACTGCTGAGAATATTTCGATGTATGTAAGGCTCAACAACGCCACCGATACGTTGATTCAGACAGTTGGTCTCGCCGCCGCAGAAAGGCTGTTCGGTAACGTGGCCCTGAACGTCGCGGTTGCCCAGGGTGACTACATAGAGATCAAGATGGTCTGTCCCGCATGGGCGACGAACCCCGTCACTTTGGCTATGGGTGGGGTCGTCTCTATCGAGTAGGAGACTCATGAAGAAGATCAAGATCGCGGAAGCAGAACTCAAGGAGAGGGATGATTCGCTGTCGCTTCTTTCGGAGCGCCTGGCTGACCTGGAGCTCGCCCTCGAAGACGTGAACTGGGTCCGACTCGGCCTGGAGTCCGGGATCGAGTTCTCCAGACAGGGATTGACAAGGATCTGCCAGCTCGCGCGGATGATGTACCTCAAGAACCCCCTCATACAGCGCGGCGTCAACGTCCAGGTCTACTACGTCTTCGGGCAGGGCATGAATATAGGCGCCAAGGACGAGGCGATAAACCAGGTCATCCAGGACTTCCTTGATGACGAGAAGAACAAAGCGGAGCTGACCTCGCACCAGGCGCGGATGTACAAGGAGGCCGACCTCCAGGTCGAGTCAAACATCTTCTTCACATTCTTCACGAACACCACGACCGGCAGGGTTAAGGTGAGGACGATCCCCTTCGACGAGGTGAGCGAGATAGTCAAGAACCCGGAGGACGACAAGGACCCCTGGTACTACAAGCGGGAGTGGGCGCAGTCCTCGCTTAACCTGGAGACGGGGACCGGGCAGTCCAAGCCGATGACCGCCTACTACCCCGACTGGAGGCATAGGCCGAAGGACAAGCCGAAGACCATAGGCAAGAATGAGATCAGGTGGGAGAGCCCCGTCTACCACGTAAGGGTTGGCGGACTGTCTCGAATGAGCTTCGGGGTCTCCGAGGTGTACGCCGCGATCGACTGGGCGAGGGCGTACAAGGAGTTCCTGGAGAACTGGTCGACGATAGTGAAGGCCTACGCCCGGTTCGCCTGGAGGGTCTCAGGCGTCTCGGGGGGGGCGACAGGGGTCGAGGCGGTGAAGAGGAAGTTCGCGAGCACGCTTCCCTCGGGAGTCGAGACGAACCCGCCGCCTGTCACGGGTTCGACGCTCATAGAGCCCGGAAGCATGAAGATGGACCCGATAAGGACGGCCGGCGCCACGACGACCGCGGATGATGGCAGGCAGCTCAAGCTTATGTCCGCGATGGTGTTCGGCATTCCGGAGACCTTCATGGGCGACACGTCGGTCGGGACGCTCGCCACCGCGAAGAGCCTCGACAGGCCGACGGAGCTCAAGATGGTATCGAGGCAGACGCTCTGGGCGGACATCCACAGGAACATAATCAACTACGTCCTGGCGCGCGCGGTCGAGGCGAATGTCCTGGAGGGGACAGTCACCGAGGAGGAGGACGGCACGCCCAAGCTGGAGTTCGGGGCGGGCGTTGACCCGACGGTGAATATAACCTTCCCGCCGGTCCTCGAGCACGACGTCGTCTCCATAGTGGAGGCCATAGTGGAGGCGGCCACGCTCGGCGGCCAGGTCCCGGCGGGGACGCTGGACATGCCGACTACCTCAAGGCTGCTTCTTACCGCCCTGGGCCAGGACGACATAGACGAGCTCATCGACCAGCTCTACCCGGCCGGTGAGTCGGCGGCGGAGACGAAGCTCATTCAGGCCATAAAGGAACTCAGGGAAGCGGTGGCCGGTGCATAAGGGTGGCCTGGTCAAGTCGGACAAACCCTTAATTTTGGACACAACGCATTATATACCAGTCCGCTATGCGCGCAGGCTCAAAGAGTTTGACATGGGGAACCTGACCCGGAGGATTGATATAAACATTCTCGGTGAAGAAGACAAGCCCAAAATACTTGAGGCTCTCCGTAATATCGAGGAGGCTGTTAAACGACTAAAGCGCGAGCGGGTCCTCGCCCCGATCCGTAAGGACCTCGAGGCCAATATGCAGACCGTCTTCCGCAAGCAGGGGAGGCTCTTCGCCAAGGGGATGGTGAAGTACAAGGGCCTATTCTCGGAGGCTTTCGGTGAGAGCGAGATCGGCAACATAGCGGGCATCGTCGAGATCGACACGGTCGAGGAGATGACCGGGGTGATCCACGCCGGCTCGAGCGCTGCCATGGAGGCGGGCATGTCGGCCGCCGCGGAGTGGGGCGTTAACGTTGCGCTTGCTTTGAAGAACCCCCGCGCCGTTGAGTGGCTCGAGAGCCACGCGGCCGAGATGGTGACGAAGATAAACGAGACCACCCGGGGGGATATAGCGAGCCTTGTAAAGCGGGGGGTCGAGGAGGGCTGGTCCTATAACAAGACGGCCCGCGAGATATCAGGCAGGTACGAGGAGTTCGCGATCGGCAAGCCCCAGCTCCACATAGAGAGCCGGGCGCACCTTGTCGCTGTGACCGAGAGCGCCAATGCCTACGGGCAGGGCAACCGCCAAAGCATCGACACGCTCACGGCCGCCGGCCTCGAGATGGAGCACGACTGGAACACCATGGGGGATGATCTTGTATCAGAGGGTTGCCTCGAAAATGAGGCCGCCGGTTGGATCCCGCTTGACGAGTCCTTCCCCTCGGGGGATGACGAGGAGCCGCGCTTTCCCGGGTGCAGATGTTACGTCGCGTATCGCAGGGTCGGAACCGGGGAGGGTTAATGATTGAGAGCGAAGGTACGAGGATTGTCCAAGACAGTGCGGATGACGCGTTCAAGACTGTGATCGAAGCCGAGAAGTTGAGAGTGCTAGAGATCCCGGTGGAGATACTTGACATAGAGGTTGTCGGCTACGCCATGAGGATTGAGGCCAAAGTCGGAGATCAGGTCATGACCTTCGACCACGTGGCCACATTCAAGGAACTGGAAGAGCGGGATAGTGCCAAGCGGGAAATCTCAAAGGTGTATGAAAAGGCGAAACTGTTTTCAAGGGCAAAACCGTAGGAGGTCATTGAAGTGGAAGAGCTGCTTGCAAGACTAAGGGAAGTCGGGCGCGTCATATCCGCCGTGAACGAGACGAAGATCAAGGCGGCGATAACCGCTCTTGAGAACGTGCTCTCCATGAACGCCAGCGGGACAAACGAGGCGGAGAGTGCCATCGCCCAGGCCGTGGAGATCCTATCAGAAATCGAGGAGGCCGACCTGTCCGAGATAATTAAGCAGGAGGGCTCCAAGTGGGTCCTCTACACCTCGGACGGCAAGAAGAAGCTGGGCGAGTACGGCACGAAGGAGGAGGCCCTCAAGAGGGAGAGGCAGATCCAGTTCTTCAAGCACCAGGAGTCCACAGACCTCCAGGAGCCCTACCCCAACGAGCACGCCGCGAGGGTGCGCGACCCCGGGGACTTCCAGGCAAACAGCTTCAGGAGCGTGGTACTGCCTAAGTCGAAGGGCGGCAAGGGCGGCGTGAGGATGGTGATCGGAAGGCTCAAGGGGCAAACCTCGACCACCGCCCAGACCTACAGGTTCCCCGCGGACCTATACACGGCGGCCGAGGCCAAGGCGTGGCTGAAGGATAACGAGGTGAAGTACATCAGCTTCGAGCAGGCCACGGGGGCGAAGGAGGCGCAGGAGGCGGGCGACGAGTCCCACGAGGAGCTCAGGAAGAAGCTGAGCCTCGCACTGCGGGACAGGATGGGCCTCGGGTCCGCGTCCGAGGGGCCCTGGGTCAGGGACGTCTATGACGCCTACATCATATACGACTTCGGCGCAAAGACTTACCAACTAGATTATGCCGAGGACGCCAACGGGAAGATAACGATCGGTGACGCCACCGAGGTCGTGGCGAGGACGGTTTACGAGCCGGTCGCCGAGTCATTCGGCGGGGACGTCATACCACTGGCCGAGAAGGCGCTGGGCGAGGACGGCACCATCGACCTGAGGATAATCCAACCCGGATGGGGCTCGAGCGGCTACTACTCAAAGGAGATGCTCAAGCGTGACGCCGCTGTGTACAAGCCGGGAACTAAGATGTACTGGGACCACCCGACGGAGTCGGAGGACAGGGAGCGCCCGGAGCGATCATTGAGGGACCTCGCCGGGGAACTCGTTACAGGCGGTACCTACAAGGAGGGGCTCAACGGCCCCGGCGTCTACGCCAAGGCCAAGGTCTTCAGCCCCTACAAGGAGGTCCTCGAGGAGCTGGCCCCGCACATAGGTGTCTCGCACAGGGCCCTGGGCAAGGCCGTCCAGGGGGAGGCCGAGGGCAAGAAGGGGCCGATCATCGAGAAATTGGTCGCCGCCAAGTCAGTTGATTATATAACCACGCCGGGCGCCGGGGGGAAGGTTGTGCAGCTATTCGAGGCCGCGAGGGAGAAGGCCCTTGACATAAATTGGAGCTCGCTCACCACCGAGAGCCTGGAGAGGAACAGGCCGGACATAGTGGATGAGATCAAGACAAGCAAGGAGGCGCAGATTATGAGTGAAGAGGAGCTCAAGGAGCTAAAGGAGACGGGACAGAAGCTCACCGAGGAGAACGCGCGGCTCAAGGAGTCCGCGATCCTGCGGGAGGCTCGAGACATCGTAACGGAAAAGGTCGGCAAGGCGGAGTTGCCGGACATCACAAAGGAGCGCCTTGTCGAGAACCTGGTCAAGACCCCGCCCGTGAAGGAGGGCGAGCTCGACCGGGAGGAGTTCGTGAAGGACATCGATGAGGCGGTCACGTCCGAGTCTGACTACATCGCGAAGGTGACCAAGTCCGGAGAGATCCGCGGCATGGGTTCATCGGAGAGCAAGGGGAATCTCAAGGAGTCGTTCAAGGCCAGTTTCCTGCGGGAAGGCAAGTCCGAGGAAGAGGCCGAGAAGATGGCCGAGATAGCGGCCACAGGACGGTAAATGGTATCTGACCGGTCGGCCTACGACGCAACCTATCAGCACGCGGGCGAGGAATGCTCATCCACCAACGAGGGCCGCTATGTGAGCATCTATGAGGACCTGCTTTCCCACCCATGGCATGACGATGACGATGACTTGATAGAGAAGGGCGACCCTTGCATGGCCTTCCCCAACCTCGTCGGGATCGCCATGAAGACGGCGGAAAGCACGGAAGAAGTGATAACCCTTGACACCGAAGGGATATGGTGGCTGAACGTTGAGGCCGGGAAAGCCTGGGGGGACGTCTATGTAGGGCAGATGCTCTATATCGATGCGTCGAGCGCCGCAATTACTGATGACTACGAGCAGATACCATTCGGCCTGTCACTCGGGCACGTAGATGAAGGGAACACTACGCTCATAGCCGTCAAGGTCCACGCCTTTCAGTGGGGCCTGTGGTGGTGGTGGATGTTCCCGCCGAAGTAACAACTAGAAGGAGGAGGAGGAAATGCCAGTACAGTACTATGCAACCGGACATACGGCTGGGGAGGAATGCTCCAGCACAGGTGAGGGTAGGCACCTGACCCTAGAGGAAAGCTATCTTATCCACCCACTTCATGGAGACAACCTGGTGGACAGCGGAGACCCGGTGCTGTTCGCAGTGGGTAGCTCCTGGATGAACGGCGTCGGCGTAGCGTTTAACAGCGCTGCAGCCGCGACTGACCTGATCGCCATCGACACGGAAGGGATATTCTTTTTGAATGTCCTGGGCTGTGTCTCAGACGGCACCAACAATGGCGCGGCAAGGGCGATGCACGCAGGAGACCCGGTCTACATCTCCAAAGCCATAGACCAGACTTATACGCTGAGCGGCCAGGACAACCCGGATGAGTGGGTGCCATTCGGCTATCTGCTGGGCGACGTGGCGGCGCATCTGACCCAACCTACCCTTGTAGCGGTGAAGGTCCACTGGGCGCCGAACTTCCTGGAGAGCATCAACCTCGGTTCACTGACCCTCGTCAATGAGGTCGTAGTCAGCGACAACCTCGATATTCCCATAGCAACCCAAAGGGCCGCAGCGGGTGGAGAAGTCCAGGAGTCATGGGGAATCGAGTTTGCATGGCTGAAGGGGTTTGTCGGCCTGGACGGGCCGCTGCACGTCAATGAGGACATGAGCGGTATCTACATGAGGCTCGAGGACAACAAAGCCGCAACCGGCGGAGATCTCTACGCTGGCCGGTTCCAGACTCATGCCAACAACGCCGCCGGTGTATGGACCCGTCTCTATGGTATGTACCTGGCGATCTCGAATGAAGCATCGACTACCATCGCAGAATCGTTCGGCCTCTCGATCAACATGGGCGGTGGAGGGTGTCAGCCAGCGATGCAGTCGGCGATCCAGATCATGGGGGATGGTTCCCTGGGACAGAAGCAGAGCTGGTTCCAGACAGAAATTGGTCGAGGTGCTGGCCTGAAAGCGGAAACCACCAACGTCTCCACCAAGACTCACGAAATACCCATCAACATCAACGGCACCATTTACGCCATCCCCGTCATCCCCTGGGTGTAAGCCATGCTGAAGGAGCAGAACGCCGAGAGGCATAGGCGAATTGAGCAGGAGCTATCGCAGCTCTGCTACAGACGTTTACTGCTCACACGCGAGCTCGAGGCGGTAGACAAGCGCATCCCCATACTGGAGGGAGCGATGAGCGAGAACGAGGCCGCCGGTAAGGACGTGGAAACACAGGAGGCCATAGACAAATCGAAGGAGGCTGAAAAAGCCTAGTAACTGCCAGACGCTAACGTACCAACGAGCCCCCAAAACGGGGGCTTTTTTAATGGACAAAGGAGGACAAGATGCCTGAATTCTTAGAACTACTGGAAGGATGGGAGGGATACAGCCCCATCGGAAGGGCGCGACTGAATGAGGCCGCGATCTCAAGCGCCCTGAACCTGCTCATGAACACCGACCGCCTCCCGACCCACAGGTGGGAGTACCTGATGAAGGAGGCAATCACCACTTCCGACTTCCCGTATCTCTTCGGGGGGATACTGGACAGGGAGCTCCTGGCCCGGTACACGATGGTCGTGCCGGACTGGAAGTCCTACGTGAAGGTCGGGTCCTGCAAGGACTTCCGACAGAGGGAGATGCACAAGGTGCAGGGCAACGAGACCCTTCTGCCCGAGGTCAAGGAGAAGGGCGAGTACCTCGTAGCCCCGATGAGCGACGCCCACTACCACATACAGGTCTACAAGAGGGGACGCCAGTTTGACATCTCGTGGGAGTCGCTGATAAATGACGACCTCGGGGCGTTCAACGACATCCCCAGCCGATTCTCGAACGCCTGCATCTACACTGAGGCGTACGTCGCAACCAACCAGATAGCCGTTGCCGCCGGCCCTAACCCGCTTCTGTTCGGAGGGGCGATAGCGGACGTTGACGGACAAGTCATTAACAACCAGGGAGCCCTGGCCCTGACTATCGCCAACCTAGAGGCGACCCTGGGCCTCATGGCTTTGCAGACGGACGTCCTGGGACGACCCTTGGGGATCCAGGGGAAGCACCTGGTAGTCCCGCCGAGGCAGGAGTTCACCGCCAGGGCGATACTGACCTCGGCCCTGAAGCAGTGGACGGAGGTCGGGGGCGGAGCAGGAGTGCCCGTTCCCACGACAAACATCATCCCGCAACTTGGTATACAGCTCCACGTGAACCCGCTGCTCCCCGTCGTTGACGCGTCGGGAAACCGGAACGGGACATGGTACGTATTCGCGGACCCGGCGGACGGCGTGGCGATCGAGTACGACTACCTGCTGGGACATGAGAGCCCCGAGGTCTGCATGAAGTCGTCCGACAAGGTGAGCGTCACCGGGGGGGCGCCCGTTGGGCCCTTCGAGGGTGACTTTGCCTCGGACAACGTATTCTACCGTGTCCGCCTCTGCGGGGGCGCGGCGCCAAGGGACCCGAGGTTCGCGTACGCGCAAGTGACCGCCTAAGCAAAATCAACCAAGAGTGACAATCGGGGGGGGTCCTTGTGGCCCCCTCCACGTCTCGGAGGTGAGAGATGAGGATAAGGATGTTGAAGGACGTAGCGACTGTAGGCCAGTTCCTTGAGAAGGGCGAGGTCTATGAGGTCCAGGACCTTCTAGCCAAGGCCCTGATCGGGAGGGGCCAGGCGGAGGACGCCTTCAAGACCCGCGCCCCGAGGGCGCCGAAGGTCGAGGTTGCCCCGGTTAAGCCCGAGGTTAAACCGGCGGAGCCCGAGGTTGTTGAGGAGAAGGCAGAGGAGGCCAAGCCGGAGGCGCCCGCTGAGGAGACAAAGCCGGAGGAGGTCAAAGCCGAAGAGAAGCCTGCGGCCAAGAAGCTGAAGGCCCCCAAGAAGCCTGCAAAGAAGGCTGAGGAGAAGAAGTGACCTATGACCTCACGACGGACGCAGGCAAGGTCCGCCTCATAATCACGGACACCGACCCTGCAAACGTGATATTCATCGACGAGGAGATCACCGCGTTCCTAGAGCTCAATGACGGTATTCTGACGGCCGCCGCGATGGCCCTGGACACGATCGCCGACAATGAGATCCTGGTCCAGAAGCGAATTT
>Ga0315289_10007862_pt1 | contig 15473 bp, 15 predicted proteins | sample YL17G11_40_MG_FD_203452 | JGI IMG/M metagenome (GOLD analysis project Ga0315289, IMG submission 203452) | Sediment microbial communities from Yellowstone Lake, YNP, Wyoming, USA - YL17G11_40 | ecosystem: Environmental > Aquatic > Freshwater > Lake > Sediment | place: USA: Wyoming | collected... | reverse complement strand
TGGGATTTCCATTGAAGGAGAATGATGCAGGTAGGTAAAAAAAGGCGGTTTTTTTATGAGGGTCTTACGCTTACGTTTTGGGGTATATCGTCATTTCAGGTGGTATTGATGGAAGAAGAAAAAGAAAAAAAACAAAGGGGTTTGGGATGGAGATGGTGACGTTTCTTTCTCAATAACGAGATCATTCCTTTATAATAAAGATTTTTCCAGTCACTTCCTCTGAAAACGATTCTTCTCCTAGACCGCTACCACGTTCAGCGAAAATCACTCTAATGGTTTGATTGATGGTGGAGATTCCTACATCGCTACTTGGTAGTTTCATTTCGATATACTTGCCTTTGTAGGTGATGAGATCTGGTCTGTTATATGATCGATTCATAACTGATGAAGTATATTCAAATTTTTGTGAGGATTCATTATAGTGCGAGGGCCAAAACTCTATAAAATATTCAAGCATTGAGTTCTCTGTTGCGTTTGTTAATTTCTCCCGTCCTGATATTCCGATACCGGTGGCTGTATTCCAAACGCCGGTATACAAACTTATTTTATTTTCAAAGCCACTCATTTGTGAAGCAAATGCTTTACCGCCGGTACTGTTGTTGTTATCCGTATCAAAATAGAGTTCACCAATTACTCGTGCGTATTCTCTGTTATGCGTAAAATAATAGTCAGTATTATTTGCTAGTTCTACGAGGATGTACAGGTAGTGAGTATCCATAGCTAGTTTGATGGCGGTGACGTCAAACTCATAGATTTCTCTTGAGATATTGTTCACTATTATTTTTTCGTTCGTGACATCGCCTGCTGTATCAGGAATAAAAATAGGGATGTTCTGCCAGTCGTCTTTATTTCCATCGATGGTGATGGTGGTTTTTTGTGTACATCCGCTTATAATGCTAATAAGGATTATACTTGTTAGTCCAAGGAGGATGAGGTGGTTTGTCATGGTGTTCTCCCCATTCTGGTTTATAATGGATTATTCTTAATTAAACTTTCTTTTTAAGATGAAACAGAAATCGATGTTGTATTCAATCGTGTTGAAGTAAAAAAAATTAAAAAAGAAAAAAAAGAGATGATTGAATTGGTTTATGCTATTGCTTGTATGCTGGTAAATGAAAGTGTTTGTAGAACCGAGCTTGTATCAGCGTGAACGATAGAAAATGTTGTTAGAGTGGTTAGCCCTGCTGCGCCTGCTTCTATATCTATAAAGTCAGACGCTGCAATATTTGAAGGTGGACTTGCTGCTGGAAGAAAATTGCTGACAGCTGGAGGACCGGTTACATCTTCAATAATTGGTGCCAATACATTTGCAGTAAGTGTGTAACCAACAGTTCCAGTTACTTCTGCATTAATCCTTACCTTGACACCCGTGCCATCTGTTCGTATTGATAGAGATGTCCATGGTACACCCGAATCTGTTGTTGCAACGGTTATTCTGTCTGTTGTTTCGTCTTTGGTGAATTGGACGGTTGGTGCCATTTTTTTTGTTCCGCCGACCATTCCACTGACGTAGACATAGACTGTTGCTGCAATTGCTACTGTTATGGCAACCATAAGGATGACACCGATAACAGCAGACACTGCACGCTCATCTGCATTAATAAATTTTCTGTTTGCTTTCATTATTTCTATTCTCCAGTATTAGGTTACTATTGTGGCTATGCTAGTGAAAACAACTGTCTGTAAGATTGAGTTTGTATCAGAATGGACTAAAGTAATCGTTACATCTGTTGAGCCAGGTGCTGCTGCTTGTGATTCTATGTCAATAAAATCAGATCCTTGAATGTTTACTACTACGCCTCCTTGTATATCAGTGGCGGCTACGATTGGTTGTAAAGTATCGGCAGCAAGCGTTCTACCTATGACAAGGGTTACTTCACCATTTACGAAATATTTGACCGCCGCGCTTGATCGGATGGAAAGTGAGGTCCAAGGAACCCCTGAATCCGTAGTTGCGACGGTAATTCTATCTGTTGTTTCGTCTTTGGTGAATTGGACGGTTGGTGCCATTTTCTTTGTTCCGCCAATCATTCCACTGACGTAGACATAGACTGTTGCTGCAATTGCTACTGTTATGGCAACCATAAGGATAACACCGATAACAGCAGACACTGCACGCTCATCTGCATTTATAAATTTTCTGTTTGCTTTCATTTTACCCATTCTCTCCTAGCTTATGTTTCAAAGCTTTTTTTATTAGGTGATGCATACCATACTTGGTATAAAAACTTTTTGAAAAACAGACGACCCATCAACCCTTCTCCTTAATCATCATCGAATCCTCGTCTGTTACCTTTCAAACAGTTTTCCATCTCCACCAGGTATGCTTCGCACACCAACCTTACAAGACTGTTCTGCCTCTTTTCGTATAAATAATTTGGCAACAAGAATTCTGAAACAGGAGAATCACACAATGACAAAACAACAAACACAACAACAGAATCACCCGCTAATTCCCAACTCGTACACCAGACACCCCATAATTCCCAAAGTCGTCACCTGACAACCACCTCAATGACCAGCAAAACCATCACAGTAGTAAACAGTAAAAACCAGGAGAACTTCTCTTCCCATATTCGTCACCCGCACGTTTCCCAAGTTCGTCACCTAAAAACCAGCTCGTTGATTTCCAGTTCTCCTGAGGGGATTTCCCAAAGTCGTCGCCTGCATCATTTCCCATATTCGGCACCTACCAGTTCCCAAACTAGGCACCCACCATTTCCCAAACTCGTCATGTAGCATTTCCCGAATTTGTCGTCTAGTGTTTCCTCTGTTTTTTTTACTTGTTGTTCTTTTTTCATTGTTTCTTTCGTGAAATATATTGATGATTGCTACGATGGGATTAGGATTGATACATTGTTTGCTTCTATGTAAAATTGCCTTACTTTCATCTCATGTGTTGTCCATGAGACTCATCGGAACATTTATTAATATGCACATAATATAGTTAAATATGTGTATTAAATGGAAGTAATGCAATGCCTACGTTAACGTTAGCAATCTCAAAAGAGTTAAAATCTAAAATGGATGCATTTCCTGAGATGAATTGGTCGGAAATCGCTCGTAAGGCGATATCTGAGAAGATTTTGGAATACATGCTCTTTACATCAATTGTCAAGAAATCTAAACTTTCTCAGAAAGATGCTCTTGCCATCGGCTCCAAAGTAAATGATTCTTTATATCAAGCATACAAGAAGAAATATGCTGAGTTGATGAAGTAACATGATGGTGGTGATTGATGCTAACATTGTGGTTTCTTCGTTAATCGCAGTTCTGGTGCATACAATTCTAGTACGTCTGCAAGAATCAGGTTTCTCGTGTTCGTCTCCTTCTTGAAAAATGAGAATAACACGTTCGTATCAACAACGAATTTCACTTATACCAATCCTTGTGATTTCAGCTCTTTAAATCGTCCTCTCCGTGCCTTTTTTGTCAACTCTTTGATATCCTCATCGGTTAACGTGCTGTTCTGCAAGAGCTGGTTGATGTTCTCCAATTTTTCCTGGTCTTTCAGTCGTTTCAGAAAGATCTCCCGTGCAACCTCTGACCAGTTCACCCATGCGAACCGCTGCATCTCTTCTTTTGATTTTGCATCAATCGAGATAGTGACACTCACCATGTTACAGCCCCCCTTCTGATTGTTCAAATCTTTGTAGTTTCTTGATTTTGTCTTTGATTCCTCGTCGGAGGATTTCAGACCAGTTGAGTTCTGGATGCTGATTCAGTTTGTTTTTCATCTCTTTGGGAATGGACAATGTTATCTTTGGCATAATTTCACCACTCTACGTGTATAAACATATAGACGTTTTTGCATATAAATCTTCTGGTGACTCTATCAGCTCTGTCTTGAAAATCGTATGGTTTACTTTGCTATCACCTAAAAAATGGAATGTCATACATACACCATTAAAAAACCGTTTTTATATAGTGCACTTCTGCCTTTGTCGGTTCAAATTCAAAATACTCTTTGTCATCAAACCATGCGCATCTGATTCTGCTGAGTGGAATGGAGGTTCGGAACGATAAACCAGAGGCGTAGAGGTACAACTGAGATGCAGCATGCTCGTCTTTTTCCCCTGCTGCATCTGGTTTGTAATCAAGAATGTACACGTAACCGTGAGAGATCTGGATAAGATCAATATGCCCTGCGATACTGAGATGAAGATTTTTTTCCCAGAGCCACACCGGGATTTCGACAGCAACGGTTGCGTCATCGTTGATCAACATGAAATTTTCAATCAGTGAATGTCGTTTCTTTTTTGTCGGAAAGTTACATAAAGCTAATGCAGCGCGTCTGCACAATAGGTTCTCTGATACGGTTTTTTCAATTGTTACCTCTAGTTGGAGCTGGGAGCATCTGTTTTCTATGGCGTTGAAAAACGGTGGGCATCCTGCTTCGCATCGTCTGATGTAAGAGACAAGGGAAGGAAACCTCTCGCCGAGGACTTCAAGTTTGCCTTTATGGTATTTGAAGTTATAGGCAAGCCCCTGGTAATAAAAGTTTTTGGAAACGATGATGTCTTTTCCGTATCGTTTGCTAAGGGTTGTTCTCAGAGGAGCATAGGTACAGATATCCTGGTATTCTTTTATCCATCGTTGGATTGAGCTTTTTGTGGTAGTAATCTTGAATCGTTTATTGAGTGCTTTTGCTGCTTCTTCGAAAGTGAACCCCTGATTGTAAAGGCTTAGTGCTTCTCGTATCACCTCTGCGCTATATGTTTTGTTTTTACATTCTCTTTGTACAAACGTTTTTTTGCACAATTTACAGTAGTATTTCTGGTTTGCTCCTTGCTTTTCCTTTCGTTTACCTTTTTTAGTAACGGAGCTTCGTTTACAATATGGACAGCAGAGTTCCATACTTCCACCCAGACCTTTTTTTATGCAACAGGAGACTAGTCTCCTCCAGAGATTATGTTCTGTGTTAGTTTCTTTTAAAAGAGAGAACCATTACAGGTATTTTATATTTTTTCCCTATATAAAATATGGGTGAATGGATCCTGCTCCTGGACGAATAATCCCAGCTCTCTTGCAACATTAAAAAATTTTTGTTAAATACACTTAACCTAGACTAGAAAATAGGTTACATGCACATGACACAAATAAAAGACGTCCTATTCGAATCAAACCCAACCCCTCCATACAAATTCCTTCTCAAATAAAAAACACATAACCTACCAAAAGAAACCCCCCCCCCCCCTCTTTTATAATAACAGAAACGTTTATTAGAAAATACTTCCTTACCATGTTTGTACAATATTAGGGATGCAACAAAAAATACTTACCGTAGAGCATCTTCTATATAGCATGGGATGGGAAAAACATGCCTCATAAAAAAAACACTACTAAAAGCAGATACACCAAAGAACTCTTCATACTTTTACCAATCACAGGAGCTCTTTTTCTAAAAAAACAAATTCCAAAAGAATCTTTGGAAGAAAACTCCATTGACTTTCACGTACAAATGATAAAAAAAATCGACACTCTCATCAAAGAAAACGAACCAGAGACCCCCGAAGAAACCACAAGTGCAGAAACACCAACTCAACCATTACACGTCCCCATCGAGCTCCGATCACCACTCAACAGAACACTCGGACACGTTGAATTCCAATGGGACCAACCACTCCCAACACAAGTCAAAACCAGGACCATCCCTGAAGAATTTAAAACAGAGTTCCCACTTTCCTTGCACCCTCAGTTTACCTTTATCTCCACGCTTGATTTCCAAGAAACAATCCTTAAAAGAAAACCTAGGGCAGAAAAACGCGTTGAAATCATTGACCTTGCCACCCTTCAAGACAGCATTACCACTACATCATTAACCATCGCAAAACAACAGTCACCAGGAAAACAATCCACAACAAAAACCAAAGTCACACAAGAAAAACCAAGCAAGAAAAAAATGGAGGTCATCGACACACGAGCATTCCCACAAAAAACCTACGAAGACGTCTTCATGACCGCGATGAAACAATCAGAAGCAATCGAAAAAAAATCACAGATCTACTACCTCAACAGCAAAGACTATAAAGAAAAAAAACAAAAAACCCTAGACATCAAACAAACCTACATCCCTGTTGATTTTGATGAGCGGTCCAAAGAACTCAAAGAACAACAACAACACGAAGAAAAAGAAAAACAACAACACGAACAAAAAATACAAAAACAACTCGAGCATGAACACGAAAAACTCGAAAAACTTCAAAGTAAAAAGGCTAAACTTGTAGAAAAAAAACACCAGCTGAAACTTAAAGAAAAAAAAGAAACCAAAAAAGAACAGCAACACCCCCACGCAAAACACGAAGCACCACCAGGCGACAAAGAACAAAAACGATTACAACGACAACAGATACAACTAGCCAGAATCGAAGAGCGAAAACGAAAAAAAGAAGAAAAAAAAGCACTCAAGCTCAAACAAAAACAACAACGCCAAAAACCAAAGCAAAAAGACAAAAAACAACACAACAAAAAAGAAAAGCATAGCGTCAGCCTCTTCAAAAAAGAAAAACAAACAGGATCACTTGAGCTTGATGACGACCTTAAAAAAGTCCTACTCATTACTGACTCACTCCTTGGGGAACTCCCTGAGGGCGTCATCGATCGTTTTGCACAGTCTGAGGATTTTAGACTTTACGAACGAATTCTCAATAAATACAACATCAAGTGAACACCATGGGCCTATTAGAAAAAGCACAACAAAAAAAAGAACGTCCTGAGCTGGCAGAAGAACTCAGCCTCGCGATAGAGAAAAAACCACAGCGAACAGCACAACAAGGACCAGAAGCAGATACAATCCAACAACCAAAAAGCCTCCTGGAAAAAGCACAACAAAGAAAAACCTTAACACCACCATTACAAAAACTTCCATTCAAACAAAAATCAGCGGGAAAATCCAGCGGACTGCTTGCACGAGCCCGACAAAAGAAACAAGGAACATCGGCTAGTGGAATCATCCGTCAACATGGTGAACAAAACATCGAAATCATCGAAGAACAACAAGGATTCGGCTGGAAAAAACAAGGAATCAAACGCATCGTCTACGACCACGCCACCCTCGAATACCGCTTCGAAGTCATCGAACCACAACTCACCCAGAAAGAACAAGAAACAAAAAAAGAAATCTCCCATCTTTTCAAAATGCTTGCGGATATTAACACCTTTAACATGGACAAAGCCGAAAAAGAAAGGTTCTTACTCGAAACCATTGAACAAATCATCCAGGACAACCGCATCTATTTCGACGAAGGCTCCAAAGACACGATCTTCTACCATATCTTCCGAGACTTCCTCGGCTACGGACCCATCGACATCCTCATGCACGACGACGGCATCGAAGATATCTCCTGTGTCGGACCTGACACCCCTGTCTTCATCCACCACAGAAAATACGAGGCGATCGAAACAAACATCTACTACCCCTCAGAACAAGACCTCAACTCCTTCCTCGTCAGACTCTGTCAGATCTCCGGCAAACAAATCTCCATATTCGCACCGATCGTTGACGGAAAACTCCCTGATGGCTCCCGTTTACAAGCAACCCTTGCCAGAACCGTCACCCAAGGATCAACATTTACCATACGAAGGTTCAGAGAAACACCACTCACTCCTATCGACCTCATCGAATACAAATCCATGTCCACAGAAATGGCTGCCTACTTCTGGATGGCAATAGAAGACGGCGCATCCATCCTCTTCTGCGGCGGAACAGCAAGCGGAAAAACCACAGCACTCAACGCCCTGATGCTCTTCATCCCTACCTCACATAAAATCGTCTCCATAGAAGACACCAGGGAAGTCAATATCCCCCATAAAAACTGGATCGCAGGAACCACCAGAAAAGGATTTGCTGCCAGTGATGAAAGCAAAACCGGCAAAGACATCGACATGTTTGACCTCATCCGCGCAGCCTTACGACAACGACCACGCGTCATCATCGTCGGAGAAGTACGAGGAAAAGAAGCGTACAGCCTCTTCCAAGCAATGGCAACAGGGCACACCGCGTACGCAACAGTGCACGCAAGCACCATACATACCCTCATCCAACGACTTGAAAACCCACCTATAGAGCTCCCCAGAGCACTCCTCACTTCCCTGGACATCATCGTCTTCCAAAACGCAGTGGAAATGGGCGGAAAAATGGTGCGACGCATGACCAGCATCACCGAAATCATCAAACTCGACAGCGACACCAACCAACTCATCTTCATGGCACCTTTCACCTGGGTCTCCAAAACAGACGACCGTTTTGACGCCAGCGGATCAAGCAAAATCTACAACAGAATCAAACAACAAAACGACTGGAAAGACGAACAACTTGAACACGAACTCCACAACAGAATATTCGTTCTTGAATGGATGCGCAAAAAAGGGATACGCTCCTACAAAGAATTCGGAAAAATCATCGCAGAATACAAAAAATTCCCAGAAAAAATCCTAGAGCTCGCTACGAGGGACATGCAAGAATGAAATCGACAAAATACACCAGGTTTTGTCGGCGCATCTTCTCAAATATCTTTCAAAAATTCAACGTCAGCGAAAACATAAATAACCGCTCCCTTGAAAAAGCAAGTATCAGCATGGTCTACCAAGAATACTACTCTATGGTCCTCATGAACATCATTATAGGATTTATTGCCTCATTTTTCTCCACACTTTTCCTTTACTTTCTTGTTCCCAACAACATCACCGCACTCTTCTTGCTTATCCTCACTTCGATCGTCCCGGTCATGATCGGGATGGTGTACCTCAGACTACCAGCATCAAAAGCAAAATCACGAGGAAAAAACATAGACCGTCACCTCCCTTACGTCGCCAACTTCATCAACACCATGTCCGTCGCAGGCATTTCACCCTCGGAAATCTTCGGAACACTCTCTGGCATCGACCTCTACGGCGAAGTACAAAAAGAAGCAAAAAAAATCACTACAGAAATCGAACTTATGGGCGTGGACGCTATCACCGCACTTAAAAACGCAATCGCAATTTCACCATCAAGAAAATTCAAAGACTTCCTTCAAGGAATCGTCGAGGTCATCCAATCTGGGGCAGAGCTTGCACCCTATTTTGACCGTTGCGTCGACCACTACATGTTCGATGACCTGCAAGAACGTAAAAAAAATCTGGATTCTCTTGCCATCATGGCAGAAAGCTTTGTCGTCACCGTCGTTGCCTTCCCCCTTTTCCTCGTCATCATCCTCTCCGTTATGGGGCTCACCAGCGGAGGAATCGATTTCATTTTCTTATACATTATTTCCCTTTTCATTCTCCCGTTAGCATATTTCGGGTTCTACGTCATGATGAAATCAGGAATGGGTGAAGACGTATAACAAAACTCAGAGTCGTCAAGAAATATAATCTTAACAGAAAATACGGGAAAGATAAAACAATCGGCATCATCATAGGAATCTCTATTCTTCTTGCCACCGTGTTTTTTATCTTCGGATTCTTTGCATTGATTGGTCATCCGATTATTACCACACATTACCTCTCTGCCATAGACTACATGGTTTTTGGGGTTCTCGGTTGCATCGGACCTATCGGGTTTTATAACAACATCAAAGAGAAACGCAAACGAGAAATCATGGAAAAACTCCCTGATTTCCTCAGAGACATCGCCAACTCTACAGCATCTGGGATGACCATCTACGACTCCGTTAAATCAGCCTCTGAAGGAGACTACGGACAATTCACCTCAGAGCTTCAAATGATGGCATCACAGCTTTCCTGGGGAATCCCTGTTAATGAAACACTTACGAACTTTGCGGAGCGAATCAACAACAACGAAGTCAAACGGCTCTCCATCACCATCAATAAAGCTTTAGAAATCGGGGGAAACAGCGCAGCTGTCTTCAATGCAGCAGCAAAAGAACTTGATCAAATCCGACGAGTGGAACAACAGCGCAGAACTGAAATGTCTATGTACAGCATCGTCATTTTCATTAGCTTCTTCGTGTTCCTTGCTGTTATCCTCATCATCAATGGAACGATCTTTCAAGCAATCTTTGACCTTCAGGGGAAAATGGCGGGTAAAACAATCGGAAATATGAGAATCGCACAAATAGATCCTTCTGAAGTACGAAACATGTTCTTTACCTTCGTGTTCGTCCAAAGCCTTGGTGGTGGACTCCTCGGCGGTTTCATGATGGATGGAAAACTTTCAGGGGGCATCAAGCAAGCTGCCATCCTGGTCCTTATTTCTTTTCTTACCTTCAAAATCCTCTTCTAAAATGTCAAAACCGCAATTATGTCACGATACCATTAAATACAGAGAGGCAACAGAAGAGTACTTGTGGTTAGGAGAGATGACGCGTAGTACGTTTCGTAGGAATTCTTTTGCTGCAGCCGAGGTCATCGGCGCCATGCTTCTTGTTCTTATCGCCATTGGTAGCTTTGCCGTGATTTATTTTCATTTCCTCCCAGTGCCGTTTCCTTCTCCTGAACCGCATGTCCAACTCGCAGGATACGTTACTGACAGCGGAGTGGTTGTGCTAGAACACGTGGGTGGAGAGACACTTAACTCCTACGAAGTCCATGTTGAACAATCAGATGGACCTCATGTCTATACCTTTGATAATAATCCTTGGGAGATCGGAGAGCGCTACTACCCACCGATAAACAATGATTTGTTCAATGAAGAAAAAGAAGTCAAAGTAACAATCTATGATATCTTTGAGGACGGTAGTAAAAAGATTGTTTTTGACGGTATTCTCACCCCTGAAGATCATCCACCAGGACCTGGTGTTAACCCGTTGGAAGATCCCATGTCAATTTCCACCCTTCGAACAAACACCTATGATGAAGACCTTATCTGTTTTAGTAATTCCATTAAACCAAATATCATCCCAAAAACGTTCATCTGTAACTGGATGGTGGCTAAAACAGGTCCGTACGCCTCTCTTACCAGACTTCTCCTGCCATTTGATACCCAAAACCCCTTCCAAACCAAAGATTACTCAAGAAACAACTATAATGGAACAGTGAACGGGGCAACCTGGACAAACACAGGTAGACTTGGTGGCGCCTACCAATTTCTTGGGGATGATTTTATTTCCATTCCCTATTGTTTCGAAGACAACACAATCGATTCAGTCACCATCGAAGCATGGGTAAAAACAAGTCTTTCTTCCGGAACAATTCTCTCCTATGATCGAAATAATTATTGTGAACTCGCGGTGTCAGATGGACATGTAAAATGGAGTACAAATAGCAGCGGTGGTACCTTTGATCTCTCAGGGACACTCCTTATCAATGATAATCAATGGCATCTCGTTGCAGCAACCTATAATGCAACTACCGGTGATAGTAGTATCTATATTGATGGCAAACTTGATATTTATCAACATACTCATACCTCAGGTAGTCAACTTGGCTCTGGAGATAAACCGAGTGGAGCAATAGGCCAAGACACTGGGATTTCTAGCAGACAAACCATTTTTTCAACCAGCTTTGAAACACAAGAGGAAAAAAATACTTGGAAAGAACATAATTCAACAGGGTATCAGCAGGAGACTTGGACAAGCCTTCGATACGATACGTTCAATAGTGGATGGGGGAATTATCGGTCAGGAGGGTCAGATGCCTTTAGGACGGATTGGTATAAACATGAAGGATCTCATTCGGTTTGTATCAGAGACAACAATGGAATTTTCTCATCGTTTAATCTTACGAACAATATTGATGTACACACCCCCGGATATATTTCAATAAAACTTGATTTCTGGTGGATGTGGAATGGACCTCATTGGTCAAATGGTGAGGATTGGTGGGTACAATATTATAATGGAACCTCATGGATCACCGTACTTGATACAAATTACCCAAGCGGGTATTCAAAAGATACCTGGTATCATAAAATTCTTTATATCAATGAAACAAATTATAATTTTCCTACACGCATGAATATCCGATTTCGATGCGATGCAGGTGATGCTCAATGGATAGATCATCAGTGGTATTATGATAATGTGTATATCGATCAAATCTACATCAATGCAACAGCAGAAAGTAGACTTGAATATGATTTTAAATTGTGTAATTCAACAACCATAACACCACAATCAGGATTATTTTCCATTGGAGGATCTGGTGATTTCGACCCAATGTTTGCTGCATTTAACAGAACCGACATCGACATCTCAGGATATTCATCCGTAAAATTATCTGTTTGGTACAGCTATAAAAACACAGAGAGTAATGATTTCTTTGGACTGTATTATAAAAACAATACTCAATGGAAACCAATTTTTGAGATAAATAATCCAACGGTATCAGGGCAGAAACCATGGACACAGGTAGTTGTTGATATCCCAAAAACACTCAATTCATTACGACTACAGTTTAAATGGCGTACCACCGCAGTAAATGAGTATATGGCAATTGATTCTCTTGAAATCACAGGTATTCCATATAGCGGAGAAGGTAACTTCACGGGAGTTATTGATGAAATAAAAATCTATCCTCGGGTACTCTCACACGAACAGCTCTATCAGGACTATCTTTGCACAAAAGATGGTAACTCAACCAGAACCGTGCTTGTAAGTGAAGAAATCCACCTCGATGACAGCTGGAAATGTCTTGTCACCCCGAATGACGGTCAGCAAGACGATGCCACAACCGAGTCTAATATTTTATATGTAATTAATTATGGTGGAGGCGGATAAAAAATGAACAAGAAATTACCTGCGATTGGAATCACCTTCCTACTGGTGGTTCTCTACTTCGTAGTGATTTCCCCTGAATCAGTAAAAGCAGGTTCATATGATGGTCATGATCTCGCAGTCGCAATACTTTCCGATCCCTCAACACTCGTCAGTTCCAGCTATTGGGACCGAGATACGGGAGGACACCGACAATCAGCTATGATATCAACACGTGGAAATCTCATTCCCACTGATGGCACAACATTTGTTCTTCTGAGCACAGGACGTGCGGATCTCGTCGTCGCAACATCTAGTGGGCTTAATCCAGGAGATGAACGAGGAAACTGGTTCCAGGGTGGACAATACGGCAATCCCCGGGACGAAGCAAACCTGCAACTCCAACTCCGAGTTCCTGCATACATGCATTATCTCTATTATGATGTCCAGTTCTTCACCGTTGAATACCCAGATTATGTTGGAACCCAATACAATGACCAACTTACGATTACCGTCAATTCCCCCTCAAGGGGAGTTAGTTCCTATATTATTAATGTGAATGGAGGAGACTTTATCCTCAACGCCAAAGATGCGCCCTTACTTGGAACCGGATATAATCTTTTTGCAACAAGCGGTAACCCTGATAACGTTGACTGGCTCACTACGACGCCAAACCCAACAGGTGCTGATGCAGGAGCAACCGCTCTTGTAGGCAGAGAACACCCTGTCTCCCCTGGTGAAATCGTAACCATCACGTATAATCTCAAAGATGTTGGTGATAATCAATTTGACAGTGCAGCATTCCTTGATAATCTCCGATTCTCCGGATATGCAAAAACAGAGATTCTCGCAAGAAAATCCGCTCAGGATATCAACGGTGGCTTTACCGAACGTGGGGATATCATCGAATATTCCATCACGATAAGTAATATTGGTACTGCAGCACAAAACAACAATGCAGGCCATGAATTTGAAGACACTATACCAGCAAATGTACAATACGTTCCCGGGTCTGCCACTGCGAGTGCAGGCACCATCACCTACGATCAAGGTACGAATAAAATATTCTGGGATGGAGCAGTTCCTGCACAAAGCAGTATCATGCTTACTTTTAGAGTCACCGTTAACCAAGGGCTTGTCAATGGAACAAAAATTACCAACCAAGGAACTGTTCATTGGGATAGTAACGAAGATGGAACCAACGATGCCAATGAACTTACCGATGACCCTGCAGTCAACGACGGTATTGATCAAGATGGCGATGGGGAAACCGGTGATGACGACCCGACCATAATTACTGTTTCTTCATACCAAGCGCCCACGATTCTCACCGAGGATTTCACAGGTTTTGAAGATATCGTCGGCGGCAAAGCACAAGACACCTATGAAGGACAAGTCTGGTTTGAAACCAGTGCACACTCCGGGCAATCAAATTTCGAAGTCGCACCCAGCTATCATTATATCACCGCTAAATCCTTCAAAACCAAACTACGAGCATCAACTGGAACCCAATACTGGAACTATACTTATGCAATTTTCAATAGTGAACTGGTGTCATGGGAAGCCTGGTTTGCCTGTGGTAACAGCAGTGAAGCTGCTGACCTCTGCCTCGACTTTAAAACCACCAGTGGTAGTGACATTACCAAACTAAAATTCGAATACGTCTACGTCGACGACGTACCTCTCTCTTCATGCTATCAAATAAAACTCAACTACAAAACACCATTAGGATGGGTACAACTCCATTCTGATTGTCCCAATGGATATCTCTATAATGGGTGGTACAAATTACGGATAGACAAAAATGGGGACAACACCATGAACTATACCCTCTCACATTCAGGGATAGGAGTTACGGAAACTTCCAAGGGTCAAGGCCTTGGAGGGTCCTTCTCTGCACTAGGTCGCGTTGCTTGGTATTCCACAAAAGAACCAGCGGTCTGCCCAATCATCTTCTGGGATGAACACGCAATCGGCCTTGTTTCCATTGTCTAAGGAAGGGAAAGAAAATATGGCACGTGAATTCACCAGAAACATGTTTCTCATGCTGATCTCAATCATGGTCGGCGCAGTCATCATCACATTCTTTGCAGCAGATATTGTGAACCGATCAAAAATCGATACCCTGAACATCCAACACATCACAGAAATCGGGGACCTTAACGCCAAAAATGAGAATTTCACTAATTATTATTTACAAGGCTCCATAAAGATGGATTCAGCACGTGAAATCAGAGAGGTAGGCAACTACTATTTCGATTTCGGACTCTACTGGTTTAACAACGCACTTGCAACAACCAATAAAAATCTCACAATACAATGCATAAAAAACTGTACAGACGCAATGGCCCAATACCTTGCCTCCTATGAGAATTTCGGGAAATCACAACCGTATTTTGAGAAAGCAAAAACCTATACGAATAATACCCGATATCTCGAAGTCCTCGGGTATTATATTGGATTTGCCCATGCAGGACAAAACATCACCATGCTGCGGTATAACGCTAGTAATTACCTCAGACGAGCTGCAGAGAACCTTTCCTCTGGGCACATGGAAAACGTCACAACCTTACTGCAGAATTTCACTGTCATCGAAACAGCCTATCAAGGAGCAGTAAAGCAATATCAGGACTATCAAGGACAAATAGACGGGTATCTGTTCTTTAGCGAAATCAGAGAAATACCCTAATACATCCATCCTCTTTTTTTTTTATAATTTTACAAAACTTCTTGTACTCCGGGGATTAAAGATTTCGTGTTCTTCTATTTAAACCCTGCAGATTTTTGATCAAACTCCTCACAAGTAAAAAGGATGGACATCCCATTTCCATTTGTCCG
>Ga0315289_10007861_pt1 | contig 15473 bp, 12 predicted proteins | sample YL17G11_40_MG_FD_203452 | JGI IMG/M metagenome (GOLD analysis project Ga0315289, IMG submission 203452) | Sediment microbial communities from Yellowstone Lake, YNP, Wyoming, USA - YL17G11_40 | ecosystem: Environmental > Aquatic > Freshwater > Lake > Sediment | place: USA: Wyoming | collected... | reverse complement strand
GAGGGGCGAAACGCCATGGCCAGACTCCTTTCCAAAACCGACAGTCCATCATAGACTCCAGGGACAAAAAGAAAAGAACCTCCCTACCAGAATTGTGACACAGCCTGTGCGCTTGCCGCTGCCACCCAGCGCATGAATGAAGCAACCCGGTGGCACACTTGTCATCCTGAGCGTCAGCGAAGGATCTGGGCCGCGGATGGGACATCTCCCTTGCGACGATGCCAACTTCCCATTCGTAGCCCAGATGCTTGGGCCCCCCAACGCACAACTTCGCGTTTGGGGACCCCTTCACTTCGTTCAGCATGACAAGAGTAACACGACAGCTTCATCGGTAGAAAGCTCAAGGCTAACGAGGCAATCCATGTCATTGCGAGAAGCAAAGCGACGAAGCAATCTCTAACCTTGGGAGCGTTTCGATTGCCACGCCAGTCTTTGGCTGGCTCGCAATGGCATGGAAATGCCACTACTTGTGAACGTGAAGTACGCCCGAAAACGAGGCGGATGGCCCTTGCTGGCTCCGGCTTCGCCCGATAGAATCGAAACACTGGTTGGCGGTTCGGTTGATGTGGTAACGTCAGATGAGGCGGATTGTTTCAGTATCGCGACGGACGGATATCCCGGCGTTCTACGGCGAGTGGTTCATGCGCCGCTTGCACGAGGGTTTCGTCGGCGTGGTCAATCCCTTGGGAGGTAAGCGCTATATCGCCTCGCTGAAGCCGGCGGACGTGGTCTGTTTCGTCTTCTGGTCGAAGGATTTCACGCCCTTCGTTCCGCACCTCGACACGCTCGACCGTCTGGGGTATCGGTTCTACTTCAACTACACTCTCACGGCGCTGCCCGCCGTCTTCGAGAGCCACGTGGACAAGGCCGCCGCACTGAAAACGCTCCTGTACCTCAGCGAGCGGTACTCGCCGGCCCACATCAACTGGCGGTTCGACCCAATCGTCTTCTCCAGTATCACGGACAGCAATTTCTATCTGCACGCTTTCGAGCGTCTGGCCGGGCAGTTGGCGGGCCGCATCGAGCGGTGCTACTTCAGCTTCGTTACGGAGTACAACAAGGCCAAACGGAACTTCGCTGCGTTGCAGGACCGTGAGGGCATTCGCATCCTTCCGGTGCATCCGGACGAGAGAATCGCCCTGGCCGACCGGCTCGCGGCGATTGCCGAGCGCTGCGGCGTCCGGATGTACTCCTGCTGCGGCGAGTACCTGCTCAACGACCGGATTCACAAGGCCCACTGCATCGACGGCGGGATTATCGAGCGCTTGTTCGCACCGGGGTTTCCCTACCAGGAGAAGCCCACGCGGGAAGAATGTGGCTGCACCGAGAGTATCGACATCGGCGCCTACGATACCTGCCCCCACGGCTGCGTGTACTGCTACGCCAACGCCAATAAGACGGTCGCGGGCGAGGCCTTCCGCCGGCACGAGGCGGATTCGGCCTTTCTCGGCGTCGACAAATCCCGGTCCGAGCTCTGGCTGGCCGAGATTCGCCGCCGCGACTCGGACGAGAGCACCATCACTCCTACGCTGCTCTGAGTACAGCATTCGGCCACAGCAAATCCAGCATTCTCCCGACCGGACCGCTAAATGCCCATGTCGTAGTTACTTCGTGCGGGAGCGTGGCATTATCCGCAGGGATGATGGATCGCTTCGGCCGAGAGAAACCGGCGGATGCTTGCTGACCACAGTGCAGGTGTAAAGCGAAACCCTTGCCCACAAGGGGTGAGTAAGCCGCACGGAAACACGAAATAGGGCGACCGGCAATCGGTCAGAAGACTTCAAAGGAGATGATTATGGCGAGGCAACAGAAAATCGATATCAACGAGGCTTCGAAGGAAGAATTGATCCGAATCGCCGGGATCGACGACAAAACGGCCCAGGCGATTATCGAATACCGCGAGAGCCATGGTCGAATCAATGATATTGACGAGCTGGCCGACGCGGAGGAGATCAATCCCCGGGATCTCGATGCACTCCGCGAGTGGCTGACCACGGGATCAGAAGGTGAAGAGCAGGTGAGCGAAGAGGAAGAAGAGTGGTAAGAAGTACGGCCATCGGATCCCGAACGGGTCCGAGTACGCCTTTGGCGCCATCGGACCGGCGCACCCGATGAGGAGATGGGGACCGCGGAACAGCTCGCGGTATGGAGAATAGCTGCCGGCGCAGGGCAGACCGCGGTCCTGCGCCGGCAGACAGGTCTTGCTGATACATGGCACTACTTGCGCCGGTATTCCATGCCGGGATCAGAAAGGAGATGCCATGGCCAAATACCTGCAGGACCTCAATACAGCGACCGAGGAAGAACTGGTGAGAACTCCCGGCGTCGGCAAGGAGGTGGCGGCAGCAATCATCGATAGGAACCGCGCCCCATTGGCAGCCGCACCATGATCGTCTATCGGGCACAGCAGCAGGAGGTCAAGACCGCAGCGTACCTCGCGGGGATCGGCCGTATCTTCCGGCGGCACGAGCGTGAAGTGCGGCTTACGATTGGGCGGCCCGCGCGGGGCTGCCGACACCGGCGAGTCTCAGGACTAATTGCTCGATCGCGACGGGGGCGTGCGCCTGGCCGGTCTTGGTGGCGTAGTCGATGGCGGCCAGCTCTTCGAGGAACGAGGCGATTTGAGGTAGGGAGATGCGCTGGAGCTGGGCGAAAAACTGATTCCTGTTGTACCCGACGCGCAGTTGCTTGGCGATCACCTCCGGGCTCACACGCTTCTCCAGCAGTCTCTTGGCGTTGAACATGCGCCGCACGTGAAAGGCAAACGCGCCGACGACGGAGTACTCCGCCTCCCGGTCTTCTTCGAACATGTGGCGTAGGCGTGTCACCGCCCGGGCGGCATCCCCGCACACCACAGCGTCGATGACCTCAAACGCGCCGTACACGTGGCTGCGCCCGACCAGCGACTCCACGTGCTGCAAGCGGATCACCTTTTCGCCGCGCGCGAAGAGAACCAGCTTGTCGATCTCGTTGTAGAGCTGTGCCAATTCCTCGCCGATCAATTCGACGAGCATCTCGGCGGCGTCCCGGTCCAGCTTTACTTTGTGCCTCTCGGCGGCGTGCTGCACCAGGTGGCTCGGCAATTCCCACCGCTTGGGCTGCTCCATCTCGATGAGTGTGCCGACCGTGGGCAGCCTCTTGGCCAGCCGCGTCCGGGCGTCCCAGGTCGATACCGTCATGATGAGAATGCCGGTCGTGGACGGTTTTTCGAAATAGCCTTCGAGGATTTCGCGGTGCTTCGAGATGAAGTCATCGGCGCCGCGGACGGCCACGACGCGCTTGTCCGCCAGGAACGGCATCGTCCGCAGCTCATCGAGCACATCGGAAATGGAAGCCTCATCGCCATCGACGGTCAGCAGCGCGGTCATGCGCTGCGGCGGCTCGAGCAGCTCGTCGAGCAGCTCCTGGCACCGGGCGTTGACGAGCGACTCGTTCTTGCCCGCAATAACGTAAATGCGCTCACCCATTCTCTTGCAAGGCCAACCCCGGCTTCGGCAAGCTCCGTCGAGCCGGGGCAAACATAGATCCGATCGGTCCCATGGGTCTCATAGGTCCTATTGTGTCTTCTTTTCTTCGGGCCCGGACTCCTCTTCGCCTTCGAGGTCTTCGGCGGCGATCTTCTCGGCGGCGACGAGCTTGTCGTCTTCCTTGAGCTTGATCAGGCGGACGCCCTGCGTGTTGCGGCCGATGGAGCGAATCTCATCCAGGCCGGTGCGAATGATCATCCCGTTGGCCGTGATCAGCATGAGATCGTCACCGACCTGCACGGACTTCAGCGCGACGACCTTGCCGTTGCGGGCGCTGGTCTTGATGTTCTTCAGACCGACGCCGCCGCGCGTCTGGGACCGATAGTTCTCGACGCCCGTCCGCTTGCCGTAACCCATCTCGCAGACGGTGAACAGCGAAGCCTTCTCTTGGGGGATGACCATCCCGACAACCTCATCGCCCGGCCGCAGCTTGACGCCGCGGACGCCCCGCGAGGCCCGGCCCATCGACCGCACTTCCTGCTCCTCGAATCGGATCGTCATGCCGTCGCGTGTGCCGAGAATGATGTGATTGCTGCCGGTCGTCAGGGCGACGCCGATCAGCGCATCGTTCGGGTCGAGGTTGATCGCGATGACGCCCGTGGAGCGCGGATTGCTGTATTGATTCAGGCGCGTCTTCTTGACCAGGCCGTTCTTGGTGGCCATCACCAGCTCGCGCGGCTTGGTTTCCTTCTCGTCCTCGAAGCTGGCGACCGCGATAATCGAGGCGATCTGCTGGTTGGCCAGGTTCAGGAGGTTGGCGATGCTGCGCCCCTTGCTCTGGCGGGACATGCTGGGCACGTCGTAAACCCGCAGCCAGTAGCAGCGGCCGCGATTCGTGAAAATCAGCAGGTAATCGTGCGTGGACGCGACGAACAGGTGCTTGATGAAGTCGCCCTCCTTGGTATCGGAGCCGATCACGCCCCGGCCGCCCCGGCCCTGCCGCCGGTAGGTATCGATGGGCATCCGTTTGATGTAGCCGTCGTGGCTGACCGTGACGATCACGTCCTCATCGGCGATCAGGTCCTCGACGTCGAGGGTCTCGATTCGGGCGGTAATCTGGGTCCGCCGCTTGTCGCCGTACTTCTCCTGGATCTCGTGGATGTCCTCGCGAATGATATCGAGCAGGACGCTCTCGTTGGCGAGGATGGCCTCGTAGCCTTCGATCTGCTCGATCAGGTCCGCATACTCCTTGGCCAGCTTCTCGATTTCCAAGCCGGTCAAGCGCTGCAACTGCATGCTCAGGATGGCGTCGGCCTGCGGGCCGGTGAGGAAATGCTCGCCCTTGCTCCGGGCCTTGACGAATTCCTTGGGCAGGAGCTTGCGGAGCGTCTCGCTTTCGGCCAGGCGCAGCGGCTTTTTCATCAGGTTCAGCTTCGCCGTCGGCACATCCGGCGACTTCTTGATCAATTCGATGATCTCGTCGATGTCGCTGACCGCCAGGAGCAGGCCTTCGAGGATGTGGGCGCGGTTGCGGCAGCGCTTCATGAGGAACCGGCTGCGCCGCTGGATGACCTCTTTGCGATGCTCGAGGAAACGGTCGAGCATCTCGCGAATATTGAGCGTCTCGGGCCGATTATTGACCAGGGCAATATTGGCGATCGCGAAGGTCGTCTGCAGAGGCGTGTACTGCCACAGCTTGTTGAGTGCGATCTCCGCGTCGGCGTCCTTCTTGATCTCCACGACGATCCGCAGGCCGTGCCGGTCCGATTCGTCCCGGACGTCCGCGACCTCCGGCAGCGTGTTGTTATGGACACACTCCGCGATCTTCGAGACGATGTTCGTCTTGATGACCATGTACGGGATTTCCGTGATGATGATCTGGTCCTTGCCCTTCTTGCTCGATTCGATCTCGGCCTTGCCGCGCAGCGTCAGGTGGCCGCGGCCTCTCGTATAGGCATCGACGATGCCCTTCTTGCCGCAGATGACGCCGCCCGTGGGGAAGTCCGGCCCGGGCAGGACCTTCATGATATCCTTGAACCCGCAGTTCGGGTCGTTGATGACCAGCAGCAGCGCCTCGCAGACCTCGCGGAGATTGTGAGGCGAAATATTCGTCGCCATGCCGACGGCGATGCCGGTCGAGCCGTTGACCAGCAGGTTCGGAAACCGCGACGGCAGCACCACCGGCTCCGTCCGCGTCTCGTCGTAGTTCGGCACGAAATCGACCGTGTCGTAGTCGATGTCGGCCATCATCTCCATCGCCGGCGCCGCCATGCGCGCCTCGGTGTACCGCATCGCGGCGGGCGGGTCGGCGTCGATACTGCCGAAGTTGCCCTGCGGATCGACCAGCGGATACCGCATGTTCCACGACTGGCCCAGTCGCACGAGCGTTCCGTACGTCGCCTGGTCGCCGTGGGGGTGGTAGTTGCCGCCGGTATCGCCGACGATTTTCGCGCACTTGCGATGGGCGCTGCGCGGCCCGAGGTTCAAATCGTTCATCGCCACGAGAATGCGCCGCTGCGAGGGTTTCAGGCCGTCCCGAACGTCCGGCAGCGCACGCGATACGATCACGCTCATCGCGTAATTCAGATACGAATTCTTGAGCTCGTCAAGAATCGGCATCTCTTCAAACCGCTCTTTTACCTGTTCCGTTTCCTTCATGTTCCCTGTCTTTTCTTTGTCTGAATAAGCACTCCGACCCTGCCAGAATCCGGGCAAATCAAAGGGGTGACGCGAGCACGTGCAGACCGGCCACCATCCTTAGCAGTCAGAGCCTTTTCCAAAGTTGTTACCCTACCGGAAATGGCGCAAAAAGTCAACCACGATTACCCGTGAATCCGCCCCAATTCGCGCCGAAAATTGGCCCCAAAGTGCATTCCATGGACCTCGTCAGCAGCAGGAGAAACCTCCGCTCATGAGCCTACTCCCATCCTTTGTATCTACGTATCCGCCCCCTCGCGCGTTCACCCGCCGGTCAGCCTCACAAGGCCTCACCTTCCTTGTCATTTCGACCAAGGCCGAAGGCCGCGCGGAGAAATCTGGTCGAGAATAAGCCGTGTCTGTGATTGGCGGTAAGGCCCTGGGGAGTGTCTTACGGCTGGCCCTGCGTGAGGGCTTGTCCGGAAACGCAGGACACGCAATATTCATAGCCGGATTCCTCGACTCCGCCGTGCTACGCTCGAAGTGACAGAGGGCGGAGCCTCCCGCGCAAAGGCAAGAGAAAAGGCGTGCGCTTCCTCTGTCCATCCCCCGGATCAGTAATCGTTGAACTTCCGCATCCACGTCGGCCAGTCCTCCGGCGTGACGCCGCCGGCTTTCGTCCAGGGGCCGCGCGTATTCCAAGTGGGTTGCCATTTGAGCGTCCACAACTCTTTGAGGCCTACCTTGCGAACTGACCAGTTCAGAAACAAGCCATTGATCCCGCCATCATGGCGGTCGATGCAAAAGTTTCTGATCCCACCATTCTTGTGCAAGGCCCCATCGTATTCGGGCGGGTCCGCCAGCGATTCATCGCCCGCGCTGGCCACAGAGTCCAGCACAACGGGTATCGTGTGTCGCTTACGGCGGAGTGGTTGCGGGCCCCAATTCTCAAAGGGATCAGCGGGCATGGGCGACCAGATAGCACCTGTCCGGCCGTAACTGCCATAGTGAATGGGTGGCTTATACTCGCCGGTGGCGGGGTCGCGCGACGAATACATCCAGGCGGTGAATTTGCTGCCTAAGCTGCTTCCGTGCGACGCACGCAGTTCCCATATGGGATCGTTCTTGTTGGTTTCGTAGCGGCTGGCCATTGGGCACAGGAGTAATTTGCTGCCGGCTTTCGTCCAGCTCTCCATGAACCGCTCTTTGTACGGGGAGCCGGGCTCGGGCAATTTGCCGTCGTTCTCAGCAATCGTCGCGGAGATGTCGAGGCTCCACTGGCGTAGCTTCGCTTGGCAGGCCGCCGCTCGCGCCTGCTTGCGGACGCGCGAGAGCGTGGGCATCAGGATTGCCATGAGCAGGGCAATGATGGAGATCACGACCAGCAGCTCGATGAGAGTGAAGCCCGGGCGCCGCTGTCTGTCATGTTGAGTGCAGCGCAGCGGAGTCGAGACATCTGGCCGCGGACCTAGCATGTCTCTCATTCGCGGCCGGACTCCTGCTACTATGCGAAGGTGATCCGCATGGGCTAAGGCCCACCCTGCCCGTATTTGCTCTTCGCTGCGGCTCATGGTTTTCCGCTCCTGTCTCTCGCCGAGGAGCCCAGTAGGCCCCTGCTCCAGAGCCCTTTTCCCTGATCCGCTCCGGCCGGACCAAGGCACACTCGCTATTCCAGGAATGCCAAACCGCAAAACAGCCGGCAATATCTCCATCTCGGTGCTTCTATTCTTGCGTTTTCGCCGCATTTGTCAAGCGCAGAAGTCCGCTTTGCAGAGGCTGGCCGCGACTACGTTTTGTGGCGGAACAGCCCCGATTTGTCATGCGGCACGAAGTCCGTCATGGACCTCCGGCCCGCCGCACGAAGATGAAAGTATCCGGGTGGCAGCGGCAAGGCCGAAGGCTTTGCCGATGGCGGAGGGGCCAACCATCGGCAAGCTGGCGCTTGCCGCTGCCACCCGACTCGTGGCAGCGCATTTTCCCAGGAGTGAAGCATCCGCGCGGAGAATGGAGTCCGCGCCGGTCCCCGTCCTCGGCCCAGGTCTTTCGCTGTCGCTCAGGATGACAGAACTCGGGTGGCCGCCCCAACGACTTCGCCTGCCACACCCACTGCACAGCGGCCAACTCATCGACGGCCGGCGGCAACGTGAGTCAATACCGGGGACAGGGTTTAGGTGCGAGAAATCATGGCGGCCCGGGGTTTGGCCGGGGACGTAATGTGGCGTATACTTTGGATGTAAGGGGTACTAAACGACTGCGGTAGTGACAACTTGCTCATAATACTCCTTCCTTCTTTCCAGGGGGGGCGGCAGACCGAACACCATGGGGGGTCGCTGTCTCCCTCTTTTTTTGCGCGCCGGAAAACAGAGGTCCGATAGCTCCCTTCGTGCGATTCCTTTCCTATAGAAACGCACGGGCCGCGGCGAGAAATCCGCGGCCCGTCCTTCCAAGGTAAGGGGGGCTAAAAATCTATTGGGAACGGCTCTTGCGAATCAGGGCAAGGCCGCCGAATCCGAGCAGAGCGATCGTCATCGGTTCCGGCACAGACATCGCTCCGCTAAAGCCACCGCCGCCACTAAAGCCGCCGTCCAGCATATCGGCGAAGCTGAAGTAGCCGGGCCCACTTCCACCTTGAAGTGACAACTCGAAATCGAGCGAGGGTTGTTTCATGTTGGTCAGGATCGCCAGGGCCGCCGAGCCCAGGGCTGTACCTTCGTGGGTAATGAACAGGTTCGTGATATCCGCCTGGAAGCGGGTATAGCCGCCGGCCACGGTGCCGATGGTGCCCAGGTCGCCGATGCCCAGCGTGCCGGTCAGGTAGGTCGTGCTGTTGTCGGCACTCTTGATGACGATCTGGGAATTGCCCAGCGGCGTCAGCGAGTACGGAGAATTCGGGATTCCGCCGACCTGGAATGTCGGCAGATACACGTGGGCGCCGACCAGCTTGTCGTAGTTGCTGCCGAGGGCGTTGTCGACGAGGATATCCTGATCGAAGCTCAGGACACCGGCGCCGTTGTAATACCACTGGCCCGCCGTGTTCGGTGCGGGGCTGAATTCCGCCACGTGCTCCGGCGTTACGGTATTCGCGAGCATCGGCGCTCCCATCGTGGTGATCAGTGCGGCCATCAGTGTGACACACGTGTTCATGTTCTTCTCCTCCTACGCGATCGGATCGTTCATTGATTTGTCTGGTCTTACGTCGCGCGGCAATCGCGTCTGTTCTTATGTTGCCGCGTGGGTTCGTTTTCTCATGCACCGGTCGTTGCGCTGCCGGAAGCACTCTGCGGCTCCCGCGCTCGGCGTCGGCGGCTCGCGATGCTGCAGAGTCCGCCCAGCCCGAGCAGGATAATCGTCGCCGGCTCCGGCACGGCCACCAGATAGTCCTGCTGACCCTGGAACACGAAGGCCCGCAAATCGGCCTTCGGGCCGCTGCCGGTCAGGTCGTGCAGCCATTTGTTGGCGGTCGCCGCATCCAGGTTCTGGGCCCAGAAGCCGCCGATACCCGGCGTCCCATCGAGCGTGACATCCCAGTCCGCCGGCGAGGTGGGAAGCTTCTCGTAGATGATCTCCCAGACGGCGGCGGCAAACGCCTGGGCGGCGCCGTTCTGCTGGCTGGTATAAGGCCCGCCCGCGGCCCACGACGGATCGTAATAGCGGGCCCACAGCTCCCGCAGGTAGTTGGCCTTCGTGACTCCGAGGACCTCGCCGGTGAAGCTGTTGTAGACATTGTCCGGCATGGTCACGCTGTACGTGTACGTGCTGTGAGGCGGAGGTTCGTGCAGCTCCATGCAGAAGCCCGGGATCAGGCCGTTGTGCCACGTGTCTCCGATGCCCGTATCGCCCGTCTTGTTGAGCTGGTACACGCCTCCCATCACGTCGTCGCCGTAGGAGTCCGCCGCCCAGAAGGTGGTGGTGCCGTACGCACCATAGCCGTCGTGCACGATGTTCACCGTGTCCGCGCGGGCGGCGTCGGCCACGCCCAGCGACAGAACCAGGGAATAGGCGACATATAGAATCTTTTTAATTGGCTTCTTCGTCATCACCATACCCCCGTGAAGTTGCACTCTCTCTGCAGACGGTCCGTGCCGGTTTCAGGATGGAATTGTCGGCTCCCGCCGATTCGGCATCCCTAAGGTGACTCGGATTACGATACCCCCAACCGTGAAGAGAAAACTCTCGAGCCACCGGATCCACCAACTTTACAGGTGCCCAAGCAGGAGAGAACTCTGAGCACCCCCCATTGTTCAATCACCCCCATGGCGATTTACAATGGTCAGTGTACCGGATTCGCGACTCCAAGTCAAGGAAATTGGGCGATCTTTCGCCGGGGCCAAACGTTCCCAGGAATCAGGCCACCTCCGGGGCCGTCCGGCCGGCGATTATAGGATGAAGCGCACCCGTTCCCGGAAATAACCGAGAGATTTTTTGTCGCCCATGCGCCGGGTGCACGACACAATGGTGGCAGGCCCAATACGCCGTCGGCTGTGCTAACGGTTCGGAAGAACTCCTGGCCTTTCTTTGTCATTTCGACCAAGGCCGAAGGCCGCGCGGAGAAATCTGGCCGCGAAGGGGTGCCACGTCCAATTCGGAGCCAGATGTCTCGACTGCGCTGCGCTGCAAAGGCGCAACATCTTGTTTTTTTAGCAAGCATTTTTGGTTGCGGCCGGAGGCCGCGCCGCGCTCCGCTCGACATGACAGACGGCGCCAGATTCCCTCCGAATCGCGGAGAGGGCCCCATGGAGCCACGCGCCCTCCACCGCCACTTTTTTGTCGTGCACCCCATGCGCCGGAGCCAGGCGATCCGCGCGAGACCACAGGCTCAAGACAGCAGGCGCCCGGTGCCCGCGGCCAGGTTCGCCAAGACGGCAATGACTGACACCGATTGTGATTGATTCCCGTGCACAGTCCGCCATCCTGAACGCTGCGCAGCGAAGGACCAAGGCCACGCATCGGAGAAACCTCCCGCTCGCCGCCCGGATGCCCTCGTCTTCGGCCGAGCTCAAGCGAGTTCGCCGAAGTCAGGATGACCACCCCCTTCGCCGGAGAGCTCTTCTTAGACTTAAGGTGCCACGCGATTGTGGATAACCTGTTGAAAACTCGGCTCTTATCATCCTTTTCCGGTCTGAAGAACTCGATAATCCATGCAGCAGAGGTGCTTTCGTAACGGGTCGGCGGTTAGATTGTGACATCCACGTCGCGTCTGCCGCTCGTAAGCTTAGTTTTGTAAACATCTTACGGCAGCTTGCCCTATCGGCGGTCAAAAGTAGAGATAGGCGGGGACAAATGCGAGCACTGCATCTTCCCGTCCTCTCTATTTCGCCAAGTTCCGCATAGTGCAACGCCTGCCGGGTGGAAAAGCCGTTGAAAAGCCGATTATGGAGAGGCATTTTGCGGCCGGTCGCGACGGGCGTCAGCCCGCCTGCAAGTCCAGGTAACCACTCGTCGCCGCCATAAGTATAGAGCATTACTTGCTTAACGGCGTATGGACGAGCTCTGCCGGGTCCTCAGTCGGTTTTCTTGAGCTCCACGCGGCTTATTGCGAGCTCGATCTCGCCCCCGCTTGCAGCAAGGCGAAGGTCCGCGCCGTTGCAGCGATTCATAAAGCGGCAATCGGGCAGCCGGAACTCGGCTGTCTTCCATTGGCCCGTGCCCGTGACAGTGGTCCCGCCCGCCGGCCGAAACGCCCCGCCGTGCGGCCCCTCAGTCACCATGCTGTCATACTCGACGCCAAACGATGCGCAGCCGCCGTCGCGGTAAGTGACTTTCAGCAGCACGCCCCTGCCGGCCAGCCCGTACGCGAAGGCATCATCCACGTTGAAGTAGAGGTACCGAGTCGTCGGCGAATGCGGGTTCGGCGTGCCGACCGCCGCCTGCGTTCCGTCAAATGGGCGAAGCTCCCAGTTCCCATCGCCGCCGCTCGGCTGCAAATTCAGCCCCATCGGCTTTTGTGGCTCCCAACCGACGCCGTCGGCATTGACGTAGCTTCCGGGCAGAACCAGATGCGTCCCGCCGTGCCACAGATCGGCGAAGAGTCTCGTCAGAACGATGTAGCTTCGCCCGTACTCGCGGGAGTGTGCGACATCGGTGCCCTCGTGCCACTCGTTCCACGTCTCGACGTGCACCATCCAGGGCCGCCGCTTCGGGTCGAGCTGCAGCACCTTCGTCCACCGCTCGATGTACGTCCCGCCGTCCTGGCGCGGGACAATCAGCGGCTGCCGCCCCGGCACCGCGCTGTGGTCGTAACCCGGCCCGAGGGCCACGACGTCCGGGAAGATGATCGGCCCGTTCACCGCCCCGCCCCAGGAGTAGACGGCATCCGCCTCGCCCTCCCAGCCGGGCGACTTCACGATAAATGGCTCGATTCCGAAGTCCTCTTTGAACCGGCTCTTCGCATACTCGAACTGCCGGGCTGGGTCCTGCTGCTTCACGAACGCCGCCTCGTACAGAAAGACAATCGGCCGGCCGTCGAGGCGGGCCCACTTCGCCGGCGGGATCAGACTGAAGAAATCGCGAATCGCCGTGTAGAACCACTGCTTGCCGAACTCGGTGCTGAGGTCCACGTGGTACCGGCTGCCGTCCTTATTCGAGTTGTTCCACGACAGGATGGACGTATCGTAAAACATGCCGATCGCCGGCGGCTTGAGACCCTCCTTCTCCAACGCCGTGTGCGCCTCCACCAGCGGCGGCAGACCGACAAAGCTCCAGCCGTCGTAGCTGCCCGGCACGCCCCAATACACCGGCATCAGAAAATCAACGCCCGCGTCCACCATGTCCCGGAGCTGCCTCTCATGCCACGCCGGACGCTTGTAGCTGATCCCCTCCAGATCCGCCGGATGCGTCGTCAGGGCGTCCGTCCCATCGTGGTCGATGATATGGGCCTTGCTCTCGATGTCGTACCAGTAGAAGTACGTCGTCCCGACAATCGCCTGACCCTTCTTGAAGGACCCCGCCTTCTCATGCTCCTGTGCCTTCACCGGAAAGAACGCCCCCGGCGCCCGCCCCGGCAATTCCTTCGCCTGCCCCGCCGTCGTCCCGCACAGCAGAGCCACCAGAACAATCGCAGTCTTCCGCATACAGCCTCTCGTAATTCGTGTGATTCGTTGTTTCAGAGAAGTATTCTTTCTTACCCCGAAACGCACAGACTGCACGAGTCTGTCCGGCGCAACCTCAATCTCAATCGTCCTGGCAAATCTCTTGAGCATCGGCGCGTGTCACTCCTTCTGCAACCAAGTTAGGGCGCATAGCCGAGCTGGCCCCAGGCGGCGCGCTGGACCCGTTGGATATCCGGGTTGTCCGGGGCGTTGACCAGGGCTTGCCAGTTGGCTTCCTGCCGGGCCACTTTGATGGTCCGCGCGTCCTGCCATTTCCAATACACAGCCAGCAGGGCTCTTTCTTGTCGTCGTGCCCTTCCGTGTTCTCGACCGTGCAGGAGTTGACGATGACCACGAGCAGCTCAATGAGCGTGAACCCCCTTTCTTCCCATGGCCGTCCCTCCGATGTTTTTTCCATCGTGCTGTGCTCCATTCCACGACCAACCGCCCGCGACTCCGACTCGCCTCATTCTACTACCGCATTTCGCAAGTTCCACGACTATAGCGAAGAGATTGCCGCGCTTCGCTCGCAATGACAGGCAACGCTCGCTCCTGTCATTGCGAGGAGCGTAGCGACGAAGCAATCTCCTCCCGCGCGCCCCCGGCTCTGCGCCATAGGCGACCGGGACCTCAGACGCGACTTATGCGTTTGGGAACCCGACCCTGTTGTTGCCCGAACCCTCGGCTGGGGGAGCGGGCCCTGAAATTGGCTTTGTTTTTGCATGACCTTCTTTCACAATTTTTCCTCATAACCTGTTTTCCATACAGACGTTAAGACTCATTTCGGGTACCCGGAAATTGGCTTTGTTTTGCACGGAGCCCCTGTTCGTAGTGACGCCGTAAGGCGTTTCTTTTATCCCGTTCATAATGCCGCCGTAGAGACGCAAGATTTTGCGTCTCCACAGATGCCCTTACGGGCACACTACCAGCGCGCGAGGACAATTGGCTTTGTTTTTCCGCATGCATCCTACCTGTGATTTCCTCCTAATTCTTTTACCAACCGGAACTTAGCGTTCATCTTGCCCCTCTGGAAATTGGCTTTGTTTTGCATAGTCAAGATGCTCGCCGTCCTCCGTCCTCTGTCCTCCGTCCTCCTTTGCGCCTTTGGCGTCTTGGCGAGAGTTGGTCTTGGTAGTGACCGAGACCGCACTGGCGATCCCCCGGCCTTCCGCCGATTGGCGAGGATGTGTGCTTCTCCGTCCATGACCAGAACCCTCCGGATTTGCCATCTACTATTTTCTATTTACTATTCGCCGATCTGTAGTTGCGTACATATCATACGGAGGTCACGCTTAGCCGTCAAGTGAAATCCGGACAATGTTGGGCTTTGTGGCTTTCCAGATGCGATCTCCGCCGGCTTCCGGAGTCTTTGCCGACTGCGATTTCAGTGCTCCACCACGGGTCCGTCCTTGGCTTTGCGGCAAGAGGAACATACGAAGGCCAAACGGCGTTTGCCGGAACTGGAGTCCTTGCGCCAGGTTGGTCGGAGATGATAAAGGCAGGCAGGTTTCCGGCAGAGAGAGCAAACGCCGCCACCAGGAGGATCAAAACCTCGCCCACAGACATGACAGAACCACGGTACTATTCTCTTCGAGCAATGCGCCATCATTCCGACCTTCGTGTCACGGACCGACTGCCCTCATTTGCCAGTCAAATAGGGTGCGTCTGTCGTATTCCTTCGCGCAAGAATTGACGCACTTCTTGCACCTTCTCGCCGGGAAGATGAATCTCAATCAGGAGTCTGTCTGGGCAAATCCGTGCCTCCACGAAGTCGAGAGCATTCTCTTTGGACCAGAACTTGAAACGATACGAAGTCACATTATCTTGTATCAAGGAATTAAAGAATCCGTTCTCTGTATGGGAATGATAGATTGAGACATTCACTTTGCAGGCCAGATCTGGTTCCAAAAGTGCGGTCTGATCCAAGAGGAATCGTGAGGATAGTTCCTTAAAAACCTGCCTTATGGTGCTTGTTGCGATTGTACTCTCAAAAGTCTCGTATACAGCGTGTGGGCCCGGACGTTTGTAGCTCTCATACAGATTCCTCAACTCGGCGGTTGCCCCCTCTTGCTCGATCCTGCGCCACGCGTCCTCAATCCGCTCCTGTTGTTCACGTGTTGGCACATAGCCAGATGCTATGATTCTGGAAAGGATGAGAAGATGTCCCGGTTGTCGTTGAGAATTGATTGAAAAGGATCATGCGGTCCGGGTAACAGATAGTGGTGAAGAAACAGAACTGTTACTCGTAAGAAGGAGACCGCATGATGGGTAAATCGTACCA
>Ga0315289_10007860_pt1 | contig 15476 bp, 5 predicted proteins | sample YL17G11_40_MG_FD_203452 | JGI IMG/M metagenome (GOLD analysis project Ga0315289, IMG submission 203452) | Sediment microbial communities from Yellowstone Lake, YNP, Wyoming, USA - YL17G11_40 | ecosystem: Environmental > Aquatic > Freshwater > Lake > Sediment | place: USA: Wyoming | collected... | reverse complement strand
GTTATACTTATACCTGGTGCGCTAATGACTCTCTGCTCGCCTATTTCAACAGCTCCAACCAGACTTTCCAGGTGAACAAGAGCTATCTGCCAATAACGCTGTACATAAACGGCACCGATGGGGATAGGACGCTGAACAACAACTCATATGCCAACTTCACTGCTAACTTCTCGGCTAGCTATTCGTTCGCAATAACGCTATACACTAACCTTACTGGATCATGGTCGTTATGGGATACGCAGAACAGCCCGATGATGAATTACACTGACTTGAGACCCTACCAGGCCAGGGTATACCTTATAACAGCCAATTGGACTGGCAACCAGAACTACACCCTGTCTAACGCTAGCCATTATCTAACTTTGAATTATGTCCAACTCTACAATACGACCATAATCACGTTTAACTATCCGAATGATGGGGTCACTAACGCGACCACTCAGATTATCCAGTTCGGTTACACTCCAACTTTCTATGGGGGCAACATAGGCAATTGTTCGCTTTACACCAATAGGACTGGCACTTGGGTTTGGACCGCGCCTAACGCCTCGGCTATAACCAACAACTCCCTGAACAGCATAACTTACAACTTCGGGATGAACGGGACCTTCAACTGGTCTATAGGTTGTTGGGACCAGACGCAGCTGAACTTCACGCTTGGCAATAGGACATTGACGGTCGGCGTTCCAGCTAATCCTGTCGGCTCTCTCAGCGTGACTTACCTGAAGCCGCCTTCTTCCAGCTCTCAGATAATCCTCCAAAACGTGAGCGCCATAGTAACAGTAAACGTCACCTGCTCTGATGGAGATTGCAGGTATGTGAACGCCACTCTGCGTTATAACGCGTCAAGCTCCAACCCGGATACCGCAGTCTCTGGCACCCCGTTCAATGTCAGTTATGGAAACGTGATGGTGAGGCCGAGCAGCTATACGACTGACGGAGTCAACATCTGGCAGTCCCCTTGGAACGCTTCTGACAATTCGTGGAACGACTCGAACTCCTTCGCCTATGTCGGGCCTTCTGCTGGCGACTGGAGTTTCATGAACTTCACTTACACAAACGTTGGAAATGCCTCTCCTGGCAGGCTGTTTTGGAGGTTTAATACCACCTGTGCCAGCGGCGGCATCTGGCAGATCATGATATGGAACTTCTCTTCCTCGGCTTGGATGATTTTGGAAAATGGGACAACGAGCAGTCCGTCGTCGTCAGCAAGAACAAACAGCACCCTGATTAGCCTTGCCGATGGAACCATAGGCCCGAACGGCGATGTCATCGTCTCATTCGGCGCTTACGATAGCCAGGCTAAGATGAGGGTCTATGACACCTATGTGAATGCAATTCCGGGCAATAACCCAATCGGTTGCGGGTACATGCAGCAAAACCAGGTCTGCCCGATTACTCTTTATGCAAACGGAACCGGTCAGGGCAACTACACCCTCGATGTCTACTTTGTCCCAAACACCACTTCATCTCCGGCCAGCTCCGGGAATTTCCAGATCAACATCACGACAAACGGCATCGGCACGACGACCGAGTCCCCTGGAACCAGAATGCCCACGCAGCATTTGAATTTCTACGCCCAGGGCAGGTTCTGGGTCTTCTATAATATGAACAATGTCATGGAGTACTACACGACCAGCGCGGACGGGCTAACCTGGACGCCGAGAATTGCCATCGAACCGTCGGAAGGATACATAGGGCAGGCCGGTTTCAGCACATGGAACAACGAAACACATATTGACTATGTCAGGGGTTATGGCAACGGCTCGAACGGCTTGCACTATAGGAGAGGAGTCTTGAACAGTAATGGGACCATATCTTGGGCATCAGAACAAGTCGTGGACGCCGGCTTTGAGTTCAGCTGCGACCCGACCATCGGCGTCGACTCCAACGGCTATCCGTGGGTGGCCAGGATCAACAACGTTAATTGCTTAATACAGGAATACGCCAATTCCACTGTCTTCAAGTCCGGCTCTAACGACGGGACTTGGACCACCGAGTTGACATATAATACGACGGACACCACTTACCTGCCGATAATCATTCCGCTCCAGAACGGCAATGTTTCCTTGGTTTATGGCTACAGCACGGCCATCCCGTTCTGGCCAGATGGAACAATAAAGAACGTGATATGGAACGGCACGGACTTTGGGGAACTGGAAGATGCGTCTGTCAGCAACATAAGCAAGGAAAGCCTGGGCAAGTTTGACGCGGTGGCGACAGGCAATGACGTGCATATCGTCTTTTTGAACTTATCCAATGGCGCGATTATGTATGTGAAGAGGACCTGGGGCAGCGGATGGGGGGCCGAGCGGGTCTTGAATATTACTACCAGCGCGCGCATCACTCCGACAATTACCGCCGGGCCCTCTGGCGATTTGTACGTCACTTGGTGCGACAACCTGAACAGCATCTATTACTTGCTGTACAACCACACAACCTCATCATGGGCAAGCTCGCCTACCCTGCTTACGGACGATGTCGCAGGTTTCCCGTTCAATGACAGGCAGAACGTCTTTTATTCCGTCACCAACCAACTGCTCGGTATTGAATACCTCAGGAACACGGTCCCGTACACTGTCGCCTTTTCATACCTAAACGTGAGCGATTATCCGGGCTGGCTAAACGTCAGCTACCAGTCGCCTATCGCGGGCAACAGCCAGAACATCAGCCAGTACGACAATTTCAATGTCAGTGTGAACGTCACCTGTATCGGAGGAGGCTGCGGGGTTGTGAACGGGACATTGAAGTATAATGCCTCCAGCCAGAGTCCGGACACGAATGTCAGCAGCAATTCCGGGACTCCTTTCTATATAATCAGTGGCATTAACCCAAAGGGCTGCGGCGCGCTGTCAGCCGGCCAGACCTGCCAGCTGAACTGGACTGTGAACGCCACTGGAACGCCCAACAGCCAGTACTTTTTAGATGCCAACTTCACCTCGTCTCTAAGCCAGGTGCCTGCCAACGACTCGGGCGATTTCCAGGTGAACATAACTGCTGCTCCTGCTGTGTCTTTAGCAAACGTAACCATAGGCAACGTCTCTGACACCTATAGGGGAGATATGGATCTGGATATATTCTGTAACGCGACTGCTACTGGCGGCAGCGTGGTGGCCAACGTCACTCTCCAGTACAACAACGGCTCGGTAGGAGGATGGATTATATTCAATGAGTCATACTATTCGAGGAACGTTACCTATAATGCGACTTGGGGTACGAATCCTCGATGGAACTTTTTAGTGACCACTGCAGGTAACTCGACGAGATTTGCTGTATTCGGCAACTGGACTGGCTCTGGCCAATTCAGGTGCAATGTTAGTCAAGGTTCTATATTCAATCCCTCCGCTACCAATATTTCCTCTAACGGCACGATGACGGTGCTGGCTCCGCCATTGAACACCAGCATTCAGACAGTGCCCACCGGTCCAATCACGCTTGACGGCAGCGATACCAGCAATTTCAACATGACGTGCAATCTGACGACTCTCATAGGAAACGCCACGAAAGCCACGCTGTACGCGCAATGGAACTCGTCGCCAAACCAATGGCAGAACTTCAGCACGTCGGGGGACCTGGGCGCCAACGAGAGCAGCCCAGTGACCTTTACTGGTATAGACAATGCCACCTCTAAGACCAGGGTGTTCAGGATAAGCGGCACAGTGCCCGGCAGCTATAATGTCAGGTGCTACGCTAACTCTACCAATCAGGATGGAGCGAACACCAACTCTTCGGCTATGGTCTCGGTCACGGTGCAGGCCGGCTGGCTAAACGTCAGCTATCAGAGCCCGGCCAACGGCAGTAGTCAGAACGTGAACCAGTCGGATAAGTTCAACGTGACCATGAATGTCACATGTGTTGGCGGCTCGTGCGGCGATGTCTTTGGCGCACTAAGATACAATGCCACTGGCGGTCTTGCGCCCAACACCAATGTCAGCACTATCATTGGAGCCTTGCCTTTCTACATATCTAGCATCAGTGCCGGCAACAAGTTCCTGGAGACGAATCTGAGCAACACCAACCCGGTTGTTATGGTGGCGATAGGGGATGCTAACAACGACGGGAAGAACGATTTGGTCATAACCAGCCAATCTTACTTGGGCGTTCAGAAAGTCACGAGGATGTATGAGAACAAGACAGGCACGTGGGTAGAGACCAACTTCAGCGATATCGGCAAGAACTCAAGAACAGTCAGGATAGGGGACGCTAATAATGATGGTAGCAACGAGGTGGTCGTAGGATTTGATAGCGGCATCCTTGGTTTCTACAACTATACGGGCGGGGCCTGGATAGAAAGCAACATAACGCAGTCCCTTCCTGCCAATATTGATGGCCTTGCGATATGGGATGCTAACAACGATGGGCAGAAGGATATCGTCATAGGGCTTTACAACGGTGCCGACTATGGCAGCAGCCCATACGAGCTCAGGATGTATGAGAACAAGTCCGGAAACTGGACCGAGACCAATATAAGCGATTTTGACTTTAACGTGATGACCGTGGCTGTTGGCGATGCTAACAACGACTTGAAGAACGAGATAGTCGTCGGGTTGCAGCCTTGGGGGGTGACGGAGGAGTCTTACTCTCTCAGGATGTATGAGAACAAGTCCGGAAACTGGACCGAGACCAATATAAGCGATTCTCAGAGCACAGTAGGCGCTGTTGAGATAGGAGACATAGACAATGACGGCAGCAAGGAGATACTAATCGGGTTGTCTGCGGGCGTTTCTAACAATTTGATCAGAATGTACAAGAACACCAGCGGTACCTGGGTCGAGACCAACATAAGCAATATAAGCAATACCAATGCGAGTATCAATTCCCTGGCTATAGGAGATGCTAACAATAACGGGAGGAATGATTTTGTGGCCGCGCTTTACACCACTAACTACGAGATAAAGCTGTATGAGAACAAGAGCGGCGGCTGGGTTGTTAGCAATCTGATTGACACCGGTAACCTCCCCTCTTATCCTGACGACGTAGAGATAGGGGACGTGGATAACGACGGCTGGAACGAGCTGGCTGTCGGCGTGTGGGGCGATGAGACAACTACAAACGAGATCAGGGTCTATGACTATTACGTCAACCCGGCATACTGCGGCTACCTTGTCAAGAACAGCGCTTGCCAGGTCAGCTGGGCTGTGAACGCCACTGGGGCAATAGGCACTCAATACTGGTTAGACAGCAACTTCACCTCTTCTTATGGTCAGGTGCCTGCGAACGACTCGGGCGATTTCCAGGTGAACATAACTCAGGCAGATACCACACCACCAAACATAGCCGGTTGGCTGTTCAATGTCACTAACATGACCAATTACAGCTCTACGCAAGGCTACCAGTTCAACGCCACTGTGAACGATACTACTGGAATCTCGTATGTCTGGATTGAGCATAACTTTTCTGGCATTTTGACCAATTATACGGCGACTGGCAACATCGGAAGCTCATACTACTATAACAATGCGTCCTTAGGTGCTGGATTCTATTCTATCAAATGGTATGCGAATGATACTGGGGGCTATCTGAACAACACCGACTGGGTGCATTATTACCAGGTGAACAAGAGCTATCTGCCTATCAGCTTATATATCAACGGGACTGATGGAGATAAGACGCTGTACAACAACTCTGTGGCGAACTTCACCGCTAACTTCAGCTCTAGCTACGGCTTTGCAATAACTCTGTACACAAATCTCACAGGCACGATGACATTATGGGACACGCAGAACTCGCCCCTAATGAACTACACTGTCCTTAATCTGTATCAGGCTAGAACGTATATGGTCGAGGCGAACTGGACTGGCAACCAGAATTACACATATAGCCAGGCGAACCATAGCTTGACTCTACAAGTGCTGATACAGTACGGCTGGCTAAATGTTAGTTATCAGAGCCCGGCGAACGGCAGCTCTCAGAATGCCACGCAATACGGAACTTTCAATGTAAGTATGAACATCACGTGTGTTGGCGGAGCGAGTTGCGGCAATGTGACCGGCGTTCTGAGATACAATAATAGCGGCATTAATCCCGATACTAGCGTCAGCAGCGTCGTCGGGGCTACGCCGTTCTACGCCCTCACTAGTAGTTTTGAGGCGAATATAAGCGATGAGCCTGCTACGGTTTATTCTGTTGCTATTGGAGATGCGAACAATGACGGCCTGAACGATGTGGTTATTGGGATGGTTAACATAACAACGGGCGATAAGTTAAATGAGGTGAGGATGTATGAGAAAAAGACGGGAGCCTGGATCGAGACGAATATAAGCGATGAGCCTACTGTTGTTAATTCTATCGCGATAGGAGATGCGAACAATGACGGCCTGAACGATGTGGTTATCGGGATGTGGAACACTACTTACGAGGTTAGGATGTATGAGAACAAGTCCGGTGCCTGGATCGAGACGAATATAAGCGATACGCCAGCTACTGTTTATTCTGTCGCGATAGGGGACGCTAACAATGATGGGAAGAACGAGATAGTCATTGGTATGGTATCCACCGCTAATGAGACTAGGATGTATACCAACACGAGCGGGACCTGGGTGGAGACTAATATAAGCGATACGCCAGCTGGTGTTTTTTCTGTCACGATAGGGGACGCGAACAATGATGGGAAGAATGAAACGGTTATTGGGATGCTCTCTGGCGCTAATGAGGTCAGGATGTATGAGAACAAGTCCGGAGCCTGGGTGGAGACTAGTATAAGTGATGAGTTGGACTCTGTTTATTCCGTTAAAGTGGGAGACGCCAACAACGACGGGAAGAATGAGGTGGTTTTTGGCGGTTACCTTGAGAAGTTTAAGATGCGCGAGAATATTAGCGGGACGTGGGTCGAGACTAATATAAGCACTATGCCGGACGCGGTCGTCTCGATTGCAATCGGAGATGCAAATAACGACGGAAGGAATGAAACGATTATCGGGTTATATGAATCGGGTAGTCCCACAACCAATAAACTTAGGATGTATGAAAATAAGAGTGGGATATGGGTCGAGACTAATATAAGCAATTTGCCTACCGCGGTTCAGTCCGTAGCCATAGGCGATGCGAACAACGATGGGAAGAATGATATGGTTGTTGGGATACAAAACGACACCCTTGGCGGCGTCAATGTTATCAATGAACTTAGGATGTTCGATATCTCATCAAGTATTGTTTCCTGCGGCTCACTCAGTCAGGACCAGACCTGCACTGTTTCTTGGACGGTCAACGCAACCGGCTCTGGGCAGTACTGGCTGGACGCTAATTTCACCTCGTCCCTGAGCCAGATTCCTGCGAACGACTCTGGCAACTTCCAGATAAACATAAGCAGTTTAGATTTCACTCCGCCCAACATACGAAGCTGGACTTTCAACGTCACTAACATGACCAATTACAGCTCTACTCAAGGCTACCAGTTCAATGCCACCGTGACTGACAGCATAGGCATCAACTACGTCTGGGTCGAGCAGAACTTCACAGGCACTCTGACAAATACTACCGTGACTTCCTGTGCGACTAACGTCTACTGCTATAATGTGACTCCGCTTGCCGCTGGCTTCTATTATATGAAATGGTATGCCAACGACACTTCTGCTAACAAGAACCTGAACAACACCGATTGGGTGCATTACTATCAAGTCAATAAGAGCTACATACCGATCACTTTGTACATAAATGGCACCAATGGGGATAAGATGCTCTACAACAACTCTGTGGCGAATTTCACCGCTAACTTCAGCTCTAGCTACACTCTTCCGATAACCCTCTACACTAATTTGACTGGCTCATGGTCGTTATGGGACACGCAGAACTCGCCACTGAGGAATTATACTGTATTGAATCCGTATATAGCCAGGACATATCTGATTATAGCTAACTTCAGCAACCAGAACTACACTTATAGCCAGGCGAATCATACCTTGACTTTGGCTAACTACGGCTGGCTCAATGTCAGCTACCAGAGCCCGGCAAACGGGAGCAGCCAGAACGTCTATCAGTATGACAAATTCAATGTTAGCGTTAATGTGACTTGTATTGGTGGCGATTGTGGAAACGTTTTGGGAAGTTTAAGGTATAACCAAAGCGCTGGACTGAATCCTGACACTGCTGTAAGCTTTGTTGCGGGCACGACGCCGTTCTTTGTAAGCTCAGGTACCGGACTTTCTGATAATTTCTTCGAAACCAATATAAGCGATGAGCCCAACTCCACCGGCGCTTTGGGCATAGGCGATGCGAACAATGATGGGAAGAATGAGATCGTTATAGGCATGTCGAACACTAACTATGAACTCAGGATGTATCAGAATAATAGTGGTACCTGGGTGGAGACGAATATAAGCGATGAGCCACTTATCACTTTCAGTCTTGCGATAGGCGACGCGAACAATGATGGACAACAAGACATAGTTGTTGGGATGGCTACTACCGTTAATGAGGTCAGGATGTATGAGAACAAGTCCGGTGGCTGGGTGGAGACGAATATAAGCGATGTGCCTGTTTCTGTTTATTCTGTTGCGATTGGGGATGCTAACAACGATGGGCAGAAGGAGATAGTTATTGGGACCAAATATACTCAAAACGGGGTCAGGATGTACAAGAACACATCTGGCAAGTGGGTCGAGACTAATATAAGCAATGAGCCAGACGATGTTTACGTGGTTACTGTGGCAGATGCGGATAATGATTTACAGAATGAAGTAGTCATCGGGATTGGTGTGGATAGCGGTAACCAGACCAGGATGTACAAGAACACCAGTGGCACCTGGGTCGAGACGAAGATAGCTGACGTTGGTGATTGGGTTACTTCTTTGGCGGTTGGGGACGCCAATAACGACGGTAAGAATGAAGTGCTTACGGGGACATGGTATGGCGGTGTACTCAGGATGTCTGAGAACAAGACTGGCACGTGGGTTCAAACAGTTATAAAAGACGAACCGCAATCAATCTCGACTATTTCAATTGGAGACGTGAATAACAATGGAAAGAATGAGGTGATTGTTGGGTTGTATTCTACCACTTATGGACTTAGGATGTATGAGAACAAGTCTGGCGGGTGGGTGGAGACGAACATAAGCACTGTGCCCGATGATCTTTTAATCACTGCCATAGGAGACGCTAACAACGATGGGAAGAATGAGACGGTTATCGGGGTATATAATTGTATCAATGAGTTGAGAATGTACGCCATCGCCAATAATCCACTTTCCTGCGGCGGTCTCTCATCCGGCCAGACGTGCCAGCTGAACTGGACAGTGAACGCTACCGGAACACAAGGCACTCAGTACTTTTTAGATGCCAACTTCACATCGGACTTAGTCGCAGCGAACGACTCGGGCGATTTCCAGGTGAACATAACCTCTGGTGCGATTGCCGTTAGCCCATCGTCTCCGGCCAACGGAACGATAGTCGACAGGGATTCGGTCGATGCAGGGACAGCAGACTATGTCGCTCTCGTCGTAAATACTAATACGCAGAGCACAGTAAACATAACTTTCAAGGTAAACCTCACCGACCCGGCTATCGACGGACAGACGAACCTGACGATAGGATATAATGTCACGAACACTACCGGCCAGGCCTTTTTCGTCTGGGACCCGAACATCTCCTATTACGCCGGTAACTATACGTGGTGGGGAGAAGCCAATGTTAGTTATGTGGTGAACGGAACCAGGACTGTGCTGGTTTATGGGGGATTCAATCTCACATTCCAGCATGCGACCCAGAATCCAGGGAGCAGCTACGTACTTGGCGATAAAGTGACCATCAATGCAACGCTAAAATCATTCGGGCCAGAGACGCCGCTGCAAATAAACAGCACCTATTTCGCCTCACTGAACGCGACGATAAGAAAGAATGCGTCGGACACGGCCATCATAAACCTAACATACAGAGTTCCTATGAACGGGAACTGGAGTGGAAATTACACGCTCACCAGTAGCGACCCTCTCTCCGGAGACCCGTATAACGTCAGCCTAAATGCCAGTGCTAATTACTTCTTCACCAATACGACCGACTTCACGAGAGCCTTTGATGTCGTGACCAACGTGACCGTCTCTATAACCTTCTTCCAGGTGCCGATAGACTATGGCAACCAAGACCCGGGCACCACCATCAATGCCAGTGTCGGCAACGGCTTCCCGATGATAATAAGGGTGGACAGCATAACGAACGTAAACACTGATGTCTATCTAAAGTCGAATGAGACAAACATGACCGGCGTTAGCTACCATCAGGAGATTTTGGTTACGAACGTGACTTTCGCAAACAACAGTGCAGGTACTAGCAGCAAGACTCTTAACACCACTTATCAGCTGCTGAAGGGCAACATACCCGTCAACTTCACTGACGGGACAAATGTGAGCGCTTATTGGTGGATGTATATCCCGCAGACAGTCGTGCCGGACACGTACCAGAACCACATAGTCATAGTAGCAAACCAGAGCGGTTAAAGCTAATTTGCAAAAATAGGTAAAACCTCTCTACCAAAAAGTATATAAATACCTTATGATTAATAGGAAATGGTGATTAAGAATGAATAGCGGAAGAATTGCTATTGGCTTGGTAATAATAATTGCCCTTGCGGCAATGCTCGTTTTCAAGACATCGACAATGCCCGCAGGTTATGCAGCCACTTCGGTGATAAACGCGACAAGTGCGAGCGTGACAGTCAACGGTATGGTAGAAGTATTGATTCAGAATGCACCCGTCACCTTTGGAGCCCTGGACCCAGGTATAACTAACAGTGCCGCTACAAATAACCCGATGAACGTCACATTTACCGGAAACACCAATGTAGGTGTAGAGACTTACCTCAACGGCAGTCGTTTTGAGCAGGGCGCCAATAATTTCCTTGTGCCTAACATGTCTTACAACGTATCAGTGAGTGGAACAGGCATCGCAAACACCAGCTGTTCGACTGCAAGGTGCAGGTACGGAACTGTGCCTGCATTTGTGTTCAATGAGACCGCGCCGTTATCGGTAGCGAAGAACGCGAGCATTTACCACTATATAGACGTACCTTCAGGCCAGGCTCCTGCATCTGGATACAGCGCAAACATAAGGATTTGCACGGAACAGATAACTGTTACGACTTGCAGGACCTAAGGTTTTAACCCCTTTTTCTTTTAGTTTTTAAATCTTTTAGACATCTTTATATATATTTGGGTTGCTAAATATATTTCAGTGGTCCAATGAGAATGAGTATCTGTTGCTTTGTTTTTTGTCTTCTGTTTATGGCGCCTATCCTTGCAGCTAGCGCGCCGGCTTATAGTTTGGGTACAATGCAGCCCATTAATGTCTATGTCACCAACCCGGGTAAGACTATTCCTATCGAGTTCTACATCTTCAATGCATACGGAAACAGGGTAACCCACGTCGTTATCTCAGTGGTTGAAAACCCAGACAATCTACAGGTCCAACTGCCAGAGCTCAAAACGGATATGTGGAACATAAGCGGCATCATGACCCCGATCCAGGAGCATATTTACATTGAACCAATGCCGATGGTTGCTGAAAAGCCGGCTAATCCGCCTGAGGGGGTATACTATCTAAAGACCACTAATGTAACCGACTATATCCCTGCAAAGAAGGTTACAGTTAATGTAACAATGCCGGAGGACGCCCAGCTTGGGATGGAATACAAGCTCAGTCTGATGGCGGATGCGAATTGGTATGGAGAACTAGGCACGGCACAGGTCAGCCAGGCAAGGCCGTTCTCATATAGGCTAGTGGTGGTGGCCGAAAACTTTAGTGAAACGCTCTACAACCCACCGGGAGAGCAGGGCGGTGGCTGGAGCCTTGGACTCTCGAACGAGATGGTTTTCGGGATAGTAATAGCCGTTCTAGTTATTGTAATATTGTTCCAGCAATTCAGGCCAAAAAGGCACAGATAAAACCAAATCTTTTTTAATCAGGTATGATTTATAGACACTATAGCGTGAGCCATCATGATTGGAACTAAAAAAATATTCATAATTTTGCTGCTAATTTATGCGGTTAATGCTGCAGGCACCTATAATTATACATCGATAGAGGCCCACGCGACCGTCTGCGACCGTACCCCGGACCTGAACGTAACTAGCTTTATCGCGATTCCGAGTACGGGCTATTCGGGCGAACAGGTCACTTTCGATGTAGCGACTAAAAACCTCGGCAACTGCTACACGATGAATACTGTCTCTGTCTACATAAACGCGTATAACAACGCTCTTGGAGCCAATGTATGGAACAGCTCGCAGGTCAACAACAGCGGAATAACTCCAGGCACGGAGACCCATTTCTCTTTCGTCAACGCGGGCTTTTCCAGCGGCGATTATACGGTAAATGTGACGATAGACTATATCGTTGTGAACTCCATCGGGGACAACATATACAACAGCTCTACCAGCTCATCGCTCAATCTCACGGTCATCACAAGACCGGTCACCCCGCCCAGTGGAGGCGGCGGTGGAGGAGCATTGCCGCCATCGATACCAAGAGCAATCTTCGTCCAGTTCCAGAAATATCCTGTCTTGCAAGAAGTGGCTCCAGGCAGCTTGATCATAGTAGACCTTACGGTCAAGAACCCTGAGAACAAAATACAGAACATAACTGTAAATTTCACCGGCATACCCACCAACTGGATGACTTTATTAACCGGCGGCATATCGATAGAGCCATACGCGTTTAAGACAATCTCTTTCACGCTTAACGTGCCAGAGAACGCGGATTCCGGAGACTACCTCGTTAAGGCAGAGATACAAAACAGAGGACTCTATGGTTACAGCTATTTCATCGTCAGGGTCAAGAGCTACCCAGAAAACTATATGGCACCCCAGATGTACAGGAGGGTCGATCTGGACTTTGTCAACAATAAGAGCACTGTCAAGATATTCGTCTGGAACGACGCCAGACCGCACAAACAGATAGACATATACGAGAAGATTCCGAAGATGATTGCAGATAATGTCGATCAGGTGGATTTCACAACTGCCCCTAGCTCAATAGTCCAGGCAGACCCTATCATCATGTTCACCTTAAATGACATGAGGCCGGAAGAGAGAAGGAGCATCGACTATACGGTCAATAACGTCATCGACCAGTATGAGCCATATGTCTATTGGCCTATCGAGCAGGTCAATATAATGTACGAAAAGGGCGTTGACAAGATACAGATTTCGAACATCTTTCAGAACATCTTGGTAGCTGGCGGGCACGATAACTACCTGACTTTTGACATAGGTAACATCTATACAGACAACGTGAACGTCACCATAACCCCCTGGTTCCCGAAGGGATGGAACACTACCCCGCCCACCATAAATCTGCTGATTCCGCCATACAGCCAGACGAATGTATTCATGAACATTTATGCCCCGGAGGATACGCAGCCGGGCAACTACTACGCCGGCCTATACATAACTTATGAGAACACGACAATAACCAAGGAGCTTGTGTTCAGGGTACAGGAGATAAACGCACTTGGCGGGCTATTCGCCGGGCTCAGAATGCTGTATGACAATGGCTATCTGGTCTTGCTGGCTGTGTCTGTCCTGATAATAATGGTCATAAGGGTCATAAGAACGAGAAGGAGATATGAATATAAAGAAGACGTGTCTGATACTTTATCAGAAATAAAAGGAATCGTGTTCAGGAGAAAGTAGCATGCGCAAGAACAGCATTGGCATAGTCTCTGGGAAAGGGGGCGTTGGTAAGACTACTGTAACCGCAAATCTAGGAGTCGCGCTCACAAAATTCTTCAACGTCAGCACAATCGTGCTTGATGCTAACGTCCTGACTTCCAATCTTGGCCTGCATCTCGGATTCATACGGGAGCCAGTATCTCTGCATGATGTCCTGCAAAACAAGCTGCAAATAGACCAGGTAATCTATGTGCACTCTTCTGGCCTGAATGTCATACCCTCTTCACTGGCCATAGACGCGAGTATAGACGCGTCTGCTTTGGGCGAGACGATAAAATACTTGGAGAAGAACTATGATTACGTCATAGTCGATTCTGCGCCGGGTCTGAGCAAGGAGGCTCTTGTGGTCATGGATGCCTGCGATAGCTTTATAGTCGTGACTAATCCCGAGCTTCCTGCTGTCACTGATGCTATAAAGACCATAAGCGTGCTGGAGCAGAAGAACAAGCATGTATTGGGCATAGCTCTTAACAAGATTACCGGCAACAAGTACGAGCTCAACAAGCACCATATCGAGCGGGTGACTGATTATCCGGTGATAGCCGAGATACCTTTTGACGAGCACGTTCCGGCGAGCATAGCATATAAGACGCCCGTCGTCCTGTATGCGCCGAACTGCAAGGCCAGCGTTAGACTGAGAGGTCTCGCGGCATGGCTGTGCGACAAGCCCTATTTGGAGCATGGAGATAGCATCTGGATGAGAATCTTCCACCTGATTTTCGGATAAATGGCTCTTCTTAATGCTGAGCCAGAGGGCCTAAAAAAATAGACGGGAGGGCCAAGCCCTCCCCAATACAACGGTGACGCATTCTGGAAAAAAGGTCGTTTTTTCGCAGACTTTAATATAAACGAAGGTTGTATTTAAAACTTTACCCAAGGGTTGTCTTAAAAAGTAAAAACGCCATAAGTGGTATCATGCCGACCAACGTCACGAGAGAGTATCTGAACGCCGAACTAAAGTACCAGAAGGCCAAGACTAACGAGGAGAAGATAGAGGCATTGCAGGAGATGCTGTCCACTCTTCCTAAACATAAGGGGACCGAGGTCCTCAAGATGCAGATACGAGAGAGGATGAAGAAGATAAAGAAAAAGCAGTCTGAGGCGAAAAAAAGGAGAGCCGGCCATGCGCCCATTGTCAGGAAAGAGGGTTTCCAGGTCGCTATAATAGGATTCCCTAATGCCGGCAAATCTACGCTGCTCGCAAAACTGACTAACGCACGGCCAAAGATATCGGACTATCCCTTCACCACGAAAGAGCCGGAAGTTGGCATAATGGAGTTCGAGGGCGGCCAGATACAGCTGGTAGAGATACCCGCCCTTGCTGAAGGCGCTTCTGAGAAACAGCGAGACATGCTTACGCTACTTCATAACGCTGACGGAATAATATTGATGGCCGACGATGAGCATCAGAGAAAGACGCTGGTAGGCGAGATGACTAGATTCGGGATACAGAAGCTGATATTTTATACCTCGAAGGGAGACAGGATAACCCCCAAACAGCTCTTCGAGTTCTTTGACTTGATTAGGGTCTATACCAAAGAGCCGGGTGAGAGACCGGAGATGGAAAGACCTGTCATACTGAAGCACAAATCAACAGTCTTAGACGTTGCAAAGGAGATACATAAGGACTTTGCCAATAAGCTGAAATTCGCCAGGGTGTGGGGCTCATCCAGGTTCCCGGGCCAGCGGGTGGAAAAAGACCATGTTTTGCAGGATAAAGACATTGTGGAGTTACATATCTGAGAGGAAATCAGGCAAATCCTCTATCTTCTTTCTGACCTGTTTCGTAGTCTCTATATCGCGGATAGTCACGTCCTC
>Ga0315289_10007859_pt1 | contig 15478 bp, 19 predicted proteins | sample YL17G11_40_MG_FD_203452 | JGI IMG/M metagenome (GOLD analysis project Ga0315289, IMG submission 203452) | Sediment microbial communities from Yellowstone Lake, YNP, Wyoming, USA - YL17G11_40 | ecosystem: Environmental > Aquatic > Freshwater > Lake > Sediment | place: USA: Wyoming | collected... | reverse complement strand
TTCTATCGGTTTCGGTGTCAGTCTTTACTGCACCCTCCGGGTCGTAGACCAGTCACCCATCAGGAATACGGGGTCAGGTCTTGATATTTTCCAATCATCATCTGATCCACTGATAAACACAGTTTCGAATTAAAGAATGAAAGCCTTGGGTCATCATTTGATCCACTGATATTAGGTTATCCCTCGTATAACTCGGGACAAGTGGTTAATAGGTGATAGGTGAAATGGCAAAGGGCATGGAGCACGGAGCATGGCGTTAAGAACGTTAATAGAGTTAATCGGGTTCGTTGAGTTCACTGATGTTTAGATTTCCAAAATCCTGCGGAGCACGACCGCTATGGCCCGCAGATACTCGTCTTCAAGGTTTCCCACCCGACGGACAAGACGCACCTTGGAAATGGTTAAAAGTTGCTCGCATTTTACGAAGGATACTTCCCTGAGACCGTTTTCCCCCGAGGGACTCACGGACACATGGAAGGGAACCGCCTTTCCTTTCGTGCTGATGGTCAGTACGATCGTATTTGGATAGTGGGGATTCGAATTCGCCGCATCCGTCTGGACAACCACCGCTGGCCTCTGGCCGGCCTGTTCCGATCCCCTGCTCGGGGACCAGTCCGCTATCCAGATATCTCCCCGGCGCACCACCTTATTCATCTTTCAGCACCACCTCGCGCTGGGCATCATGGGCAAACTCCACGCTCGCTTCATTTAAATCCTCACCGACCAGGGTAAAGGCGTTGAATAAGGCGACAGACTCTTCCTCCGCCAGCTTTTTAGCCACGGCCTCCTTTACAAAAGCCGTAATACTGCAACCTTCTCGTCCGGAAGTCACTTTAATCCGCCGGTAAAGATCTGGTTCAAAACGCATGGTAAAAGCAACCTGTTTTTTCATGGCATCACCTCACGGTTGTATTGTTTGCAGTCATTATTATATACCATGCTTTGTTTATCTACAAGATGCTTTTTTAGGGTAGATGTAGATGGGGTCAGGTCTTGATATTTTCCAATCATCTGATCTTTCTAGTCATCGCCGATCCTACTACGCTAATCCTCCTTCGCTGATCCTCCTACGCTGAGGCTACGAAGGACAAGGGCTACGAAGGACAAGGGCTTCCTCCTTCGCCAAGGCTTCGGAGGACAGGGGCTTCCCTCGTGGTAACTTCCCTCGACAAACCTCGGGATAAACGGGATAAATCGTCGCCTCGCCTAAACCTTCCCCTCCCTCGATGGCCTCCGGCTCGGAGAGGAGGGGACTGAGGGGAGGGTGAAAATTCATTGCCACCCTCTCCTCTCCGAGCCGGAGGCCTTACCCTCCCCCCTCCCCGCCCTTGACGGGGCACGCAAGGGGGAGGGATATAATAGGCAGCGATAGCCTGCCCGAGCCGACGGCTCGTGTCGGCCAGGGAAAGCCGCCCCTACATCATTAAAATCAGAGATGAACTCGAACTTGATCACTGTAAAGCCGTTGCTGAGACACTACACTAGCTTTCTAGTCTCTGGTTTCTAGTTGACGAAGGAAAGACCTGGGTCATTTCTTTCGCTTTGATGAATTATTTTTATTTTTTTTCCTTGATAACTTGGCTCGGAGGAAAATCGAATCCTGTTGATCAACCGGCCTGACGGTATGTTCCTTTAATTTAAGCATTGTTTCCACCCCGCAAACCGGAATCCTGACGTTTTCCAGCTCCAGGTAAACCATTCCCCTTTTTATCTCAGCATACCCGGCCACTTCTCCAACTCTGCCAATAAAATCCAGACAAAACCCTTCGGGGGTCCCATACCTGACTACCGAGTAACTATCAATATCCGTAACCCGGATATCGTTGATAGCATTGTCATTATAAATATCCATTAATGCTGTTTTTATTTTCGTGACATTTTTAGAAGATGGATTTACAAAAAAATCGATATCGTCCGTCAACCGGGGCAGGCCGTGAAGAATTACCGCGAACCCTCCCCCGATAATGTAATCAACGCCCGCGCGGTTAAATTTATCACAGATTTTTATTAAAATTTTACTTAATCCATCAATATCCATTCCAATTCTTCTTTCTGGGCGTCTTCAAAATTTTTGTACTTAAACACCCCGCGGGGGCATTTTTCCCCAATCCTCTTTAATAATCCCATTGAATGCATGAGCAATACCTTTTCAAAGTAGGCCTGACCGGGTTTGAAAACCCACTGGTCTTTCCGGGCCGCTTCGAACGTTTTGTATTTCTTTACGAATCCGCGCTTTTTCATAATTTTATGTTGATCTAGTTTCTTTGGTTTCTCTGGTCTAGCTGGTTCCTCTGGTCTATCTTGCCGCGAGTGTTGCACTAGCTCCTTGAATGCAGTTTTATCCAAGTTTTAATAATAAAAATTTTTGGGAAATATTTTAATTGGTAAAAAATATCCATTATTTTGTATTCCATTTTATTAACTCTTCTTCCTAAAATTTCCATGGTGAACTTATCAAGATTGAAAATTCTATTTTGATAAAATCGGTTTGAACATGTTATTGAATCTTTATGAATTCTAAAACAGGATAATATTTCATTTATATTTAGAAATTTATAATTTAATTTATTTGCACGAATATAAAATTCGGCATCCATGAAAGTTTTATTGTTTTCGTTAAAACCACCAACCTTAAAATACACATCTTTTCTCCAAAAAGAGGATGGTTGATGAATAAATGAAACACCGAATATCTTTTCTTTCCATTTAAAAGGCATTGCTATAAGCAAATTTGTAATTTGGTCATTTGAATCAATTGTTAATGAATGTCCATAAATTAAATGAACATTTGATATATTTTTAAAATAATTAGATATTAATTTTAAGCTCTCCGGCATATAGATATCATCAGAATTTAAATAAGCAAATATATCTCCTGTTGCTTTTAAGAAACCTTTATTTAAAGCATGTGACTGTCCATGGTCTGGTTCACTAACCCAATATGTAAGATATTTTTCATATTTTTTAATTATTTCTAAGCTTCCATCATTTGATCCTCCGTCTATTATAATATATTCCATGTTAGGATAATTTTGGTTTAAGACGGAAAGAATAGTTTTTTCAATAAACTTACTTTGATTATAAGAAGGAGTTACAATTGAAATCTTAGGCCAGGATGAATCCTTACTTAAAATAACTTTTTCATCAAAAAAAGGCTTAGAAACAAACTCTTTATTTTGTAATGATGTAAAAGTTTTCATTTTGCGATCGATCCCTCTTCCTTTCTATTAACTATTTCGGATCTTCACGGTTAAGTGTGTATGACCGGGTGAGCGGTTTCCGGTGTGAATCGCCTCATTTCTTATTAACAAAGATTTATGTTCAGCTTGGAATATCTTATTTCCTTTTAGAAATACCTTATTTCAAATTAAAAGTACAACACTATGTAGGACATCTGAGCAGTCCAAGAAATATTTTAATCTGGATTATCCTATGTTTGATACGATTTTCCAAAGAATAACTAAAAGCAGCCATTTTGCGATACAATTTACTTTTCTGATAACGGCCATATTTCTTCCAAAGAATATCATTTTCAGAATCGCAGATGTTACGGATCGTGCATGATTTGCTTTTTGGGTGATGCCTAAAACATGCAAGAAATTCCTTGATTTGCCCACTTGGGCGACGCTGGGCAAGGCGGAAATAGAGGTCATAATCGAAGCAAAATTGAAGTGACCTGTCAAAGCCTCCTACGGCAAAAAAAGGGCCTCGCCGCCAAAAGGAGGCAGGCTGAATGAAACCACAACCCGAGAAAAGCAAGCGGCCAAAAGACACGCTTGCTCCCAGATTGCAGCTCGGAGTCCCAATGCGGTCGTAGAAATGCTGTCCATTGGGGCCAATTGCCACCGTGCCGCCTACGACCCATTCCTCTTTCGGATATGCCATAAAAAAGCGGCCCACTTTTTCTAAGCATCCCGGCAGGAGAATATCGTCGGAATTCAGGTAGCCGAGTATCTCGCCCGTGCTCCGTTCGAAACCACGATAGATTGCGTCAGCTTGTCCTTGATCAGGTCCGCTTTCCCAGTATGTCAGCCGATCCGCATACTTTTTGATGATCTCCACTGATCCGTCAGTACTTCCACCATCCATGATAATATATTCCAAGGCCGGATAATTCTGACTCAGAACAGAATTAATAGTCTTCTCAATAAACTCCCCTTGATTTAATGAAGGTGTAACTATGGATATTTTAGGCCAATACGGATTATAGTTCATAATCGTTCTCTCATTATTGATTCTTGCTTAAGCAAAGGAACGCTTTGTTTTTCGATTTACGACGATCAAAAATACAGATTCTCGTTCCATTAATAAGACAAGGATCAATAAACAATGACTAATAATAAATTTATGCGTACCCTCATTTATTAGAGTAGCAAATCGAGCTATATGATAAGTCCATTCACAACAAAAATGCAGTTGCCTGTCAGTATATCCTTACCCAGAAAAAATACAAATCGGAACAGCCTACCCAAATGTCGAATTTTAAAGACTTGGTCCCCTTGTTTTCTGACATTGCCGGAAAAGGGATGGATGGCAGATATGGGCAATAGCTGGCGACCAACATCCAGCACCGTTCGGATATAGTTTGCATATACTTGCCTACGAATTACCAGGCACGGTCGTACGCCGTAGTTTCTCCAGTTGGGGTTATACAAGTACTGACTAACTATTATTTCCAACCCGTTAAAGTGGAAAAAGATCAAAGGCTGTTCATCTACTAACAAACGGGCTCCATCCCGAAACAATCGATAGTTGGCCAGGTTCCATGGTGCCAGATTGGCGCCTTTATGCTTAAGCACAATCACGTTCCGAAAGCGTTCTGGCCAATCATCAAGATACTTTTGATCAGCATAACGACCATCCTCTACCTGGTCGTAGCACCACTCAAGACAACGCTCTCGCCACCAACGTAGGCAGATAAGCGCGTTCTCATCCCGCCGAAAGGAAAGCCAGCCGACGTTGTAAATACCGTATTTCTCCAGATCCTGTAAATGAGTTGGAAAGCGATGGCCGATGATGGCAACAGAACTATTTCCCAGTTCCTCAAACAGCGGCATCGGACTGGCAAAGAAGAAAATATCCGCATCTACATAGGTGATTAGATCGACCTCCGGCCAATTGTTCAAGATGTATAGGGACAGGGACGGCGTGCAGGTAAAGTAATACGCGATTTTCGATCGACTTTGTTTGGCGCTCCGTAGGGGTTCGTCATTCCGCTCGAACGCTTCCATGGCGATCAGATACACTCCGGGAAGGTCGAGCTTCTCTAGGATCTCGTAGGCCGCATTATCCAGGCACAGCACCCAGAGCTTGAATTCAGAACAGTGCCTCTTAAGTGAACGATATAGCGCAAGCCCTCTGGCAAGATAATTTTGGTCAAAATACGTACAAAAATAATACATTAGATATTTATGACCTTATCCCTCAAGAAACAAATGATACACTCGCCGACAAGCCTGACTTGATCATCTCTAAGTTGCGGAAACATGGGTAAACTGAGGACTTGCCGGGCTATTTGTTCCGTCTGCAGTAAGGGAACAACCCTCGGTATTCGATTTATGTATGCAGGTTGTAAATGAACCGGCACCGGATAATGAATAAGCGTACCAACGCCTTTCTGCCGTAAATATGCCCTGAGCTGATCCCGTTGAGGCAAACAAATTACGTATTGATGATAAACATGAACTATATCTGAATTTACTTCCGGCAGAGATATTCCGGTATCTGCGAGGAGTGTATTATATACCTGCGCTAAAATACAACGTCGAGCGTTCTCTGTTTCCAAGTGTTGAAGTTTCACTCTCAGAATGGCCGCCTGCAATTCGTCCAGCCGTGAATTGCATCCGGGTACTTGGCTTATATATCTTTCTCGCCATCCATACTGCCTTAACAGTCGCACTTTCTCGGCCAAGGAAGGGTCATTTGTTACTACCATACCGCCGTCGCCCATGGTGCCTAGGTTCTTGGTGGGATAGAAACTGAATGCGGCGATGTCTCCCCATGCTCCGATCATTCGGCCTGCCAGGGTAGCCCCGTGAGACTGGGCACAATCCTCGATCACAAATAATCCATAACGTCTTGCCAGGGCAATAATCCCAGGCAGGTCGGCTGGTTGACCGTAAAGATGCACTGGTATGATTGCCTTAGGCCTGCCGGCCAGCGGACGAGCCAACGCAGTTTCAAGAGAGTCTGGATCCAAAGTATAGGTGTTCGGATCAATATCTACCAATACGGGCGTTGCCCCAACCAATTCAATCGCAGCTACGGTAGCCACCGCTGTATGAGAGACAGTAAAAACTAAATCTCCAGATCCGACACCGCAAGCTCGCAGTGCCAGTTCCAAAGCGTCGGTGCCGTTACCCACACCGATGGCATGACTCACCCCTACGTAAGCCGCAAACTCCTTTTCAAAGGCTTCCACTTCTCGGCCCAGTATGTATTGGCCGCTCTCTAAAACCGTCTGGATTGCGACGTCAATTTCGACCTTATGAGCCATATAACTGGCTTTGGGGTCGGTCTGCGGCACGACTATCGCTTGATTTGAGCTCATCGGTAATGCTCCAGATGACTTCGATAATAATCCAAGGTACGAATCAGTCCTTCTTGCATGTTTACCTGGGGTGACCAACCTAATTCTGAACGGATGCGACGATCATCCGCATAGTAATCGCCGATATCAATGCGCTTGCGGTCGGCCGGAAATTCACGTAGCTGGTATTTGCCTCCTTTATTAACTGCCACTAATAGATCAGCCAATTTCCGAAGATTGATAACCTCACAACCGCCTAGGTTGAAAATTTGCCCGTTTGCCTCTTCCTTAATCGCCGCCAGCAGAAAGGCATTCACTGCATCGTCAATATAAGTAAAATCCCTCAATTGTTCACCTTCCCAAACCTCAAAGGGCTTGTCTTCCAATAGATTTTTTATCCAGATGCCGAGAAATGTCTGGCGGGCATCCTTGATTCGCATGCGGGGTCCATAGGTATTAGTCAGGCGCAGGGCGCAGGATTTAATCCCATAAACATTGTTATAGAGGATATGATACCATTCGCCTGCCATCTTATTGATACCGTTAACATCAGAAGGACGCAGAAGATGCTTTTCATCAACGGGCAGATATTCTGGCTTACCATATATCTGGCGGGTGCTGGCAAAAACAATCTTAATATTCGGGTTGTATTGTCTGCACGCTTCCAGGATTGATAATTGCGCCCGGCAGTTTATCTCTAGATCGGTCTCCGGGTCCTTCATCGAATCTAGGTGACTTGTTTGCCCTGCCAAGTTAAACATATAATCCTGACCCTGAACCAAGGATTTCACGCTGTGCTGATCCCTTACATCGGAAATGTTCACCCGCACTTTGTCTTCGATACCAGCAATATTGAACAAATTTCCGCCATATTCGGGGATCAGACTGTCCACGAGTGTGACCTGTGCCCCTAATTCCACCAGGCGAAAGGCCAAGTTAGAACCGATGAAGCCCAACCCGCCTGTGATCAGAACTTTCTTCTTCTGGAAAGCGTCCGCCATTTATCCCTGCCTCCCCGCGGTCGTTCGGGAATGTTGTGTTTTGCGCGCCAGCACGATGTTATCAAGATAAAGATCGTTGTTTCTGGGTAGAATTTTACCCACGAACTCACCCATTATATTAAACGGCGCCATCAGTATCAGAGTAATCAGCAGGTTGAGTTTGCTGTTATGGGTAATTGTCTTTTTATAGATATATGCATTTATCATTTGGAAAATGATACGCGCATCATCCATGCTCTTCCGGTGCTCGCTGATCTCGAACCCATGATTCTCAAGCAGGTGACAAAGCCCGAACGAGGAGTAGCGCGCGTAATCGAATGGTTGTTCATGCTCATCCCAGACAAACGGAACGGTCAGGAGCAAGACGCCGCCGGGCTTCAGCACCCGGTTGATCTCCAACAGGAACCCGTCCGGGTTAAATACATGCTCCAAAACCTGGCTGGTAATGACCGAGTCGAAAGATTCATTCGCGAAAGGAATTATCTTCCCGTCGTAATATCTATCCGCATTCTTTTTCTTTCCTTCTATCTCTAAACCGATGTATTCTTTTACATCGAAATACATCTGGTATGGCTTAGTTCCGCAACCTACATCCAGAATCTTTCCATGCACTTTAGGAGCAAGTGCAACGATGTGTCGATGTAACCCCTTTCTGGCGAAGTAAAAAGGATTTACAAATAAGTCAAACCAGGTTGGAGCAAACTTACCCCTATTAACACGCCTCTTAAATGCAAATGATATAAATTTAATCACAATAGCTTCTCAGCTTACGATATATCTTTCCCAACGTTTTCTGAAAGGATTTTTCTTTCGAATTAGAGAATAAAGGGAAATTTAATGCGGTATTAAAGTACGATGCCATTCCGCTTGTGATACACATTGAGCAAACCTCGTTGCGCTCTCGATACTTAATAATATCTTCGATATCATCATGCAGAATGTTTCCCGCAGAATACTTGTTACTCTTGGGTACCTGACAACATAAAAGCACGTTTCCATATTCGTCCAGGGCAAGCAGATCATACTGAGGGCATCTATATAATCCTACTTTTTCGTTTACAATCTCATGGAGATGGAAACAAAATAAATCTTGGGAGATTTCCTTTAGGAGCGAGTATGGGAGCTTGTTATCTATATAATCCCTAAGATGATCCCAGTTGTTAAGTATGGCATATTGTAACTGTAAATTTATTCTAAGGTGCCGTGAAAATGCCTGACCTTGTGGTATTTCGCCTAGATTAAACTGATATACATGATAATGAATCCTGAATTCACCCTTGAATCCTGCAGAACGAGCACGATCAACGATGGTTTCAATATTCCTAGTTATTGATGGAAAATTAAACCCATGAATTCGATCATACGAAGACTGTGAGAAGCCTGGCATTGAAAATATTATCATTTTTAAACCTTGGACGAATTGCCTGTTAATATCCGGCACTATTGAAGCATTCGTACTGAATGCGTAGGGAATATCAAACCTATTTATTATTTGGACAAGATCGCCTAATCTGGGATGAAGAAATGGTTCTCCCCAATTATACAAACCCAATATCGATCTTCTACCTATCAGTTGCAAAGTCGTCAATCTCTTAAGCACTTGCTCAAATAATTCTGTTTCAATAAAACCGCCGCTACCAACCTTGTAACGACCGCTCATACAATAAGGACATTTGGAATTGCATATTCCAGAAATATCAATAAATATGTTTTTAAATTGCCGCATTATCTTGTTCCTTTTATAATGAACCCTTTCCATATTAAACCATACAAACCTTTCTCAACAGACTCATATTCCTCAATTATTTTCGACTCACCTATCATATTTCGGAACTTGTCTAGCGAAAATATCCAAAACGGATAACTTGCCTTATATATACGGGGATCAACCTGCTGAATGCTTAATCTATCATATTCTCTATTCCAGAATGGCGTACGGTCAATAATCGTAGCGTTACAATTAATCCCTAATAATTTAGACAACACATTATAGGGATTTTTCAAATATTGCAAAACACTGCTCAGAATTATTATATTCGGAGATGTCTGCGCCAAGCATTCTTCAATACTTTGATAAAATATTATTTTATCGTTCTCGAACCATTTCTTGCCCATTTCTACATGCCGAGGCTGCTCTACAATGTTCCAGCGTACTTCGGACAAGCTGCGCAAAAAGGCAAGATTTTGAAAGTAGGTACTGCCCAAGGATCCGCCAAAATCCAGAACGTTAAGCTTTCCGCCTGATTGCGCAGCTACCCACATTAAACCAGCTAGCAGCGGCCAGGAATACTGAATCTCATTGAACAAAACTGAATCTCGCTCGTAGACCGCCTCGCCATTCTTTACCTTTAGCAATGCCACCTTCGTCTTTTTCAGAATGATCTCACTGTCATAATCCGTTCGGGCCTGCACCGCTTCTTCCCAGGAACCAAAATCACCTATTAAATCATATTCTTTTCCTGCCAATTTACTCCAGATCCAGTTCCAACCCGATGAACCTTCAAATTCTTTTCTTATTTTATTAAGATATTTTTTAGGGTTATTCATTCGATAACACTATTGGGGGTATATACCCCCTTCTTGAAAATCATGAATAGCTCGATTGTCGGCCTGATTTTCTTGAGTAAATAGGTTCATTCCAAATGAACCTCCCTGTGGCAAAACCATGAGGAATTACAAGTTAGGAAATTAGGATACCACTTATCTTTCAAGGTTAAAATATAAAAAGGCTTTTATCTCTTATCGAAATATTTAATATTATTATTTCACTAAATATGATTCGTATAATCATACTTTCATTTTCCTCCATACAAAGTTCAAGACATACTCAGGATTGCCATTGATATCCTTTCAGCCTTTCTAAATTATTACCACATCGGAAATATACTTCTCGGTAACGACGACGAATTGAAGGAATTTCTTTCACTATAACATGAGGGAAAACCATTTTCAAGAAATTTCTCATATTACTCGGTTCGCAAAATGTCATATAATGATCCCAGGATTTTCTCTCTTCCGGCTCTAGCACTTCTGATCCTACCAAAATACCCCGCTCACCTATAACATTTTTTATTTTAATTAGTATTTTTTCCGCATCTTTCTGATGAAAGTGCCCGATTGCTCCATCCCAAACAACAACATCATAATCACTATTCGGAAAATCATTATTAATACAATCACTCAGATAATATGTAATATTACTGGCTCGGTGATATTTTTTTGCGATAGATATTGCCGATTTATCTACATCGAGAGCATCAATGTGATTGGCCAGTCCCGAATAAAAAAGATAATCGAATAATCCATCCCCGCAGCATAGATCAAGAATCTTACAACCTACGGACATCATTTCCCGGTTTAGGAAGCCTCGAGTGAGAAAATCGGGATTCCGACCCAGGGGCCACGGGTTATTACCATTGACATACCAAAGATTTAGAAAGCAACGATTATCTTCAAAATGAGGGGGTTTAAGGCAATATTTCCAATCCCGACGAAATTTGGATTGGTAGTATTTACGCAATAAATAATTTAAAATCCCGGCGCGTAATCTAGTGCCCCAGGTGATGGTTTCGAGAATTCCGAACAGGAATAATACTTGCCGGGTTCCGAGCAACTTCAATCTAATCGAATTTATTCTCTCGCCAAGCTTCATGATCATCTCTACTTCAATATTTATTATTCCGGCTTCGGAAACAGCGAATCGTAATCAACTCGGTCAAAGACATCGAGCAATCCGCCCTTGGTCGCGTTGTAAATATTCAGGGACTGAGACTGCGCATAATTTTTCAGTCTCCGGTATTGGCTCCAAAGATTGCCGTATACGAACTCGCGCAGCAAATCCAATCCTGAACATTCCGCATTTTTAAGTAACTCTGCCCGATTTAGACACCAGGCCAAATACTCTGTATTGTAACCACACGGATACGGACGCTGTACAAACACAAAGGAAGAAGCATATTGAACAATCGGGATATTCGCAATATACAGGTAATCTCGTGTCGCACCAGCCAGACGTTGTAATATATTTTGCCACTCTTCCGAATAGTGTATTGAAGAACTTGCTAATATAAAATCATAACTACGATCAAAGCAACGGTTGTCAGCATAAAAGTGCTGATTTGGGAAAAGTTGTTCTCCGTGTTTGCATAGAACTGGCACATCTTTACAGTGGTACTCAATCTCTACATCTGGAATAAGCGCCTGCGCCAGCAAGTAATAATGCCCGATTCCACCCCCCCAATCAAGCATTGATAACCTATCTTTTTTATGAGCAGCCAAAGCTAGAACATAAGCAAACGCCATCACTATATTATGGCTAATAATATCTTCCTTAGTATTAATCAAGGATTCATGCACCACACCTAAACCATAGAACAATCGTTATATTTTTATTATTTATGTCTTTAATACTGGATATATATTAAATTATGATAGCCCCTCTTCAACCTTTTTTTGATTTTCATACGTAAGAAACGAATTTACTCGAATGAAAATATTTAACTTTGCATCAAAACATCATCGAACCGCGCATAAGGATATACATCCAAAAAACTGTCTTTGGTTGCATTAAATATTTGTTGTCCTTGGAGTACTGCATATTTTCTTATGCTTTCATGAGTGCGCCAGCATCTTATTGATAATTCAATCATTTCTGAATAGCTTGTCTTGCCTAAATCTTCACGTATTTCGACTTGATCGTTTTCGTCATAAAAATGTCTATGTAATGAACGATGACTCAACCAATCATAATCTATACCAATCAAATAAATAGGGCTACATCCTAAGGCCAACGCTAGCATAACAGCCATTACTGATGTATCAGGCGCACTAGGAATAGTTTTTGTTAAATTAAGCGTTTTATTTGGTTTCATCTCCCCTAACATTTCAAGATAATAAGTCTTATCGGGAGGATGAATACAATACTGATCACTCAATTTTTTAGTGATTAAAGGAATAAAAAAAGCTTGCGGAAATAGCTTAGATATTCCTTCTTTAATAATCGGTATTATACTCTTGTTCTTGTATCCACCTGTTGGTGGTTCCGCTGCACAATAAAAAGTTGGTTGCCATACATTTAAAATGGGATGTCTAAAAAAAAGATTCATCACAATAGTTATCTCACTTCCAAGACCTGACAAATCGGAATTATTCAAAGATGGCCCATTACATATTACAAAACAACGTTTACCAGCATACATATTGTGAAATTTAGCATTTCGAGATAATATTTCATTTGTATCCTTTTTTGACAAGCCGTATTGTGATCTAATACTTTTCTCGAACATTATTTTCTGAAGAATTCGCAAAATATTTGGAGGAATCAACCACTCTTTAAGAAATGATCGTATTATGGTTTTCATTGATTTTCATTTCTTAAAATATATTAGGATTTTACATTCATATACTTTTCTTTAAAGAAACATTTTTCGCGGTAAATCCCCTCTTCCGCAAATCCTGCTTTCAGAAATGTTTTTAACGAACCAATATTATCAGCATAGACCCAGCAGAAAGTCGGTGCAAGTTCAGAATTTCAAAACCATATGCCACCACTAACTTGATTGACTCTGCCGCCAATCCCTTTCCTCAATATTCTTTTTCACCAATGACCAAGCTAATGTCGGCAAATCTATGAATCCAATTCATGGGTCCAATTTTCATATTTCCGATATGCTTGTCATTCTCATTAATACATATAGGAAAGAATATTTCGTCGGTTTTGCCATTTAAATATTTAACATATTTTATAATATTTTCCATTGATTGAGGTAGGAGCCGAATTTATAAAAACTGAGTCATGTCTGGATCATTGATCCACCGATAATATTGCTCATTGACATCGGATTCACGGACTTCTCTCAAATATATTCTTTTTCCTTCAAGAAAAAAACGAAAATCGTTAGTATTAGCATTCATTCGATGCTCACCTTAATCAATTTTTTCCCAAGTTAATGGATCGCCCCTTTTTATGTCTTTTTTTGCCTTTCTTTTGATAACTATTTCATAATATCGCGGATGCAAGCCATATCCTGGTCGGATTGATCGAACATTTTTCTTTGTGAATCTTTCGCCAGCGTTCACATCCTTAACCACGAATAAAGAGCGTCTTAAAACGCGGCTGGCTTCTTCTCTCTCAGTCACCGCATACTGCACTGAGCCCAAAGCTTTTTCAGTTACTCTGATGGCCTCAACCATTGCTTTGAATTCATGTGGCTCGAGAGAAAATGCGCTATCTGGCCCAATTGTGGCTCTAGATAAGGTAAAATGCTTTTCAATAATGCATGCACCAAGCGCGACAGCGGCAACGGCCACTTCTATTCCCAAGGTATGGTCTGACAAACCAACTGGCACGCCGAAGGCCTCTGCCATATGAGGAATAGTTCGTAAGTTCATATCTTCGGGTCTTGCTGGATATGCGCTGGTACATTTTAAAAGGGCAATTTCTCGACAACCTGTGCTCCTGACAGTTTTTACAGCTTCATCTATCTCTGTCAATGTTGCCATGCCTGTGGACATTATTATAGGTTTACCGGTCTTAGCTATATATTTGATCAAGGGGATATCTACTATTTCAAAAGAAGCGATTTTATAAGCCGGAACACCTATTCCTTCTAATAAATCTACAGCAGTTGAATCAAATGGTGTTGAAAAAAAGTCAAGGCCAATTTCGTTTGCTATTTTTTTTAATGTTGGTTGCCATTTCCAAGGTGTGTAAGCTTCTCCGTAAAGCTGATAGAGATTCTTACCTTCCCAAATGGTACCCTTTCCAATATTAAAATACTTTTTTTTACTATCAATGGTTAATGTATCAGGTGTATACGTTTGGATTTTAACTGCATCTGCCCCTGCTTTTTTCGCAGCTCGAATAATTTTAATCGCCTGATCATAATCCTGGTTATGATTGGCAGACATTTCGGCGACCAAATAAGCTGGTTTGCCTGGACCAATCTGCCGGTTCCCAATCTTTATATACGCTGCCATTCTAAACCTTTTCTATTTGATTAAACGTACTAACTCAAAAGCCTCTGCGGCGATGCATCCTGCCACGCTTCCCCAGCGGGTGGCTGAAGCCCGGATAGCTTCCATTGACCTGGGATGAGGAAAATCCCTTATTTCTGTCTCGTAAATGGAAATGGCTTTCATTTTTGCCTCCAAGGTTTGGGAAATATCTACAAATACATTGGGACGGAAATTCGGTTCCAAGCGTTGAAACGACCAATCAGTGGATGAAGGAACCTCAAAAGCATAAATTTCTTTAACCGGATACCCCTTAATAGGTCGAGTAGCAGTAAGAACCGCCCGATGCACTAAAACATGATCTAAATTTAAATCTCCATTGTGATGGGTGTATATTACTCCTGGTGATATACGTGCAACCAGATTTTCAATTTTTTTCGTTATATCAAGAAAAGGTACAGTATCAAAACGATTGTCTGGCAAATCGTACATAAATAAATCTCTAGCCCCCAGTATTTTTGCCACTTCCACACATTGAGAATGTAATGCCTCAATTATAGCTCGATCCGCCTGCTCTCTTTCTTGGTAACGTGAGGAAATCCCTTCCCCTAAAATGGCAATATAGACATCTTGTTTCTCTTCGGCCCATCTTTTGATCGTTCCTCCACAACCCAATACCTCATCATCCGGATGAGCGGCAACTACTAATATATTCATTCGTTTTTCTCCTTCAAGGGAATGATTTTTACACAAGCTTTAATTTTTTCATTATCCAAAACCGCATTGCTGAATTCATACCGAAATCCCCGATAATTAATAAAAGCCCGGGGGTATCCTTCGGCATCCAACATCCTGATTAAATTATATAGTTTTTGCAGATTTGCCATCTTTTTTATCTCGCTATCTTTTGGCTGGCGGCGCCGAAAAACGACTACCCGCCCCTTCTGGGGAACCGGGCTGGGATTCGTTCGGATTGTATGCTTTATCATTTGCG